>Ga0308157_10006683_pt1 | contig 13708 bp, 13 predicted proteins | sample PhyBR1_FD_201035 | JGI IMG/M metagenome (GOLD analysis project Ga0308157, IMG submission 201035) | Phyllosphere microbial communities from UC Gill Tract Community Farm, Albany, California, United States - DLSLB.R1 | ecosystem: Host-associated > Plants > Phyllosphere > Unclassified | place: USA...
TCGCTCTTCTCAAAAATACTGACAGTATTTCTACTGAATATTTCTTTGTTGAGCATTTAATGCTTTTTGTTGCAGCACCAAATGCCCACACTTATCGACTGTTAATTTTTAAAGATCTTGTACTGCATGCTGCGAAGCGTTTTGTTCGTCAGCGAAGAAGGAAGAGTATGAAGCGTTTGCAGCATTTCGTCAACCTTCTTTTTCTCTCGCTTCACTTAACATTTGCATGTGTTGCGTTGCGAGGGACAGAACTATAGCAAGGCCCGTGCAGTCTGGCAAGGGTAGAATATTAAATTCTTCGATACACCACACAGCCTCATGTCCATCACGCCTATCCATCACGACGCGCTCGCCACCCAGCTCGATGACGCTATTAATAACAAGACCAAGCCGCTGGGCAGCCTGGGCGTACTGGAGCGGCTGGCCAAACAGATCGGCCTGATACAGGGCACACGCGACATCACCATCACCAAGCCTGCCATCTTAGTGTTCGCCGCCGACCATGGCATCGTCGCCGAAGGCATCTCGGCCTATCCGCAGGACGTCACCTGGCAAATGGTCGAGAACTTCCTCGCTGGCGGCGCCGCCATCAACGTCTTTGCCGCACAGACCGGCTGTGCATTGCGCGTGGTCGATGCCGGCGTCAACCACGACTTTGGCGCACGCGATGGCCTGACCGACCGCAAACTGGCGCACGGCACCCGCAACTTCGCCCACGAACCTGCCATGAGCCACGACCTGTGCCAGACCGCACTGGCTGTCGGCGCCGCGCTAGCCGCCGAACTGGAAGGCAATGTGGTCGGCTTCGGCGAAATGGGCATAGGCAATACCACCGCCGCCGCCGCGCTGATGCACAAGCTGACCGCCACCCCGGTCGCGCAGTGCGTAGGCGCCGGCACCGGCCTGTCGGCGGAAGGCATCCTGCACAAGCAGCGCGTTATCGAAGCCGCTGTCGCCAAACACGCCCATGCCACCGAACCGCTGGAGGTGCTGGCCACCTTCGGCGGTCTGGAAATCGCCATGATGGCGGGTGCCATGCTGAAGGCAGCCGAGCTGCGCAAGGTGCTCCTGATCGATGGCTTCATCGTCACCAGCGCGCTGCTGGTCGCCGCCCGCATGCAGCCTGCCATCCTCGATTACTGCGTGTTCGCCCACTGCTCCGACGAAAACGGTCACCAGCAGATGCTGGCCGCACTGGACGCCCAGCCGCTGCTGAACCTCGACCTGCGCCTGGGCGAAGGCACCGGCTGCGCGCTGGCAATGCCGCTGCTGCACGCCGCCGCCAACTTCCTCAAGCAGATGGCCACCTTCGAATCGGCCCAGGTCAGCGAGAAGTCCGAATAATATGCACCAGCTCCGCCTGTTCTTCACCGCGCTGCAATTCTTCACCCGCCTGCCGATTCCCGGCTGGGTGGGCTTTGATCCGGCGTGGCTGAACCAGGCGTCACGCTACTTCCCGCTGGTGGGCGTGGTGGTCGCGGCGATCGCCTGCGCTGTCTACGCCATCGCCAGCTGGTTTCTGCCGGCGCCGGTGGCGGCAGTGCTGTCCACTGCCGCGGGCATCTACGTTACCGGCGCCTTCCACGAAGACGGCTTTGCCGATATGTGCGACGGCTTCGGTGGCGGCATGTCGGCGGAACGTGTGCTGGAGATCATGAAGGACTCGCGCATCGGTGCTTATGGCGCCATCGGCACCATCTGCATGCTGGCACTCAAGCTGGTGACGCTGTCCATGCTGCCGCCACTGGCCGCCATCGGCGCGCTGCTGATTGCGCATCCGCTTTCGCGCCTGATGGCCACCTCGCTGATCTGGCGCCTCGACTATGCGCGCGCCGAAGGGAAAGCCAAGCCGCTGGCGCAAAAAATGCGCAATGGCGAATTCCTGATCGCCGCCGTTACCGCCACCCTGCCCGCACTGGTGATACTGGAGCTGCGCTGGCTGCCGGTCAATGCGCTGCTGTACGGCGTGCCCATCGCCGCCATCACCACCATCTGGCTGGCGCGCAAATGCGTGCGCCGCATCGGCGGCTACACCGGCGATTGCCTGGGCGCCGTGCAGCAGGTGACGGAAGTGAGCTTCTATATGTGCGCGCTGGCCAGCCTGCATCCATGAAGCTGATCCTGGTCCGCCATCCGCAACCACTGGTCGCGCCGGGCGTCTGCTATGGCAGCACCGACCTGGCCATCGCGCCCGGCCAACTGGAACAAGCGCTGACCGCATTACAGCTGCCAAGAGACCTGCCGGTCTATTCAAGTCCCCTGCGCCGCTGCGCCGAACTGGCCGAGCGCCTGTCGCCGGCGCCGCGCCACGACGCCCGCCTGGCCGAGATGCACTTCGGCGCGTGGGAGATGCAACCATGGGACGCCATCCCGCGCGCCGACATCGACGCATGGGCCGCCGACATGGTCCACTATCGTCCCGGCGGCGGCGAAAGCGTGCTGCAAATGGCCACGCGCATCACTGACTTTTACAATGCGCTGGATGGCGACGCCGTCATCATCTGCCACGCCGGCGCCATGCGTTTGCTGGCCGCACGCCACGCAGGACTCGCCCCTGCGGAGATGGCCCTGCAAGCCGCACAAACCGCCCATCAAATCCCCTACGGCGCCACTTTGCACCTTTAAACCCGTATAATGTGCGGGTTTTGGTGCCCGCGCGTCTGTCCAGATGCGCAGTTAAACGGGAAACACGAAGCCGATAGAAAAGGCCTACGTGTGCTGCCCCCGCAACGGTAAACAAGCGTCGCTCACTCTGCGACAAACCGCCTCTGACAACCACTGTGCCACGGCATGGGAAGGGGAGGCGGTGCCACTTGTCAGCCCGGATACCGGCCAAATCAGGTGGAAGCGGGCGCGCCCCGCTTCTGTTCACAATTGGCCTACGGGGACGTCGGCCGGTTGCCAAGCTGCTATTAACAGAACGTTTATCATGACTCTCCGTATTTCCCGTCCTGCGGCCCTGACGTCGCTGGCGCTGGCCATGGCTGCCTGCCATGCGCACGCCGAATCCACCGACACCGTCGTCGTTACCGCTACCCGCACCGCCCAGCCGCTGGCCAATGTCATCAGCGATACCATCACCATCAACGCCGAGCAGATCGCCGAATCCGGCGCCGGTTCCATTGTCGACCTGCTGCAGCGCCAGCGCGGCATCGAAATCGCCCGTAACGGCGGCGCCGGCACTTCGTCCAGCGTCTACATCCGTGGCGCCAACAGCAACCAGAACATCGTGCTGGTCGACGGCGTGCGCATCGGTTCCTCGACCACCGGCGCCGCCAACTGGAGCGCTATTCCGCTGACCGCCATCGATCACATCGAAATCGTCTACGGCCCACTGAGCTCCCTGTATGGCGCCGACGCCATCGGCGGCGTGATCCAGATCTTCACCAGGAAGGGCCAGGGCGCGCCTGCGGTAACGGCCTTCGCCGGCTACGGCAGCGACAAGACGCGCGAAGTGGACGCCACGCTGTCCGGCGCCACCGGCGGTGAGCACAGCTTCAGCTACGCCATCAGCGCCGGCAAGGAAAAATCGGATGGCTACTCGGCCACCCGTCCAGGCCTGTCCAGCTACAACAAGGACGACGACGGCTACGACCGCGAAAATGTCTCCGGCCAGTTCGGCCTGCAGATCGCACCTGGCTATGAAGCCGGCGCGCTGTTCTTGCACAGCAAACTGGATTCACAGTACGACAACGGTGCCTCGGCCTACGACGTGCGCAGCAAAGCGGAACTGCAAACTGCTGCCATCTACGGCAAGGCCAAATTCGTCTCCAACGTCGACACCCTGCTGCAGTATTCGCAAAGCGAAGACAAGGGCCAGAACTGGGGCAGCGCCGCCGCTTCCGGCTACTCGCGCATCGATACCAGGCAGACCACCATCACGCTGCAAAACGACATCCGCATCGGCGAAGACATCGTGCAGGTGCTGTACGATCATCGCAAGGAAGAAGTGTCGACCAACGGTGCCGACGCGATGAACCGCGACCGCACCACCAATTCGTGGGCGGCTTCGTACAATGCGCGCCGTGGCGCCAGCCTGCTGAACGCGTCGGTCCGCCGCGACAACGCCGTTTACGGCTCGAAGAACACCGGCTCGATCGGCTACGGCTACGACATCACGCCACAGCTGCGCGCCACCGCCAGCTACGGCACCAGCTTCCGCGCGCCGACCTACAACGAGTTGTACTACCCAGGCTACGGCAATCCGGCCAACAAGCCGGAAGAAGGCAAGAACGCCGAGATCGGCCTGCGCTGGGATGATGGCGTGAACGCGCTGAGCGCCAACTACTATCACAACAAGCTGACCGACATGCTGGTCAACACCACGCCATGCCCTTACGCTGGCTATACCTTCGGCTGCGCCTACAACGTCAACAAGGCAATGCTGGAAGGCGTGACCATTGCCGGCGCGACCAAGCTGGCAGGCATCAACCTGGCCGCCAGCATCGACCTGCAGGATCCGAAGGACGAAACCACCGACAAGCGCCTGGCGCGGCGCGCCAAAAAGCACGGTAATGTGACTGCCGACTATCGTATTGGCGCGCTGAAAACCGGCGTCGAGCTGGAGTTCTCGGGTGACCGTTTTGATGACGCGGCCAACAAGAACCGCCTGGGCGGCTATGGCCTGGTGAACCTGTACGCGACCTACGCCGTCAACAAGGACTGGTCGGCGCTGGTCCGCTGGAACAACGTCGGCGACAAGCAGTATGACCTGGCGCGCTACTACGTCACGCCTGGTTCGAAAGTGTTTGCCGGCATCCGCTACGGCTACAAATAATGGTGTACCCTGCCGGGGATGACTCCCCGGCAGTTTTATTTTGAAAGCAGTGCATGCATTCTTTCTCCCGCAATCTGCGACAGCGCGCCACCATCACCCTGATCGGGTTGCTGCTGTTCGCGGTTGCCTGCCTGATTTTCTCGGGCATGACCGGTTCGGTCTCGATTCCCCTCGCCGATATTCCCGCAGCGCTGAATGAGCTGCTGCATGGCCAGCAATCGACGCTGGCAGCCACCCTGCTCGACCTGCGCGCCAGCCGCGCGGTCTCCGCTTTCGTCACCGGCGCTGCGCTGTCGCTGGCGGGCGTGATGATGCAGGCGCTGCTGCGCAACCCGCTGGCCGACCCTTATGTCCTCGGCCTGTCCGCCGGCGCCTCCGTCGGCGCGCTGGCCGCGCTGATGTTCATGTACGCCGCCTGGGTGGTGGACGCCGCAGCATTCGGCGGTGCCGTCGCCGTCTCGATGATGCTGTATGTGCTGGCCCGGCGCGACCTGCGCGGCGGCACGGCGGCGGAAGCCGGCACCTCCCAGTTGCTGTTGACCGGCGCCATCCTCTCCTCCGGCTGCATGGCGCTGGTGACGCTGATGCTGTCCATCGCTCCGGAAAGCCGCCTGCGCAGCATGGTGTTCTGGATGATCGGCGACCTGTCCGGCGCGCAGATGCGCTGGATGCCCTGGCTGGTGCTGATCGGCGCGCTGGCGTTCGCGCTGCGCAGCGCGCGCGCCATGAACGTGATGGCGCTGCACGCCGAAGCCGCCGCCACGCTGGGCATCCGCGTCGGCGCGCTGCGCAAAGGCTTGTTCTTCGTCTCCGGCCTGCTGACCGCGAGCGCGGTCACCAGCGCCGGCTCGATCGGCTTCGTCGGCCTGATCGTGCCGCACGCCTGCCGCTTTGCTGTCGGCCCGGATCACCGCCTGCTGATTCCGGCCGCCACGCTGGCCGGCGGCAGCTTCCTGATGCTGGCCGATACGCTGGCCCGCACCGCCATCGCGCCGCAGCAACTGCCGGTGGGCGTAGTGACGGCGCTGATCGGCGCGCCGGTCTTTCTGTACCAATTGCACCGGCTGCGCAAATGATGATCGGCACCTGCAAACTCTCACTGAAAGCTGGCCAGCGCCAGCTGATCCAGGATCTCGACTGGCTGGTGCAAGAAGGCGAATGCTGGAGCATCATCGGCCGCAATGGCGCCGGCAAAAGCACTCTGATGCGCGCACTGGCGGGACTGCGCGCCCCCGATGGCGGTCATGTGTCGCTGGGTGGCCGCGAACTGGCCGACTGGCCGCTGGACGAACTGGCGCGCCAGCGCGCCTTCCTTGCGCAAAGCCGCAGCGACGCCTTCTCCTACAGCGTGATCGAAACCGTGCTGTCGGCGCGCCACCCCTATCACGACAACCGCTACTGGGAAAACAGCGATGACCACGCCATCGCCATCAAATCGCTGGAAGCGATGGAAGTGGCCGACCTGGCGGCGCGCGACGTGCGCACACTATCCGGTGGTGAACGCCAGCGCGTGGCGATTGCCGCCATGCTGGCGCAGGACACGCCGCTGCTGCTGCTGGATGAACCGGCAAACGCGCTGGATCTGGCGCACCAGGTCAGCGTGATGAACATCCTGGCGCGCCTGTGCCGCGAACAGGGCAAAACCGCAGTCATGATCGGCCACGACCTGACGCTGGCGCACAGCGTCTCCACCCACGCGCTGCTGCTGAAAGGCGATGGCCGCTGGCTGGCTGGCGCCAAGGCTGAAGTGATGCAAGCCGATATCCTCAGCGATTACCTCGGCCATCCGATCGACGTGATCCAGCACGGCACACGCAGCATCTTTATTCCGAACGAGGAGACAGCATGAGCGACGACATCAACGAACGTCACCGCCTGCGCATGGAGCGCAAGAAGGCCATCATCGACGCCAGGATCGCCTCCGCCGACAAACAGATCGGCATCATCATCGTCAACACCGGCAACGGCAAGGGCAAAAGCTCCAGCGGCTTTGGCATGGCAATCCGTGCCATGGGCCATGGCATGAAGGTGGGCGTGGTGCAGTTCATCAAAGGCGCCATGCAGACCGGCGAAGAGAAATTCCTGCGCCGTTTTCCCGAAGAGATCAGCTTCCACGCCATGGGCGAGGGCTACACCTGGGAGACACAGAACCGCGAACGTGATATCGCCAAGGCGCAGCAGGCGTGGGAACAGGCCAGGCTATTCCTGGCCGATCCGGAAATCGGCCTGGTGGTGTTCGATGAACTGAACATCGCGTTGAAGTACAAATACCTGGATGTGGAAGCCGTCATCAACGACCTGCTGGCGCGCCCGCCGATGCAGCACGTGGTGATTACCGGCCGCGGCGCACCACCTGAACTGATCGAAATCGCCGACACCGTCACCGAAATGGAAGTGGTGAAGCACGCCTTCAAGGCCGGCATCGGCGCGCAAGCGGGGACCGAATGGTAAAGGCATTGCTGGTCGCCGCCGTCGCTTCGGGCCAAGGCAAGACCACCATCACCGCCGCGCTGGCGCGCAAACTGGTCCGCATGGGCAAGCGCGTGCGCGTGTTGAAGTGCGGCCCGGATTTCATCGACCCGATGGTGCTGGAACGTGCCAGTGGTGCGCCCGTGCGGTCGCTGGACTTGTGGATGGTCGGCCAGGACCTGTGCAGCCAGCAGCTGTCGCAAGCGGCCGCCGAGGCAGACGTGATCCTGATCGAAGGCGTCATGGGACTTTACGACGGCACGCCCTCTTCCGCCGACCTGGCGCGCGCCTTTGGCGTGCCGGTAATGGCGGTGATCGATGCCGGCGCCATGGCGCAAACCGCTGGCGCGCTGGTGCATGGTCTGCGCGACTACGGCCCGGTGGAGATGGCCGGCGTCATCGCCAACCGCATCGCCAGCGAAGGCCACGCAAAGATGGTGGCCGCCTCGCTGCGCGACATCCCCTTGTTCGCCACACTGCCGAAACAAGGCAAGTCGCTGCCGGAACGCCACCTTGGCCTGGTGCTGCCGGGAGAAGTGGATGGTATCGACCAGTTGCTCGACGATCTCGCACAGCAGCTGACATTCGACGAGGCGGCGTGGGACAAGCTGCGCGACATCGATATCGCCCCGGCCCCGGTGGCCGTCACGCCGCGCGCACTGGCAGGAAAAACCATCGCCATCGCACGCGATGCCGCTTTCATGTTCCTCTATCCGGCCAACCTCGACCTGCTACGCGACATGGGCGCCACGCTGACCTTCTTCTCGCCACTGGCGAACGACGCCGTGCCAGCGGAGGCGGACGCCATTTATCTCCCTGGCGGCTATCCCGAGCTACATGCCGAACAGCTGGCGCAAGCCACGACATGGCAGGCCTCGATCCGCAGCGCCCATGCCGCCGGCATACCCATCGTCGCCGAATGCGGCGGCATGATGGCGCTGGCCGATACGCTGGCCGACAAGAGCGGCGCGGTATGGGATATGGCAGGGTTGCTGCCGGGCGCTGTGGCAATGCAGCCACGCCTGGCAGGTCTTGGCCCACAGGGACTGCCCACGCCACACGGTGTATTGCGCGGCCATACCTTCCACTATTCAAAACTGGATACCAGGGTGGAACCGGCGGCGTACACTGTCAAGCATCCCTCCGCTATACAGGGAGAAGCCTGGTATCGCGTGGGTTCGCTGACAGCTTCGTATTTTCACGCCTATTTCCCATCCAATCCGGCGGCAACGGCCGCTTTGTTCCTGAGGAGTGAGACATGACACGTACACTGGTTCTGGGCGGCGCACGCTCCGGCAAGAGCGCCTACGCTGAGCGCCTGGCCGCCGAATCGGGCAAGGAAGTCGTCTACATCGCCACCGCCACCGCCGGCGATAGCGAAATGACCGCGCGCATCGCGCATCACCGCGCTGGCCGCCCGGCCGAATGGATCACGGTGGAAGAACCGCTGGCACTGGGCAACCAGCTGCTGCGCTGGTCCTCGCCGGAGCGCTTCATCATGGTCGACTGCCTGACGCTCTGGCTCAGCAACCTGCTGTTCAGCGGCGGCCACGAATATCCGGACGTCGGCGAGATTACACTGCCGGCGCTGTTCCACGAACAGCAGGACATGCTGGCCAGCGCGCTGACCAAATGCAGCAGCGACGTGGTGCTGGTGTCGAACGAGGTTGGACTGGGCATCATGCCGATGGGCGCCGTGTCGCGCTGCTTCATGGATGAGCAAGGGCGCCTGAACCAGTCGGTCGCAGCCATCTGCGACCGCGCGGTGTTCGTCGCCGCCGGCCTGCCGCTGGTCCTCAAAGGATAAACGTGCTGAGTGGCTTGAATTTTTCCACCATCGCGCTGTTGATGGTGGTGGCTGTGCTGCTGGACTTATGGTGGGGCGAAGTGCGCCGCTGGCATCCGCTGGTTGGCTTCGGCAATTGGGCGATCGCACTGGAACGCCGCCTGAACCTGAGCGGCATGCGCTACGCGCGCGGCGTGCTGGCATGGATGCTGGCCGTGCTGCCGCTGACCGCGCTGCCGGCGCTGCTGATATGGGCGTTGGCCGCGCCACCCGCACAAGCTGCGGCACATGCCATGATGCTGTACTTCTGCCTCGGCATGCGCAGCCTGCGCGATCACAACCTGCCAATTGCCGACGCGCTGGCACACCAGGACCTGCCGAATGCACGCCGCCTTACTTCCTACATCGTCAGCCGCGATACCACCAGCGCCAGCGAAGTGGAACTGACCCGGGCCAGCGCCGAGTCGTTGCTGGAAAACGGTAATGACGCGGTATTCAGCACACTGTTCTGGTTCATCATCGCCGGCGGCCCCGGTGCGGTATTGTTCCGCATGGCGAACACGCTGGATGCGATGTGGGGCTACCGCACGCCACGCTTCCTGCAATTCGGCTGGGCCGCTGCCCGCATTGACGATGTGCTCAACTACATTCCGGCGCGACTGACGGCGCTGTCCTATGTATTGCTGGCGCCCGGCCTGCAGGGCAAGCGACGCGCATGGCGATGCTGGCGCGCACAAGCGCCAGCCTGGGACAGCCCGAATGCCGGGCCGGTGATGTCCAGCGGCGCCGGTGCGCTCGGCGTGCAGCTGGGCGGTGCGGCAATCTATCACGGCGAAATCGAACACCGTCCCACGCTGGGCGACGGTCCACCTGCTGTCGGCGCCGACATCAGCCGCGCATGGCAACTGGTCGCGCGCACTACCGCGCTGTGGCTGGCCGTGGCCTGCGCCATTGCGGCACTGATGGAGTTATCTCATGCTTGAACACGGCGGCAATCTGCGCGACGCCGCGAAACGCTTTGGCCGCGACGACTGGATCGACCTGTCGACCGGCATCAACCCACGCTGGTATCCGGCGCCTGAAGTGGCAGGCAACGCCTGGCATCGCCTGCCGGAGCCCGATCCGGCGCTGACCGCTGCGGCGCAAGCATTCTACGGCGCGCCGCAGATGCTGCCGGTGGCCGGCACGCAGGCGGCGATCCAGGCGCTTCCCCGTCTGCGCGCACCATCACGCGTGGCGGTCAGCGCGCCATCCTATGCGGAACACGCGCACCACTGGGCCGGCCACGGTCACGCGATGACGCTGACGCCATACGCGGAGCTGGCCGACGCCGTCGCGCAGCACGATGTTGTGGTGGTGGTCAATCCAAACAATCCCACGGGAGCGGTGGTGCCGGCGGCGCAACTGCTGCAATGGGCCGACCAGCTGGCTGCACGCGGCGGCTGGCTGGTAGTGGATGAAGCATTTGGCGACACGGCGCAGGAAAACAGCGTCGCCGCACACACAGATCGCGCCGGCCTGATCGTACTGCGTTCAGTCGGCAAGTTTTTCGGCCTGGCCGGCATCCGCCTCGGTTTTGTCGCCGCCCACGCGGATCTGCTGCACGCACTGGCAAACCTGCTGGGCCCATGGACCATCAGCGGCCCGGCGCAGCAGATCGCGATGGCCGCCTTGAGCGATCGTGCCTGGCAAGCGGAGACGCGCACCCAACTGGCAGCCTCCGGCGAACGCCTGCGCGCGCTACTGGCCGCACATGGCATTCAATCCCACGGCACGCCGCTGTTCCAATGGTGGGCCGAGCCCCGCCCCGAGGCATTCTGGCAACACATGGCGGAACGCGGCATCTGGGTACGCCTGTTTACGCAGGCGGCACGCGGCATCCGCCTTGGCCTTCCACCCGACGAAGCAAGCTGGCAGCGCCTGCACACAGCACTCACAGAATGGACACAACAATGAAAAAACTGATCTTTGCCGCAGCCCTGCTTGCTGGGGCCACTGCCACTGCAGCCCCGATCACCGTGCGTGACGACGATGGCAAAACCATCACGCTGCAAAAGCCGGCGCAGCGCATCATCTCCATGTCGCCGCACGTGACGGAGCTGCTGTTTGCCGCCGGTGCAGGCGACAAGATCGTCGGCACCGTCACCTACAGCGACTACCCGGAGGCCGCAAAGAGCATTCCGCGCGTTGGCGACAATCGCCTGATCGACATGGAACGCGTGGCGGCCATGAAGCCGGACCTGATCGTCATCTGGATGCACGGCGGCTTCGAACGCCAGATCGAGAACCTGCGCCAGTTGGGCGTGCCGCTGTTCCACAGCGAGCCGACCAAGCTGGAAGGCATCTCCGACAACGTCATCCGCCTTGGCCAGCTGGCGGGCACGGAAGCCGTCGCCAATCCCGCTGCCGCCGAGATTCGCAACCAGTTTGCCGCGCTGACCAAAGAGTACGCCAACCGTCCACCAGTGCGCCTGTTCTACCAGGTGTGGGACAAGCCACTCTACACGCTGAGCGGCAGCGCGATCGTCAGCGACGCGATTCGCCTGTGCGGCGGCGTCAACATCTTCGCTGACCTGAAGGTGACGGCGCCAGTGGTCAGCGTGGAGGCCGTGCTGCAAGCGAATCCGGAGGCAGTCTTCGGCACCATCGAAAAGAACTACGCCAGCGTCGATCTGTGGAAACCGTACGCCAATATGCTGGCGGTGAAAAACAACAACCTGTTCCGCCTGCAGCGTGACCTGCTGTACCGCGCCGGTCCGCGCATGGTGGCCGGCACGCGCGAGCTGTGCGAAAAAATCGAAGATGCCCGCCAGCACCGCAAGAATTGATATGTCCTTCCCCTACTCCACCCTGATGGTTCAGGGCACCACCTCGGACGCCGGCAAAAGCACGGTGGTTGCGGCCCTGTGCCGCCTGCTGAAACGGCGCGGCGTGCGCGTCGTTCCATTCAAACCGCAGAACATGGCGCTCAACAGCGCTGTCACCGCAGATGGCGGAGAGATCGGTCGCGCACAGGCGCTGCAAGCCATCGCCGCCGGCGTCGCGCCGCATACCGACATGAACCCGATCCTGCTCAAGCCATCGAGCGATATCGGTGCGCAGGTGATCATCCACGGCAAGGTGCAAGCGGAGATGAACGCCCGCGACTACCACCAGTACAAAACCGTCGCCATGCAAGCGGTGCTCGAATCGCATGAGCGCCTGTTGCAACAGTACGATTGCGTGATGGTGGAAGGCGCCGGCAGCCCGGCGGAAATCAATCTGCGCGACCGCGACATCGCCAACATGGGCTTCGCTGAAAAAGTTGACTGCCCGGTGGTGCTGGTGGCGGACATCGACCGTGGCGGCGTGTTCGCCCATATCATCGGCACGCTGGCCTGCTTGTCGGAGAGCGAGCGCCGCCGCACCATCGGCTTCGTCATCAACCGCTTCCGTGGCGATATCAAGCTGCTGGAACCGGGCATCGACTGGCTGGAACAAAAAACCGGCAAACCAGTGCTGGCGGTGCTGCCCTACCTGCATGGACTGTTTCTCGACGCCGAAGACGCCGTGCAGCCGGTGCAGGCCGCACGCGGCGCCTTCCGCGTGGTGGTCCCCAGCCTGCCGCGCATGAGCAACCATACCGACTTCGACGCCCTACGCGCCCACCCGGACGTCGACCTGCACTTCGTCCGCCAGAGCGAACCGATACCGCAGGCCGATCTGATCATCCTCCCCGGCAGCAAGAACACACGCGGCGATCTGGAATGGCTGCGCGCACAAGGCTGGCCAGAGCGCATCCAGCGCCACCTGCGCTACGGCGGCAAGGTCATCGGCGTCTGCGGCGGCTTCCAGATGCTGGGCCAGGAAGTCACCGACCCGCTGGGCATGGAAGGACGCGCCGGCGCTTCGCCAGCCCTTGGCCTGCTCGACATGCGCACCGAGATGAGTCCGGAGAAGCGCCTCAAGCAAGTGCAGGGCGTATGCGCTTTCGACCGCGAACAGGCGCCGGTCAACGGCTACGAGATCCACATGGGCGTATCCAGCGGCAGCGCGCTGGCGACGCCCGCCTTCACCATCGACGGCCGCCCGGAAGGCGCACTGTCTGCCGATGGCCAGATCCTCGGCACCTACCTGCATGGCCTGTTCGATACACCGCAAGCGATCAGCGCCCTGCTGCGCTGGGCTGGCCTCGACTCGCAACACACGGTGGACACCTCCGCCCTGCGTGAAGCCAGCCTGGATCGCATCGCTGACGCCACCCAGCCGCTGCTGGACGCACTGATCGCACTGAAATGAATCCACACGCCTACTCCGACGCCGAAATCGCCGGCGTCTACCGCGCCATCCGCGAACGCCGCGACGTGCGCCAATTCAAGCCTGGCCCGCTGGCGCAAGGCCAGCTGCAACGCTTCCTCGAAGCCGCGCACAATGGCCCCAGTGTCGGCTACATGCAGCCGTGGCGCTTCGTCCGCATCACCGACGCAGCGCTGCGCGCCGCCATCCATCGGCACGTGAACGAGGAACGCATCAAGACCGCCGAAGCGCTGGGCAAGCGCGCCGACGATTTCATGAAGCTGAAGGTGGAAGGCATACTGGAATGCGCGGAAGTGCTGGTGGTCGGCCTGATCGACAAGCGCGATCAATATGTCTTCGGCCGCCGCACCATGCCGGAAATGGACCTGGCGTCCGCCGCC
>Ga0308157_10006685_pt1 | contig 13699 bp, 11 predicted proteins | sample PhyBR1_FD_201035 | JGI IMG/M metagenome (GOLD analysis project Ga0308157, IMG submission 201035) | Phyllosphere microbial communities from UC Gill Tract Community Farm, Albany, California, United States - DLSLB.R1 | ecosystem: Host-associated > Plants > Phyllosphere > Unclassified | place: USA...
TTGGGAAGTACAAAATACCAGTTAAGTTAAATGGGTAATCAACATTTAAGTGAATATGAAACAATGGCTCTTCGAACTGCATTGGATACATTTCACGGTAGAAGTTTATATAATCCTCATCAGTTAAATCTGTTGGTTGTTTTGTCCAAGCCGGATTAGGGTTGTTTACGATATTATCAACCTCGATAGTTTCAGGTTTGTAATCTTCTGGTGCGTCTTCAGGTTTTGGAAGTGTTTCTTTTTTAGTTCCAAATTTAATTGGAATAGGCATGAACTTATTGTATTTAGTCAATAAGCCAGAGATTTTATATTCTTCCAAAAATTCCAAAGAATCTTCAGCGATATGTAAAATAATTTCAGTTCCTCTGGTAGTTTTGTCAGCTGGCTCTAATGTGAATTCCGGGCTTCCATCGCAAGTCCAGTGTGCTGCTGGTTCGTCTTTGTATGATTTAGTAATGATTTCTACTTTTTCAGCAACCATAAAAGCTGAATAGAAACCTAATCCGAAGTGACCAATAATACCTGAATCTTTGGCAGAATCTTTGTATTTATCTAAAAATTCTTCGGCACCAGAAAAAGCAACCTGATTGATGTATTTCTCCACTTCATCAGCGGTCATACCTATACCTTGGTCAATAATATGGATTTTTTTGCCTTCTTTGTCAATTTTAACTTCAATAATTGGATTACCATATTCAACATTCGCTTCTCCAATACTGGTTAGATGTTTTAATTTTAAAGTTGCATCGGTTCCATTAGAAATTAATTCACGCAAGAAAATTTCGTGATCACTGTAAAGGAATTTCTTGATCAAGGGAAAGATGTTTTCAACCGAAACATTAATTTTACCTGTTGTCATATTTTTTAAATTATTTAATGGTTTTACAATCGAAAAATATAACTTTCAAATAGAGTACCAATTAGTACAGAGGTGACAAATTGTCGTAGAAATTGATGATGATTTTTACTTGTCTCGTTTTAAAAATTTATTAATATTTATCAAAATCAGGATTTATTTTTTTAAATATTTCTGAGCTTTCTAAAATGGAATTAATTTGTAAAATACATTCTTGATTGTTTTCAGCCATTATAAAAGCTAAATCACAAATATCTTTTGAAAAAGTAAAAATTCCTTTTTCTGAATCTATTTCAAATAGTATTTCATCATTCATCCATAAATCGTGGATATCAACAATTTTTGGTTTTAATTCAGCAATAGTATTTAGAAAATCAGAAAAGAAGTTTTCTTTTTCAACTCCACTAAAAATTTGAATCAACAACTTATTTGATACGAATCCAGGGCGAAGGAGATATTTATACATTGTATAGTTGAGTTGTTGAAATTAATTAAAAGATAACACCCTAATCTTTTGAGATTATTTATTGTTTCTTAAATCATTTAAAATTGTCTGTAGCGTATTTATTCCCCAGTGCTCAAAATATTTTCCATTTTTCACCCTAACAATATCAATTACATCAATTTTGACTTGTTTTCCAGTTGGTTCAATTCCCATCAGAGAGCCTTGATGAGTTCCAAAGATTGATTTTCGGGTAGTTACTTTGTCACCTTCAGCTATTTGATCATAGATTTCTACTTTCAAATCAGGAAATGCAGGTTTCAAAATGTTATGAAATGTATTCCACATTCCATTTTTATCATTGGCATTCTCCGGGGCTGTTCTATTTATAAATTCGTGATCGATTAATTCGTTAAATGAATCGAGGTTGCATTGTTCAATAACTTCTTTATTGAAACGTTCAACGACTTCTTTATTTGCTTCTAAATTGTTCATCATATAAAGTTTTAATGGATTTATTTTTTTCTAATTATTATAAAATTAAATAATGTAGGTAAATAATGCAAAAAAGTGCAAACATAAATAATATAATTCTTTATAAGTATTTGGCTACATTATTAATAAATGTTAAATTCTAGTAAGAACATTTATAAATTATATCAATGTTTAAAACGCAGGCAATCTATGGTATAGAGCCAAAATATTACATCTTCGCCATATCATTTTCTGTTGTCGTAGGTAAATTATATAAAGAAAAAAATAAAATTGAATAAAATACATACGTATCTTTGCATTTACATTAACATAAAAAGAAAAAAAATGAGAAAACTGTTATTGATATGTACTATAGCCATTATGGCTGTTGCTTGTAAATCGGGATCTACAGCACCAACGACTCCAGAACCAGTTTCTAATGCTCCAATGACTAAATTGGACAAGACTTCGCAAGTTGGAATAAAAGGTGATTGGCAAATTGTAAATGTAAGTTATCCAGGTTCTGACTACATTAAAGTTAATTCTTTTAACCTTGCTGATTCAAAATGTTTTATTGGAAGTACATGGCACTTTGTTTCAAACAATAATAAAGGAAATATGACTTTGAACAGTCCAAATTGTACAGCTTTTACTTCGGCAATTACATGGTATATTAATAAAGAAGGTCAGTTTGTTCTAAAAATATTAGACGAAGGATTGAAATCCAAAAATGTAAAAACAGGTTTTGTACTTGGTGTTAGAAATCAATCGGAGACTTCATTTGAATTGGTTGATAAAATAAATGTTGGAAATAAATCAACAGATGTTGTTTACCAATTTCAAAAAGTTACTAATTAATATTATATTACAAAGATGAAAAAAATAACGATTTTAGGTTTAAGTGGTTTAATGATGTTGAGTATGCTTTTCACTGGATGCGAAGCTACAAAAAACGCAAATAATGCTCAAAAGGGAGCTGGAATAGGTGTTGTTGCCGGTGGTGTTCTTGGAGCTATCATTGGAAATAATACAAAACTTGGAACTGCTGCTGGTGCTGCTATTGGAGCTGCTGTTGGTGGTGGAACCGGAGCCGTGATTGGGCACAGTATGGATAAACAAGCTCGTGAAATTGATCAGGCTTTGCCAGGTGCAGACGTAGAAAGAGTTGGTGAAGGAATTCACTTAACGTTAAATGAAAATGCTGTTCGTTTTGATTTGAACAAAGCAACTTTGACTGCTCAAGCCAAAGCTAATTTGGACAAATTGGTTCCAGTATTTAATTCTTATGCTGATACAAATATCGATATTTTCGGATATACAGATTCTACAGGAAAAGCAGATTACAATTTGACTCTTTCAAAAAACAGAGCTGAATCAGTAAAAACTTATTTGGTTTCTAAAGGATTGGCAGCTAGCCGTTTTAAAACAACTGGTTTTGGTGTGGCTGACCCAATTGCATCTAATGATACTAAAGAAGGTCAAAGTCAAAATCGTCGTGTTGAATTTGCAATTACTGCAAATGACAAAATGATTCAGGACGCACAAAAGAAACAATAGAGTTACCCTCTATAATATTAAAAAAACTGCTTTGTCATGAAGCAGTTTTTTTTTTGGATATAAATGAAATTATAAACATTTTTTTTTGCTTAAAGGAGTTATCTTTGTTTTTTTAAAATTTTAAAGTTGTAGAATGCTTCAAGTTCAAAATATTTCATTCGGATATACCGAAAAAATCATTATTCAAAATGTAGATTTTACCGTTGCTAAAGGGCAAAATATAGCTATTCTCGGAGAAAGTGGCTGTGGAAAAAGTACGCTTTTGAAATTGATTTATGGTATGTATGACTTAAATCAAGGGCGTATTATTTATAATGAAACAGAGATTCGAGGCCCGAAATACAATTTGATTCCCGGAATGCCATTTATGAAATATCTGGCTCAGGATTTTGATTTGATGCCTTATGAAACTGTAGCAGAAAATGTAGGTAAGTTTCTTTCTAATGGATTTTTGCCATTAAAAAAATTGCGTGTTCAGGAATTATTGGAGATGGTCGAAATGACTGAATTTGCCCAAGTGAAAGCAAAATTACTCAGTGGAGGGCAACAACAACGTGTGGCTTTAGCAAGAGTTTTGGCATTGGAACCTGAAGTTTTATTATTGGACGAACCTTTCAGCCACATTGATAATTTTAGAAAAAATGCACTTCGCAGAAATCTTTTTGCTTATTTAAAGAAAAAAGGAATTACTTGTTTTATCGCCACTCACGATAGTACCGATGCACTTTCTTTCTCTGACGAAACCATTGTTTTATATCAGGGAAGAATCATGGAAAAAGGACCATCAGCAGATGTTTACAATTATCCTTTGAATAAATATGTAGCTTCACTTTTTGGTGAAGTGAACGAATTAAAATTGTCCCAGTTAATGCCAATTGACGGCGAGGATGAAATTATTTTATTATATCCACATCAATTAAAAGTGGATCCAAATGGTTCGATTAAAGTAGTTGTAAAAGAATCTTTCTTCAAAGGAAGTCGTTTTTTAATAAAAGCTGTTTTTGACCGAAGAGTTATTTTCTTCGAACATGAAACCGCCTTGGCATTCAATCAAGAAGTAATATTAAGAATTATATAATTAAGCCTCTAAGCTTCTAGTTTGTTAAGTTAACCCCCACTTAGGAATTTAGAAGCTTAGCGACTTAGAAACTCAAAAAAAATAAAAATATGTACCATTCAAAAATAACTGGATTGGGATATTATGTCCCTGATAATGTAGTGACAAACGATGATTTGTCTAAAATCATCGATACTAATGACGAGTGGATTCAGGAACGAACAGGAATTCAGGAAAGAAGACACATTATTCGTGGTGAAGATACCACAACTTCAATGGGGGTTAAAGCAGCCAAAATTGCCATCGAGCGTTCCGGTGTTGCGAAAGAAGATATAGATTTTGTTGTGTTTGCAACTTTAAGCCCAGACTATTATTTTCCTGGTCCAGGAGTTTTAGTACAACGTGATTTAGGTTTAAAAACTGTTGGGGCATTAGATGTAAGAAATCAATGTTCGGGTTTTGTGTACGCTCTTTCAGTTGCTGATCAGTATATAAAAACAGGTATGTACAAAAATATTTTGGTGATTGGTTCAGAAGTGCAATCAACAGGATTGGATATGACAACTCGTGGCCGTAATGTTTCGGTGATTTTTGGAGATGGGGCCGGAGCAGCGGTTTTGAGCAGAGAAGAAGATTTGACCAAAGGAATTCTTTCCACTCATTTGCATTCCGAAGGGCAATATGCTGAGGAACTAATCGTACACGCACCTGGAATGGGAGCACGTTGGGTAACTGATATTATTGCAGAAAAAGATCCAGATGATATTAGCTATTTCCCATACATGAATGGTCAATTTGTATTTAAAAATGCAGTGGTTCGTTTTGCTGAAGTAATTAATGAAGGATTAGAAGCTAATAATTTACAGGTTTCTGATATCGACATGTTGATTCCGCATCAGGCGAATTTGAGAATCTCTCAATTTATTCAAAGTAAATTTAAGCTTTCAGACGATCAGGTGTATAACAATATTCAGAAATACGGAAATACAACAGCTGCATCTATTCCAATCGCTTTGACAGAAGCGTGGGAAAAAGGAAAAATAAAATCAGGAGATACTGTTGTGTTAGCTGCTTTTGGTAGTGGATTTACTTGGGCAAGTGCTATTATTAAATGGTAATATTATTTTAGATAAATATTTTTCAACATATAAAAAACCCCAGAGTTGGCATTCTCTGGGGTTTCTTGCTTATTAAAACTAATTCAAAATATTCATTTTTTTTCTAAAGTTGATTAATCATATACTGTCGTTTTTTGATTGATGATTGTTTTGATTAATAAGACTCAATTTTTTTCAATTTGTAACATTGTAAAGTGTTAATTTTTAAAAAATTATCTCTTTAAAGAAAAATGAGATTTAAAAACTTTTGAAGTTCCTTTTTCAATGTAATCTACTGTAAACCAATAATCGCTGGAAGGCATTTGTTGTCCATTATACATCCCGTTCCAACCTTCTGAATCTGGAGTTATTTGTTTGAGAAGTTTTCCATATCGGTCAAAAATGAATATGGGAGCATCGGGATTTGTTGGTATCAAATGGGGGATATTCCAGGTTTCATTAAAGCCATCACCATTTGGAGTAAAAAATTTAGGATAATTTATGATTACAGCTGTTAGAGGAGCAGGGTTACATTGTCCGTCTTTATCACGAACATTGACAGTATGTTCACCAGGAATTACATTATAAAAAGTATTACTATCCTGAAAAGGTAATTCGTCCAGTTGATATTCGTAATTTCCCGAACCAACGCCTAAAACATTTGCCGTAATATAGAAAGGACTCTCAAAAGCATCACTGTAGCTGATTTCGAGGTAAGGAGCGTATTTAGAAACTTTAATATCAGGCGCGCTAACACACAAAGTGGTTAAATCAGTTATTTTTACTGTATAATCACCAATTTGATTAGTTGTAATTGACGATGTATTTCCGCCAAAAGGATTTCCATCAAATGTCCATTCGAATGAATAATGGGAAACCGATAAACCCGTGTTCATAGTTACCGAATTTAATAAAGTCCCGGTTTTGTAGTCTTCACAAAGAAAGTATTCTGGTTTTAATTGATGTTTTGGCAATGGATTAATAATCAATTTTAATTCAACAACATCAAAACAGGCAGTTGTTATTAAGTTATTAGCAACTCTAATCCAGACACTATCTGTAAACGGATTATCGTTTTGATAAGTTGTGGGATTGGTTATTGGAGATGCATTTATATCATTGGCGGCAGCCAAAGAAGTATAAAAAGTTAAGGTAAAATCAGCATCTGGTGATTGAGCATTTAAGATTTGATTTCTAATTGCCAAAGTAGTCAAATCGAACTCGGCGATTCCATCATTAGGGCCAATATTATCACAGACTACTAAAGGATTTACAGAATTAGCAACTGGTTTAGATCTAATGACAAGACTAAATGGATTTTCATCGCTGCAGTTTAACCGATCGCCAGTTTCATAATAAATATAATAGGTAGGCTTAACTGTTGTTGGAGTTACAACCGTGCCAAATGGAATTATATTTCCTCTGCCCAAAGGACCTCCGGGAGCATCATAATAAAAGTTTTTTGGAGAAGGTAAAGGAGGAAAAGTAAAACTATCACAATAAGATAATTGCGAAGGAATTGGATCAGCTTCAACGCCATTTATTGTAATATTAAAAGAGTTCTCCGAATAGCATATTTGATCATTCGGATGAACTGCATAAATATAAATGGTATTATTACTAGTAATCACCGTTCCCGCCGCTAAAGGATTTACTCCGTTTGGATCATCAAAATATTTTCCATTTGCTAATGGTGTCAAAACATAAGAATCACATTGATCAACACTTGCCCGGGAATCAATTACAGGTTTTTTATTAATAGTAATTGGCCAAGGTTTTTCATTATAACAAGCCGGATCGGTTAAAGATGGTTTGTAAATATATATAGTTTTGGTCGTGGTTATGATATCGACATTCGGAATTAATTTTATATTTCCAGCTGTTGCTGGTCCTCCCGATTTGGTGTAATATTCCCCTCCATCAATTTGAGTAGGCAATAAAAAACTAGTACAAGCTGAAACCGGATTTGGAGTGGTTAATAGCGGGCCATTAATTGTAATTGTAAAAAAATCATCATTTACACAACCTGCCCCTGCAATGTAGGTATAAACAGTAGTAGTTTTTGTAATGAGTCCTGGCTGAATAACATTTCCGCCGCCATTTGGAGCATCACGATATTCGCCAACTGGTGCAGGTTTCAAATCGTACGATAAACATTGATTTATATCTGGCAAACCTAATGCACTAATATAAACCGTAAAAATAGTATCAGGAGTTCTACAGTCATTGTTAGTTGCAAAAACATGCAGCGTTGTCGTTGTTGTAATAGGAGAAACTGCTGGCGTATATACTCCCGTTAAGGCATTATAAGTGTAATAATCACCAACTGCTAATGGTGGTAAGGTATAAGAAGTGCAATTAAATACATTTGCTATTGGGGCAATTACTGGAGTTTGGTTGATAGTAGTATTAAATTGACTTTCAAGAATACAAGGATTTGCAATATCTGTAGAGGAAAAATAAGTGAAAATAGTAGATAAAGCAGGATTTGTTATTAATGACCCCCCAGCAAGTTCAATCCCGCCGCCATTTGGCCCCCCGGGCAACGTGAAATAGCGAATCCCATAAAGTGATATTGGTAATTGAAAACTATCACAAGTAACTATGTCTTTTGGTTTTAAATTTTCTGGTTTTACAATTTTAACAAAGAAACTGCTTTCAAAAAAACAATTGGGAGTTCCTCCGGTTTCGGTATAGATATAAATGTTTTTATCTGTTGTAATTGCATCGCCAGCATTGAGTATTGGTAATTCTTTGTTTGGACCTGAATAGTAATTGCCTGGATTTATAAGTGGCGGTAAGATGTACTGATCACAAACATATTGATTTGGAGTATTATCAACAGTTGGTCTTGGAATGACAATTAAATCAAAACTAGTGGTACTAAAACAAGTTGGAGCTGTAGTAGCTTGAACTCTCGCAAAAAGTGTTGTGTTTGTAGTTGTGTAAAGTGCCGAAGTATCTATCGGATTAGTTGCGGCATTGGCATCTGTTATATTGGTGTAATAAGAAACATTATAGACAGTCGGAGATTGTCCTCCTAAAATTGTTGCCGTTAAGGCGCTAAGATCAAAAATTCCAGAATTGGAGCCTGGCACAGTTTCGCAGGAACGTATAATTCCAGGACTTGTGGCAGTAGGTGGCGGTGTTATTCCCAATTGAAAACTTTTGGTGATCAAACAATTAGTTGAAGTATTCTGTATTCTCATCCAAATTGTCGCAGGGAGACTTGCTGCCGCAATCGTATAATTTATTGGAAGTAGATTAGTATTGGCTTCTGCATCTGTTAATGAGGAATGGTAGCTTATTTGAGATCTTGGAATGGAAACAATTGAAGTATTTAGAGATAAATCAAATGTGTAATTGGCTGCTCCCATGTTGCACTGAAATAAATTCACAGGATTTGGAGTTGAAATTGCATTAAAATATTCAACTTTGATAAAATCAGTCGTAACAATGCAATTCGTTGACATGATCTTATAGGTAAGACCATAAGTTCCTGCTTTATTAACAGTTAGGTCAGGAGTGTTCCCGCCAATTGGATTTCCATTAAATGTCCAGGCAAACGAGTAAATAGCTGGATTTAAGCCGGAACTGAGAGTACGGGTTTCGTTATTGCAAACTGCGGAGTTGTTGGCCAGAGTTAAGTCGGGGCCCAAAACATCTTGCCCCACATTAAAACTATTTGCTCCCAAAAAGATTGCTGAATCGGCTTTATTATCTTGCCTGTCAGCAATTACAAGTTTAATATGATAAGGCGTATTTGGAACTAATGTTGTCGATGACGCGCTCATAGGAACCGTTTGTCCATTAAAATTTGTAGCCGAGCGTGCAGCTTCGGAGCCACCATTGAACTTTCCAAAATAAGCTGGATTTTCAGAAGAACAGGAAGAATTATATAATGAATTCCGAATCGTAACTACCGAAATCGGCGTTGTAGTATTCGGAACTACTGCAAGATTTGTGGTTTCACCAGTCAATTTATTGGTTAGCAAAAAAGCAAATGCATCCGAAAATTGGCACTGATAATTTCCATATTCTTCAGAAGCAAATACAAACTTAAAGTCAAAATTGGATGAAAATGGAATGAAATCAAATTCCAAAACTGTAGCATTTGTTGAATTCATAGTGATTCCCGCAGCCAGAAGTGTCGCTTCCAAATCGCTATCGCCAGTCCACACAGTATTTCCATCATCAAGTTGACTATTATTTGGTCCGGGAGCATTATGCACTTCTCCAGTACTCAAAATAACGCCACTCGTTAGTGGAAAATTTGGGTTAGTATTCTCAAAATACCCAATTCCGTTGGATGAACCAAAACTATTCGTGTTTCCAGTTTTCCACGTTATATTATTTACAGGAATACAATCTTTATCTACCAAAACATCAGTAACCAATTCAGGAACTGTATAAGTACTAGTATTTACAGTAATTGATTGGGAATAACATTTTACTCCAAAGAATAAAATTATAAAGAGTAAGCTTTTTTTCATGACGAAAAGGGACACTCATAAAAAAATAAATTGATAAAACTTGCCAGTCAAACACGAATACAAATCGATAGCTGAATTGTATTTACGTTATGTCATAAAATAATTTAATGAAGTGGGGCTAAATTATTTTAATCGGATCCCAAATAACACGTTAGTAGGGGACGCATTATTTCATATAAATATACGAACTATTTTCTTGCGAAATTGCTATATTTGCACACTTAAAAATTACAAGTACACATGTCATTATCCAGTATTCTTACGCCATCTATAGAAAAAGCTATTCAAACTTTGTTTGATGTTACGATTGATAAAATTGAGTTTCAAACAACCCGAAAAGAGTTTGAAGGTGATATCACAATGGTGATTTTTCCACTTTTGAAAGTGATCAAAAGCAATCCGGTAGAACTTGGAAATAAAATTGGTAATTACTTGGTTGAAAATGTTTCGGAAGTAGCGCGTTTTAACGTGGTTTCAGGATTTTTGAACATCGTTATTGCTGATGAATACTATTTGAATTTCTTCAATGAAATCAGAAAAACTGACAAATTCGGATTTGTAACGCCTTCGGCAAATGATAAAGCGGTGATGGTAGAATATTCTTCGCCAAACACCAATAAACCGTTGCACTTAGGTCATGTTCGTAATAATCTTTTGGGTTATTCAGTTGCTGAAATTTTGAAGGCTTCTGGTAAAAAAGTATATAAAACTCAAATCATCAACGATAGAGGAATTCATATTTGCAAGTCAATGTTGGCTTGGCAGAAATTTGGAAATGGAGAAACTCCAGAAAGCACTGGTCTAAAAGGAGATAAGTTAGTTGGAAATTATTATGTAGCTTTTGATAAAGCATACAAAGAAGAAATAAGCCAGTTAATCTCTGAAGGGAAAACAGAAGAAGAAGCAAAGAAATCGGCTCCAACTATCTTAGAAGCACAACAAATGCTTTTGGATTGGGAAAATGGAAATCCCGAAGTAATCGCACTTTGGAAAATGATGAACCAATGGGTTTATGATGGTTTTGCTACTACTTATAAAAACCTTGGAGTAAATTTTGATAGTTTTTATTACGAAAGCAACACTTATTTATTAGGAAAAGATGTAGTTCAAGTTGGACTTGACAAAGGAATTTTTGAAAAAGATCCTGATGGTTCTGTTTGGATTGATTTGACTGATGAAGGATTAGATAGAAAAATCGTGTTGCGTTCTGATGGAACTGCGGTTTACATGACACAAGATATCGGAACTGCGATTCAACGTGTAAAAGACATGCCAGATGTGGGAGGAATGGTTTACACTGTAGGGAATGAGCAGGATTATCACTTCAAAGTATTGTTTTTAATTTTGAAAAAACTTGGTTTTGATTGGGCTTCTAATCTGTTCCATTTGTCATATGGAATGGTAGATTTACCTTCTGGAAAAATGAAAAGCCGCGAAGGAACTGTAGTTGATGCTGATGATTTAATGCAGGAAATGACAGGAACTGCGCAGCAAATTGCTGAAGATTTAGGGAAATTAGATTCTTATTCTACAGAAGAAAAAGCGAAACTATACAATACAATTGGTCTTGGAGCGCTTAAATATTATATTTTAAAAGTTGATCCAAAAAAACGAATCTTGTTCAACCCAGAGGAATCCGTTGATTTTGCTGGAAATACAGGGCCGTTCATTCAATATACTTACGCCAGAATTCAGTCAATCATTCGCAAATCGGATTTTGATTTTGGTGCGAATGCTCCGATTGTAAAACTTCATGAAAAGGAAAAAGAATTGGTAAAACAATTAGAATTATTCCCAGAAGTAATCCAGAATGCTGCTAATAATCATAGCCCAGCTTTAATTGCGAATTATACTTATGATTTGGTTCGTGAGTACAATTCATTCTATCAAGCCGTTTCAATATTGGGAGAAACTGATTTGAACAAAAAAATATTCAGAGTACAACTGTCTAAAAAAGTTGCCGATGTTATTGCTGATGCCTTTAGTTTATTGGGAATAAATGTTCCTGAAAGAATGTAGTCCATTACATCAAAACTTAAAAACAAAAAATCCGAACGTTGTCTATGTTCGGATTTTTTTATGTCTTGTATAGAAAGCAACTGTCTTTTATTAAACTAGAAAAAATTAACCATAGAAACATAGGTTTCATTGTGTTTAAAGGTTTTATAGAAGTTACCACTTTTCACATAGGTATGCTTTCTATAAAAAATTAAATGTCTTTCTTTGCCCAAAGAATAGCTATGTCTCTATGTGGTAAAAATATTTTATTTGCTTAAATTTCTACCGCATAATTTGAATCATTCTATGTCCATTCCGGAAATTGCGTTTTGTTTAAGTCTAGTTTAGAAATGGCTTTCATATCTTCTTTAGTGAGTTCAAAGTCGAAAATCTGCAAATTTTCAATCATGTGTTCTTTTTTGGAAGTCCTTGGAATGGCGATAATGCCTCTTTGATACAACCATCTCAAACTAACCTGAGCATTAGTTTTATTATATTTTTTACCAATTAAAGATAAGTTTTTATCAACAAAAAGAGAATTACGACCTTCGGCAAAAGGAGCCCAAGCTTCCATTTGAATACCATATTTATTCAATGATTCCTGCGCTTTTTCTTCCTGAAAAAAGGCGTGCGTCTCAATTTGATTTATCGCTGGTTTAATTTTGCTATTTGCTATCAAATCGTCCAATTGCTTATTGTCAAAATTACTCACACCAATCGCTTTTATTTTTCCTTCATTATACAATTCTTCCATTGCTTTCCAGGAACCTTTTACATCACCACGCGGACGGTGAATGAGATAAAGATCCAAATAGTCTAAACCTAATTTATTCAATGTGGTATAAAAAGCAGCCTTCGCTTTTTCATAACCCATATCGTCAACCCAGAGTTTTGAAGTGACAAAAAGTTCTTCTCTTTTGATTCCACTATTTTTGATTCCTTTTCCAACTGCTTCTTCATTAGAATAAATAAATGCGGTATCGATAAGACGATATCCCAACGAAATTGCTTCGGCAACACACTTTTCGCCTAACGCATCTCTAAGATCCATAGTGCCAAATCCTAAAATGGGCATTTTTACTCCATTATTAAGAGTAACCGTTTTGATTGTTTTTTCGAGAGAAGGGAAAGCAAAAAGATCTAAACCACCTAGACTTACAAAAGCCGTTGCAGTAAAAGTCGTTTTTATAAAATCTCTGCGTTTCCAAGCAGCATTTTTGTCTAATTTATCCATGATTCAAATTTTTGAATATTAAAAATAAGAAGATTTATTAAGTTATCATTTAAAAAATCATGGAGAAAAAAAATCCGAACCATAAAGTCTGGATTTTGGTAATGCTTTTTCTAAGAATAAATCAATTTGAAATTATCTGATAATTGATTTCTACAGGTTTTAGAATTTTGTATTGACTGATACAATCGATCAAAAAGCGCAACTCTTCTAATTCCTTTCGGTTCAATAAAATAATAAAGTTGGACTGTAAAGTTGGAATTGGAATCTTCTTTTCATAAATAGAATGTTCATATTCTGTTTCCCAATAATCAGCGTCAATATGTTCCAGATAATTGGAAAAACTTGTCATTTCTATACTACTCAAATCAAATGTCAAATTATTAAACAGCAATTGATACATATCTCTATGTGGGCAATATAACAAAATGCCATTCGAAGTTCTGTTTAATACTTTTAGATTGCACATAAGTTTACAATTTTATTGGCGGATA
>Ga0308157_10006686_pt1 | contig 13696 bp, 7 predicted proteins | sample PhyBR1_FD_201035 | JGI IMG/M metagenome (GOLD analysis project Ga0308157, IMG submission 201035) | Phyllosphere microbial communities from UC Gill Tract Community Farm, Albany, California, United States - DLSLB.R1 | ecosystem: Host-associated > Plants > Phyllosphere > Unclassified | place: USA...
TATTCAATATTCCGGATCTTACCGGTGCAGAAAGTTTTTTTGAACACACAGCGGTTATTGACGTTCGTAAAGATTCAATATTCGATTTTAAATTCTGGGTACCAAAATCGCTGCTGGATAAATCACAGTTTTCTGTGAACGTAGCGGCAATGAGGGGAACCGAGAAAATACTATTCGGAAGCCTTTCCATAAATGTTCAGAACGTTTCGTCGGTAAAGCGTTACGAAGACATCAACAGTTTAGCGTATAATCAATACTATCAGAAAAACAATCTAACGGCAAGCTATCGCACCAGCGGAAAAGATACAGGTGTGTATCAGCTCATGGGATCGGGCGATATAGACCTGCCCGCGGGATACTTGTCGGTTAGCGGGAATATCTATAAGCCAGACAGCCAGAATGAACCGCTGATAAGCAATACATATCTTGCCTATCGTTTGGATAACCATCAGGTTAAGATAGGAAACATAAGTCAGCAGTTGGAAGTTCCGTTGTTCGGTCGCGGTATTCAGTTTGATTCCTCAGACAAAGCACAGAACAAACGTATACAGCTGGGATTTATTGATGAAAATTTTAACCTTACCCAAAAAGATGCTTTTCTTAAAAGAGGATACGGTATGTATGCCTTGGGAACTTTTGGCGCAAACAATCCTTCTAATCAGAAAAGTTTCAACTATGTTTTTAAAGAAGATAAAATAGAACAGGCGGTGCATCATGTAGTAGGTGTAGAGAATGTTAAGCAGATAAATAAGGACTGGAACATTAGGTTAAAAGCGCATGGGGCATTCAGCCATTATGAAAGAGTAAATGCAAACCAGCCGTCTTACACTTTGGAAACACAGTATAACGGTTTGGTTAAAGATGTACGTTTGTCTGGAAATTATTATGTAAGCAGCAGTTACTTTCCCGGAAACCGCAGGGGAGTGTTGCAGTTACAGCAGAATTTTATGAAAACCCTGAAAAAGGATCGTATGGTGTATGCAAATATTTTTTATTCTGATTTTGCCCCGGAATCATACACCTATAGTCTTAATATGAAAACCACCAGCTTCAGGGCAGATACGGGCATATCGCTTCCTAGGCTGAAATCGGTTGGCAGTGGTTTTGGAATGCAGTATTACAAAGAAACCGGGAATGCCTTTTCATGGATTGTACCCAATGGCTTTTTATCGATGGAAGCTTTTCGTGTAACCCAAAATTTTAACTGGTTAAGCAGTAATCAAAAGCATTCTGTGGTGTTGGGAATTGAAGAAGGTTTGGTAAAAATGTCAGACGGTATGAAGCTTTATCCGCAACTTAAGGTAAATTCTATCTATAGTTACAAAGGGTTTAATGCCAGTGCAACATATCAGCATGGCAGTTACTTTTTGTCCGAATATTCTTCGTTGCTGGTGATGGGTAAAAAACAGAGCGATTTTAACCGATTGACACTTTCACTTGCTAGCGATCATAAGTTCATGTCGAATAAGCTTTTGGTTAGAAGTGGGGCAATGTATCTTAACGATTTTATCTCGGGTGAAACGCCTTCGGCTTTTGTAAATGTACAGTATCTGCCAACAGATAAATACCGTGTATATCTTAATTCTTCATGGTTTAACTACAGTAAGGCAACCGTTTTTCAAAATGCCGGAATGTATGTTATTGAAGCCGGAATGAGCATAAATTTAGGTAGTAAGGCAGCATCTACAGGCAGAAAAGGTACTATGTCTGCATTTGTTTTTTACGATAAAAACGGTAACAATGTGTTTGATGAAGGTGATGAACCGGCTCCCGACTTTTTTATCACAATTGATAGAACAACATTTAAATCGGACATTGGCGGACAGATTAAATACAGAAGTCTGCCGTTTAATACTTACAGAATACAGCCCGTTGTACAGAATGGTTGGTTTGCCGAGGGTGCGGAGTTTATTATGAATGGTTACGATCAGAATGTTACGATAGCACTGCATCAAAATGGTTCGTTGAAAGGAAAAATTCAATACAGTTACGACGAAAAAATAGTGAAGAATTTCGATGCAAAAGCGGGCGGTATTGTATTTACTATTACAAAAAATGGCAGTTTTGTACAACGAATCGGTACAGATGATGACGGTAATTTTACTGCATTCTTGCCGACAGGAACTTATGAAATCATGTTGGATACCAACTCTCTTTCTGAAAATACATTTTGTTCAACCCCAAAACAGCAATTGGTAATTCAATCTGGGAAAATAACCCATACTGCCGATTTTATTATTGAAGTGCAACAAAAACAGGTAAAAGTTAAAAAGTTCGGTTCATAATTATTTATATAGTGTGAACAAAAAAAGAGGCCGTTCTAAAACAACCTCCTCCTAATCAACTAAACAACTCTTCTAATATGGGATTACAGCATCCCTGATATATCACAATCTACAGATCCCTTTATATAAGTAAACTGTTCATTTCCTTCTTAACGTATTCTTCATTATCATAACTCAAAAAACCAAGCGGAGAATGATTGTGGTAGCGCTTGCAGTACGATCCGAAAGTCGACGATATTTTCAAATGGCCCACTTCACTTTTACGATTGCTTATATAACGGTCTATATGTTCTTTGCTGTGGTTTGCTTTAGAATTGGCAAGTGCCAGCAGTTCTTTTATACCGTCGCAAAACCATCCGGCTAAAAGATCTTCCGCATCCATTGGTTCAAACTCACCGGTATTGGAACTGTAGTGCAGTACGATCTCTGTTTCGAATCTGAAATTGAAATCTGCAAGATTGGCCGATACAATACTTATGTTAAATTGTTCTGCCGCTGTAATGCTGTTACCAACTTCCAGATCAAGACAAAGAATATTTTTACTGCTAAACATTTTAATGTTGTTAAATAAGTTAATAAAACGCCCGACAAATCAATATCGGGCGTTTTCACCAAAACAGTGGTGTAAATTCTATTTCAAAGCATAAGGTTAATTACAATCTTAATGCCGTTTTAAATATTCTTTAAATTTTAATGCTTAAAACACTGTTTTGGTTAGGTTTAACCAGTTTTGTTGTTTTAAACCTGATTTTATTTAAATAAATTATGAAAATTTTATGGTAAAATTTTCCCCAATTTGTCCTAAAAAGTAATGTGTATTTGTGTAGTGATTAGTTTTTGTTATAGTGTATAAATAAACTTTAATTATACCAATTGTAATAATTGTGCAACTCATCTTTAATAAAAACATTATGGAATATGGAACCCTTTGAGAAAAAGATCTGGAGGAAGGTATTGCTGCTCTGGCAGGTTTACTTTAGCGCAATAGTAAAGAGGTGATCATTTATTAATCTACGTAATAGTACGAAATAATGTCAATAACCTTACTATTCTTCAAGCGGACAGTTCGTAGACCGTAATGCTTGTCGTTTGGTGACCTAGAGTATTGCTTTGATATTGTACCGCAAGTTCTATTAAACTCAAAGTGAAAAATAGAATCCGAGATTATTCAATATTAGGATTTCTATTGAAAACGAAATGTATTATTAAGAGTAATCTAAAAAACGACATTATAAAAAAGCCGTCAAGCGATGAATGTTTTTACACGTTAAGAACAAAATGCCTGTTTGAGCAGAGCGAGTATTATTTTGTTTAGTGAAAAAATATGAAGAGTAGGTTTTTTTATAGAGTCTTGACTTTTTTGGTTCTTTTTGTGTCAAGACAAAAATGAACAAAGAACTTATAAAGCTAAATATTTAATTCTTAAAAGGAATTTGCATAAATGGAACTTAAACCTACAATGTTTTTGAAAACTCGCAGGTTAAAACCATAAACCCAACCCTGTTCTTTAGTAACCCTTTGGAATTAAGAATTTTATTGTATTTTTATTTAACCAATTAAAAATATAATTATGAAACAATCATTACTCACAAATTTTTTAACGCTGTTATTCTTTGTTGTTTGTTCTTCTGCGCATGCACAGTTGAATTATATAGGTCTGAAAGACGAATCCAATGTACGTAAGGCACAGAGTGTTATTCCCACATCCGTTACCTATTGGAGCAAGTCAAAGATAATTGATGAGTATATGTACGTATCTACCAGAAAAGGTATCTATCGGAAAAATATTGTAACTACATTGAATGATACCCTGTGGCAGCTGTATGCGTTTCCCGATGTTCCTATTCGTAATTTTGTTAAGAAAAATGATACCATTCTGGGAATAACGGGTTATGAGGCAACTGATACCTTGATGGTACGCTCTACAGATAGCGGACAAACCTATACCGATTTTACCTCACCGTCTTTTTTTTGACATTACACCTATTAATGCACTTTTACAGATAGACCAGCATCCGCAGAATCCGAATGAAGTGGTGTTGGTGCATAGGGGATATGGTATATCAAAATCGTCAGATTTTGGTGCGACCTGGACACTGATGAATACATTTCTTGGAGGTTATCAGGATTGGTTTGTTGGGTACAATCCCAACGATCCCCAAAACATCATGTACACGGGCGAGGAGATTTTCTTTCAGTCTTACATACAGTCAACCTATGACGGTGGTGCGTCATGGCAGCGGGTAGATTCTTTGCAGACACATTGCACGCATGGGGTAGCGTTTCATCCTACAGATAAAAATACCATGATATCGTATGGTGAGGGCAGAATAGCAAAGTCGGTTAATCAGGGAATGTCTTGGACTGATACAGGTGGACTGCCTATTTATATCTATAAGGTGGTTTATGATCCTAATAATCCGAGTACGGTTTATGCCACCGGCAGTTTTCATGGGGTTAATAATGTAATTGTCATTTATAGATCTAACGATGCCGGAGATTCCTGGCATTTAAGCTACACTGAAGCTGTGCCGGAGGCTCAGGGAGGTTTGGATCTGCATCTGTACAACAACAAGCTCATTGTTTATACGCTGGTTAACGGAATTTATACGTTGGATATTGGCTTGCTTGATCTTAAAAATGAACAGTTGCAGGAAAAACTACTTGTATATCCCAATCCTTCGTCATCTGTCGTCAATATAGAGAGTGAATACATTATCAGTAGTATTCAGGTTTTCGATACCGCGGGTAGAAAAGTATTGAGTAAATTGATAAACAACAGACAAACAGTTATCAGCATAGAAGCATTCGCTGAAGGAACCTATTATGTAACGCTTGATACCGAAAAAGGTATGGTTACTAGAAAAATTATCAAAAAAAAGTAGTACGTTTTTTATAAAAGCAATAATACAAGGCTGTGTTTTATACAGACTTTGAATTGATTATATATGTATTAAGATTATTTAGTTTAAATCTTTAGCATTAATCAGGTTCATCTGAGTAGTTCCCTACATTTCTTTAGTTTGTTTTACAAGCCGTAGGCAATTAATTGTTTTCATCTTCGCTCTGTAGCTTCTGGATATAAAAAGAAGGAGATATTCCTGTAGCCTTAAGAAAAGCGTTGGAAAAACTCCGACTGCTTGAAAAGCCGAGTAACTCTGCCAAATGAGCAATTTTATATTTTTTCCAGTTTGGATCTTCTTCAAGATTTTTAAGAAGATACTCAATTCGTAACTGGTTCACATAGTCTGTAAAACCTTTTCCCTTATATTGATTGATAAGTGTAGAAAGATAGCTTCTGTTGGTGTGCCAAAGTGTGGCAAGTTGGTTTAGATTGATATCTGAATTTAGAAAATCCAGATTATTTTCAAAATGATCTAAATGTGTTAAAATTTCATCTAAAGTTTTAATGCTCGCTGCGTTAAAGCCTTTTTCAGTCTTTTTAAACGATGTTTTTTCCTCATCAGAAGACACAGTTATGGGGTCTGTTTCGGTTCTGTTCGCAACCGGCAGATACAGGGTTTCAGCCGCTGGCAGAACTTCTAATACTTTTTCTTCTGTTTTAAGGTTCTTTCTTATAGCGACAAGCTCGTTATACCGCTTTAAATATTCCTTCTTTTTTCGGTGGTTTTGTATTAAAAGTATTGTTAAGGCAATAAGAATCATACTGCCTCCGCCAAAAGCAATTTCTAACCAAAGATCCTTAACTCGTAAAGAATTTTCAAGGCGTTTTTTTTCAGCCTCCAAATGCTTTATATCCAGTTGTTTGTGTAGGGTAGTGCTTAAATACTTGTATTCGTTTTGTAGAAATACGGTTGCCTTTAAGGATTGGTTGGTGTAGTACAGTTCCTTCTCTTCGTTTTTCAGTTCTTTATAATAGCTAATTAGAAAGTTGTAAGCATTCTTAATTTCAAGGTTGATATATTTCTCTGTTTTAAAAACGTGGTCAATTCGGTTAAAATAACCAATGGCTTCTTCTTTTTGATCTAACACATGGTAGTTAAGTCCCAAATAGTAATATACATTGTGCTCGTTGGCGTAATCTTCATTATTTTTAATTTCTTCTAAAGTTCCCTTAAGAACTTCTATGCTTTGATTATTCTTTTTTAAATGGTACAGGTTAATACCGTAAACATAATCCAGATAGGCTTTCTCAAAAGCACGACCTTCTGCTTTAATTTTTGAAAGCTTTTCGTTGGCCGTTTTAAGCAGTTCGTTGCTGTAATCGTAGTTGCCAAGGTAACTTGCGGTTAAAGCTTCATACCGTATCGAATTCATATAACCCCGCAAGTGATTGTAGTCCCCTATATTTTCAAAGTAGGTCCGCGCCATGCCAAAATATTCAGAAGCCTCCTGATACTGTTGAAGATAGAAATGGGTAAGACCTATGCTGTACAGTGTTTTGTGATACTCGTATGCATGTTTGTCTTTGTCTATCAGCTGAAGGGCGGCCAGCTCATACTCTAATGATTTTTTGTAGTTTTTCTCAATATAGTAAACGGTAGAGCGTGTCTGGTAGGCTTTTATAATATTTAAAGTACTTTGCGTTTTTGCTGCATATCGCATTAGGCTGTCTGTGTAATTATGCATTACTTTTGGCTCGCTTTCATAGAGTGCATAAATGCAGTATGCATTAAAAATATGCGTTGTGTGTTGTGCCTTCTTTGCTTTTTGAAGATAATTGTTTAGAGTGTTTTTATATAAAACAGTGTCTGTTTTATATACGGAATTTACATTTTCTAGCAGATTGTTTAAAAAAGATTCTGTATGTACATTCTGTTTCTGTGATTGTGCTAAAGCAGTTGCAACGGTGGCAAAAAGGTGTAAAAGCAAGTAAATGTTGCGCATTAATAATCAGATAAATGTATTTTTTTTTAAAGATACTTATTTTTTTTGTAAAATTAATGTATTGTAAATTAAGTGTTTATGTCTTTTTGTTGCCGTAGTTTGATCAAACTACACAACAACATTTTGCCAAGTCCAAACCAACTGTATACATTTGGTTTACTTCCATCTACAGAAATTACGTATCTCTATATATTCCTTTTTAAAGTTAAAACCATTATGAAAAAAACTACATTTATTTGTTCTTTAGGATTTCTGTTTATTTTGATGGCTTGTAATGCCGGAGATTACGAGCAAGACCCAAACATGGGTGCACATTCATCGGGAACCTCAGGCATTTCGGTTCATGGTAAACCTGCACGAACCGATCTGGCATTCATAGCGCAGCAACTTACTACAGGTTATTCAACCCATTTTAATGATAGTGATGCAATACTTTCTCAAAAAATAGTATTATTAGATTCTGCTTCACTGTATGTTCCCTTGTTTACTTCTTTAAAACCTGTGGGCTTTTCTTTACCAACAGCAGTCGAAGCCGATTTCTTTTTAACTGATTACGAAGACTCCTACACAACTTTGAACGTGTCACTGCAAATGAGATCATATTTGGATACTCTTATCGGGCCGGAAAGTATAGATTATATAGTGCTTGCCGATACCGTACTGGCAGATTTAAACTTAACATCTACAGAAAAGGTACACCTGCAGTTTATCGTTAATTATTTGGGAGATACTTACAATGATCCGGTTGAGGATGACAGCTGGAGCAAAAAAAATATCGTAGCTGCCGTAAGAGGTTTTACAAAAAGCAGTGCGAATGCAGTGTTTAATGTGGCTTTGGTCAAAATCACACAGCAATAACTTATATGAAAAGAAGAAGATGATCACCTAATTTGCCTATCCCACACATAGCTTACTATGCTGTGTGTGGTATTTTAAAACAATGATATCTGTCTTCATAAATAATTCTGAGTAATTAATACTCTACCCGTCTACTGAATTTGAATCTAATCTGAGTGATATGCCGGTCAATAATCTGTTTGTCGTTAAAGAAAAATACAGTGTCTTAAACAATTCTTCAATAAATGATTTAAGAACTTCTGATATTAAATTTTCAACTAAAAATGCTGCATTTTCACCAGAACAACTTCTTAAAAAGGAAATGGTGATAAAAAAAATGATTGTTGCGTTGGAAGAGACCGTGAAAGTTTTGGAAAAAAAAGTACACGATCTCAAAAAAGGACAAAAAGTAGTAGAATAGTATTTTTATTAACACCTATGTTGATTATCCCTGCCGCACGTGCGTTGTTAGTTTAACACGTGTGGCTTTTTTATACTAACCCTCAGCTTTATCTCTTAGCGGCTGCTACTTGATACGTAGGTAATTAAAACGTAAAGTATACTAGTGTTTATAAGCGAAAAAAAGAATTAAAAATATCCTCAAAAACATAAGACAATTAAACAATTAGTAACCTTTAAACTATCGGTTTAGGTATCGGTAGCAAGCAGATAACACATTTTTTTTAATTAAAACATTCAAAAAATGATAAAAAATACAAATCCGCCCATTCGGGCGTTGGGCATCATACTGATGTTCCTGTGGTCTTTAGGCATAAATGCCCAAACACCAAACACCGCAGTGCTAACCTGGGATCTGCAGGTAGGATGTATTAGGTACGACGATGACGTGAAAGAGATTCCCGGTAACGGTGAAGCGCCTCCTCAAACCCATGTAAATCTCATGGAAGGTATGATGGACGGTAACTGTCCGCGTTTTTGCGAGGGCAGCCGGGTCACCTTTTCCCTACAGGGTACTAACATAGCCTTGGTACAGTGGCAGGCAACCGGCGGTACCTTACAACCTGGCAGTACCAACACCAGTGCCATAGTTCAATGGGGTAGTAGTGGTAACGGTAGCCTTACCATTACTATTACTTATACCGACAATACAGTTAAAACATATACGGTGTGTATAGAAAAAATACTAAGCCCGTATGCCGAGTTTCAAATAGACGGTCCTGATCCTTACCAACAGGTGTTTTGTGCAAACAATCCTATTTCGTTTAACAATATTTCTCATGATAATGGCGGATCTTCTGTTGTAAACTACTTATGGGATTTTGGCGATGGTAACTTTTCAAATGCCTTTGAACCTACCCATACTTATGCAAGTGGAGGGGCGTATAATATAACTTTAACAGTAACCAACAGCTGTAACTGTAGTTCAACCTACGAGTATCGTATTAAGGTAGAAGATGCAAAACCTATTGAAATTACTTGTTTAAACGTAACTTGTGAATACAGTAAAGAAACCTATACGGCAAACGATAGTTGCGGTAGTGGAGAATGGGAAGTAATTGGCGGAACTATAGTAGGTGGTGGTAGCGGTACCTCATGGGTTGATGTATATTGGGATCAGGTAGATCCTGAAGATGGTTTTGGTTATATAAGCTATAGTTCGCATTGTGGCTGCCCGCACTGGACTACCGTAAAAATACCGGTGGTTTTAGTAGAAAGAGCAATAATTAAGGGCCCCAATGTGATTTGCCAGGGCAAGCAGGGAAAATACAGTTTGCCACAATGGCCTACAACCGATTTTAAATGGAGAATAGACGGTGACCCTAATCATCCAATGCTGGTACTTACAGATCAGCGCAACGAAATAATGGTAGATGCAATGTCACCGGGCGGGTATGTTATAGAAGTAGAATACTATAACACCCTGTTAGGTGCAGATAGATGTAGGGGACAAGCTAAGTATTACTTGCATGTTGAAGAAAACGTAAGTATTAACACAAGCATGCCGCTGACGGTTTGTGACGGCGCAACCAAAACCTTTTCATCAAGCAATGGAAACACCGTATTGTGGGAAATACGTTTGGGGAACACTTTGGTACATACCGATAACGCACCAACTACATCCTATTCGTTTGATGCCGGTGCCGGAAGTTATGTAGTAACCGCAAACCACAATGGCTGTATAAGCGACCCGGTAGTTGTAGAAGTAATACCTACACCCGTAATTCCGGTGGGTATCACCGGACCCGATAAGGTGTGTTTAAATGTACCCTACATTTATAGCATAGGTGACGATGATCCAGGGGCTATTTTTGTTTGGACTGTAACAGGTGGTACGGTAATAGGTAGTAATGCCGGTAACGAGGTTGCCATAGCATTTAATGCAGCTACGGCTACGGTAACAGTAGTAAAACAATACATTAAAAATGGGGTTATTTGTACATCGGCACCTGTAAACTACAGTGCAAGTCAGGTAGTGGTAAACCCTACTATAGTAAATAACGAAGGATTAAGTCAGTTTTGTGCAAGTGATACGTATACCTTTACTGCCGATTTTGGCGGTGTAGAAGTAGACCACATGGAATGGCAAATTGTAGGTACACCGCCGGGTGCCCCAGAAACCACCAATTTTGGTAGTATCATAGGCGGTATTCACGGTACCACGGTAACCGTTGGTATTAACGAAATAACCGGCGGTGTTATAAATGGCGAACTGCGTTTGTATGTAACTAAATGTGGTGATAAAAAAACATTTACATTTCCTGTAAACATAATACAGTTGCCAAATCTTAGTTTTGTAACTGATGAAAACGAATATTGTCCGAATGCAGGAGTTGTATTTAGAGTTACAACCCCTGGAATAGTTTCAGGAAATATTGCTATTTATGTTGATGGTATTTTGAAAGAACCTAACATAGGATATACAAGTGGGGTAGATACCGTTCCAATATCAAATCTTTTTGATAATCCTACCGATGATAATGTACAACGCAGAATTACGGTAGAATATTTAGGCGGTTGCAAGTTTAATCCAAAGGCTACAAAACCGGTTATCGTATTTCCGGAAACTAAGGTAACGCTAAGTTCGCCGCAAACACTTTTAAATTTATGCTTTAATCCTGTAGATTTATATGCAACTTTGTCTGTAGGTTTAACAGGAACTGAAACTTTTGAATGGTACCATAACAATCAACTCATTGTTGGTGCCAATACTGATATTCACACAATTAATGCTGTGGCTGCAGATGCCGGAGATTATTATGTTAGGGTAAAAGATGTAAACGGTTGCTGGTCACAATCCGAAATCATTACGGTTCAATATGATTGTGGTACCGGTATAGGTACTCCTGGTCAAATAGGTACACCATGCGGCACAGACCCTAACCCCGGTTTAATGTTAACCGCAACTATGACCGGCTGTAATACTTTTACGGCAACTTTATTAAATTTTACACCGGGATCGGGAACAATACGTTGGTACGGCAGTGACCATATTAGTACGCCGGCAGGTCCTGCAACAACTGCAGTTTATACCGCCAGTGAATTAGGCTTTCACTGGATAAGGGTTGAAGTTGATTACGGCAGCTGTTCTACCGTACGCGAAATAATGGTTACCAATTACTTTGAAGCCGGCTTAAAAGCCAAAGTAATCTGTAATGCCAATGGTAACTACACCGTAATTTTAGAAAACAATTCGCGTGTGCACGAGCCGGGAGCCATAACTATTAATTACAAGTATTACGAAGGATTAAATCACCTTGATGATGGTCCGGGTAGTTATACCGATTTTAATGTTTCTCCGGGCACTTATCAATATACTATTAAGTTAAGTTCACCTGATTTACCGGTTGGTGTAGTCTGTGAAAAATCAATCACGTTGAATTTACCGGCAAAACCTAATGTTAATTTTCTTATACCGGTAGATGGTACAGAATATTGCTCGGAAGACCCGGTAACTCTTGAAATACAAGATTTCAACCCGGATAACTCCTACGAGTGGGTGTTTGGTACTAGCAGCTTCAAAACAAAAACGCAAAATACGCTAATAAATTTTGCTGATGGTGGCTCACAGCCAATATGGTTAAAAGCAACTGGTCCTTATGGTTGTGAATACATTACGGCAACGCCTGTAAACATTCAAATCAACAAAGCAGCGTTTGCCGGAGATTTAAACGCTACTACCTTAGACTTCTGTGAAGGCACTACGGTAACGCCGTTGAGTTTTATCGGAAGTCCTCAACCAAGTGATATCATCTGGATGCGCGACAACCTACAGGTAGCCACCGGTTTAACCTTTACCCCAACCGAAAGCGGCAGTTACTGGCCTATATTAATAGATCCAAACCATGGCTGTAAGTTTTATGATTTAGTTGAGTTCCCTATAATTGTAACGGTACGCAAACCGCCGTTTGCAAGCATTAACGGCAATACCAGTGTGTGTTACGGCGAAAGCACTACCCTAACCGGTATTTATACCGACCCTGCGGTGGAACACCGCTGGACAGGACCATCATTACCTGCTGGTTACAACAACTGGGAACCTGCAATTACAGGCACGCCTTATTTAGCTCTACAATTGAGCGGTTTGTCACCGGGTACTTACACTTACGCGTTTGAAACCCGACACCCTAATGATCCTAATTGCATTAATAGTTTTGAAGTTGTTGTGGTGTTCCATTCACAAGTAGCTACACCAAATATCAGCTACAATGTAATAGACTGCCAGCCTTATACTATTGAGCTAACCGCAAGCGGACCGGCAGCTGAAGGGGTCTATAACTGGAGCAACGGCATGACCGGGAAAACCATTTATGTACACCACGGTGGGGCATATAGTGTAACTTATACCACAGCAGCTGGTTGCAGTGCTACCGGTTATGTACAGGCACCACACAACCCCGAACGTACCTTATGGGTTATACCACAGGGTTGTTACCGCATTTGCGCAAGCCTGAACCCGTATCTACTGGCACCGCTTGGTGTTTACGAACAGTACGAATGGTTTGTAAACGGCGGTATATCGCAAGCAGGCAACAATACTTTTGTTCCAAACCACATGATTTACCAATCGGGTGATTACCAGTTGGCAATAGGTAACTCCGGCTGTATGTTTTACAGCAACAAACCATATATCGATTTAGATTACGGTTGCCGTTCGGGGTATAAACCTTCGCAGGTAAAACAGGTAACCACCCCGGTACAGCTTACGGTAAGCCCTAACCCGGCAACCGATGTTGCTGTAGCAAGCTTTAACGTAGGTTCACAATACCAGATTGCCACAGGCATAACGGTACACGACGTTACCGGTGTACAGCGTTTACAGCAAAAAGTAAACGGCAAGCATGGCGAAGTACAGTTAAACATAAGCCACTTGGCACCAGGTACGTATATCGTAAACCTACAGGCAGATGGTGTAAACATTGCTCAGCAAAAATTAATTAAAAAATAACCATTAACTATTAAAAGGTGTTGAAAGTGTATGCTTTTAACACCTTTTTTATTATTTTTATACAGTTCTTTGTTATCCTGAACTGGTTACTGAGCTTGTCGAAGTATCGAAGTGAAGGATCTCAATAAACCAAAAACAACCCAACCAAAACCAAATAAAATATACAGTTTGTCACTCTGTAGGAGTCTAAAAGATGCTTACTGCACAACAAACACGAACCGTCACTTCGAGTAGCGAAGTGTATCGAGAAGTCTGTATTTAATAAACAAATCAACGATTAACCGATTCAACAAAATACATAACTATGAAAAATAAATTA
>Ga0308157_10006687_pt1 | contig 13695 bp, 14 predicted proteins | sample PhyBR1_FD_201035 | JGI IMG/M metagenome (GOLD analysis project Ga0308157, IMG submission 201035) | Phyllosphere microbial communities from UC Gill Tract Community Farm, Albany, California, United States - DLSLB.R1 | ecosystem: Host-associated > Plants > Phyllosphere > Unclassified | place: USA...
ACACCGTAGTGGCGGCCAGCGTCGTAAGACCCATCATCAATGACAGAACGCGCATGGACGTTACCCTTGAGCTTGAAAGTGCCCATGATGCGCGATCCAGGTGCATCCATGCACCCGTTGGTCCGAACTTTTTTCTTCAATTCTTGAATGTCGAGTGTTTTGCGCCCTGATCGCAGAGGGCGAACACCACCACGCCATCGGTGGAGTGAATCGCCGAGGCCGCCGCCATCGGGTGCGGGCCATGAGCGGCCCGCAACAGGTACAATCGCCGCTGCCTTGACGCGAAACTCCAGGAATTTGCATGTTCAGCCTTACCCGCTACACCACGCCGTGCCCCGAATCGGTCAATAGCCAGATCCTGCAGATGGTGGTGGATAACCTCACCGACATCAGCAGTGTCGCGCTGGCGCCAAGCAACTTGCTCTACAACATCTACCAGTACGCCATCGGGTTTGAGGTGCATTTGTACCTTGAGGCGTTGAATGGCGAGAAGGGCGTCGCCGTCGAGCTGGTCGTGGCGATGCAGGACGAAACCGTTATCGGTTTTTGCCTGTATCTGCCGGTCAAGGGCGACCCTCAAGCCTGCGGCATTGCCTTTATGGCGGTGCAGGCCGGCTTTCGTCGCCAGGGCGTGGCGAAGCAAATGCTGAGCGATGTGCTGGCACGCTATCCCCACGCCGAACTGGCCTGTGCGGTGGAGAAGGTCCCGGTATTCGAGGCCATGGGGTTTCAAGTGCGCGGCGCACGTGGCACTCAAGTGCTGATGAACATCCGGGACTACGGCACCGATGGCTTGATGGGGGTGCTGGATGTGGCAGCTATCTATCGTTCGCTGGAAGTGCGCCAGATTCATACCTACCTGCTGCAAAAGCACGGCAAGCGCGCCATGGTCGACGCTGAAAAACAGCGTGACCGGCATCTGGATCAGTTGACGCGCAAGGTGCAGCTGTACATCCAGCAGCGTTTTCCTACGATTTGACCCGCTGGACCATCCCCAGGATGGTCGCCAGCAATTCCTGCTGGGCCTCCTCACGGCTGATCTCGCCATTGGCTGCCGCATGAGACAGGGCTTCCGCCGCACCGAGCATAGCGCGCAAGCCGGCCCTGGAAACACCGCCGCCCGAGGCGAACGGTGACAGTGCGTTGGAGCACTTTTCCAGGAAGATCGCCTCATATTCGCGCTTGAGCACCGCCAGCTCCGGCGAGCCGCTCAGTGCGGCAACCACCCCGGGGATTTCCCGGCCCTGCAACAGCACGCAATCGACATACGCCGAGGCGATCACCCATGCCCGGTCCTCCAGCGTCGCCTTGCTGGTGTCGATGGCCTCGGTAAAGACCTGGTCCTGGCGCGCATCGAAATCGGCATACAACGCCGCCAGCAATCCCGCACGCGTGGTGAAGTGGTCGTAGACCACCGGCTTGGTCACACCCGCCAACTCCGCCAGGCGGCCCAGGGTCAGGGCGTCGGTGCCTTCCTCGCGCACCAATTGCCACGCCACATCGAGTAATTGGCGCTGGCGATCTTCACGGGACAAGCGCCGACGTGGGGCAGGGGATTCACTGCTTGACATGCTTATATACCAAAAGTAACTTAAGGGGCGTAACTTACTAAACGTAGCTTAATCCTGTCAGGAGTTAAAGTCATGCACGCCTTGATCGTAGTTGCTCATCACGACCGGAAATCGCTCACCCATCACGTGGCGACCCAAGTGGGCGCCGGTTTGACCGCCGCCGGCCACACCTTCGAAATCGCCGACCTTGCCGCCGAAGGGTTCGACCCACGCTATACCGCCGCCGACCATCAGGTGCACCGCGCTCATGCAACCCCGCCGGCCGATGTGCTGGCCGAACAGGCGCGTATCGAACGTGCCGACGCGCTGGTGATGGCCTTCCCAATCTACTGGTGGTCGATGCCGGCGTTGCTCAAAGGCTGGGTGGACCGCGTGTTCGTCAACGGCTGGGCGATTGATTATGGCCCCGACACACCGGTCGTGAAAAAACTGCGCCATTTGCAGGTGCACCTGCTGGCCCTCGGGGGCGCGGATGACAGCGCTTTCGATCGACATGGCTATGCCAAGGCCATGCACACCCAGATCGATTACGGCATTTTTGATTACTGCGGGGCGCAGGTGCTGACGTCCAAGCTGCTGCTGGATTCGGAGAGCGGGGGCGCCCAGGCGCACTTGCACACGGCCAACGCTGTGGGGCAGGGGATGTTCCAGCGCGAGACAGTCGCGGGGTGATTCAGGTGTCGCGAAACAGGTCGTGGGCATCGAGCAAGCGGTAGGCAATCTCGGGGCGTTTTTCCAGGCCGCGGCGGATCGACGCCGGGATCGATTGACGCGTCTTGCGGCACATGCCCGGCAGCTCGTCGATAACGATCTGGATCCCGCGCATACTCTTGACCTCGGTATGCCCAGGCGCAATGTGCACGCGGATGCCCAGTTGCTCGTACATCCGCTGCTGCATGTGTTCAAGGTCTTGCAGACTCTTGAGGTTTTCAAGGCGTTCGAGCAGGATTTTTTCCTGCTGTCGCGTCAACTGGAGGATGCGCAGGTCCGCGCCGGGCGCCTCCAGCAGTTGTTCGCGCTCGCACACACAGGCGCCGGGAGGGCAGGGTTGGCGAAGGGTCATTGACGCTCCCGGCGAGGTTTCATGATCGGCGTGTCAGTAGGTCAATTGAACGCCCAGGCTGCCCAAGGCCTTCCAGTACTCAGGGTAGGTCTTGGCCACGCAGTCCGGGTCCTGGATGCGAATCCCCGAAACTTTCAGCCCGGCCAGGGCAAAGCACATGGCGATGCGGTGGTCGGCGTGGGTGTCGATCAGCGCCGTGCACGCGGTGCCGGCCAGGGTTGGGTCGCTCGCCACCAGCAAATCGTCGCCCTCAATGCTCGCCAGGCCTGGGCGGATCTCATTGAGGCCGTCGTGCAGTGCCTGTACACGGTCACACTCCTTGACGCGCAGGTTCGCCAGTTCAGTAAAACGCACCGGGGTGTTGTTGAACGCGGCAAGCACTGCCAGCGTCGGGATGGCGTCCTGCATTTGCGAACCGACCACCGTGGCTTGCATGTTCGGGAACTGGGCGATCACGGCCTGGGCCTGGGCGTCCGGCTGGGTGAAATCCTGGGCTGCGACACCGATGTCGATACGGCCAGCGGTCAGCACTTCGGCAGCCCACAGGTAGGTAGCGGCCGAGGCGTCGGGTTCGATCAGGTAATCCCGGGCGGTGTAGCCGGTCGGGGCGACGCGCCAGGTGGTGTCGTCCACGGCTTCAACCTGGGCGCCAAAGGCGCGCATGCAATCCAGGGTCAGGTCCACGTAGCCACGGGCGCCGATGTCTTTGCCGGTCAACGCCACTTCAATCGGCGCCTCACCGCAGGCCGCGAGCATCAGCAGGGCCGATACATACTGGCTGGACAAGCCGCCATCGATCTCAAAGCGCCTGGCTTGCACCTTGCCTGTGCCATGCACAGTCACGGGTGGGCAGCCAGTGGGGCTGTCGACCTGAATTCCGTTTTGGCCGAGGGCGGTCAGCAGCGGGCCAATCGGGCGCTTTTGCATGTATTCATCGCCGTCCAGCACCACGCTGCCTTGCACGGTGGCTACGGCGGCGGTGAGAAAGCGCATGGCTGTCCCGGCGTTACCGAGGAACAGCGGTTGGGCCGGCAATTGCAGCGAGCCTTGGCTGGTGACGACAAACGTGGTGTCGTCTGGCTCCTCAATACTCACACCCATCTGCCGCAGGGCGACCGACATGTGGCGCGTGTCATCGCTTTTCAATGCACCGCTCAAACGGCTGGTGCCCTTGGCCAATGCCGCCAGCAACAGGGCGCGGTTGGTAATGGATTTGGAGCCGGGGGGCGCGACCTTGCCATTGAGAGGAAAGTTGGGCGGTGTAACGGTCACGGTTTTTTGCGAACTCAAGGTACAAGGCTCCTGGTCAAGGCGAGGTGGCGTGGAGTGGCCGACGTGCGGACCCGAATAATCAGGCAAACACGCCATGCTTGTCGAGTGAGCAAGTGATCTGCGTGATTTTTCTGGAATGTGCTCCGATTCAACAAACGTCAACGATAAAGCGTACTTCCTGAATGAACGCGGCGCCTGTAAGTTTTTCGCGAGCAAGCTCGCTCCTACAAGGGCAAGCCCCCGATAGGGGGGGCCAGCAAGCCCGGCTTAACGCTGGCTCAGCCAGTAGTCATGCAGCGCCCGTGCAGCCGGTTCGATTTCGCTGACCTGCTGCTGATGGGCGTTTATATCCAGGTCCGCCGGCAGTTCGAAATTGTCCTGCTCGGCGCAGCCGGTGATTTTTTCCAGTTGCCCGGCCTGTTTGGCGGGCAATGGCGGCCAGTTGCCGATCGTCACGCCCCGCACGTAACCAAAACACCATTCTTCAGCCAGCATCACCGCCTGGTCTTGATGTTCGGTTTTATCGAAACGGGCTTTGAATGCCTGGGAGTCGGTGGCCAATCGAGCGGCCAGGGTATTCATATGGCGTACGCACAGTTCAAGAAAAGCCTGGGCTTCGTCCATGTTGTCCCATTCAGGGTTTTGCCCACCCCAGATCGCCGGGAACCACTGCGCCACGTCCACCTTGGCCGGGCTGGAAACCAGGGCGGTGAAATAACCGTCGAGTTCGGCGATGTTCAGCACCGAGTGGTCTTCACCGTATTTGAGCAAGGTGGCGTCAATGAAGTCGAAATCGGTGGGAGAGAGGGGTTGGGCGTGCATGGCATATCCTTAAAACGTCGAGCGCCGCCGACAGGGGCGGCTTAAAGCGCAAAGGATGGCGTGTGCACCGGGTTTTATCCAGCGTCTTTTCCCTCACCGTGGCCAGTCCCGCTTTTGGCCGATGCGCCGTGGCGCACCCTTGATATAGTCTGGCCTTTCTCAATCGCCAGTCAGGGATCACTGCCATGTCCGAATACCAAGCCTTCGTCGTCGAACTGAGCGGCAACGTCGCCCATGTGCAGATCAATCGCCCGGAAAAGATCAACGCCATGAACGCGGCGTTCTGGACCGAAATCATCGACATCTTCCAATGGATCGACGACACCGATGCCGTGCGCGCCGTGGTGCTCAGTGGTGCGGGCAAGCATTTCTCTTCGGGTATCGACCTGATGATGCTGGCCTCGATAGCCAATGAGTTCAGCAAGGACGTGGGGCGCAATGCGCGCCTGTTACGGCGCAAGATCCTCGAGCTGCAAGCCTCGTTCAACGCGGTCGACCATTGCCGCAAGCCGGTACTCGCGGCGATCCAGGGCTACTGCATTGGCGGGGCCATTGACCTGATCAGCGCCTGCGATATGCGCTACGCGGCCGAGGGCGCGCAGTTCTCGATCAAGGAAATCGACATCGGCATGGCCGCTGACGTGGGCACTTTGCAACGCCTGCCGCGCATCATCGGCGACGGCATGTTGCGTGAGTTGGCCTACACCGGGCGCCAGTTTGGCGCCGAAGAAGCGCGCAGCATCGGCCTGGTCAATCGCGTGTATGCCGATCAGGACGGCCTGCTGGCCGGCGTTATGGAAATCGCCCATGAAATCGCCGCCAAGTCGCCGATCGCCGTGACCGGCACCAAAGCCATGATCAGTTACATGCGTGACCACACAGTCAATGACGGCCTGGAATACGTTGCCACCTGGAACTCGGCTATGTTGCAATCCAACGACTTGCGCGTGGCCATTGCGGCCCATATGAGCAAGCAGAAACCCGAATTCGTGGATTGACTGATATGACCCCAGGCTGGATTACCACAACGCTGCTGGATAACGACGCCGTCGGCGGCTGGGCTGTCGCCCGCAGCCGTGAGGGCTTTTTGCATGACGCCAATGGCCCTCTGTTCCCTCGGGAGTGGCTCAAACGCCAGGACCTGCCGGTGTTCGCTGAACACGGCATCGGCCACCTCGATGGTGAACCGGTGTACTTGCTGGAACTCGACAGTGCCGCCGATGTGCCAGGGTGCAGTTGGCAGGGGCTGCGCGGTTTCATGCTGCAGGGTGATCACACTCTTTACAGAGTGCTGGGCTACGCCGCCCAGATCGGCACCTGGGCTCGGGAGCATCGCTTCTGCGGCAGTTGCGGCCAGGCCATGGTTCAGGTCCCACGGGAGCGGGCGATGTACTGCGCCTCTTGCGACCTGCGCAGCTACCCACGGATTTCGCCGAGCATGATCGTGCTGGTGACCCGTGGCGACGAGATCCTGCTGGCGCGCTCGCCACGTTTCGTCACAGGGGTCTACAGCACCTTGGCCGGCTTTGCCGAACCCGGCGAATCGGCCGAAGACTGCCTGATCCGCGAAGTGCGCGAGGAAGTGCAGATAGAAGTGAAGAATATCCAGTACATGGGCAGCCAGTGCTGGCCGTTCCCCCATTCGATGATGCTGGGTTTCCACGCCGAGTACGCCGGTGGCGACATCGTGCCCCAGGCCGACGAGATCGAGGATGCACAGTGGTTCAACATCCACGAACTGCCGCCGTTGCCGGCGTCACGTTCGATTGCGCGTTACCTGATCGACCTCTACGTGGCCCGCCGCTCAGGCCACGCTGAACCAGTGCTGCCAGGCTAGGCGTACGGTCAGGCCCAGCACCACGGTGATAAACACCGGGCGAATGAATTTGGCGCCGCCGCTGATTGCGCTGCGTGCGCCAAAGAACGCGCCACACATCACTGACACGCCCATCGCCAGCCCGACGATCCAGTCTACCGAACCATTGATGATAAACACCGTCAGCGCCGCCGCGTTGCTGACGAAGTTCATGCTGCGCGCTACGCCGCTGGCCTTCACCAGGTCGATGGGGTGCAGCAGCATCGTGCTGACGGTCCAGAATGCACCGGTGCCGGGCCCGGCCACGCCGTCATAGAAGCCCAGGCCAAAGCCCTGGGTGGCCTGCCATTTCTTCTTGATCGGTGCTTCGGCATCCACCGGCGCCTTTGGTGTACCACCGAACAACAGGTACACCCCGCAGGCAAAGACGATCACCGGCAGCATCTTGTTCAGGGTTTCGGCGGGCAGGTAGTGGGCGACCACGGCACCGGTCAGCGCGCCGATCAATGTACCGACGATGGCGTGTACCCATTGGCGCGGGTGGAACAGCTTGCGCCGGTAAAAGGTGAAACTGGCGGTGGCCGAGCCGAAGGTGGAGCTGAGTTTGTTGGTGCCCAGTACCAGGTGAGGCGGCATCCCGGCGGTAAGCAGGGCCGGTGTGGTCAGCAGCCCGCCGCCGCCGGCGATGGCGTCGATAAAACCGGCGATAAAGGCAACGACGGCCAGGATGGCCAGGGTGGTGAGGTCAACGCTGAGTTCGAAGGGCATGGGCAGGGCTTATTGTTGGAGGTGCGCTATGCGAAGGCCGCCATCTTACCTGCCGAATGCACGCAGAACCAAGTGTGGGAGGGCGCCTGTAGGAGCGAGCTTGCTCGCGAAAAACCATAGGCGCCGCGTTTATTCAGGAAACGCGCGTTATCGTTGACGTTTTTCGCGAGCAAGCTCGCTCCTACAGGTATTCGGGCAAGGCCCCTCCCACAGTTTTAACCGTGACGCTTGTCCAGCCACTCAAGCGCCGTACGCCAGATGCAAATCCCCAGGAAGTAGGCCGACATCAGCGACCACAAGCCAAACGTCCACGGATTGGTGTTGGGGTAGTCCACCACCATCAAAAAGCTGCACAGCAACCAGATCGTAGTCACCGCAATATTGATCGGCATAAAGCGCTTGACCCGGAATGGGTGCAAAAACTTCATCGGTGTCACAGTCAGCAGGGCCAGGCCGATCACGGTCAGCAAGGTGACCCAGGCGTCAGGCTGGATGATGTACACGCACAGGGCGACCACGTTCCATGCGGCGGGGAAGCCGACGAAGTAGTTGTCCTTGCTCTTCATGTTCACATTGCAAAAGCAGAACAGCGAAGACACCAGAATCACCGACACCGTAAACAGGTGGGTAAATTCCGGCAGGTCGATATAGCGGTAGATAAACAGTGCGGGGATGAACACATAGGTGAGGTAATCGATCACCAGGTCCAGGACCGAGCCGTCAAAGCTGGGCAATACCGTGCTGACATTCACCCGTCGCGCCAGCGAGCCATCGACGCCATCCACCACCAGCGCCAGGCCCAGCCACAGCAGGCACGCCTTGGGGGAGTTTTCCAGCAGCGCCAGGGTGGCCAGGAAGGCCAGTACCACTCCGGTGGCGGTAAAGCCGTGGGCGCCCCAGGCTTTGAGTCTGGCTACATGCAGGGTCGATATCACGGGCGGTTCTCCAAAAGGTCAAACGGGGCAGCCGACAACGTAGCGCCGTCGAGTCTGGCCGGGGAATGCAGGTATCGACCGGGAAGAGGGGGATAAGGTTCACCGCCCGGTGTCTGCGTAAGCGTAGCAAGCGTAGGACGATTCGGCATCAACCCTGACGGAACACCAGGGCCTTCAACCCACTTTGCGGATCGACGTCGGGGAATTCCGGCGGGTTGTCCAGGCGCTGCACAAAGCGCAGGCCCGGTGCCTCGCGGGTTACACCGTCGATCAGGAAATCCTCGCCGAAGGCTGGGTCGTTCATGCACGCCAGCACCGTACCCTGGGCGGTGAGCAAGTCCGGCAGGCGGCGCAGCACGCGCTGGTAGTCCTTGGTCAGCAGGAAACTGCCTTTCTGGAACGACGGCGGGTCGATGATTACCAGATCGTAAGGGCCGCTGTGGGTGACCTTGGCCCAGGACTTGAACAAGTCGTGGCCCAAAAAGGTGACTTTGCTCAGGTCGTGCCCGTTCAGGCGATGGTTGTCGCGGCCACGACTGAGGGCGCCACGGGCCATGTCCAGGTTCACCACATGGTCGGCGCCGCCTTCGATGGCGGCCACCGAAAAACCGCAGGTATAGGCAAACAAATTCAGCACACGCTGGCCTTGGGCCTGTTCGCGCACCCAGTTGCGCCCGTAGCGCATGTCGAGAAATAGCCCGCTGTTCTGTTTTTTGCCCAGGTCGATCAGGTACCGCAGGCCGCCCTCGGTGATGGTCAGCTCATCGATGGCCTCACCCACCAACCACTCGGTGGTGCTTTGCGGCAGGTAGCGGTGTTGCAGGGCCACTGCGCGCGCGCCAAAGCCCGCCCAGTCGATGTGCAGCAGCGTCTGCTTGAGCGCTTGCAGGTGCTCGGTTTCCTTGAACAGCGCCACCAGCACCACCCCTTGCAGCCAGTCCACCGTCAGTTGTTCCAGGCCCGGCCAGCAACGGCCACGGCCATGGAACAGGCGCCGGGTTTCCACCGGTGCGTCAGCCAGGGCGGTCAGCAAATGGGCGTGCAGGGTAGCGAGTGCGTCTGGGTTCATCGTTGTGCGTCAGTCATCGGGCGGGCGGCATTTTAACCACAATTGCAGGGTTTGCGGGGGCGTGAGCACAACGTGCTGGAATAACGTCGATCTACAGTGATTCATGCTCAAAATTCTGTTGGATGCGCCTGATAACAGGCAAAAAATCCTCCAGCACCGACATAAACTGGAAAAAAAGTCCGGAGGTGCCCATGAACGGTTTCGCCCACGCAGTCACTCACACGGCGCAGGATCAGCAGGAGCTGGATGAGTGGCGTGATGCCCTGGCCTCCCTGGTGGCCAATGCCGGCCCCGCCCGGGCCCGCGAAATTCTCGACCTGCTGGCCCGCGAAGGCGGTGCGCCGGGCATCGACTGGAAACCCCGCCACGGCACACCGTATATCAACAGCATCAGCGTCGAGCAGCAGCCGGCTTTTCCCGGCGACCTGGCCACCGAAGAGCGCCTCGCCTCGCTGGTGCGCTGGAATGCCCTGGCCATGGTGGTGCGCGCCAATCAGGCGTATGGCGAACTGGGCGGGCATATCGCCAGTTACGCCAGCGCCGCGGATTTGTTCGAAGTGGGCTTCAACCACTTTTTTCGCGCCCGCAGCGAGCAATCCGGCGGTGACCTGGTGTTCTACCAGCCCCATTCGGCGCCCGGTATTTATGCCCGTGCCTACCTTGAAGGGCGCCTGACAGAACAGGATCTGGCCCACTACCGCCAAGAAATCGGTGGGCCGAAGGCGGGTGCTCGCGGGCTGTCCAGCTATCCCCATCCATGGTTGATGCCCGACTTCTGGCAGTTCCCCACCGGTTCCATGGGCATTGGCCCCATCAGCTCGATTTTCCAGGCGCGCTTTATGCGTTACCTGCAGCACCGCAGCTTGCAGGACACCTCGGACCGCCATGTATGGGGCGTGTTCGGCGACGGCGAAATGGACGAACCGGAAAGCATGTCAGCCCTGACCCTGGCCGCCCGCGAGGGCCTGGACAACCTGACCTGGGTCGTCAACTGCAACCTGCAACGCCTCGACGGCCCGGTACGTGGCAATGGGCGCATCATCGACGAATTGGAGGCATTGTTCAGCGGCGCCGGTTGGAACGTGATCAAACTCGTGTGGGGCTCGGACTGGGATGCGTTGCTCGCCAAGGACGCCGACGGCTCATTGGTCCGAACCCTTTCGCACACCGTGGATGGGCAGTTCCAAACCTTCGCCGCCAAGGATGGCGCCTATAACCGCGAGCATTTTTTTGGCCAGAGTGAATCCCTGGCCAAGCTGGTGGAGGGCCTGAGCGATGAGCAGATCGACCGCCTCAAGCGTGGCGGCCATGACATGGTCAAGATCCACGCCGCTTACCACGCTGCCCGCCGGACCCAGGGCAAACCCACGGTGATCCTGGCCCAGACCAAAAAGGGCTTTGGCATGGGCGAAGCCGGGCAGGGCAAGATGACCACTCACCAACAGAAGAAGCTTGATCGCCAGGCGCTGATTGCCTTTCGCAATCGCTTCCAATTGCCGCTGTCGGATGAGCAGGTCGAGTCCTTGAGTTTCTTCAAACCGGCCGATGACAGCCTGGAGTTACGCTACCTGCACCAGCGCCGCAAGGCCCTGGGCGGTTACGTGCCCAGCCGCAGCCAGCTTGCAGCGCGTGTCAGCGTGCCGTCCATGAGTGGTTATGCGGGTTTCGCCACGGCCGCCGAAGGCAAGGAAATGTCTACCACCATGGCCTTCGTCCGTATGCTTACCCACCTGCTCAAAGACGGACAATTGGGGCCGCGCATCGTGCCCATCGTTGCCGACGAGGCGCGTACGTTCGGCATGGCCAACCTGTTCAAGCAGATCGGTATTTACTCCAGTGTCGGCCAGCACTATGAGCCGGAAGACATCGGTTCGATCCTCAGTTACCGCGAAGCCACCGACGGGCAGATCCTTGAAGAAGGCATCAGCGAAGCCAGCGCCATCAGTTCCTGGGTGGCCGCCGCGACCAGTTACTCGGTGCATGGCCTGCGCATGTTGCCGTTCTATATCTATTACTCGATGTTCGGTTTTCAGCGCGTGGGCGACCTGATCTGGGCGGCTGCCGACCAGCGTGCCCGGGGCTTCCTGCTCGGTGCCACGGCCGGTCGCACCACCCTGGGCGGCGAAGGTTTGCAGCATCAGGACGGCAGCAGCCACCTTGCTGCCGCCGCCGTGCCCAATTGCCGCGCCTACGATCCGGCGTTCGCCGGTGAGTTTGCGGTGATCCTCGACCACGGTATGCGTCGGATGCTGGAGCAGGATGTCGACGAGTTCTACTACGTGACCCTGATGAACGAAAACTACCCCCAACCCAGCCTGCCGGAAGGCGTGGAAGGCGCGATCATCAAGGGCATGTATCGCTTGCAGGGTACGCAGGACGCGCAGGTGCGCCTGCTCGGCTCCGGCACGCTGGTGCGTGAGGCCCTGGCGGCGGCGCAGTTGCTGATGGACGACTGGCAGGTGCAAAGCGCGGTGTACAGCGTCACCAGCTTCAGCGAACTGGCGCGGGAAGCGAGAGCGGTGGAGCGCTGGAATCGCCTGCATCCGCAGGGCATCAAGCGTGTCAGTCATTTGCATGACTGTTTGCCCAAAGGCGCGCCGGTGATTGCCGTGTCCGACTATGTGCGGGCAGTGCCGCAGATGATTGGCTCGTATGTGGATTCGGGCTACACCGTGCTCGGCACCGATGGGTTTGGGCGCAGTGATACACGGGCGGCGCTGCGTGATTTCTTTGAGGTGGATCGGCACCATATTGTGCTGGCAGCGTTGACGGCGTTGGTGGAGCAGGGGAGTTTGGCGCCGGCGGTGTGTCAGCGCGCGATTCATCTCTACGGGTTGCAGCCGGAACGGGATGCGCCCTGGACCTGCTGATTGTGGGAGGGAGCAAGCCCCCTCCCACAGTTGATTGCTGGTGTTGCTTAGAGTGTGGCGATCAGGGCCGGCCCGAAGGCATCCTTGAGGAAACCCGGGGCGATATAGCGCTCGTAATGCGCCTCTGAAAGCAGAAAAAACTCCCGATCTATCGCATCGCGCAAATCCGCCAGGTGGCGCTCGCGAAACTCCGGCAGCAATGCCAATCCATAGGCATCCAGCCTGGAAATCACCCGTGCACCCCGCGCGATCAGCTGGTATGCCCAGCAATACGGCGACTGGTGCGGCATAAAGCGAATCTTGCGCGCCTCCAACTGCTGTCGCAGGCAGTGTGGGTCGAACACTTCCAGCTTGCTGGCCATCACCTGCACCAGCAGCTGTTCCAGACGCAGCCATACCGCCTGTTTTTCCTCGGCGTTATAGCCATTCCACTGGATCACCTCGTGGTGATAGCGCTTGCAGCCCCGACAGACCAGATCACCGTAGACGGTGGAGCACAGGCCGACGCAAGGGGTCTTGATGGAGTGCGGCATTTTCAAGCCTTTGAAGAAAGTGTAAGCGTGTTTAGTCGGTGTTTCTTTGTCGCCAAGTGGGCAACGATGGCTTCAATCCATTGCGAGCGACACCCATGAGAACACCAATCAAAGCCTGGCTGTATGCCGTGATGTTCACCGCTGTTGCCGGCTGTTCCAACCCACCCACTCAAAGAGACATCGCCATGCCCAAACCCCTGGTATCCCTCGCCGTACTCAAGGCCAAACCTGGCCAAGAGCACGCGCTCAAGACTGGCTTGCTGAGCCTCATCGAACCGACGCGGGCCGAACCTGGCAATCTGGATTACGTGTTGTTCGAGCGACGCGATGAGCCCGGCACGTTCTATATGCGCGAGGCATTCAAGAACCAGGCGGCACTGGATGAGCATTTTGCCACGCCGTACTTCCAGCACTTTGCCGCCACGGCGGATGCGTTGCTCAGCGAACCGTTGCAGTTGATTTTCCTGGAGCAGGTGTCGAACTGAAGCCGTTGACTGTAGGAGCGAGCTTGCTCGCGAAGAACGTCAGCGATAACGCGCTCATCCTGAATGAATGCGGCGTCCTTGAGATCTTCGCGATCAAGCTCGCTCCTACAGGGTTACGTCAGTCCCAGCTCAGCGCGCCGCCGGTCTGGTACTCGATCACACGGGTCTCGAAGAAGTTTTTCTCTTTCTTCAAGTCCATGATCTCGCTCATCCACGGGAACGGGTTGGTGGTGCCTGGGTACTCTTCCTTCAAGCCAATCTGCGACAAACGACGGTTAGCAATGAACTTGAGGTAGTCCTCCATCATCGCCGCGTTCATGCCGAGAACACCGCGAGGCATAGTGTCGCGAGCGTACTCGATCTCCAGCTGAGTCCCTTGCAGGATCATCTGGGTCGCTTCTTCCTTCATCTCGGCATCCCACAAGTGCGGGTTTTCGATTTTGATCTGGTTGATCACATCGATACCGAAGTTCAGGTGCATCGACTCATCA
>Ga0308157_10006688_pt1 | contig 13691 bp, 6 predicted proteins | sample PhyBR1_FD_201035 | JGI IMG/M metagenome (GOLD analysis project Ga0308157, IMG submission 201035) | Phyllosphere microbial communities from UC Gill Tract Community Farm, Albany, California, United States - DLSLB.R1 | ecosystem: Host-associated > Plants > Phyllosphere > Unclassified | place: USA...
ACGACATCGTCTACAGCAACCTGTTCACCGGCGTGCACGGCAATTACCTGGCGCCGTCGGTGCGCGCGGCGGGGCTCGATCCTGACAACCTGCCCGAGTCCGACCCGAGCAAGATGAATTTCGGCGGTGACGCCAAGAAGGCCTGGAAGGACATCTGGGGCTGCGGCCAGGGCATCGGCGCCATCACCGAAGTGACCAGCGCCGCCGACCTGGTGGCGCGCCTGCGCCGCGAATACCAGGCCGCCAAGGGCCGCCTCGCAGTGGCCTGAGCCCGCTGCCGCTCGGTAGCCAGCAGGCAGCTATACTTTTCGACCCCCGCGCTCCCTGCGCTCCCCGCACTGCCTGCACTGTTGCGGGGCAGTGAAAGGAGCGCTTTTTTGCGGGCCCGCATGCGCTTTCGTCGTGCTGCGCGGCCCCGTCCGTTGTTTCGTTTCCTGCCGGTTCACGCATGTCCTCCCCCTCTCGCAGTTCCTTGATCGACACGGTCAAGGGCCTGGCCTGCGCCACCATCGTCGCGCACCACCTGGCCTTCTACGGCCCCATGTCCGATGCCGCCCTGCCGCTGATGCCGGAGCTGATGGCCTGGCTCTCCCAGCATGGCCGCATGGCGGTGCAGGTGTTTCTGGTCCTGGGCGGGTACCTGGCGGCGGCCAGCCTGGCGCCAACCGGCGTGGCGCGCTTCGACAGCGCGTCCGAGCAGATCGGGCGGCGCTTCGTGCGGCTGGCCGTTCCTTACGCCGTGGCCCTGCTGCTGGCCGTGCTGGCCGCGGCGGCGGTGCGTCCGTTTCTGGACCACCCTTCGGTGCCCGACGAACCCAGCCTGGCCCAGCTGGTGGCGAACGCATTGATGATTCAGGACATCGTGGGCGAAGAGGCCCTGTCCGCCGGCGTCTGGTACGTGGGCATCGACTTTCAGCTCTTCGCGCTGGCGGCGCTGCTGTTTTCTGCCGTGCGCCGCTGGCCGGGTGCGACCCGGCTGCAGGCCGAGCGCCTGGGCAAATCGCTGGTGCTGGGCGCCACCGCGCTGTCTCTGCTGTGGCTCAACCGCCAGCCCGATCTGGACATGTGGGCCTGCTATTTCTTCGGCGCCTATGGCCTCGGCATGCTCGCGTGCTGGGCCGTGCGTGCACCGAGCGCCCGCGCCGGCCTGCTGGCCATCGCGGCGCTGGGCGCGGCCGCGCTGTGGGTGGATTTTCGCGAGCGCATCGCCGTGGCCTGGGTGTGCGCGCTGCTGCTGGTGCTCTGGCTGCGCTGGGGGCAACCCTGGCTGACCGCGCGCTGGCAGGCGGCTGGCGGCGCTGATCAGCAAGCCACCGCGACGCCGCATCCGCTGGAACGGTTGGGGCGCATGTCGTACTCGGTGTTCCTCGTGCACTTTCCCGTGTGCCTGCTGGTGAATGCCGCGTTCCTGCATGCCTGGCCCGAGTCCGCCGTGATGAACCTGCTGGGTATGGCGACGGCTTTCGGGCTGTCGCTGGCGGCGGGGCGCCTTTTGTACCTGCGGGTGGAGCGGCAGCTACCGTCGTGGACGGTGGCGCTGCGCTGGCAGGCCGGGCTGGTGGGAACGGGATTGGTCGTGGCCTTCGCGGCAGGGCGCTTCGGTTAGGCGGGCGGCGGTTGAACCGTCCTGCCTCTTTCAACGCTGCTGCCCGCGCCGGGCAGCGGGGCAGACGGCTCAGGCCGCGTCTTTGACCACCTCGCGGCCGCGTCGGCGCCAGTCGATGAACCAGGCCATGAACGGCAGGATGAGCATGGAGCCCGGCACGACCCACACCAGCAGATAGGGGCTGACAGACGATGCCGAGCGCATCACGCTGCGCAGCCGGTCGCGCTCCTCGGCGGTCCACAGGCCCTGGCGGCGCTGCTGCACCAGCCAAGAGACCGAGCCCTTCATCGTCGCCAGTTCCTTGAGGAAGCGGTTCTTCTCCCGCTTTCCGCCCGCCAGGAAGGCGCAGAACCACTCCGGCGCGCATTCGACGCGTTGCTGCAGGGCGGCGGCGGACGCGGGATCGGAGGCCTGCGTCAAGGTGTTGTCGGGCGGAAGCGGGGGCTCCGGGTCGCGGGAAGAAGCGGTGGTCATGGGTGGGGGGGTTCACTGCGCAGTGCCGGGCGGGTTGCCTGCAGGCGTGCCATGGAACTGTGCCACAGAGCGAAATCCATGGTGGGGGATAGTTGAATGGTGTCTGTATTTAAATACAGTATGGATGGCCGAACGGCGGCGGCCGCCGTTCGGTGCATCAAATCGTGAGCAGGAGATCGTGCTTTCCGCCGTCCAGCGCGATGCGAACGCCGCGCTCGTCCATCGGCACTGAAACCCCGTCGAGCAAAGCCTGAGGTACTCCGCCGGTGCCTGCAGCGCGGATGACACGGATCGCCCAGTGGCTGGTTTCGATGTGGATCGTCGCTTCGAACCCCGGCCAGTCGGCCGGGATGCAGGGGTTGATGCGCAACCCCGTGCCTTCCCGGCGCATGCCCAGAATGCCCTCGATGCCCGCGCGGTACATCCAGGCGGCGGAACCGGTGTACCAGGTCCAGCCGCCGCGTCCGGCATGCGGCGCCACGGCGTACACGTCGGCGGCGATCACGTAAGGCTCGACCTTGTAGCGCGCGACCTGCTCGGGCGTGCTCGCGTGCAGGATGGGATTCACCAGCCTGAACAGCGCCGCAGCCCGGTCGCCCTGGCCCTGTTGGGCAAAGGCGAGGATGGACCACATCGCGGCATGGCTGTACTGCCCACCGTTTTCACGCAGGCCCGGCGGGTAGCCCTGGATATAGCCCGGGTCGCGGGTCATCTGGTCGAACGGGGGGGCGAGCAATAGGGCCAGGCCGTCGTCCTTGCGGATCAGGTGCTGCTCCAGCGAATCCATGGCCTGTGCCGCACGGGCAGGGTCGGCTGCGCCCGAAAGCACGGCCCAGGCTTGCGCGATGGCGTCGATCCGACATTCCCCGCTGTCTTTCGAACCCAGCCATGCGCCGTCGTCGAAGGTGGCCCTGCGGTACCAGGCGCCATCCCAACCGACCGTTTCGATGGCCTGCCGCACCGATTCCGCATGCGTGCGCCACAGCGCGGACCGGGCATCGCCACGGTCCTCGGCCAGCGGCGCGAAGAGGGCCACGGTTCGCACCAGCAACCACCCGAGCCACACGCTCTCGCCGCGCCCCTCGGAGCCGACCCGGTTCATTCCGTCGTTCCAGTCTCCGGTGCCGATGAGCGGCAGCCCCTGCGGGCCCGTGAGTGCCATGCATTGGTCCAACGCCCGCGCGCAATGCTCGAACAGCGAAGCCGACAGGCCGGAGGGCATGGGCTGAAAGAATGCATCGTGCTCGCCGTGTTGCAATGCGGGCCCTTCCAGGAAGGGCACGTCTTCGTCCAGCACCCGAAGGTCGCCGGAGGTGGCGATGTATTCCGCCGCCGCGTAAGCGAGCCACACCCGGTCGTCCGAAATGCGGGTCCGCACCCCCTGGCCGGAATGCGGTAGCCACCAGTGCTGCACATCGCCTTCCGGAAACTGGCGTCCGGCGGCTCGCAGCAAATGTTCGCGGGTCTGCTCGGGGTGCGTGAAGCGCAGCGCCATGCCGTCTTGGAGTTGGTCGCGAAACCCGTACGCGCCGCTTGCCTGGTAGAAGGCCGCCCGGGCCCAGAGCCGGCAGGCGATGGTCTGGTACAGCAGCCAGCCGTTGAGCAGGATGTCCATGGCCCGGTCGGGCGTGCGCACCTGCACCGCGCCCAGGGTTTTCTGCCAGCCTGCGGTCACCTGCGCCAGGACGGCGTCGAGATCGCAGGTGCGGTAGCGCGCGATGAGCGCCTGGGTGTCTTCCAGGGAGGCTCCCTGCCCGAGCAGCGAAACCACTTCCACGCAGGCGCCGGGCGCCAACTCCACAACGCACTGCAGCGCAGCGCATGGGTCCAGTCCTGCCCCCGTGTTGCCTGACAGCGTTGCGCCCCCGCCCAATGCGGCAGGCGCCCCCATGCCGGCGTTGCGACCCAGGAACTCGGTGCGGTCCGCCGTCCAGGCCGTTTGCCGGCCACGCAGGTCCGCGAAGGCGACCCGGCCCGGAAACGCCATGTCCCACGGTTTTTTCGCGAGCAAGGCACCGCTGTGCCCATCGACCGAGGTCACGACGTAAGGGGCCGATGTGCCGCGCGATGTCCCGAGCACCCATTCGGCATAGGCGGTCACGGTCAGGCGCCGCGTCTCGCCCGTGTGGTTGCGAAGCGTCAGGCGGGAGATCTTGACGGGGTCTTCGGTGGGGACGTACTGCAGCAGTTCCAGCCCGATACCGCGGGATGCGTGCGAGAACCGGCTGTAGCCATGGCCGTGGCGTGCTTCGTAGAGTCCGTCGTCACCGTCCAAAGGTTGCGCCGTCGCCGACCACGATTCGCCCGTGGCTTCGTCATGCACGTACAGCGCTTCTCCGGAGGGATCGCTCACCGGGTCGTTGGACCAGGGGGTCAGCTGGTTTTCGCGGCTGTTGGTGCACCACGTGGTGGTGCTGCCCCGTTCGGACACCAGGAACCCGAATCCAGGGTTGGCAATGACATTGATCCAGGGCGCAGGGGTCGCCTGTCCGCCGCCCAGGCGCACGACGTACTCCCGGCCATCGAGCGCGAACCCGCCCAGACCGTTGAAAAACTCCAGATCCTGCGGTGCGTCGGCGGTGGCGGGGCTATCCAGCGGCAGGGGCATCCGCGGAGCCGCCACCAGCTTTGTGGCGGTGGCCGGGGAACTCCAAACCGGTTGCGACAGGTGGGCGAGGCGATCGGCGATCGTCCCCTGGCGTGCGATGAGTTCGAGGCGCGCAGCGGACTGCAGCAGTGCGCGAGCATTCACGCTCAGGAGGTCGGCCCGCAGGACGTGGACCGAGCCTTGCGCCAATCCCAAGGCCATCTCGGGACGCGCCTGGCTGCTGCGCACCGCGGTCTCGATGGCGATCTGCAGATCCTGGACATACGAAGAGGCGCGTTCGTTGAGGATGACCAGATCCACGCTCAACTGTTTCATGCGCCAGTACTCATGGGCCCTGAGCAATTGGCGCACCTGTGCCATGTCCTCGATATCGTCGATGCGCAGCACCACGATGGGCAGGTCGCCGGATACCGAGTGGGCCCACAGCCCCGATTGCGGCCCGGCGCCCTGCAGCAATGTTTCGGGCGGCGCGCGGAACCGGCGGTCGGAATACAACAGGGGCGCGGCGAGCCGTTGGAAATCAGCGGCTTCCTCACCGTCCACTCCCAGATGGCGCAGCTGGACCTGTGCCTGCGTCCAGGACAGGGTGGCAGCGCGGTCGAAAGCGCTGCGCTCATGGTGCTGATCGATGAGGTCCAGCAGACCGGCGCGGGTCGAGGCGACGACCGTCCAGAAAGCAATGCGGGCCAATCCACCCGGGGCCACGCGAACGCGCCGGCGCAGCGAGAACACCGGGTCCAGCACGGTCCCCACCAAGCCTGACAGCGGCTGGTCCAGCAGTACGGCGGCAGCCGTGGCGGCATGGCGCCCGCGGCCGATGAAGCCCGCGCGGTCCGAGCCGTATTGCGGCGCTGCGGTGATCTCGCCTTCCAGCACCGCGAAATGCCCTGCCCACGCCTGCGGCTCGTGCGGCGTGCGCGGCCGGCGCGTGGCGATGAGGGCACCGAATTCCGGCAGATATTCGGTCAGCACGAAAAGCTTGGAGAACGCTGGGTGCGCTTCATCCGCAGCCTGGGGCGCGAGGACCACCTCGGCATAGGAGGTCACATCGACCTCGCGCGCACGCTTGCCGCTGTTGGCCAGGGAAATCCGGCGCACTTCGCCATTCGTTTCGCCAGACACCAGCACGTCCAGCGTCGTGAGCAGGCCGCGGTCCTGGTGCGAGAACGTGGCATGGTCTTCGCCAAATAGCACGTCCCCATGGTGGCTGCTGGCCCCCAGCGGCTGGGTGGTCGGCGACCACACCTGGCCGTTGTGGACGTCCCTCAGGTAGATGAAGCTGCCGTGGTGGTCGCGCGTGGCGTCTTCGCGCCAGCGCGTGATCGCCATGGCGCGCCAGCGGCTGTATCCGGCCCCGGCGGCGGTGAGCATCACCGTGTAGCTGCCGTTGGACAGCAGGTGCGTGACGGGCCCGGCCGCCCCGGCGCGCACGCGGCGCAACGTGGGCGGCTGGCTGCCATGGCCGTCTGGCGAGGCCTTTACCTCTTCGGCACGGGGCCGTTCCACCGCCACGTTGCGCGGCGTGCGCTCCTGCATCAGCAATTCGCTGGACTGGACCATGGGTTCGCGGTGAAAACGCTCCCGCATGCTGCCGTCGCGCAGCACGTTGAGGATGGCGACGATCGTCATGCCCTGGTGATGGGCCATGTAGTTGCGCACCACGGCCACCGGCTGCCCCTCGGGCAGGCGTGTCGGCGTGAAGTCCAGCGCTTCGTAGAAACCGTAGTGGCCGAGCGCGCCCATGGCTGCCAGGCGGTCGTAATTCCGCAGGGCCGCCCGAGGGTCGACCATCGCCGCGAGGCCGGTGGCGTAGGGGGCGATGACCCGGTTGTCGCCAAGACCGCGTTTCAAGCCCAAACCCGGCACGCCGAAGTTGGAATACTGGTAGGTGAACTCCAGATCCCGCGCGTTATAGGCCGATTCCGAGATGCCCCATGGGATTCCCAGCGCCTGCCCGTAGGCGATCTGCCGCTGCACCACCAGGCGGTTTGTCTGCTCCAGCAGACTGCCTGCCGGCGCGCGCATGACCAACGAGGGCATCAGGTATTCGAACATCGAGCCCGACCATGAGATCAACGCGGAACCGCTGCCCAGCGCGGTGGCGGCCCGTCCCAGGCGGAACCAGTGGCGGGTCGGGGCGTCGCCCTTGGCGATGGCGAAAAGGCTCGCCAGCCTCGCCTCCGAGCCCAACAGGTCGTAGCAGTTTTCGTCAAGGCGCTGGTCTGCCAGGGCGTAGCCGATCGAGAGCAGCTTGCGGTCGGGGTCCATCAGGAAAGCGAAATCCATGGCCATGGCCATCTCGCGGGCCGTGCCGGCAAGCGCCTGCAATCGGCTGTCCAGTGGCGCGTATGACGCTGATGCCGGCGCATCGCCGGAGTGGGCCAATGCAGCACGGGCGATTTCGCGCGTCCAGAACAGCACCTCGTCCACACCGGGATCGTCCGGCGTTCCGGGCGGTGTCGCGGCACTCACGGCTTTGTCTGCAAGGCGGCCGAGCGCTGGAGCGAGTTCCGAGAGGGGCAGGGGCCCGGCGATCAATGCCGCCATGTCGTCCAGCAGTTCCGCAACGCGTTTCGCGGCGGTCGCACCGCGTGCGCTCGACAGCGCCGCAAGGTCCGTGCGCGCCAGATGCAGGGCGTCTCCGATGCCGTTGCGAACCTCGGGCGATACCGTGCCTGAAGTGCGCCACTCGTCACAAGTGCTTGCCAGGGCGATCAGGTGGCCGGCCAGGTTGCCGCTGTCCACCGAGGAAACATATGGTGGATCGAGCGCGCGCAGATCGGCCGTGCCATACCAGTTGAAGAAGTGGCCTTTGAAGCGCGGGAGCTCTTGCAGCGTGGCGAACGTTGCCTCCAGCCGTTCTACCGTCTCCAGCGTGCTCGCCCAGCCGAAATCACGTGCCGATGCCGTGGCCAGCAGATAAAGACCGATGTTGGTCGGCGAGGTACGGCGCGCCACCACCGGCTTTGGCGTCTCCTGAAAGTTGTCGGGCGGCAGCATGTGGTCTGCCGGCGTGACGAATGCCTCGAAATAGCGCCAGGTGCGCCGCGCGATCAGCCGCAGAGCCATTGCCTGCGCAGGCTGGAGGTCCATCAGGGGCGGTGTGCCTGGCGCCTTGCTGGCCCATGCGGCCAGCGCGGGCGCTGCCAACCAAAGCAACACCATGGGCAGCACGAGTGCCAGCGTGGTGGCCCATGGCACTGGGGCCAGCGCCAGTGCGCACGCCGCGATGGCCAGGCCCAGTGCGATCCCGGCCGTCATTTGGCGGTAAAAGCCCGAGAAGCCGAGTCGGGGGCGCTGCCCGGCTTGCGCGGCGGTCGTCCATTCCAGCAGGTGGCGCCGGGTGACGAACATTCTCACCGCCGTGCGCACCACGGCATCGCCCATGCGCCAGGCCTGGTCCGCCAGCTGGCTCCAGGCGAGAACCGTCTGTGCGGCCGCCATCCGCGCATCCGAGGCCAGGGCCTGCCATTGGCTGCGCCACCGAACGCCCGGCCGGCGCGGCAGGGCGCTGAACATCAAGGACAGGAAAGGCGGGGCCGCCAGCACCAGCAGCACAGCCAGCATGCCGGCAGCAGCGGGCGCGGCAGGCATGAACCAGGCGGTGCCCAGCGCCAGAAGGGCCGAGGGCGCCAGCAGCGAACGGCGCAGGTTGTCGATCATCTTCCAGCGCCCGACGGCGGACACGGCCTGGCGGCCTCGCCAGTGGCCGAAGATCCAGGGCAGCAGTTGCCAGTCGCCCCGGGTCCAGCGGTGCTGGCGGCGAGCCGCCACGTCATAGCGGGCCGGTGCTTCTTCGATCAGTTCGATATCGGACGCCAGGCCTGCGCGGGCGAAGATGCCCTCGAACAGGTCGTGGCTCAGCAGCGTGTTGTCCGGTACGCGGCCTTGCAGCGACGCCTCGAAAGCATCCACGTCGTAGATGCCCTTGCCGGTGTACGAACCTTCGCCGAAGAGGTCCTGGTAGACGTCCGAAATCGCCATCGCATACGGGTCCATGCCGCCCGGGCTGGAGGAAATCCGCTGGTAGAAAGAGCCTTCGGTGCCGATGGGCAGCGAGGGCGTGATGCGCGGCTGCAGCAGGGCGTAGCCACTCGTGACACGCTGGGAAACGGGGTCGAATCGGGGGCGGTTCAACGGGTGGGCCATTTTGCCGACCAGGCGCAGCGCTGCATCGCGCGGCAGCCGGGTGTCGGCGTCCAGCGTGAGCACGTAGCGCACATCTGTCGGCACGTCCGTGGTCACGAAGGTGGTGTCTGCCGCCCCGCGCAGCAGACGGTTCAGCTCATGGAGCTTGCCCCGCTTGCGTTCCCAGCCCATCCAGGTGTTCTCCACCGCATTGAAAACCCGTCGGCGGTGCAGGAACAGGAACCGCGGTCCTTGGGGCGCCGCGCCATGGCGCAGATTCAGCGATGCGACGGCCCGATGGCCCAGGGCGACCAAAGCGGCGTCGCCAGGCAACTCCTGCGTGGCGGCATCCACGCCATCGGCCACCAGCGCGAAGCCGATGTCGCCGTCCCCTCCTGCCAAGAAGTGCACTTCCAGCCGTTCGATTTGTTCGAGCAGATCTGCTTCGCTGGTCAGCAAGGTGGGAATGGCCACCAGCGTTCGCATCGAGGCCGGAATACCGCCAGCCAGCTCCAGGCCCGGCAACGGGGCCGCACCCAGGCGCCAAGCCACCAGCCGATGCACCAGGCTGGTCGCCACCTCGGACGCCGGCACCGCCAGGCCCAGCAGCCACAGCGCGGCCAGCCCTGCGCCGGCCCCCGCAGGCAGCACGAACCAGCCTGCAGCACAAAGCACTGAGGTACCGAACGCGATGGCCCCGACATATCCGCGCAGGCCGTGGGCACGCCGCAGGCGCCCGATGCGCCAGTGCAGCGGCACCTGGAAACCGATCGTTTTCTCGAGCGCGCCGCGGCCTCCCGCGATGAGGTGGTATCCGGGGTCGTCGGCTCCGAGGTCGCGTGCCTCGCTGGAGGAACCCGCGGCGTCGGCAGCGGCCTTCGCGGCCGCCAAGGCGTGTCCGGCAATGTCCAGTTCGGACTGGTTCGAGCGCCGGGCAAGTTGTTCGATGGCGTCGCGATAGAGGTTGCGCGTGGAGAAGTCCATCGCGGCGAAGCTGCTGCCCTCCCGCAACCGCTCGTCCACCAGGCTCACGCTTTCGAACAGCGTGGCCCAGTCGATGTCCGACATCAGCCGCAGGCTGGTGATCACATTGCGCACCGTGACGTTGGACGCCCCCTGGCGTTGCTGGGCATGCGACACCACTTCATCGATGGTGGTGCCCTGCAGCCGCAGCCGCTCTTGCAGCCAGCCGAGCGCGGGCATGGCCTGCGGGTCGCGGTCCCTGAGCCGTTTGGCGAGCTGGGCGGCAAAGAGCTCGGACAGTGCCAGCGGGGACCGCGCAGCGATGTCCTCCTCCAGTGCCGAGCGGGCGGCTCCACCGGCCAGCAGATGCGTGGCCAGCCGGTCGGCATCTGCCCGCGCCGCCAGCCCCACGGTCATCTGGTCCACCAGCCGCCGCAGGTTTTCGATCAGGACGATGCGCAGGGTGATCGCCACGGCCCACAGCTCGCCGATGGTCAGCGGCTGCACACGCTGGTAGGCCTGCAGGAATGCCCGCAGCGTGTCGACATCCACATGGCTGTCGGTATGGGCCACGAAGGCCCACGTCAGTCCCAGCACCCGCGGATAGCCTGCGAAGGGCCCCGAGGCCAGCTTGGGCAACTGGCGGTAGTAGTCGGGCGGCAGATCGCCCCGGATGTCGCGCACCTGCTTTTCAACCAGGTGATAGTTGTCCAGCAACCATTCGGCGGCGGGAACGACGCGCCGGCCTGCCTCCAGCTCGGAAGCGCTGGCCCGATAGGCCGCCAGCAGCACCCGTGCGTTGTCGTCCAGCCGTTTGCGCAGCGGGGGCACCGACGGCGGCCTGGCGCTCACGGTCTGGGCCGCGGCAAGGCTCTGGGCATGCTGCTCGAGCCGTTCCAGGCCGAACAGTTCACCGCGGACCGGTGCTGAACCCGCCCACAACGATGAGGCATGGCCGCGGCCGAGGATGCGCTGGAAGAAGGGATTCATGGTGCCTTTCGGGGACGGTGGTGCGCCCAGGCAACTGAACGGCGAAACGGGGCAGTGCACGGCCTGCCCCCGGTGATTTGGAGAATTCATGGCCCCCGCGAGGGGGCAGGCAAGGCAGCCCTAGGCCGCGCGGAGATCGAATTCGCGAAGCATCACGGGCTCGATGGCGCCTTGTTCGACCTTGCGGCGCACGGCTTGCTCGATTTCGGCCGCGTGGCTGCGGTATGTGTCCAGCGGGTCTTCATCGACGGACCCAGGGCAGTAGCGGTGGTGCAAGGTGTCTTTGCCAACGCTGGCGCCGATCCACTGCGCCTGAATCTCGATCCAGAAACGCACGGTTCCCGAGGCGTCGTGAAAGAAGGGCGGCTGAGACATGGGGAAACTCCAAGGAAGGGGGACGGGCTTGCAGGCCACGGGACGGCATGGCGTGGTGGCGGAATGGCCGCGCGGCGGTGTGGCCTCGCCACATGTGGGGAACAGGCGACGGGACAGACCGTGGGTCAACCACCCAGCAGGCCACGGTGCGTGCGCCATGGCTTCGCGCCGCTCGCGGGTGAGGCTAGCCCCCGATCGCCCGCGTGTCTGTGCGGTGGCGCACACAGCGCCAGGTTGCGAGGACCACGCCCTATACTGAATTCGGCTCAAACGTTGCCGGTGGATGTTCCATCGCTGATGCATCGGCTTTCTGGAGAATGCGATGCCCCGCAGTGAAGAGCCTCAACGCAACCGCCTGCTCGCGGCTTTGGCAGCGCCCGAGATGCAGGGATTGCAAGCGCACCTCGAACCGGTGATCCTCAGCGTCGGGCAGGTGCTGTGCGAGTCCGGCGAGCGCGTCGGCCATGCCGTGTTTCCGACCACTGCCATCGTTTCGCTGCTGCATCGCCTGGAAGGCGGTGGGTGCGCAGGCGTCGCCGTGGTGGGTTTCGAAGGCATGGTCGGCGTTTGCCTGCTGCTCGGCGGTGATTCGATGCCCAACCGGGCCGTCGTGCAGTGCGCAGGCGAGGGCTGGCGACTGCCTGCCCAGGTGCTGTTGGAGGTGATGCATCGATCGTCTGCATGGCGGCGGCAGTTGCTGCGCTACACGCAGGCGCTCATGGTTCAGATCGCCCAGACGGCCGTGTGCAACCGCCACCACTCGCTGGACCAGCAGCTTTGCCGCTGGCTGCTGACGAGCCTCGATCGCCTGGAGGGTGCCGATGTGGTGGTCACCCAGGAGTTGATTGCCCACATGCTGGGCGTGCGCCGGGAAGGCGTGACGGAAGCGGCGGGCCATCTGCAACAGGCCGGATGGATCCGCTACCGCCGGGGCCGCATCACCGTGCTGAACCCCGAAGCACTGCTGCTGCGCAGCTGCGAATGCTATCGGCTGGTGCAACGGGAGTACGACCGCCTTTTGCCATGACGCACGGCCGCCGGTGCGGCGGGTGTACCATGGGCCGCGTAGGCATGTACAAGACCGTCACCCTAGGTCTCCCAGTTTTCCCCGGCATCTGGCCGGCGGACGTTGTCGAATCCCCCATCGATGATTTTCTTGGCGTCTCTGCGCTGCGCGCGTTCTTTGCGCTGCGGCAACTTGAAAGGAATCGATATGACGACACCCACACAAACCGGCACCGTGAAATGGTTCAACGATGGCAAGGGCTTCGGCTTCATCGCCCCGGACGACGGCAGCAAGGACCTCTTTGCCCACTTCCGCGAAATCCAGGGCGGCGGCTTCAAGACCCTGAAGGAAAACCAGCGCGTTCAGTACGAAGTCACGCAGGGCGACAAGGGCCCGCAGGCTTCCAACATCCGCACGGCGGACTGAGCGGCATGCAGCCGTCCCCGGCGTGGCCTTCGGTCCTGCCGGGGCATCGGTTGATGGTTGAACTCCAAACGCGGCTGGTCCGCGTTTTTTCTTTGGTAAGGCGCCTCCCATGAAGAATCTGCAAGACGTCACCGAGCGCATCTGCGAACTCAAGGGCGGCATGATCGCCGTCGATGCGCTGCTGCCTGCCGTGCTTAGCGCGCTGCCGCCGGCCAGCCTCGCTGTGGTGGGGCAATCGTTCGCCGCCCATGCCGAGGCCGCCCGCACGGTGATGCTGAACGCGCCCATTTCCGACCACGTGCTGGCGACCTTCGAGCGCGACGTGGCGCGCACGCAGGCGGTGCTCGGCGGTCTGGCGCCAGACCGGGCGAATGCGGGCTACGCGACCGAACCGGTGCTGCTCACCACCACCCGCATCAGCACCTTCGAAGGGCAACGCTCGCTGACCGGCGCGAGCGGGTTTTTCTTTCGCCGCGACGAGCGGCTGTTTCTGGTGACAAGCCGCCACGTGCTTGCCGATGCGCCCAGCGCCCATTTTCCGGACCGCATCGAAATCGATCTGCACCTGGATCCGCAGGACCTCACGCGCTGCGCCGTCTTCTCGCTGCCCCTGTACCGCGACGGGCTCGGGCTGTGGCGCCAGGCGCGCGACGGCGGCGGCGACGTGGATGTGGCCGCCATTGAAATCGACACCGCCCGCCTGCCGGAGGGCAGCATCGTCGAGGCGTTCGATGCCAGCCACCTGGAGACCGCTGGCAACCCGCCGCAGGTGGGCGATGCGCTGGTGGTGGTGGGGTTTCCGCTCGGTTTTCACGACACGGTGCACCACCTGCCCGTGGTGCGCGCCGCCTCGGTGGCCTCGGCCTACGGGGTGCGCTTTCAGCAGCAGGGTTACTTTTTGACCGACGCGCGCACCCACCGGGGCAGCAGCGGCGCACCGGTGCTGCGGCGGCGTGCGGGAACGAGCGCGGCGCCGTTGCCCTGGCAACTGCTCGGCGTGCACTCCACCCGCATGGACATGAGCACCCGCGACCTGGTGCTGGACGAATCGCTGGGCCTGAACTGCGCCTGGTACGCCGACGTGCTGATGACCCTGACCGGACCGGCACCGGCGG
>Ga0308157_10006689_pt1 | contig 13691 bp, 9 predicted proteins | sample PhyBR1_FD_201035 | JGI IMG/M metagenome (GOLD analysis project Ga0308157, IMG submission 201035) | Phyllosphere microbial communities from UC Gill Tract Community Farm, Albany, California, United States - DLSLB.R1 | ecosystem: Host-associated > Plants > Phyllosphere > Unclassified | place: USA...
CCGAAACGGAAAAGAAATAAGTTTCAAAGTGAGTTTCAGGCGTCCGGTTCTCGAAGAAGACCGGATGCGTCACCAAGGAGAGACCTATGGCAGTCAGTGCAAACAGGCTGGAACTTCTGCAAATCGCTGACGCGGTCGCACGTGAGAAGTCTATTGACCGCGAGATCGTTCTTGCGGCCATGGCCGATGCTATCCAGAAGGCAGCGCGTTCGCGGTATGGACAAGAAAGCAACATCCGCGCCGACATCAATGCGAAGTCGGGCGAGATCAAGCTTCAGCGCCTTCTCGAAGTGGTCGAAACCGTAGAAGACTATTCCACGCAGATTTCGCTGTTCACTGCACGTGATCGCAATCCCGATGCGCAGGTTGGTGATTTCATTGCCGACCAGCTGCCGCCAATGGATTTCGGCCGTATTGCTGCTCAGTCAGCCAAGCAGGTCATCGTGCAGAAAGTGCGCGAAGCCGAGCGTGACCGCCAGTATGACGAATTCAAAGATCGTGTTGGCGAAATCGCCAACGGTACAGTCAAGCGCGTGGAATACGGCAATGTGATCGTTGATCTCGGCCGTGGCGAAGCCATCGTCCGTCGCGACGAACTGATCCCGCGTGAAGCATTCCGCTATGGCGATCGCATCCGCGCCTATGTTTACGACGTGCGTCGTGAACAGCGTGGTCCGCAGATCTTCCTGTCACGCACCCATCCATCCTTCATGGCGAAGCTCTTCACCATGGAAGTGCCGGAAATCTACGACGGCATCATCGAAATCAAGTCGGTTGCCCGTGATCCGGGTTCGCGCGCCAAGATCGCCGTTGTATCCCGCGATGCATCGATCGATCCGGTTGGTGCTTGCGTTGGTATGCGTGGTTCCCGCGTTCAGGCTGTTGTTGCCGAACTGCAGGGCGAAAAGATCGACATTATTCCATGGTCGCCAGATGCGGCTTCCTTCATTGTCAACGCGCTTCAGCCTGCTGAAGTTGCCAAGGTTGTTCTCGATGAAGATGCAGAACGTATTGAAGTTGTCGTCCCGAATGACCAACTATCACTGGCAATTGGTCGTCGCGGTCAGAACGTGCGCCTTGCTTCGCAGCTGACCGGCTGGGATATCGACATCCTGACGGAAGACGAAGAATCCGAACGTCGCCAGAAGGAATTCGCCGAGCGTTCGAACCTCTTTATGGAAGCCCTCAACGTTGATGAGATGGTTGGTCAGGTTCTGGCTTCCGAAGGCTTTGCCTCTGTTGAAGAGCTTGCTTATGTCGAGCCAGGCGAAATCGCTTCTATCGACGGTTTCGATGAAGACACCGCCGGTGAAATTCAGGAACGTGCACGCGAATTCCTGGAACGCATCGAAGGCGAGCAGGACGACCGTCGCAAGGCGCTTGGTGTCGAAGACGAACTTCGCGATCTTCCAGGCCTGACCACAGCAATGCTGGTTGCGGTTGGCGAAGATGGCGTGAAGAACATCGAAGACTTCGCTGGTTATGCCGTTGACGATCTTGTTGGCTGGCGTGAACGCAAAGACGGCGAAACGGTTACTCATACCGGTATCCTGACGCCATTCGATGTTTCTCGTGTTGACGCGGAACAGATGATCCTTACCGCGCGTTTGAAGGCTGGTTGGATCACGGAAGACGAACTGGTTTCGGTTGAAACCGACGAAGATGCTGAAGCTGGCGAGGAAGAAGCCGCTTCGTAAAGTATCAGAACACAATGCTTTTGCGCCCGGAGCGATCCGGGCGCAAAAGTTGCTGTTTCAGAGTTTCATGTTGAGAAGTGACGTAAGCTCTGCTAGGCCGCTGCCAGATTTGTAATTGAGTTGATGGTGATCGATGGCAAAGCCCGACCTGGCTTGGAGTTGCGCCGAGCTTGGAGTTGTGTGTGGAGCAGGATATGAATGACAGAACCTGTATCGTCACGCGCGAAAGCGGTTCTGCTGATGACCTGATCCGTTTTGTAGCAGGTCCCGATGGCTCGGTTGTGCCGGACCTTAAGCGAAACCTGCCCGGCAGAGGCTGTTGGGTCAAGGCCGAGCGGCGTCTGGTCGATGAAGCCGTCAAGCGCAAGCTTTTTGCGCGGGCGTTGAAGGAAGGCGTAACGCCACAGGCAGATCTAGGCGCGCTGGTTGACCAGCTGCTGACGAAATCCGCACTTGGCAGTCTGGCTTTGGCGCGCAAGGCAGGCGCTGTGGTATCTGGATCGACCAAGGTGGATCAGGCGATCCGCTCGGGCGCTGCGGCACTTGTGTTGCATGCTCAGGAAGCGGCCTCCGATGGGGTTCGCAAGCTTGATCAGGCCCGTCGCGTGGTGGTGCATATGGATGGCCCCGAAATCCCGGCCTTCTCTCTTTTCAAAGGAGAAGAAATGGATTTGGCATTTGGGGGTGGAAATGTGATACATGCAGCCGTGCTCGACGGAAAGGCATCCGTCGGTGTGGTGCAAAGGGTGCTTTTATTGCATCGCTATCGTGGTGAAAGCCACTAGCGCAGTTTAAGGAAAAGTGGGAACCGGTTTCCCGTTTGAAGCTGCGCCAATAAAACTGTCGCGGAAAGGCGGTTGCCAGTTTCCGATCACGACAGGTGAAGAAATAGGGTTTAAAGCGCGTGATCCTCAAAGATTGCATGAGCGCGCTTTATGAAATTGAAACGGCAGTCCGACACTGCTGTGGTATAAATTAGTAGAGCGGTTCTCTTAATCCCGAGAAGACGGGATCCGCTCTGGAGCATGAACTGGAAACTCGGCTTGGTTGCCGAAACGGATCATGCACTGAAGTGGATGACTGGAGCATTATTCAAAATGATCTGATCTGATTGGATACTGCTCGAGTAAAGCGGCTGAAGCTGCGAAGGAAACGGAAACGTAATGAGCGATAAAACAAACGACGACAAGACGCTGAGCGTCAACTCCAAGAAGACGCTGACCATCAAGCGGCCAGGCGTTGAGCAGAGCACCGTGCGCCAGAATTTCAGCCACGGCCGCACGAAGGCTGTCGTCGTTGAAACTAAGAAGCGCAAGTTCTCACGGCCTGATGAGAAGCCTGAAGTGGAAGTAGCGGCACCAAAGCCTGTAGCTTCACCTGCTCCGGCAACTCCCGCAGCTGCGGCCCCACAGACGCCTGCACCAGCAGCGACGTCCGCACCTGTAGTGACACCTGCACCAGCAGCTCCCGCAGCGGTGGCTCCACAGGCACCTGCACCGGCAGCGACGCCTGCACCGCAGCAGCCAAAGGCTCCTGCGGCAGCAGGACCTGCAGCGCCTGTAACGACGCCTCGGCCGCATGTTGCACAGCAGCAGCCGCGTAATCAGCAGCGCCCCGGCCAGCAGTCACAGCGCCCACGCCAGTCTGATCGCTCGGGTATGGTGTTGAATACGCTGTCACGTTCGGAAATGGATGCACGTCGCCGCGCGCTCGAAGGTGCGTTGGTTCGTGATGCGGAAGATCGTGTTCGCGCAGCTGAAGAAGCCAAGCGTCGCGCCGAAGAAGATGCACGCCGCGCCAAGGAACGTGAAGAATCCGCTCGCCGTCAGGCAGAGGAAGAAGCACGTCTGAAGGCAGAAGCAGAAGCCAAGGCGCGTGCCGAGGCGGAAGCAAACAAGCGCATGCCACAGTCGGAAGGCCGTTCGGAACAGCGCGGCGATTCCCGTCCTGCACCGCAGGGTGGTCGTCCGCAGCATTCGGGTCGTCCCCCACAAGGTGGCCGTCCGCAGCAGAATGCGCGTCCGGCAGCCCCTGCTATTGCTGATGTTATCCCAACTGCAAACAAGCCGCTTCCACAGAGCCAGCAGCGCAAGCCAGGCGGAGCCGGCGGTGATGACGATGATCGTCGTGGCGGTGGTCTGACTGCCGCTCGTCGCGGTGCACCCGCAAAGCCGGAAGTGCGCACGCCAAAGGTCACCAAGACCGAAGATGATCGCCGTCGTGGCAAGCTGACAATCTCCAGCAATCTGGAAGATGAAGGCCGTTCGCGTTCGCTGTCGGCAATGCGTCGCCGTCAGGAAAAGTTCAAGCGTTCGCAGATGCAGGAAACCCGCGAGAAGATTTCTCGTGAAGTGACCGTGCCTGAAACGATTACACTTCAGGAACTCGCACAGCGTATGGCTGAGCGTTCGGTCGACATCATCAAGTACCTGATGAAACAGGGCCAGATGATGAAGCCGGGCGATGTGATCGATGCCGATATGGCGCAGCTGATTGCTGAAGAATTCGGCCACACAGTTAAGCGCGTTGCTGAATCCGACGTTGAAGAAGGTATCTTCAACGTGGTGGATGATCAGGCAGCACTCGTGTCGCGTCCTCCTGTTGTTACCATCATGGGTCACGTCGACCACGGTAAGACCTCGCTTCTCGATGCGATCCGTCAGGCCAATGTGGTATCGGGTGAAGCTGGTGGCATCACACAGCATATTGGTGCTTATCAGGTCGAACAAAACGGCCAGAAAATCACCTTCATCGATACGCCGGGTCATGCTGCCTTTACCGCAATGCGTGCTCGTGGTGCGCAGGCAACCGACATCGCCATTCTGGTGGTCGCAGCTGACGACAGCGTCATGCCGCAGACGATCGAATCGATCAACCACGCCAAAGCGGCCGGTGTTCCGATCATCGTTGCCATCAACAAGATCGACAAGCCAGCTGCCGATCCTCAGAAGGTTCGTACTTCGTTGCTGCAGCACGACGTCTTCGTGGAATCGATGGGTGGTGAAGTGCTCGACGTCGAGGTTTCGGCCAAGAACAAGATCAACCTCGACAAGCTGCTTGAAGCGGTTCTGTTGCAGGCTGAAATTCTTGACCTCAAGGCTGATCCGACCCGTACGGCAGAAGGCGTGGTCATCGAGGCCCAGCTTGATCGTGGCCGTGGTTCGGTTGCAACCGTTCTGGTCCAGAAGGGTACATTGCGTCCGGGTGATATCATCGCTGCCGGTAACGAATGGGGCCGCGTGCGCGCTCTGGTCAACGACCATGGCGATCATGTGAAAGAAGCTGGTCCTGCAATGCCGGTTGAAGTCCTCGGTCTTCAGGGTACACCACAGGCTGGTGATCGTTTTGCCGTCGTTGCCAACGAATCCAAGGCCCGTGAAATTGCCGAATATCGTCAGCGCCTTGCTCGCGATAAGGCTGTTGCACGTCAGTCTGGCCAGCGCGGCTCGCTTGAACAGATGATGAGCCAGTTGCAGGTGACAGGCACGAAGGAATTCCCGCTTGTTATCAAGGGCGACGTGCAGGGTTCCGTTGAAGCGATTATTACCGCTCTCGAAAAGCTGGGTACCGATGAAGTGCGTGCGCGCATCGTTCATTCGGGTGCAGGTGGTATTACGGAAAGCGACGTATCGCTGGCCGAAGCTTCCAATGCAGCGATCATCGGCTTCAACGTTCGTGCCAACAAGCAGGCACGTGATGCAGCCGATCAGCAGGGTACTGAAATCCGCTACTACAACATCATCTACGATCTGATTGAAGATGTTAAGGCAGCAATGTCCGGCCTTCTGTCGCCAGAACGCCGCGAAACATTCATTGGTAATGCGGAGATTCTCGAAGTCTTCAACATCACCAAGGTGGGCAAGGTCGCCGGTTGCCGCGTCGTTGACGGTAAGGTCGAACGTGGTGCAGGTGTACGCCTGATCCGTGACAACGTGGTTATCCACGAAGGCAAGCTCAAGACACTCAAGCGCTTCAAGGACGAAGTGTCGGAAGTACCGATGGGTCAGGAATGCGGTATGGCGTTCGAAAACTACGATGATATGCGTGCAGGCGATACGATCGAAGCATTCCGCGTCGAGCACATTACGCGTACGCTGTAATAAACGACAGCCAAACGAAACTTCTACCCGTCCGCAGACAATGCGGGCGGGTATTTCGCGCCCGGTTCTGAGGGTCTGACTCCCATCGGAACTGTGGTAGATTGCGCTTTCAATTCATGACCACATTGTCGAGCAGCCTTTGATGGCAGCGCGTCGATATCTGGTCGTCTATCGAGGATAAACTTATGGCACGTTCTCCAGATCCGAAAGGCTCGGGCGGCCTTTCTCAACGACAGCTGCGCGTGGGCGAGCAGGTGCGTCACGCATTGGCTCAGGTGCTTCAGCGCGGTGAAATTCGCGATGATCTGATCGCAAAGACCGTTATTTCCGTATCGGAAGTGCGCATGTCTCCTGATCTCAAGATCGCGACCTGTTTCATCACACCACTCGGCAGTTCTGACGTTCAGGCTGTAATTAAGGCATTGGCCTCAAATGCGAAATTCATTCGTGGTCGCGTGGCTCCAAGCCTCGCACAAATGAAATATATGCCTGAATTCCGTTTCCGGCCTGATACGAGCTTTGACAATTTTTCAAAGATCGATGCTCTGCTCCGTTCCCCGGAAGTGGCGCGCGATCTAGTGCGTGACGATGAAGAAAATGACGAAGCGGATCATAACGCTTCCCGCAATGGAGACGAATAAAGCATGGCAAGACGGGGCAAAAAAAAAGGCCGTCCGGTTTCTGGCTGGGTCATTTTTGACAAGCCGAAAGGTATGGGATCGACCGAAGCAGTCTCGAAGATCAAGTGGCTTTTCAATGCTGAAAAGGCCGGTCACGCCGGTACACTCGATCCGCTTGCTTCCGGCATGTTGCCCATTGCACTTGGTGAAGCCACCAAGACTGTGCCTTACGTCATGGAAGGCACCAAGGTTTACCGTTTTACGGTGACCTGGGGTGAAGAGCGCTCCACCGACGATCTTGAAGGCGTTGCCACCAAGAATTCCGACAATCGCCCATCCAGCGACGAAATTCAGGCCTTGTTGCCAAATTATACCGGCGTGATTTCGCAGGTTCCGCCGCAGTTCTCCGCCATTAAGATCGCGGGCGAGCGCGCCTATGATCTGGCACGTGAAGGCGAGACGGTAGAAATCCCGGCCCGTGAAGTCGAGATTGATCGTCTGGAAGTGGTGGGGTCGCCGGATGCTGATCGCACCGAGTTTGAAGTCGAATGTTCGAAGGGCACCTATGTGCGCTCACTTGCCCGCGACATGGGCCGCGATCTTGGCTGCTTTGGTCACATTTCTGATCTGCGCCGCATCGAAGTAGCTCCTTTCACCGAAGAGGATCTGGTGACACTGACGGAGCTTGAAGAAGTCTGGCCACCGCTCCCACCCAAGAAGGAAGCGGGCGAGGCGGACGCTGAGGCCGAGGTTATCGAACAGCCGGCACCACGCCGTGACTTTTCGGCTCTTGACGCTCTTGTCATCGATACGGGTGCTGCTCTTGATTGCCTGCCACAGGTTCCACTGACAGATGATCAGGCGCAGAGGGTGCGTCTTGGGAATCCGGTTATCCTGCGTGGCCGCGATGCACCCTTGGAAGCCGATGAAGCCTGTGTAACAGCACACGGCAAGTTACTTGCAATTGGCTATATCGAGCATGGTCAGTTCAAGCCGAAGCGCGTGTTTACTGCGGGCTAAACAGCCGGAGCATATTTGACGCTGGCATTATTGCCATTTTTGCACTATATGCCCCTCAGCGATCGTATTAAAATACGTCAGATCGTGTAAATGGCCCGCGCTGGACGACATCCCGGCCTGGGCGTCTCTTTTTCCTCTCATCAAGAAAGGGTGTACGATGTCGATTACTGCTGAGCGCAAGCAAGCACTTATCAAGGAATTCGCTACCAAGGAAGGCGATACCGGTTCTCCTGAAGTACAGGTTGCCGTTCTTTCCGAGCGTATTTCGAACCTTACGGATCATTTCAAGGGCCACAAGAATGATAATCATTCGCGTCGCGGCCTTCTGAAGCTGGTTTCGCAGCGTCGTCGTCTTCTTGACTATGTCAAGGGCATCGACCAGGCACGTTACCAGGCGCTGATCGGCCGTCTCGGCCTGCGCCGCTAACGGTAAAATCGGGCGACGTCTTCAAACGTCGCCCGTTTGATTTGGAGCGTATCCAGAACGATGCGCGCAGATATTACTGTGTTCTAAGGACGAGCGGATAGCCGCTTTCCTGAAAGAGAATGCGTTTATAGGGCAAATGCCCATCTGGCATGAGACGGCGCACTGGGTGCATTCCGTCATGCCAACCGAGCCATGAGGCTCATGACCTGGACCAGTCATGGGGCAGGATTGCAGGTAGTTCGGCGGGTACGATCCCGAAAAGTTGCAGACTTTTCGGATCAGAGAATACCCGGGAAAAGTATGATCCCGAAAAGTGGGAACCGGTTTTCGGATAAGATCATACTATCAAAGCTGAACTTCCCGTTGTCTTGCCCGTGGCATGTCCGCCAACCCGGATGATGTCCCAGCGCTTTTGCGCGGCGTCTCCACATAAGGACTAGATATGTTCAACACACATAAAGTTGAAATCGAATGGGGCGGTCGTCCGCTCATTCTGGAAACCGGCAAGATTGCGCGTCAGGCTGACGGTGCAGTTCTCGCAACTTATGGCGAAACCGTCGTTCTAGCGACTGTTGTTTCTGCCAAGGAACCAAAGCCAGGTCAGGATTTCTTCCCGCTGACCGTCAACTATCAGGAAAAGACCTACGCAGCTGGTAAAATCCCAGGTGGCTTCTTCAAGCGTGAAGGTCGTCCAAGTGAAAACGAAACCCTCGTTTCGCGCCTGATCGATCGTCCGATCCGTCCGCTTTTCGTTGATGGCTACAAGAACGACACACAGGTTGTTCTGACCGTCATTCAGCACGACCTTGAAAACAATCCCGATGTTCTGTCGATGGTTGCAGCTTCTGCTGCATTGACCATTTCCGGCGTTCCTTTCATGGGTCCGATCGGCGGCGCTCGCGTTGGTTATATCAACGGCGAATACGTACTGAACCCGAATATCGACGAAATGCCAGAATCCAAGCTCGATCTGGTTGTTGCCGGTACTGCTGATGCTGTTCTGATGGTTGAATCGGAAGCTCAGGAACTTTCTGAAGAAGTTATGCTCGGCGCCGTTGTTTTCGGTCAGAAGGGCTTCCAGCCAGTTATCGACGCGATCATCAAGCTCGCTGAAGTTGCTGCCAAGGAACCACGTGATTTTCAGCCGGAAGATCTGTCGGAACTGGAAGCCAAGATGCTCGCAGTCGTCGAAAACGATCTGCGCGATGCATACAAGATCACGGAAAAGCAGGCCCGGTACGTCGCTGTTGACGCTGCTAAGGCCAAAGCGAAGGCTCACTTCTTCCCAGAGGGTGTTGAAGAGCCAGAATTCTCGGCTGAGAAGTTTGCGACCGTTTTCAAGCACCTGCAGGCGAAGATTGTTCGTTGGAACATTCTCGACACAGGCAACCGCATCGATGGTCGCGATCTGTCGACTGTTCGTGCAATCGTTTCAGAAGTCGGCCTTCTGCCACGTACCCACGGCTCGGCGCTGTTTACCCGCGGTGAAACGCAGGCAATCGTTGTTGCCACGCTCGGCACCGGCGAAGACGAACAGATGATCGATTCTCTGACAGGTACGTACAAAGAATCCTTCATGCTACATTACAACTTCCCGCCATACTCGGTTGGTGAAACCGGCCGTATGGGTTCGCCGGGTCGTCGTGAAGTTGGCCACGGCAAGCTTGCATGGCGTGCGATCCACCCAATGCTGCCAGCAGCTGAACAGTTCCCTTACACGATCCGTACCGTTTCCGAGATCACGGAATCCAACGGTTCTTCGTCGATGGCAACCGTTTGCGGCACGTCGCTGGCGCTGATGGATGCAGGCGTTCCAATCACCCGCCCGGTGGCTGGTATTGCTATGGGTCTGATCAAGGAAGGCGAGCGTTTCGCGGTTCTTTCCGACATCCTGGGTGATGAAGATCACCTTGGCGATATGGACTTCAAGGTAGCTGGTACTGAAAACGGTATCACTGCGCTTCAAATGGACATCAAGATCGACGGTATCACCGAAGAGATCATGAAGGTCGCTCTGGAACAGGCTAAGGGCGGTCGCGTTCACATCCTCGGCGAAATGAGCAAGGCTCTTTCGACGTCGCGTGAAGAACTCGGCGAATTCGCTCCACGCATCGAGGTCATGAACATTCCTACCGACAAGATCCGTGATGTTATCGGTTCGGGCGGTAAGGTTATTCGTGAAATCGTCGAAAAGACTGGCGCGAAGATCAACATCGAAGACGATGGTACGGTCAAGATCGCTTCGTCGAACGGCAAGGAAATCGAAGCCGCCAAGAAGTGGATTCATTCGATTGTTGCTGAGCCAGAAGTTGGCGAAATCTACGAAGGTACGGTTGTTAAGACCGCTGACTTCGGCGCGTTCGTAAACTTCTTCGGCCCACGTGACGGTCTGGTTCACATCTCGCAGCTCGCTTCCGACCGCGTTGCCAAGACCACTGACGTGGTTAAGGAAGGCCAGAAAGTCTGGGTCAAGCTCATGGGCTTTGACGAACGTGGCAAGGTTCGCCTGTCGATGAAGGTTGTCGATCAGGAAACCGGCAAGGAAGTTGTTGCAGAAAAGAAGGCAGAAGCTGACGCTGAATAACGCTTGATCCCAAAAAGTTACAGACTTTTTGGATAAGATCATGCGGTAAGCGAAACGCTGTCTCTATCAAACTATAAAAGCGCGCTTAAAAGGCGCGCTTTTTTGTTGCACGTGAATCAATTCAAGACCATGGATGAGCCATGATGACACCGGCACAAAAAACACTCTTTCTTCCCTTCGATCAGGGGATTCTGGACCTTCCCGAGGAAGGGCAAACCTATCTTGGCTGTGGTATCGCTGCAGACCGTCTGCTTGAGGACGAATGGAAGCGGGCTTTAACCTGCCTGCAACCTTGGCGACCTGATTGGCTGGCGCTGAAAAAGGAAGGCTTTCAGGTTGAGCCAAGGCTTGCCGCAGACACGCGTTATTCCGGTGGGTTGCTCCTGCTCGGAAAACACCGCGGACGCAACGAAGCGTGGTTTTCGGAGCTTCTGGCGCGTGTTGAGCCGGGCGGCTGGATCGTCGTCTCCGGCGACAAAAAGCTCGGCGTCGATAGTTTCCGCAAATGGGTCGGCAATATCGCAGAAATCAGTGACAGGCTTTCCAAGAACCACGCAGTCTCATTCTGGCTTCAACGCCCTGCTGATCTCAGCGACGATTTCATTGCGGCCCTGCGTCCGCCGGAAAGTGTGATCGATGATGTATTCCGCACCGAACCCGGCATGTTCTCGCATGGCGCGATCGATAAGGGATCGGCACTGCTGGTCCCACATATGGAGAAGATCGTTTTCGGTAACGTTGCCGATCTTGGCGCAGGTTGGGGCTATCTCGCGGCACAGAGCCTCAAATATGCCGACCGCATCAAGAGTATTGATCTTTTTGAGGCTGATTACGAGGCGCTGGAAGCCGCACGCGGTAATCTGGAATGTCTTGGCGCATCCGTGCCGCTCTCGTTCAATTGGTTTGATGTGACGAGCGAAAAAATGGCGGGTATTTATGATACCGTGATCATGAACCCGCCCTTCCATGAAGGTCGTGCAACCGACATGTCGCTTGGGCAGACATTTATCGCTGCAGCTGCTTCGCGACTCAAGATCGGTGGTCGTCTATTGATGGTCGCAAACCGTCAGTTGCCCTACGAGGTGACGCTCAAGAGCTTGTTCAAGAATGTGACCGTTCTTGAAGATGCCAAGGGCTTCAAAATATTCGATGCTAAGAAATGAAATGAAAAAAGGCCGCCGATGAGGCGGCCTTTTCTTTAATTGTTTGGCTTATTCACCGCGTTCAGCGTCTGAGCTTTTCAGCTCTTCCAGCGTTGGCATCGAAACGATGTTGTAGCCGGAATCGACATAATGGATTTCACCGGTGACACCGCTCGAAAGATCAGACAGCAAATAGAGTGCCGATTTACCGACATCGTCAATATCGACGGTGCGGCGCAGCGGCGAATTGCGGCGCTGATAGCTGAAGATTGCGCGTGCATCACCAATACCAGCACCGGCCAGCGTGCGAACCGGACCAGCCGAGATCGCGTTTACGCGAATCCCTTGCGGACCGTAATCGGCAGCCAGATAACGAACCATTGCTTCGAGGGCTGCCTTGGCAACACCCATGACATTGTAGTTCGGGATCGTGCGGGTGGAACCGCCATAGGTCAGCGTCAGGATCGAGCCACCGTCCTTCATGAGCTTTTCTGCGCGCTGCGCCATTTCCGTGAAGGAGTAGGCGGAAATCACCATTGTACGGCTGAAATTTTCGCGCGTGGTGACGTCTGCATAGCGGCCCTTCAGTTCGGTCTTATCGGAGAAGCCGATGGCGTGAACGATGAAGTCGAGCTTTCCCCACTTCTTCTCGATTTCAGCGAAAACGGTATCGACCGATGTGATATCTTCAACATCGCAAGGCAGGACGAAATCCGAACCAACCTGTTCGGCCAGCGGCTTCACGCGCTTGCCGAGTGCATCACCCTGATAGGTGAATGCGAGTTCTGCGCCCTGTGCCGCGAGTTGCTTTGAAATTCCCCAAGCCAGCGAGTGGTTATTCGCGACCCCCATAATGAGGCCGCGTTTTCCTTGCATCAGACCTTCCATATTGTCCCTCTCCGTCAGCTCTGATAGCGCTGGAAGACCAGCGTTGCATTCGTGCCACCAAATCCAAACGAGTTGGAGAGCACGGTATTGAGCTGAGCATTATCGATGCGTTTGCGAACGATAGGCATGTCCGCGAATGCAGGATCCAGTTCTTCGATATGAGCGCTTTCGCAGATGAAATTGTTCTGCATCATCAAAAGCGAGTAGATGGCTTCCTGCACGCCTGTGGCACCCAGCGAGTGACCGGTCAGCGATTTGGTAGCCGCAATTGGCGGACAGGCATCGCCTGAGCCGAAAATCTGGCGAATCGCATCGATTTCCGGTGCATCACCTGCGGGCGTCGAGGTCGCATGTGGATTGATATAGTCGATCTTGCCTTTGACGGTCGAGAGCGCCATCTTCATGCAGCGCACGGCACCTTCGCCCGATGGGGCAACCATGTCGTAGCCGTCAGAAGTTGCGCCGTAACCGACGATCTCGCCATAAATCTTGGCACCACGCGCAAGCGCAGTTTCCAGATCTTCCAGCACGAGAACGCCAGCACCGCCGGCGATAACGAAGCCATCGCGGTTCTTGTCATAAGCGCGCGAAGCTTTGTCAGGCGTGTCGTTATATTTGGACGACATCGCACCCATGGCATCAAACAGCACTGAAAGGGTCCAGTCGAGGTCTTCACAGCCGCCCGCGAAAACGCGGTCCTGCTTGCCATACTGGATCATTTCATAGGCATTGCCGATACAATGATTCGACGTCGCACAAGCAGACGAAATCGAATAATTCACGCCCTTGATCTTGAAGAAGGTTGCAAGCGTTGCCGATGCTGTCGAGCTCATGGCTTTCGGCACGGCAAACGGTCCAACGCGCTTCGGACCCTTTTCACGGGTGATGTCGGCACTATCGACAATCGTGCGTGTAGAAGGACCGCCCGAACCCATGATGATACCGGTACGATCATTGGAGACTTCGTCTTCCGAAAGTCCCGCATCGGCAATCGCCTGATCCATGGCGATGTGATTCCATGCCGTGCCACGACCATGAAAACGCATGGCGCGGCGGTCAACGAGAGCCTCGACATCGATCTTGGGGGTGCCGTGAACCTGGCAACGGAAACCGAGTTCGGCATATTCCTCAGCGCGTGAGATGCCGGACTTGGCATCGCGCAGCGAGGCCGTGACCTCTTCGGTGTTATTTCCAATTGAGGATACAATCCCCA
>Ga0308157_10006690_pt1 | contig 13689 bp, 14 predicted proteins | sample PhyBR1_FD_201035 | JGI IMG/M metagenome (GOLD analysis project Ga0308157, IMG submission 201035) | Phyllosphere microbial communities from UC Gill Tract Community Farm, Albany, California, United States - DLSLB.R1 | ecosystem: Host-associated > Plants > Phyllosphere > Unclassified | place: USA...
ATCGGCGCGTTGGCCATCGCTTAATCCCCCTTCAATGCGCGCGTGACCTGGCTGATCCGTCCGTTCAGGAAGGACAGCGTGGTCTGGTACTGCACGGCGTTTTCCGCGAACGCGGTTTGTTCCTGGCTCAGCTCGACGGTGTTGCCGTCCATCGAGGTCTGCGTGGGCACGCGGTATTTGGTCGCGCCATCGATCGCGCCACCGCCCTCGGCCGCGCCCTCAGCCTCCATCGACGCAAGTGCCGACTTGAAGTCGATGTCGCGAGCCTTGAACCCCGGGGTCGAGGCATTGGCGATATTGGATGCGAGCACCCCCATGCGCTGCGAGCGCACTTCGAGCGCCGCACCATGCACGCCGAACAGCGAATCCCCTGCCACTGAACCGAACTCCCGCGCTGAATTGCGCAAACCGGTTCAAAGCAATGGCCGTGCCAGTTTCACCGCGCCGTCCGTCAGATGCCGCTTTGCCGCCCGGCGGCAAGCGCCCGGCAACGTGGGCGGCAATGTCTTGCCGCACCGGCAGGTGAGATATGCGACCTGGCGGGGCCTTGGCGAACTGGCCTGGCTTTTGCATCGCGTCGCGTGACATGATCACGCTCGCTCACCTGCTTGACCCCGCAGCCATCGCCATCGTCGTTGGCGGGACGATTCTCGCCATCACGTTGCGCACGCCGCTTCGCGACCTCGTCCGCGCGATTGCGGCATTGCAGACGCTCGGCCGCCGCCGGTTCGACGGCGAAATGCTGCTCCAGCAGATCGCCGCGCTTGGTCGGATCGCCAAGCGGCACGGCGCGATGGCGCTCGACCGCACCGTGATCGCCGATCCCGACATCGCCGCCGGGATCGCCGCCATCGTCGATGGGGCCGCCCCCGGCGACGTCGCGGTGCTGATCCGGCATCTGCGGCATACCCGGATCGAGCGCCACGTCGCCGCGGCCGAAGTCTGGGCCGGTGCCGCCGAGGTTGCGCCGGCGATGGGCATGGTCGGAACGCTGATCGGACTTGCACAGATGTTCGCGACGATGAGCGATCCTGCGGCGATCGGCGGCGCCATGGCGATCGCGCTGCTCGCGACACTCTATGGTGCGTTGCTCGCCAATCTCGTCTTCATGCCGATCGCGAACCGCCTGCGTGCGCAGGGACGCAGCGAGGCGTTCGAACGCGCCCGGATCGAGGCGCCGCTGGTGGCGCTTGCCGCACGCGAGGCGCCCCGCGCGCATCTGGCGAGTGTCGCGTGACGATCGGCGACTATCCCGAGCCCCAGCCCGGGCGTCCGCTATGGCTGATAACGCTGGCCGATCTCGCCTTATTGCTCGTCGGATTCTTCGTCCTGCTGCAGGCAACCCAGACCGCGGGCGACCGCCCGCTCGGCGGCAAGGCGCTTGCGGCAGGGTTGCGACAAGGGTTCGGCACCACCGCGGTCGCTCGCGATACGCCGCGATCGGTCGGGACGCCCCCCCCGTCCGTATCGACAATCCGGGCGGTGCCACCGCGCGCTGCAATACCTGCCGCCGCATTGCCGGTCGCCGCGGCGGGCATGCTCGATTTCGACACGGGATCCGCGATCCTGCCGACCCCGCCCGCTGCGCTTGCCGCATGGGCGCGCGATGCGATGCAGGATCCCCGCGTCCAGCTCACCGTCACCGGATCGGTCGACGGGTCGCCGGACGATGTCGATCCTGCCACGCGCAGCGCCGCGATCCTGGCCTCCGACCGTGCGCGCGCGGTCGCAGCGGCGATCGCCCGGGTCGCGCCCGGTCGCGTGACGCTGGCGACGTCGCCGATCACCGGGCGCCGCGCCGCCATCGTAACCCAAGCCTTTGTCGGCGAACCGCCAAGGACCCCCTCATAATGCTCGCCTTGTTATTGATTGCCGCCGGTGCACCTTCGGCTGGATTCCAGGATATCGCCGCGCTCGACCGCTCGGTATCAGCGTTTACCGGCCGCCCGATCGGTGCCGAGGGTGGCGCACGCACGTCGGTCGATGCGCGCCTGCGCCTGGCGACCTGTTCGACCGTCTCGATGTCGTGGCGAACCGAAGCGCATGACGCGGTGGTGGTCGCGTGCGCGGGTCCCGCCTGGCGCATCTTCGTCCCCGTCATCCGCCCGGCAAATACCCCCGCCCCGCAGCCCGGCGGCGCCGCTCCTGCAGGTGCCGGTTTCGTCGCCAAGGCACCGGCGGTCATCCGTCGCGGTGATCCGATCGTGATCGAGGCCGGCACCGAAGGCTTCTCGATCAGCCGCGAAGGCGTCGCGATGGCCGATGCGGCACCCGGCGCACGCTTCATGGTCAAGGTCGACGACACCCGCACCCCGGTCCAGGCGATCGCCGTGGCCAGCGGCCGCGCGACGTTGCCAGGCTGGGCGAATTAATTTTGCTAAAGCTTTGGCGAACACGGCCGTTTTTCCCTCTGTCAGCGAGAACCAGAGAGTGCAGACATGGTGGAATCGATCGGTACAAAACCGTTAACAGGTGTAGAGCGCAGTGTCTCGCGCAGCGCTGCGACGACGCCTGTGGTGCAGACCGCGATCCAGATGCCGGCACAGGCGGCGGATCGACAGGTCGAGGCCAAGCCCTCTGCGACATCGTCGATCGCGATCGCGCGGCAAATGGCGGCTGCAGCGCCGATCAACGAGGCGCGCGTCGCCGAGGTCAAGAAGGCCGTCGCCAACGGCACCTTCCCGATCTTGCCCGCGACCATCGCCGACCGCCTCCTCGCCTTCAAACTGGAATGGGCACCGCATGACAAGGCGTGACGCACTCGTCCGCGTGATCGACGCGCTCCACGCGGAGATCGCCGCGTTGAAGTCGAACGACGTCTTCGCGCTCGAGCGCGCGACCGCGGACAAGCTCGACGGCATCACTGCGGTCGCGACGCTCGGGACAGGGCCTGCCGGTCCCGATCTGCGTGAGCTCGCCGACGAGGCGAACCGCCTCAACGAAACCTGCCGGATCTATACCAACCTGATGGCGGCAAATGTTCGCCGCCGCCTGCAAACCTTGACCGGCGAAGGCGGCATTGCCGGCTATCGCCCCCGGATGGGTACGGCCTACGCCTGATACGGCGCGGTCGGAAACGTCCCGGCCGCTATCCAGAAGCGAAACTGGCACGCCCCTTGCTGAGTAACGTCCTGAAACAGGGACATTACACGCGGGATGACCGTTACTCCTATCACTACCGGCCGGGTTCAGTCCGCGATCGCGCTTGCGAGCAGCAAGACGGGCGTGGATTTCGGCTATCTGCTTGGCCAGGCAAAGCTGGAAAGCGGTCTTAACGCCAACGCCAAGGCAGGCACGTCGAGCGCATCGGGGCTGTATCAGTTCATCGAGCAGAGCTGGCTCGCGGTCGTCAAGAAACACGGCGCCGAGCATGGGCTCGGCTGGGCTGCCGACAGCATCGGCCAGTCGGCGGGCGGGCATCTGGGCGTCGCCGATGCAGGCACGCGCCAGGCGATCCTTGCGCTGCGCAACGATCCTGCGGCCGCGTCGATGATGGCCGCCGAGCATGCCTCCGACAACAAGGATGCACTCGAAGGCAAGCTGGGTCGCAGTGCAACCGGCACCGACCTTTATATGGCCCATTTCCTGGGGCTTGGCGGCGCGTCGAAGTTCCTGACGACGATGCAGTCCAACCCCGACGCCGACGGCGCCACGATGTTTCCGTCGGCCGCGCGCGCCAACCGCGGCGTCTTCTACGAACCCAACGGCAATCCGCGTTCGCTGTCCGAAATCTATGCCCGCTTTTCCGACAAGCTCGGCAGTGCGGCTGCCAGCGCCACCGGATCGGGAACGACGGGCTCGGTCCAGTTCGCCGCACAGGCGCTCGAGATGGACGGCAGCACGGTGGTCACCGGCAACAACGAAAGCGCGCAGGACGCCATGGCCTGGGCGACGTCGACGATGGGCCGCTTCGGCGCGCATAGCGCCAGCTTCGGCGGCGGCCAGGCGTCGGCCAGCCTGTTGCGACCGACCCCCGATACCGCGCGGCTCGCCTATCTGATGCTCGCGAAGATGGGAGGCTGACCCGATGAACCGCCTCCTCTCCAATGCCCGCGCGTCCGTGCTGCCCGTCGCGATCCTGCTGCTGGTACTCGTGATGGTCGTGCCGATCCCGGCCGCGCTGCTCGACATCTTCTTCGTCGCCAACATTGCGATCAGCCTCGCAGTGCTGATGGTCGCGCTCAACGCGCAGAAGCCGCTCGATTTCTCCGCCTTCCCGACGGTGCTGCTGTTCGCGACCCTCTTCCGCCTCGGCCTCAACGTCGCCTCCACGCGCATCGTGCTGGTCCACGGCCATGAGGGCGAGAGTGCGGCGGGCCACGTCATCGAGGCGTTCGGCACCTTCCTGATCGGCGGGGACTATGTCGTCGGCCTGTTCGTCTTCGCGATCCTGATGATCATCAACCTGATCGTCGTCACCAAGGGTGCGGGCCGCGTGTCCGAAGTCAGCGCGCGCTTCACGCTCGACGCGCTGCCCGGCAAGCAGATGGCGATCGACGCCGACCTGAACGCCGGGCTCATCACCCCCGACGAAGCCAAGGCACGCCGCGTCGAGGTCTCGACCGAAGCCGATTTCTACGGCTCGATGGATGGTTCGTCGAAGTTCGTGAAGGGCGATGCGGTCGCCGCCATGCTGATCCTCGCCGCCAACATCGTCGGTGGCCTGATCCTCGGCCCGATCAGCCACGGGCTGAGCATCGCCGACGCCGCCCGGACCTATATCCTGCTCGCGATCGGCGATGCCCTCGTCGCGCAGCTGCCGTCGCTCATGCTGTCGATCGCCGCCGCCGCAATCGTCACGCGCGTGTCGTCTGAGAAGGATCTCGCCGGCCAGATCGGCAGCCAGTTCGGATCCCCGCGCACCTGGACGCCGGTCGCGGTCATCCTCGCGCTGCTCGGCGTCATGCCCGGCATGCCGCATCTGGTCCTGCTCCCCGCCGCGGCGATCGCCGGGTTCACCGCATGGAAGCTGCGCCAGATCGAGCGCCGCCCCGCCCCCGTGGTGATCGTTCCCGTCGAGGCGGTCGACCAGTCGCGGATTGGCTGGGACGAAGTCACCGACGGCATGCAGGTCAATCTCGACATCGGCTACGGCCTGGTCCCGCTGGTCGACGAGCGTCGCGGATCGCCGCTGATGGGCCGTATCACCGGTGTCCGCCGCCAGCTGTCGAAGGAGCTCGGCTTCGTCGTGCCGCAGGTCCGCGTGCGCGACGACATCAACCTCGCCCCCTATCTCTACCGCATCATCGTCAACGGCGTCGTCGTCGGCGAGGACACGGTATCGCCCGACGAGATGCTCGCGCTCGACACGGGCCAGGCATTCGGTTCGCTGGTCGGCAAGATGGTCAAGGATCCGACCTTCGGCCTCGACGCGACCTGGGTCGAGGCCGGCGACGCCGATGCGGCAACCGGGGCCGGTTATCTCGTGGTCGATCCGGGCACCGTGGTCGCGACCCACCTGAACCACCTGCTCGGCCAGAATGCGTGCGAACTGCTGGGCCCGGACGAGGTCCAGGCGTTGCTCGACGGATTGAAGGAGCGCGCGACGCAGCTGGTCACGGCACTGGCGCCGATCCCGATCACCACGCTGACGCAGATCCTCAAGGGCCTGCTCGCCGAGAACATCCCGCTGAAGGAATTCCGCAGCATCGCGGCTGCGATCGCGGTCGCCGCGCAGCGCAGCCAGGATGCCGAGGAGATCATCGAACTGATCCGTCCACGCCTCGGCGCGCTGATCATCCAGAAGCTGTGCGGGATGCGCGAGCCGCTCCGCGTGATGACGCTCGAAGGCCATCTCGAGGGCTTGCTTGGCCAGGCGATGCGTGCGGACCAGTCGCGCCGTCACGTGATCGAGCCCGATCTCGGCCGCCGCATCGTCGAGGCGCTGCAGAACGCCGCGCAGCCGCTGATCGCCGAGGCCAAGCCGTTCGCGCTGGTCGTCCAGCCCGCGATCCGCCTCGCGATCCGCAAGCTGGTGCGCACCTGCCTTCCGGATACGCCGGTCATGTCGTTCTTCGAGGTACCCGAGGACAAGGCGGTGGAAGTCGTCGCGGTCATCGGCGCCCCGCAGCAGGCGCTGGCCGCATGAGCGCCGAACCGATGAGGGCCGCGTTCGACGACGCCCGCCCGGCGCGCGCCGGCGAGGCACCGGCCGTCGGTCCGCTCACCTATCGCCCGCAACAACGACCCGGCGGTGATCCCGACCAGCTCGTCAAACAGCATCTGCCGATGGTTCGCCGGATCGCCTGGCACGTGCACGGTAGCATGAGCAGCATCGTCGAGGTCGAGGATCTGGTCCAGGTCGGCCTCGTCGCGCTGGTCGAGGCGGCCGCGACCTTCGAGGAGCGTGGCACGCCGTTCAAGGCCTATATCGCGACCCGCCTGCGCGGCGCGATGATCGACGAACTCCGCCGCCAGGCGACAACGACGCGCGGGGCCATGCGCCGGCGACGTCAATATGCCGACGCGATTTCCACGCTCACCGCCAACACGGGCAAGGCCCCGGGAGAAGACATGATCGCCCAGCATATCGGCGTCAGCATCGACAAGCTGCGCAGCGACTATGTGACGGCCGACGCGATCCGGTTCGATTCGATCGACGAGGTCTATGCCGACGACATGCCGTGGTTCGCCGACGACGCGCCCGACGCGTTCGAACAGCTCGCCGACAGCGACCTGCGCGATGCGCTGATCGCGGCGATCACCGCGCTGCCCGAACGCGAGGCGCAGGTGATCCAGCTCTATTATGTCGAAGAAATGAACCTTGAGGAGATCGGCGCGGTCTTCGACATCGGCGCCGCGCGAGTATGCCAGATCAAGGCGTCCGCACACGCGAAGCTGAAACGCGCGCTGGCGCGGAAGGTCTGATCGGCAGCAATCGGCGGCCCGGTACGCGTATCGGCAGGGCCGATGTGCGCATTGGCGCCATCACCGCATTGTGAGCCATGACGGGTCGAGCCACTGCTCCCCGTCGCCGTCTTGACCCTGATCGTCTTGCCCCGTCGTCTTGACCCCGCCGTCTTCTTGGCCGTCGTCGTCATCGTGACGAAGGTCGGGCTACGGCGCTTGTGCCCCAAGTCGACGAACGATCGCAGGACCGTCGCTGTCCTGGCCCATCGTCGCCCCGACGTTTCCCCGATATCTCGCGCCGTGCCCGGCGGTCTGCATTGCCAGGCGTCCCGCGTGAGCCAGCTCGGCCACCCCGAGAACCATCCGTCATCCTGACGAAAGTCAGGACCCAGAGCCAAGACCGGCACCGCGTGTAACCCTGGGTCCTGACTTTCGTCAGGATGACGTCGGCCGATAGACGGTCACGATTAGGCGGCGTCGAATAAGCAGCGGCGGATAAGCAGCGAAGATAAAATGCCCCGCCCGCCCCTCGTCCCGACGCGCAAAGACCCCGGTGGCGAGGCCACCGGGGTCTGCGCATCCCGTTGCCGGGATGGTCCGACTGGCGCCGACACCCTGTTGGGGGGCGGTGCCGGCGCAGGGAACGGATTACTGAAGCAGCTTCAGAACGCCCTGCTGGCTCTGGTTCGCCTGTGCGAGCATCGCCGTCGATGCCTGGCTCAGGATCTGCGCCTTGGCGAGCGCAGTCGTCTCGGCCGAGAAATCGGCGTCTTCGATACGGCTCTTCGCGTCCGACAGGTTGGTGACGTTGGTGGTCAGGTTGTTCACCACCGACTGCATGCGGTTCTGCGCTGCACCAAGGCTTGCACGGACCGAGTTGACCGAAGTCAGGATGTCGTCGACACGGTTCATGGTGTTGTTCGACGCAGCGACTGCCTGATTGGCAAGCGAAGCTGCACTGCTGTTGTAATCCGAGTTAGCATCATCGAGCGCACCCTTCGAACCGGTCGTCGTTGTGCCATTTCCATAAACGACTTCTCGCGCGGCCTGAAGCGTAGAGCGGTCACTGTCACTCGGGCTATCAATGGCGTCGAAGGTTTCCTGCGCCGTCGCGTAAGCCGAGAGATCGTCATTGTAGGTGCCCTGCGCCGTCGTAACTGCGGCTTTGCTGACACCAAGCGTCGAAGTCGCACCGCTGTCCAGATTAACCTTCATGTCGGTTGCCAGATTGGCGGTGTTGATACCCTGAACGGTGACGTCAACCTTGTCGGTACTGTTCGCACCGGTTTGAATGGAGATCGTCTTTGGAGTGCCCGATGTGCTAAGCAATTCGACACCGTTGAACTTCGCGCTCTTTAGCGTATCGCTGATCTGCGTAGCAAGCTGCGAGACTTCGGCCTGCAGGTTGTCACGGTCCGACGCGCTGTAAGTGCCCGATGCCGACTGCACGGCCAGTTCACGGATTCGCTGAAGCATGTTGGTGACTTCGCCCAGAGCACCGTCGGCAGTCTGGACAAGCGCAATACCGTCATTCGAGTTCCGGACTGCCTGATTCATGCCTTTGATCTGTGAGCTCATCGACGTGGCGATCGCAAGGCCGGCGGCGTCGTCCTTGGCCGAGTTGATGCGCTTGCCGGTGGACAGGCGCTCCATCGCGGTCGACAGCTGCGAATTGGCGCTCATCGAGGCGTTGGCCGCACGCAGCGACGAGATGTTGGTCCCGATAACAGTCATGATTGATCTCCTTCATGCCGGCCATCCCGCCGCCCCCATGGCGAAGGACCGAGCCGTCAGGATGAGTAACGGCCGCCCAGTGACGGGCTTTAGAAAAAAATCTGCACCGCGCGCTCCGGGCCACCGCCGGTCGAATGCCGGTCGCGCGCCGGCGTGGCGCGCTCACGTACGTGTGGCGTGCGTACGGGCACATCCACGCACGTACCCGTGGGCGCGCGCGCGCGCGAACGCGCCCGGAAATAGTTTGCCGCTCTGCGGCAGCATTTAACCGGGTCTTTACCAGCAATGCCGCATTCCCCGAATCGTCACAGGGGAACGCCATGCGCTCGATTTTTCCGTCAGTTGCCGTCACTTCGCACAAATATGCGCTGGTCTCGTCCCTGCGCGCGCAGGGCTTCGGGATCGGGTCGCTCGAAACCGCGCAGCCGGGACCGAACGACCTGTTCCTCGTCGCCGAGGGTGAGCCCGTCGCCTATCCCGCGCGCACCGTGGTGATCGGCTCGGAAGGACGCAGCGTCACCCCGTCGCGGAACGGCGCGCCCGCGCGGATCGGCTTCGCTGCCGAGGACACCGCAGTCGGCAACGGCTTTGCCCGCGCGCTGATCGGCGGCCCCGACATGCCGACCGCCGCCGACCCCGAATCGCTCGCGCTGCTGGCTCTCGCCGAGCGCGTCGCCGCTGCTGATATCACCGTGCTCATCAACGGCCCGACCGGCACCGGCAAGGAAGTCCTCGCCCGCGCGATCCACAACGGCTCACCGCGCAAGGCCGGACCGTTCATCGCGATCAACTGCGCCGCGCTGCCCGAATCGATGCTCGAGGCGATGCTGTTCGGTCATCAGAAGGGCGCGTTCACCGGCGCCTCGTCGGGCGGCGAAGGCTTTTTCCGCGCGGCCAATGGCGGCACGATCCTGCTGGACGAGATCGCCGAGATGCCGCTGACGCTCCAAGCCAAGCTGCTCCGCGTGCTGCAAGAGCGCGAAGTCGTGCCGATCGGCGCCACCGTGCCGCAGCCGATCGACGTCCGCGTCGTCGCCTGCGCCAACCGCGACCTGCAGGGCGAAGTCGCCGCCAGCCGCTTCCGTGCCGATCTCTATTACCGGCTCGCGGTCTTCCCGCTGTCGACCAAGTCGCTCGCCGAACGGCCGCAGGACATTCCCGCGCTCGCCGCGACGATGATCCTGCGCCATGCCGGCAACCGCAACATCATTCCCTGGCCGTCGCGCGAGGCGGTCGAGGCGCTGATGCTGCACGACTGGCCGGGCAACGTCCGCGAGCTGGAGAACGTGATCCAGCGCGCGCTGCTGTTCTGCGGCGGCAACACGATCGAGGCGAGCCACATCCTGTTCGATCGCCCGGTGACGATGACCTTCGCGCCGCGCGCGCCGGTCGCGACATTGGTCGCCGCACCGATCGCCGCCGAAGTACCGACCGATACGCCGAACACCGATACGCCGAACACCGATACTCTGGGCAACATCGTCCAGATGAGCGAGTTCGCCGCGATCCGCGAAACGCTGAAGGCGTGTGGCGGCAGCCGTATCGAGACCGCGAAACGCCTCGGCATCTCGGAGCGCACGCTGCGCTACCGGCTCGCCAAGGCGCGCGACCAGGGTGAGGACTTTGCTCGGGTGATGTCGGCATGAGCGGCGTCAGCGGTATCGGTGGCGGCGCGATGAGCGTCGACCGCGTCATGGCGCTGCGCTCGCAGATCCTGGAACGTAATCAGGCTCTCGCACGCGCCGGCCAGACCGGTCCGACCAGCGCGCCGACCGAAGCCAAGCCCGTCAGCTTCGGCGACACGATGGAAACCGCGTTGAAGAGCGTGAACGAGGGCCAGACCCAGGCCGCCAAGCTGAGCGAAAGCTACGAGCGTGGCGAGACCGTCGACATCGCCAAGGTGATGCTCGCCCGCCAGCAGGCGTCGGTCGGGTTCGAAGCCACGTTGCAGGTCCGCAACAAACTCCTGTCCGCCTACAAGGACATCATGAGCATGCCGGTGTAATGATATGAGCACTGCCCTCATCCCCGCTTCATCGGCCAACGCTTCGGGTCTTCCCGAGAAATTCGCCAACCCCCTCCTCCAGATCAAGTCCGCCTTCGCGCAGCCTGCGGTTCGCCGTTCGCTGCCGATGGTGCTGATGATCGGCCTGATCGCCGCCGCCGCGCTCGCGTGGATGACGCTGTCGACGCCGACGCAGAAGACGCTGTTCACCAACCTGCCCGATGCCGACAAGGCCGCGGTCACGTCCGCGCTGACCACCGCGAACATCAAGAGCCGGATCGACGACGGTACGGGTTCGCTGACCGTGTCGGAGGAGGATTATTCGCGCGCCCGGATGCTGCTCGCAGGCCAGGGCCTGCCGAAGGCGGCGCCCGGTGGCTATGCGATCCTCGACCAGCTGCCGATGGGCGTCAGCCGCGCGGTCGAGGGCGAACGCCTTCGCCAGGCACGCGAGTCCGAGCTCGCCCGCTCGATCCAGGAGATCGACGCGGTGGCCGAGGCACGCGTCCACCTCGCGACGCCGGAAGCCTCGGTGTTCGTCCGCGACAATGCGGCACCTTCGGCCTCCGTGATCCTGAAGCTGCAGGGTGGCCGCTCGCTCAGCGACACACAGGTCAGTTCGATCATCAATCTCGTCGCATCGTCGGTGCCGGGCATGAAGCCTGAGTCGGTGACGATCGTCGACCAGATGGGCGCGCTGCTCACCAAGCCCGGCGGCAATGACGGCGTCGGCGCCGCCGGCGACAAGCGGATCGAGATCCAGCGCCGTGTCGAGGACAAATACCGTACCCAGCTGATCCAGCTGCTGACCCCGCTGGTCGGGGCGGGCAACTTCACCGCCGAGGTGCAGGCCGACGTCAATCTCGACGAGACGCAGGCGACGCGCGAAAGCTATGACAAGCAGGGCGTGCTGCGGGCCGAGACGGGCAACTGGACCGGCAACCAGAAGGACGGCGCCGCGGCACCCGGTGGGATCCCGGGTACGCTCAGTAACACGCCGCCCGCCGCCAGCACGCTGCAGCAGCCGCAGCCTGCGACCGGCAACCCCGGCACGCCGCAGCCGGTGGCCGGCGGTGCCGCGCCAGATCCGATGAAGCAGTCCGACCAGTATCAGCGCGCCTATGACCTGGGTCGCGAAGTGTCGGTGACTCGCGCCACGCCGGGTAGCGTCAAGCGCCTGTCTGTCGCGGTCCTGTTGCGCGATCCTGACAAGACCCGCCGGACCGCGATGGAGATCAACCAGATCACCGATCTGGTGAAGAGCGCGGTCGGCTTCGACCAGGGTCGCAACGACAACGTTACGGTGATCAGCCGCAAGTTCGCCGGTGCGGACGCGACGCTGGATGCCGGTCCCGCATGGTACGACAATGCATGGCTGCCGGTACTCGCCCGCAACGGCACCGCGATCGTCATCGCACTGCTGGTCCTGCTCCTGGGCGTTCGTCCGATCGCCAAGGCGCTGATGAAGAAGCGCGACGATGCCGCCCCGCGTCCCGCGTTCGGCCAATCGATTGACGGTATCGACGGCAATGGTACGGACGCCCTCGGCGGTGCGGTCGTCGTCCCCCCGGTCAGCCTCGATCAGCTCGAGGGATCGCGCGGGTATGACGAGCGGATCGGCGCGGTGCGCGGCTTCACGCGCGACAACCCGACGCGCGCCGCGCTGGCCGTGCGCGACATGATCAAGGCAGACGCACGCTGATGGATGTCGCCACGATCGCCGTCGGGCGAAACTATACCGGCGTCGAACGCGCCGCGGTGCTGATGATGCTGGTCGGCGAGGAGGAAGCCGCCGCGATCCTCCAGAAGCTCGAACCCGAGGAAGTGCGACAGCTCGGCGCGGCGATGTTCAAGGTCGCCGACGTGTCGGAGCAGGAGGTCGAGGCGGTACTCGACGATTTCGTCGACCGTGCCCGCGAGCGCACGACGATCGGCTTCGACCCGCGCCCCAAGATCGAGGCGGTGATGAACCGTGCGCTCGGTCCGGAAAAAGCCGAAAGCGTACTCGCGCGCATCACCCCGGCCGAGGCGGCATGCGAGCTCGAGCTGCTCGACTGGCTCGATGCGAGCGAGATCGCGGCGATGATCGAGAAGGAACACCCGCAGATCGCTGCGGTGCTGATCGCCAATCTCGATGCCTCGATCGGCGGGCAGGTGCTCGAACTGATGCCCGACGCGGTACAGCCGGACATCCTCCACCGCATCGCCCGGCTCGGGCCGATCACGCCGGAGGCCGTCGACACGCTGCGCACCCTGCTCGCCAACCGGACCAGCACCGGGGGGAGCGGCCAGGGCGTCACGCTGGGCGGAACGCGCGAGGCAGCGAAGATCCTGTCGGGCGCCCGCAAGGCGACCGAACAGCGGGTCATGCCCAAATTGTTCAAGATCGACCGCGACGTCGCCAAGGCGATCGAGGAAGCGATGTTCGTGTTCGACAACCTGCTCGAGCTCGATGACAAGAACCTGGGTACGTTGATCCGCAACGTCGACAGCGAGATCCTCACGAAATCGCTCAAGGGCGTCGACGAGGCCGTCCGCGCCCGCTTCCTGGGCTGCATGTCGGCGCGCGCCGCCGACGGCATCCGCGACGAGATGGAAGCACGCGGGCCCATGAAGCTTGCCGAGGTACTCGAAGCGCAGAAGGCGATGATCGCGATCGCACGCGGGCTCGCCAAGGACGGCACGATCATGATGGGTGGGGGCGAAGACGATTATGTCTAGTTTCGTCGCAGGCTTCGCCGCGCGTCACGACAACGCCGCACAGTTGCTCGCACACGCCTTCGCTCCGCCGATGGGCTTCGCGGCGGCGGACATTCGTGATCGCGTTACCGCCGCTCATGCCAGCGCGCCGCGCCGCGCGGCAGGCTTCGCGCCGCAGTCGTCGGGCCAGCAGCAGCCGCATGCCGCACCCGATGCCAAATCCGGACCGAAACATTTCAGCCCCGCCGACAGGGACCACAACCCGACCGAGGGATGGGATCCGCTCGATGCGGCCAGCGAGACCGAGAGCTTCCTCGATCCGCTCGCGGCTGCACACGCCGCCGGCTATGCCGAGGGTCTTGCCGCCGCCGCTGCCGCCATGCAGGCGAACGCAGCGCGCG
>Ga0308157_10006691_pt1 | contig 13686 bp, 13 predicted proteins | sample PhyBR1_FD_201035 | JGI IMG/M metagenome (GOLD analysis project Ga0308157, IMG submission 201035) | Phyllosphere microbial communities from UC Gill Tract Community Farm, Albany, California, United States - DLSLB.R1 | ecosystem: Host-associated > Plants > Phyllosphere > Unclassified | place: USA...
CGACCAGTTCCGGATCGCCAATCTCAACGCCCAGATCGCCACGCGCCACCATCACCACATCAGAGGCCAGAATGATGTCATCCATCGCTTCCTGGCTGGCGACCGCTTCGGCACGTTCCACTTTTGCAACCAGTTTGGCGTCACAACCCGCTTCGCGCGCCAGACGACGTGCCAGATTCATATCTTCACCACAGCGTGGGAAAGAGACGGCCAGATAGTCGACGCGGATTTTGGCGGCGGTGATGATATCCGCTTTATCTTTTTCGGTCAGCGCTTCAGCTGAGAGTCCGCCGCCCAGTTTGTTAATGCCTTTGTTGTTCGACAGCGGGCCACCTACGGTGACTTCGGTGAACACTTTCATCTCCTGAACTTCCAGCACTTTCAGCTGCACGCGGCCATCATCCAGCAGCAGGATATCGCCCGGCACCACATCTGCAGGCAGGCCTTTGTAGTCGATACCGACGCGCTCTTTATCCCCTTCGCCTTTACCCAGATTGGCATCCAGCAGGAAACGGTCGCCGATATTCAGGAAAACTTTGCCTTCTTTGAAGGTTGAGACACGAATTTTTGGACCCTGGAGGTCACCGAGGATGGCCACGTGGCGACCCAGTTTTGCGGCAATCTCGCGCACTTTATCGGCACGGATCTGGTGATCTTCTGGCGTGCCGTGAGAGAAGTTCAGTCGTACAACGTTCGCGCCGGCAGCGATGATTTTTTCTAAATTATTATCACGATCGGTGGCCGGACCGAGGGTTGTAACGATTTTGGTTCTTCTGAGACGTCTTGAGGTGGACTTTTGGATGATTGCTGTAGGGCTGGTCATTCGGTGATCCTTTTATTCTAACTGATTGATTAGCCTGATGTTTAATCGTGCGTGCCAGTGTGGGTCTACTTGTTGAACATATCTTAGCGTCTGTCCGTTGCTATCTGTTTAGCGCTTAAGGTGACACAAGTAGTGCTCCAAATACTGACACAAGGTAAACGCTTACACCTAAGGTACACCAAATGTTTGACACTGTTAAGACGACCTCAATCCAAGCTCGACCTGTATTTACTCACGCTATCCGTAAAGCTGACTCAGTGGTTACTCATAGTGACCAGAGAGGAGTCCACATCTACCCTCAAGGCCCATCTGTGCGCACCATGACGCTAGGTCTCATCATGGAATTATCAATCGTTTCTGATTTAGCGTGTTGGTCGATTGTTGATTACCAGACTGCGGGTCCACACACCGTTCTCTATCAGGTCAGTTATTCACTCCTCGATAACCCGGCGGCTCACGAGATTACCATTGAGTTGAACTCAAAAGAGGAGGGCGCTCTGTGATGTGTGCTGCTGAGTCTTTTTCTTTGGGTGACTTTCCGTGGGTTACGTTAATTATTTCATCTGTGCTTTTTGTCTACTTGCTGAGTTTGGTCTGTCTGGTCTACTGGTGCATGACAGCACCTGATTATGTTGATGCTGATTTCAATCCACACAGGGAAGGAAGCCATTTAACACCCACTTACGGGGGTGAGCCGGTAATTGCGACTCACGATTTGGGAGAGGGCAGCGTGTCCACTCAAAACGAGTCAAAAGGAATCACATCATGAACACTCAGTCGTTATCTCTATCAAGACTAGCTGTCCCTCAGCTTGTCAGACGTCGAGGCTCAGGGCGTTATACAGTTCGATTCAGGGAGATAGGTAATTCGTCTTCTCTGGTTTCTATAGGACTGCGCACCTCGGACAAGAGGGCTGCAATGATCAGAGCAAGGGAGTTAGCTCAGACCGCGAAAGCGTTCCTTCTTGATAACTCTCAGGTCACCAGCAAGGAACTGAACGAGCACCTTAAGTCTATGGCCTTAACGTTCCTCACTGACAAGGTGGGTGACTACTGGTCAGGGCTGGAAGTGGACCACATCGAAGACGCCAGCGTTAACCTGCGGTCACTCGCAAAGGAATCAATGACAGTAGACCAGCAAGCACACATCGTTAAGGCGCTGGAGGTCCTGCAAGCTGCGCGGAGTCGTGCGCACAGTGGGGACACTCAGCCTTTACTGGCAGTGCTGGCCTCGTTGAATGGTGATAATGATCAGGGAGTGCACAATGCAGACGCTCCAAAGCGAAATCTGAGAGATGACCAAGAGTCTAGCCCTACAGAATCCACACAGGAGCCTCTGTTTTTCAATGAATTGTCAGACCTCTACATAAAGGAACACAGCGTAAACCTCAAGCCAGCCAGTGTGAGAGACATTCAGTCTGCGCATAAGGCGCTCAAGCTGTTCACTGGTTCGATTGACTGGAGAGAGCACACTAGGGCTGAGGTCTCCGCTATGCGCGATACTATGCGTGACTCAGGGCGATACGCAGACGCTACCGTTAATAAGATGATGGCTAAACTGTGCGCTGTCATAAATTGGGCCTTTCAGAATGGACACATTAAGCACGACTACACAAAGGGCCTAAAAGTGAAGGGCGTAAAGAGCGTGCGCCGTGCTTACTCTGCGGCTGAACTGGTCAAGGTGTTGGATCGGGTGACCACTGAACGTGAACCACATAAGCGTCTCTTTGGTCTGGTCGCTACTATTACAGGAGCACGCGCCGGGGAACTCACACAGCTAACTAAGGCTGATGTAGTCGAGGTGAGCGGAGCAAACGAGGAGGCTGGTTATCTCTGTATCGACATTAACGACAATGGAGACAAGAGCATTAAGAACGCTGCAAGTGCTCGTCTGGTCCCGCTGATAGATGGCGCTAAGGGTTTCTCTCTGGCTGAGTTCCGGGAGTGGGTCGCTGCGTTGCCGTCCAGTGATTCCCTTGTGTTCGGTATGTCCAGAGACACAGCGTCACAGTGGTTTAACAGGGAGGTCCTACCGCAAGCACTACCAGACCGCACAGGTGATCTTGTGTTGCACTCATTGAGACACACGCTGGCTACCCTATTCAAACAAGCGGGAGTCGCTGAGAGCCTTGCTGGTGACGTTCTGGGACACTCAGGGCAGGGCATCACGTTTGGTCTGTATGGTCGCGCTAAGTCGATTGACCAGATGGCTGAGGGTCTCGCGCTTGCTCTTAAAGTAGACTGATAGCTATAATCTTTTTAAATCAATAATTTGAATTAACACCCACTAATGGGAGAGACGGTCACATACTCCGAGGGTCCTCGCTGACACGCTCAGTTCTCACGGCGCTGACTTATCGCCCACATGTATTAAGTCTCACTATCGGGAGAGGACTCAATAAAGTCTGAACCTAGCTGGTCCATGCTTCTTAGGGGTGGGCAACATTGGTACGTCATCTGCGCTTGCGCGGTCTCTGACTATTGGCTGATGGGACCAGTTATTTTATTGACTCAGGTCATAGGGGTGGAAACTCTAAGAAGTACAAAGAGTAACCAAGAGTGATGGTGATAATATCCATGACAATGGTCACCTCTCTTTTAGTTCTTCTTTATGTTTTAACTTCAAGAGACTTAAAGGCACTTTGGATACTTTCAGTTTAAATGAATTGATTTAATTAAAAGATAATAACTTTTAGTTCTTCTTTAAATTAATTCTAAGAGTAACTCAATGAGTAAACTTTCAGATGCCTTGTTGTTACCTATAGCGAGATGGTCATTATAGCGATTAGCTGCCATCAACCTATTATTACCCTAAGCACCTCAGGGTCATCCGCAGTAATATCTTGTCGTGGTAATTAAGACTCACTAACGGGAGAGATGACACATCGTTCCCCTGCTTTAAATACCCCCGCGCATCACAGCGCATACATTTATTTATTAACGCTTAGTCATTCTGATTGCACTCTCATTGCCTCTGCTGGTCCCCGTTGTGTTGGGTCTAAGCTGGCTGGCTGAGGGTGTGACTCTGAGAATGCAATCAAAAGGAAATAACACTATGTCTACTTCAATTATTAATAACGTATTCGAGTCTTTCAATGTCCGCGCTGTCATCATTCAGGGTGACCCGTGGTTCATCGCTAAGGATGTGGCTGAGGCGCTCGGATATAAAGACACCAAGAAGGCAATAGCCGCGCACTGTAAGCGAGCACAGTTAATCGACCTGCGAGATGCAGAGGGTGAGGCGAAACGCCCCCCTATTATTACCGCTGGTAATCCCAATGCAAAGGCTATCCCAGAGTCAGACGTTTACCGTTTGATTATGCGGTCTCGTCTCAAGAGTGCTGAACGCTTTGAAGATTGGGTCACCGAGGAAGTCTTACCGTCAATCCGTAAGTCTGGCGCTTTCATCGCTGGTGTATCGGATAACCATTCGATTGACTCCAAGCTACGCCAAGAGATCACCGCTGAGTTCGCCCGTAAGGGTAAGGACCTGTTAGCGGACATAGACAGACACGTCCTGTACGGTAACCCTAAGCGTCATGAGGTGCTGAACCTAAGCGATGCTCTAAGTAAGCGCCACGGCGTCCCTGCGTCACTTGTAGAGGCCATGTTGTTTGACGGTATGTCTGCACTGGAGGACTTCTAAGATGGAAGCACGTAGAGTTTAACCCGACAGGTAAAAATGCGGGCGGCTAAGGAAGAACTGAACGGTTGCGAAAATTTCGCAATCGACTTAGTGACCCCGAAATGTGTTAGTTGATTGCCGTAACCTACTTAATATAGCTGGGCTGAAATCTCAGCTCAGTGAAGAAGCCTATATAGACAACACAGGCCGAGCCTTACCGTTGTACCGGTCATTTCCATTAAGACTCACTATCGGGAGAGTACAGACACCTTCTTGCAATCACACATCATATTCACTGTGGCTCTTTATGACTATGCTCATATTCCAATGAATTGTGTGATTAGGTTCCGTCCCTCCTAAATAGCATTATATTCAAACTCCATTATATATATTCAATGTGCGCTGACCCAACACGAGAGGTCTGGAGCTAATAGGCTTCATCCACTTATTGCTAACTCACCAGAGAACTCATTCTCTCCGGGTCACCCATTTATTATTCAAAATAAAGTAAATCAGCCAGCCACTTCAACAGGGCTTAACCGATACAAAAACCAGACGACTCATTCAATAAAGAAATATATCAATGTAATACTAACAAGTTCATATCTTCATGCGTATGGTTATTTGTGATTGATTCCAGTATTTAACATGAGATTCCTTCTTTAAGTTGTTATCCCTGAGTATCGGCAGGAGTCTGGTAGCGACCATTAAGGCGGCTGACTGATTTACTTTTTAATTAAATATACACACACACATCTATAGAGCCTTTCAGTGGTTCTTTATTTTGCCCAATTCTGGACATTCACTCAGGACAAATCACCATGACCACACCTAATAAGAAATCATCCGGGGTCAACCTGCTTGCACTCCGAGAACACTTAACGGCGTGGCTTGCAGACCCTACCGATTACCAAGTTTCCATTGAGGACATCGCAATGATGACCGGGAAGCATAAACGACACGTCAAACGAGACGTAAAAGCCATGAGAGCACGCCGTGGTCAACCCGAGGGGACCGCTGAGGTTCTTACCGGGAATGACTTCCTGATGCTGCTGGCTGGCTATAACACCGCGATAAGTTTCGATGTAGTCGAGACTCTCGCTGACCTCTATGCAAATCAAAAGGACTGACACCGTGCCAACCACATTCAACACATCGACCCCAGAGGGCCGTAAAGCTCTCAGACTGCGTGACGTGAAGACTCAGGACCTGATTGATGCCTTAGGGCTGGGTCCACTTGAGACCCGCGAGAAGCTCACCAAGGCCGCTCTGTGCCACATGGCGGTAGCTGCGGGTCTGACTATGCGCGACTTCATGTAACCAATTTATTTATCAAATCAATTAAGAAGGAACACCCCATGAGTATCAATCCTAATTTACCCGTCCCCGGCTTGACCAAAGAGAAGCTGACCCTGAGTCCTGACCTTGAGACTGTGCTGTATGCAGGCCAAGAGATCCCTACTGTGCACTTTGTGAAAATCACTGTACCGGGTCTGCTGGGCTTCTACGGTGCTGGCTCTGCGAGTGCCTTTGAACTGCTCTCTGAGATGAACGCTAACGGCTTCTCCCTGCGTGGTTACGGTAAGTACACAGACGCATGGGCCAACGTGGTTGTCTCTCGTCGAGAAGAACAGGCACAGCGTGAGCGTGAAGTGCGTGAACACAATGAGCGCATGGCTGCAATCATGGCGACACCTACTGAGATCGCTAAGGCCGTGGCTGAACGCAAACAGCGTGAAGAAGAGATCGCCCGTAAGTTCGGTGAGCATGGCCATCGTGCCGCATTCGGTGGTTAATTTCACTCCGCAAGTCAATCAATGGGTCTGCAATTCCGTGGACCCGCTATGCACATTAAGTGCAATTTTATTCAAATCAAATAAAAAGAAGGTATACACCATGAGTAACATGTCTAATTCCGGTTTCCACGCACTCGACTACAGTATTGCTAACCGTAACGCACCTACTGACAACGGCAAGACTACAGGCGTTATCAACACCGCTGACTATGCATCACCAATGGCTCGTAATAATGATGCTCAGGTGACCCGTAAGCCATTCCAAGGCCGTGACGCTGATTTAGAAAACAGTGAGGTCATTAAGATGCTTGACGGCACCGCTGAGATTCTACAGGTGAACGGTACGGACCTGAACGGTAAGGGGCTGCCGGGTGGTAATGACTCGACCGCATATATTCAGGCTCTGGAAGAATCACTCAATGCTACGTTTAACGATGGTGAATTTGAGGATGCTGTACGTGAGCACATCTTCCCTTGTGAGTTTCGTCCATATGGCACCAAGCCTACTCCATTGCGTACCCATACACTTGAAGATCGCAGCGTTATCTTGAAGAAGAACGGCTTGTTTAACCCGGCTGAGGACGCACCGACCGCTAAGGCTATTAAAGGCTCCGCTGTGATGGTCTCACCACTGCTGGTCCCTAATGAGGACAACGCTCAGAACACTGGCGCGTTTATCTCTGCGGCAACCTTCGTGTCTGACTTTGAGATGATGGGTGGTTATACTCACGGCGCTCTGGTGCAGTCAGTCGATAACATGATTGACCAATATAACCGTCTGATGTTCGGTAAAGTCGCGGAGGTTCTCGCTGCAACTCCTGACCTACAGACTGTGACTTACAGCAAACTCACAGGTAAACCCGCTGACCAAGCTGAGGACGTTCTCGATGCTCTCGCGTTGAGTCTTCCTGTGCATCTGGGTGGCTCTCTGGACCAGTTCGCCTTGATGGTCCCTGCGAAACTTGAGGCCGTCTTAGAGCGTGCTGCTCAACGTGCTGGTCATGAAGACCTGTGCGACCTGCTGGGGTGTACTGTATGCCCTTACGTGGGTGAGGACACTGGCGTTTATCTACTGCCTAAACTGTTTGCGTCTATCTCTTTCCGTACCACTCAGGAAGGTGACGCAGTGCGAGTAATCGTATCCCGTGACTCTGGTCGTGCAGGTTACAACCTTGAGTTGGTCTCTGTGATTGACGTATTGGCTTCCGGCACTGTGCGTGTCAAAGAGAGTGCACATATGGAAGTTGAGGCTGACGCTTCGTTTCCTCTGGTGCATCGCATTACCTTCACTGAGTAACAGCACGTCAACTCTAAAACAAAACCGTGGCTCACCTGTTAAGCTAGGTGGGCCTTTTGGTTTATAACAAATCAACTCCTTACAGATGCCTCTGCGTGAATCTTGCAGGGTAATATCTCAGGTCATCTCACATAATTTAAGAGAAAGGGAGCTTTTCAGGAAAGTTAGAAATCATCAAAATAATCAGAAAAGGATAACAACATGACTACCTCACAAAACCTAAGTTTATATAAAGATATAGAAGTTAGTGGCAAGGGCAAGTCGTGGTAAGCCCTTGCAATAGGATTTGAGATCAGTGATCGGGGTCACGGCCACGTAAAAGCTCATAACAAAAACAACAAATCAAAAAGGCCGGGAACGCATAAAATGCTGTTAGTATTCTTTCATCGACAGTAACACCTAGACTGAAATCTCCAAGGCGAAATTCGGGTCTCCATATAGCGAAATGCCTATTGATGATAGCTGAAATGTATGCAATAAATAATATGAGTGAGATGCCAAAACATGCCCCTACGCTATTTCCTACTCGGAAAATCCGAGATACCATCCAAGACCCACAGAGAGCTAATATTGATATTAAAAAACACATAATAGAAATTGCGAGCATGTTCAATGATGCCATTGCAATTTGCTTCCATCCATAATTATCCATCACGCGATGCATTAAGGTTTCAAATGAAACGCAATTATCAGTTGTGCATTGTTTAGAATAAAGCAACCAGTTCTCTAAGCGTATCCTTAAGTAATATTCGTGACTCGCATATACCATATATACCGCATGAAATATGAATATAGATATTAGTAGCATAAGAATGTATCTTTTATTCAGCATTTGGATTAAAGGTTTTTTAATGGTCGCTGATGCGTTGGATAGGTCTTTTGTCGTAATGGCCACTGTTTTCCCTTAGCATAAATTCTTAAAATGATAAGTCCAAGTGTAATTTTATCTGATGTATCCATATGATTCAATGAGGTTTTTCTTGTATGAAAACTAAAGTCAATTCTACCTAGTTCTTAGTGATACTGTCCAAGTGTGTAGCAATGTTGATCTGGTTGCGGTTGAAAAGTGCACTCATAGACAGATTTGAAGGATATGGGGTTGCCAGTCGACCACACTGTATATAGCTTAAGCTGTATTAACCAAGCTCCAGGTAATGTGATATGGACATCAAAGAGTTTCCAGCAGGAGTTATTGAACAGTTAGGCTGGTATGTGTACCGCCTGATTGACCCTAGAGACGGCAGCACGTTCTACGTTGGAAAAGGTAAGGGTAATCGCGTATTCGCTCACATGCGGGGAGAGGTGGCAGCAGTAGACGATGATGAGTTAATCAGTAATAAGCTTAAGCAACTTAGAGAGATCAGGTTGGCTGGTCTTGAGGTCATCCACGTAATCCATCGGCACGGAATGGTTGACGAGAAGACCGCCTATGAGGTTGAAGCTGCGCTCATTGATGCTTATCCCGGTTTAACAAACATCATGAATGGCGCTGCTAGTAATGAGTTTGGCGCTGCGCATATTAAAGAGTTAATCGCTACGTATCAGCCCGAAACCATTGAGTTTCATCATAAGGCCCTGATGATTTCTGTGAACAGGAGTTCAAAGGATATAAATCTCTATGATGCTGTACGTTTTAGTTGGCGTGTTAGCGTTGAGCGTGCCCGTAAAGCTGAGGTCATATTGGCGACAGTAAGGGGCATCGTGAGAGGTGTATATGTTGCTGATGAGTGGCTCAAGTCCACCCGTGAGAATTTCCCTGAGATAACTTTATGGGACACAAATGATGAATTTGAAGCTGCACAGAGTGCACGCTATGGGTTTCGTGGTAGAGAAGCTGACCCAGAAGTCACACGGCTTTATCTTGGTAAAAGGATTCCTGATGGTCTCAGGAAGAAGGGCGCTATGTCTCCTGTGAGGTACTCTCCGGGGTTTTGAAAGGTAAGGCAGAAATTTTGATGGGGAAAACATCGAAGTTATAGCATTCCCAATATGAGGAAAAAGGATGAGTAGCTACGCATATGATTTCTTAAATGAATCACTTATCTTAGATGGTTCGCTAATCACAAGTCTTTACCAAGGAGTATCTGATACAGTATTGGAAAAAGAATTGACGAGTTATCGTGAACATTGCTTGAATTTCCTTCCAATTTTAAATGTCGAACTTCACCGGGCAAACGCTCCTACAAGATGTATGGCTACTGATACAATGTCAGATATGAGAACATTGAAGCAAGCGGCATTATATCTTGAAGAAGCTGTAGTCAAAGATCCTGTGTTTGAATTGACAGACTTTAGAACTACTACTAGTGAAGTTTATTCTGCATTCATGGGGATGAAAGATACTCCAAGAATAGACCGCAAAAGATTAGCAGATGCAGCTATAAGAATAATTGAGTTAAGACCTTTTGTGGTGGGTGGTTATGTAAAACTATATCCAGTTAGTTATGAGCTTGAGCGAGGTGAAAATCTTCCTTTTTACTACTCTGAAAATGGTTTTGAGGATTGCCTCCCTTCAGTAATCTTAGATAAGTATAGATCTGCTGCTAATATTCATAGTGTAGAAAACGTAGACGGTGAAATGCTCATAATGAAAGATCTATATTTATGCCGTAACATATGCATAGATTTTAAAGGGATGAGAGGAGGGTTCGGAATGGGATACATGCTCAATCCTGCTAATTTCAATCCTACTGATGATCCAGATGTATACTCTATGATACAAGAAAAAGTGTCTGAACCACCCTCCCAAGTCTTATTTGAACGTTGGATTAACCAATCATTAAATAGTACTGCCCTCAATCATTATATCGAATTAAGTAAAAGGGTTTCACTGTGTGATAACCTTGGGTGCATGTTTGGGACAGAGCACTCTTTCGAAAGTGATTTACTTGACATGAATGTTAAGCCTTCTACTATAGCTGAGAATACGCTCAACTGTACTCTACAAATGGATGTGCCATTTTTAGATAAAGTTTCTTCATCAGATTTAATGTCTATAAGAAACAATGATGGTGATTCTTTTAATTCCTTTAGAGTTGAGTTAGAAAAAGGTTTAAGGCAGGCACGCCACGAATCTGATCCATCCCGCGTACGTAGTATTATTGAAGATACGCAGCATGAATTATTTGAGGTACAAGTCTCTAAGATTAAACCTCAGGTTAAAAACCTCAAAGCTATGAGTTCGTTAGATTTGTCTATTATATTAGCTGGGTTTGGTTTGAGCGTGGTCACAAATGGTTTAAGTGTATTTGCAGCTATGGCGGCGGGAGCGCATAGTTATAAATCATATGTGGACTATAGGTCTAAAGTTGCAACAAATCCGTGTCACTTCTTATGGCGTGTCAAGCAAAGGGTAAATTAATTATATTTAAGTTAAATTGGGGCGTCACTGCAACCTGCTTGGTATAAATACTTTATAGCTGGGGTATGATTTCCTTACTTAAACTCTGTCATATTGTCCGGCATTATAATGGTTCTTACTCCAACATTATGAGCATAACTCAGGAGTATTTTAGATTTTTAGCGTAACTAATTGAATAACGTAGGGTCTCTAGGCCATCAGGGAACTATCCTAATTAACAACATAGAGGAAGGGGCATTATGAGCACTGCAAGAAAACCAATCGACAGAGGGCGCATTAAGCGTGTCACTAAGCACAGGCGCATAACAACCTTTATTTGCGGAGAGTCTCAGACCGTTGCACCGTTACTAGTCGCTGAGTATCTTAAGTTAGATGACGAGTCGCCTACGGGCCTTGTGTGGGCCAAAGAGAATCACGGCAAGAGGAACATGGTGTCATACCGTAAGGCCGGGTCAGTGGCAGGAAGGGCTACCGGAAAGGACAAGTCTGTTACCGTTAAGGGCCACAGGGTTACCGTAAAGCGGGCCATTGAAATGCTAAAGGCACATGCTGAGGGACGTATGCTGGCTAACAGTTATACGAGTTGGTCCCTTGAAAAAATCTGAAAGTCAATATCCTATAATCCTTGACAGGTCACCAGACAGTGAGGGCATAAATGACCCATTCCCTCGCTAAGCCGCGCCAGTGCTCGCCTGCAATTAGGACCCACTAAAGGAGAACCAGTTAAATTAATTTTATTTAGATTATCTCTTTGGTTTTAACTTCAAGAGACTTAAAGACACTTTAGATACTTTGAGTTTAAAAGTATTGATTCAATTAAAAGATAATACTCTTTGAGTAACTTTAAGATTAACTTTTAGATAGATGGTCATCTTGCGATAGCAGCCATCCCACATAATTCTTAGTAGGGTAACTCTGACCTATCCGCTTCGATGTAATCAAGTGGGTCACTATTTGATCGCCCTCCGGACTTCTCAAGATACCTCAACAGCTTTCGCAATTGGAAGCCTGTAGGGCCATACCGCTAACCAAGCTAAGGAACTCAAATGTCTAGCCTACCGTTAGACCTGCGAGACTACCTGATGCTTCTATCAGTCATCCTGTGGGTCATAGATAAGCTGTAATTCTTAGCGCAACCCATGCGCTCTTCAATATAAACCCGACTCTTTATGTCTGCATCTTTACACTGTTATTCAGTGGGCCTTGTTGTGCCCGTTGGGTTCTGGCTAACAGATGGGACGTAAGGATGCACACATAAAGGAATACAACAATGATCAAGCAATGTAGTAAATGTAAACAACGTAAGGACATTACAGAGTTCCCTACCAACGGTAAGAATAAGGCAACGGGTCAGACCCTTTACCGTTCAGCCTGCAAAATTTGTGAGCGTAAACGTGATAAGGCTCGCTATGTCCCAGCCCCCTCTAGCCCTAAGCCTACGCATATCAGGTTAACTGACACCAACCGCCTAGCCGTTGAGTTCTCTCAGTGGGCTAAGGGGCAGAATCCTTTTGATGATACCTACAGTGTGGACCCTGTGTCCGGCTGTTGGAACTGGTCAGGAGCTTTGTGCGCTGCTGGCTATGGTTGCCGCCTTCGTAAAGACTCTGAGACCACGCTAGCGCATCGCGCAATGATGGAACATTTAGATTATGAGTTATCAGGAATGCACGTTCACCATGATTGTCGCAACCGTAAGTGCATCAACCCGGATCATCTTAAGGTAATGACCCCAGATGACCACGCAGCGTTGCACGCTAAAGAGCTTTACTCTGGTCATGACATTGGTCCACAGCTGCCTAAGCACTCTCACCGCAGGGCCTTCACTGCCAAGGCGGCTATTGTATCCTACCTTGAAAGCTTACCAGATAGTGCCTTAGCGATCCCTGCGGCTAGACCTTACCAATATCAACCTAAGACCGCTAAGGCACTCAGGGAGTCTGAAATTAGTGTTAAGACCGCTGTGTCTGGTTATCTGGTCTCCAAGCTACTCAAAGAGATTCCACTCTATAAACAATTGGTCAACTCTACGGTTATCTTGCTGTGATAATTAATCATAAAGTTATTGAGGGAGGGCACTGAAAGTTCCCCCTTTGCATTTTATAGCTCGCAACTGTGTAACCATTTAATAGAGTAACATTTGAAATTAACCCCCATAGGCCCCCAGCGTTATCTGATGGTTTCCTGTGGTCACTTTAGGTGTGCTGCGAGCACCTCATGTGACCTTTTGATATTTGCTCAGGCAGCGGCAGGTGACACAATAAGTGATACAAGGATGACACAAAAGTGATTGACACTAAGTCAGAGCGTATGATCTACTTATAGCTCACCCTCAGTAACAACCTCTTTACTCTCAGTTACTTATGGTTGATCAGGCAGGTCACTTACTGTGGACTTGATGATAGCCCTGAGGTTCTTCTGAGACGTCTTGACATCGAGGACTCCGTAAACATTTAAGCGTGCCCTGGACTGTGGACACAGCATGGTTATCTATTCTATATGATCGACGGGTTGTGATACGACTCACATTGTAAATGTGATGTTAATTTTTTTTACTGATCATCCTTTTCCCGAATGGTGTGCTTTTCGTAACGCGACGCTTTCAACGCCTCTTTCACGCGTTTCAGGTTTTCCCGGAAGGGCGCACCCCGTTCCAGAGTGAAACCGGTCGCCAACACATCGATCACGGTCAACTGCGCCAGGCGCGATACCATCGGCAAATAGATATCCGTATCTTCCGGTACATCAAGCACTAAAGCTATCGCTGCTTCATGGGCAAGGGGAG
>Ga0308157_10006692_pt1 | contig 13686 bp, 8 predicted proteins | sample PhyBR1_FD_201035 | JGI IMG/M metagenome (GOLD analysis project Ga0308157, IMG submission 201035) | Phyllosphere microbial communities from UC Gill Tract Community Farm, Albany, California, United States - DLSLB.R1 | ecosystem: Host-associated > Plants > Phyllosphere > Unclassified | place: USA...
GGATGGCTTGATGTCCAGCCGCGCCATCTCGACGATGCGCTTACCGGTTTCATACGCCATCTGGCCGCGTTCGCGGTACGGCGCGGGGATCGCCGAGCAGCCGGTCAGCGACATGCCCAGCGCCTCGGCCATCGCGTTCATGGTGGAGGCGGTTCCCATGGTGTTGCAGTGTCCCGCCGACGGCGCCGAGGCGGCGGCGATCTGCAGGAACTTGTCGTTGTCGATCTCGCCGGCGGCCAGTTGGCGGCGGCCCTTCCAGATCGCCGCGCCGGAACCCGCCAGTTCGCCCTCGAACCAGCCGTCCAGCATTGGTCCGCCGGACAGCACGATGGCGGGAATGTCGACCGTCGCCGCGGCCATCAGCTGCGACGGCGTGGTCTTGTCGCAGCCGGTGGTCAGCACCACCGCGTCGATCGGATAGCCGTGCAGGATCTCCACCAGGCCCAGATAGGCCAGGTTGCGGTCGATGGCGGCGGTCGGACGGCGGCAGTTCTCGAAGATCGGATGCAGCGGGAACTCCATCGCGATGCCTCCCGCGTCGCGGATGCCGTCGCGCACGCGCTTGGCCAGCTCCAGGTGGATGCGGTTGCAGGGGCTGATGTCGCTGCCGCTCTGCGCGATGCCGATGATGGGACGGCCGGAGCGCAGCTCCTCCGGCGTGATCCCGTAGTTCATGAAGCGCTCGAGGTACAGCGCCGTCATGTCGATGTGGTCCGGATTGTCGAACCAGTCCTGCGAGCGGAAGCGGCGTTGGGTACTCATGCGCCGTACCATCCCGCATCGACGAAGTAATCGCGACCGGTGCAGCGGCCGGCGTTGTCGGAGGCCAGGAACAGCGCCAGCGCGGCCACGTCGTCCACCTGCACGCGCTGCGGCAGGCATTGGCCGGCCAGGATGCGCGCTTCTTCTTCCGGCGTATGCCACAGGGCTTCCTGGCGCGGCGTACGCACCGCGCCGGGGATGATGCAGTTGACGCGGACATTGTGCGGACCGAGGTCGCGCGCCAGGCCGCGCGTCATCCCCTCGATGGCGGCCTTCGCCGTCATGTACAGGGTCAGTTCAGGCAACGCCAGGTGCCACGAGATCGAACCGAAGTTCAGGATCACGCCACCACCGCGCTGCCGCATGCCCTCGGACACCGCCTGGGCGCAGAAGTACTGGTGGCGCAGGTTGACGGCCATGCGCTGCTCCCAGTATTCGGGGGTGACGTCGGCCAGCTTGTGGCGGTCGTCGTTGGCCGCGTTGTTGATCAGGATATCGACCTCGCCGATGCGCTTGAAAGCCGCGTCCAGCGCATCGAGATCGGTCAGGTCGCAGCGCATGAACACCGGCGGCGTCGCCAGCGTCGCGAGGCGGCTTTGCAGCGCCAGCGAATCCTTCTCCGCCACGTCGAGGAAGTGCACCTGCGCGCCCTGCTGGGCAAACGCCTCCACCATGCCGGCGCCGATGCCGCTGCCGCCGCCCGTGACCACCACGCGCCTGCCGGCCAGGCTAGGATAGGTCGCATGCTGCATCCTGGCCTGCACCATCGGCGCCGCGCGCACAGGACTGGCGCCGCGCGCGCGGCCCAGCAGGGCGCGCACGCCGAAGGTCCACGGTGCGATGGCGTCGCTGCGCTGCACGTGGTTCACCAGCTTGCCCAGCGACGGCGTCGAGATGCTGACACGGTCGCCCAGGTGGTGCGTGAAGCCGCCGCCGGCGGTGTCGCGGTCCTTGATCGGCGAGAACATCGTGCCGAGGAAGAGCATGAAGCCGTCCGGGTATTGGTGATGGCGGCCGCAGACCTGGCTCACCAGATCCAGCGGATCGCGGCTGATCTCGCGCATGCGGCTGGCGCCGGCCAGGTGGAAGTTATCGTCCTCGCCTTCGATCAGCATGCTCACTTCCGCGTTGCGGATGGTGTCGATGGTGAAGTGTTCGTCGAACAGGCGGATGAACGGGCCGATGGCGCAGGAGCCGTTGTTGTCCTTGGCCTTGCCCAGCAGGAGGGCGCTGCGGCCTTCGATGTCGCGCAGGTTGACGTCGTTGCCCAGCGTGGCGCCCAGCACGCGCGCCTGGCTGTTGACCGCCAGGACGATCTCCGGCTCGGGGTTGTTCCATTTCGAATCCGGGTGCAGGCCGACGTCCGCGCCCTGCCCCACCGCCGACATGGGTTGCGACTTGGAGAACACCTCGGCGTCCGGGCCGATGCCCACTTCCATGTACGGCGACCACAGGCCACGCTCGATCAGGTCCGCCTTCAGTCGCGCCGCTTCCGGCGAGCCGGGACGGATGGCCGACAGGTCGGAGCCGATGATGGACTGGATTTCGGAGCGCAGCGCGCTGGCGCGGGAGGCGTCGCCGCCCGCCTGTTCTTCGATCACGCGTTCCAGCAGGCTGACGGCGAAGGTCACGCCGCAGGCCTTGATCGCCTGCAGGTCGCACGGCGCCAACAGGCGCGGGGCGCCGACGGCAGCCTTGGCATCGAGGGCGTGGGCCATCAGCTGCTGCACGCCGCCCAGCGGTTCGCCGGGAGCGGAGCGCGCCACTTCAAGGGCGTCGTCGCGTTCCAGCAGGTCCGACATGGTGGGCGCGTGGCCGGTGATATCAAACACCTCGCCGTTGCGCACGGCGACCACGCAAGGTCCGTTGATGACGCCATCGCGCCACACACGGCCCACCAGGACCGCCCGTTCGACATCATCGGGCAGCATCGTTTTTACATTATTTTCCAAGGTCTCTCTCTCCAGGCTGGCAAGCAAACTGCGTGGAGGATTTTGACCCGATTCACCCATGACGGCAATTATGAAACTCACCAATCACGGCAATGTTTTACGCGTGGCCGCCGCTCAGGCCACGCTGCGCAAATCGGCCACGGCGGCGCCGTCGCCATCGGTCTCGCCGGCGCGGCCCTGCATGGCGCGGTCCTGGTAGGCGCGCGGCGTGCAGCCCAGCTCCCGCTTGAACACCGCATGCATGTACTGCACCGAGGTGAAGCCGCAGCTGAGCGCCACGTCGGCGATGCTGCGCTCCCCGCGCGCCAGGATCTCGGTGGCGGCGTCCAGCTTGAAGCGCAGGATCACGTCATGCACGCTGCAATCGAGCTCCTGGCGGAAGTACGATTCCAGCGACGAGCGGGAGATGCCGACATACTCGGCCACCTGGTGCGTCTTGATGCCCTGGCAGGCGTACTGGCGGATGAAGTGGCGCGCCCGCATCACGTGCGGATGCTTGGGCGCCTCGTGGCGGGTCGAGGTCAGCACGTTGATGCCGACCGGCGGCACCAGGATGCGCGTGCCGCCCAGGCGCACGCCGTGCAGCATCTGGTCCAGCAGGTGGGCGGCGGTGCGGCCCATCTCCTGCGCGCCCTGCATCACGGAGCTGAGCGGAATGCGGGTCAGCATGCGCGCCAGCGGGTCGTTGTCGATGCCGATCAGCGCCACCTGCTCCGGCACCTCGATGCCGGCCATGATGCAGGCCTGCAGCAGCTGGCGCGCGCGGGCGTCGGTGACGGCGATGATGCCGACCGGCTTGGGCAGGCTGTGCAGCCACTTGATCTGCTGCTCCACCGCCTCGTCCCACGACGGCGCGCTGGTGCCCAGGCCACGGTAGATGTGCGGCTCCATCATGTCCTTGCGCAGCAGCGTGCGGAAGGCGGTCTCGCGCTCCTGCGCCCAGCGGTTTTCCTGCGCTTCCGGCAGGCTGAACATCGCGAAATTGCGCAGGCCGGCCTCGATCAGGTGGTCGTGGGCCAGCTTGATCAGCTTGAAATTGTCGGTGGCGACGTAGGGAATGGATTCGGGGTAATTGCTCTCGTCGGCGTAGGAACCGCCCACCGCCACCACGGGGATGCGGCTGCGGCTGAGCGCGGCGGCCACGGCCGGATCGTCGAAATCGGCGATGATGCCGTCGCCCTGCCAGTGCTCGATGCCGGGCAGGCGCAGGCGGAAGTCTTCTTCCAGGAACAGATCCCAGGAGGCGCGGGTGCTGCTCAGGTGAGCGGCCACGCCGGAAATAACCTCGCGGTCAAAAATTTTATTAGCGTTGAACAGCAACGCAATACGGTGGGACTTCATCGACATTTTCAACGACCTCAATCTCGGTACAGCACGTCTCGACACACCCTCTGCGGGATGTGCCGGGTATTGTGGCATGTTTCCGATCATACACCGATGAAAAAGGCGATCACGTCCCTAATTGGCGACAATCGGCTTGCCAGTCACTATGCCCCGGCCCGCCGTGCTCATGTACACCACACCAAAAGTGTTTGCATCTCCGATAACAAATTGGGCATCGCCCGGGCCGCCATATTGATGATTATCATCATTAATACGCAACCAGCTGGCGCCGCTGTCGGTGGAGCGGAACAGGCCGCGCACGCCGCCCACCGAACCCCAGATGTACACCGCCGGGTAATTCGCGCCCGGCGCCGCCTTGCCGAAGCCGACCGCCGCCGCGTAGGCCACATTGGCCAGGTTGGCGAAAGTGGCGCCGGAATCCGTGGATCGGGCCAGGCCGCCGTCGTACAGCGCGACCCAGACGTCGCCTTCACGGCCGGGCGCGGCGCGCACCGCCCGCGAGCCCTTGGCGCCGGCCAGGCTGCCGGCCGGCGCGAAGCTGGCGCCGGCGTCGGTGCTGACCAGCAGCGCGGCGCCGCTCAGGGCGTAGAACTTGCGGGGGTTGACCGGGTCGGCCACCGGCCGCGCGCCGTTCAGGCCCTGCGCCACGCGCCAGCTGTCGCCGCCGTCGGCCGAATAGTAGCTGGTGGCGGATTTTTCCGGGCTGTGGACGATCACCTTGCCGTCCGCGCTCAGCGCCAGGCGGCCCTGCTTGCCCTGCAGGCTGGCGGTCTTCTTCCAGCTCACGCCCATGTCGCGCGACACGTACATCGCGCTGCCGACGCGCGCCACCACGTTGGGATTGGCGGCCGCGTAGTCCAGCCCCCAGGTGGTGCCCATGGTCGGCGTGTGGATCGGTGCGTATTGGGTGGCGTCGGTGTGGCGGAAGCCGTCGTAGTCGCCGATGGCGGAAATGGCCGGGCCGCCGGGAATGCTGATCATATCCAGCGGCACCGATTCCTCCAGGCCCTTGTCCTCGAACTTCCAGACCGCCGGCGTGGCGTGGATGTCGCTGGTCTTGAAGATGCCGTTGCCGGAGACGACCATCACCGTGCGCGTGTCGAAGGGATCGAACTCGATGCTGGTGGCCCAGTGCATGAAGCTGCCCGCGATCCAGCTCACGCCGTTGGGGTCGATGCGCACGCCCTGGTCGACCACGCTCTTCCAGCTCTTGCCGCCGTCCAGCGTTTCAAAGAACTGGTCGCCCATCGCGTGCGGCTGGCGGTAGTAGTTGGTGGTGGAGACGATCATGCGGTCCTCGTTGCCCGGATCGACCGTGATGCCGGCGTAGGCGCGGTTCAGCGGCGGCGAGATATTGCTCCACTTGGCGGCGGCGATATCGTACTTCCACACCTGGCCCTGGTCCATGTCCTCGCCGTGCTTGTCGCCGTGCGGGCCGACGCCATTGGCGTAGACCACCACCAGCCTGCCCTTGGCCAGCACCGCGCGCTGCGGGATCAAGGCGGCCGGGCCGCCATTCATCGGCGCGAAGGTCTTGCCGCCGTCGTTGGACATATACATGTTCGCGCCCACCGAGCCGTAGCGCGACACGCCGGCGAAGACGCGCCGCGTGGCGCCGCCGGCCGCGCTGGCCGGGTCCAGCAGCACGAAGCCCACGCCATTGCGGTTGGGCGTGGCCGCCACCGGCAGGCCGTCCAAGTGCTGCCAAGTCAGGCCTTCGTCCGCGCTCTTGAACATGCCGTTGGCGCGGGTGCCGATGTAGAGGATCTTGCCGTTGGCCGGGTCCACCTGCAGCCGCTCGCCGGTGCCGCGCCCCAGGCCGTTGCCGTGGACCTTGAACTGGCCGGTCACGTCGATCCTGGTGAAGGTCTTGCCGTAGTCGCTGGATTTCAGGATCGCGCTGGCGCCGCCGTTCAGGTAGGCGATGCCGGTGGACAGGTAGACCTTGGACGGCGCATTCGGATCGATGGCGATCGACTCCACGCCAAGCAAGCCGGTGTCCTTGTCGGACACCCAGTCCAGCAACGGTATCCAGCGCTGCGCGGCGCCGTCCCAGCGGTAGGCGCCGCCGACGTCGGTGCGCACGTAGACCAGGCCCTTCTCGGTCTTGCTGGTGACGATGCCGGAGACATAGCCGCTGCCGCCGATGGCGACGTTGTCCCACGCGTAGGCCTCGCCGCCCATCAGCCGCTTGAGCGTCGGCGCCATGGCCTTGGCCCAGATCTCGTAGCCCTTCTCGTTCGGGTGCAGCAGGTCGGGCATGATGTCCTTCGACAGCGTGCCGTCCGGCGCCAGGAAGGCCTGGTTGATGTTGAGGAAGTAGATGTGCTGGTTGTCGGCAAAGCCGGCGATGATGCCGTTGACCTGCTCGTTCAGCTGGCGCAGCTCGTCGTCCGGCTTCTCGCCGCGCGGGAAGATCGCCAGCAACAGGATCTTGGTGTCCGGCAGGCGGTGGCGCAGCTCGTCGATATCGCGCCGGATGCCGGCGGCGGTCAGCTTCGGGTCCTCATGGCGGTGGCCGGTGTTATTGGTGCCGAACATCAGCACCGCGACCTTGGGCGCGAGGCCGTCCACCTCGCCGTGCAGCAGGCGCCACAGCACGTTCTCGGTGCGGTCGCCGCCGAAGCCCAGCGCCAGGCCGTTCATCGGCTTGTAGTTGCGCTCCCAGACCGGCGCGCCGCTCTTCTCCCAGCCCTCGGTGATCGAATCGCCGATGAATACGACCTCGGCCGACTTGCCCAGCGCCTGCGCCTCGGCCAGCTTCTTCTCGTGGCGCGGCGTCCACCACTTGATCGACCACGGTTCGTTCAACTTGTCCGGCGTGACCGACACGGTGCGGTAATCCGGGCAGCTGGTGTTGGGCTTGCCGCTGGCCTGGTAGCGGATGTTGGCCACCGAGACCACGCCGCTGCCGTTCGCGTTGAGCACGAAGGGCTGGGTGACGGCGCTGAAGTCGTCACCGTCGTGCACGAAGCAGCTCATCGCCAGCACCACGTGCTGCCAGCCCTTGCCGGCCATGGCGCGCGCCGGCAGCATGAAAGGCACGTTGCGCTGACATTTGTCGCCGCAGCCAACCGCGATGCCCAGGCCGCCCTCCTCCATGTCCGTGACCTTGACATCCAGCGCCAGCACGCCATGCGCCAGATACGGCCGCAGGTCGAGCGGCTTGCCGCCTTCCAGCCGCACGCCGGCGTACCAGGATTCCTTGAAGTTCAGCGTCAGCGCCTTGCCGTCCTGGCTGGCGCTGACGTGGCTCGCCGGTATCGCGGCCGACGGCGGGATCACGGCGTTGGCGCCGTCCACCTTCATGTTCACGTCCAGGCCGGTCAGCGTGAGCTGCCATGAGGGCTGCGGGCGGCCGGCATAAACTGTCAGGTCTTGCGCAGGCGCCGCGCAGGCGGATGCCGATACCGCGGCCAGGCAGAATGCCAGGCGCCAGTGGGTGGGGATCATGGGGAGTGTCTCGCTGAGATTTTTTGTCGCTACATTCTGCAAGTTACCCGGAGGCCTAGCAATTACGAAAATCACCAACGGGGCCAATGAAATTCATGCGGTTCAGCCGTCCAGCGACTTCTGCACCCGGTACGATAAAGGCAGCGTCAGCAGCAGCAGGGCCGACAGCGCCATCAATGCGTTGGGGACGCCGGCCACGTCGCCGAGCCGGCCGAACAGCACCGGCGCCAGCGCGCCGCCGCCGATGGTGGCGGTATAGAAGCGCGCAAACGCCTGCTCGCGCTTGCCCGTCTCGGCCAGCTCGGGCACCGTGCCGTACAACACCGAGGAGGTGCCGTTCAGCGCCAGCCCCAGCAGCGGCAGCATGGCCATCATGGCGGTCAGCGGCAGCCACACCGACAACAGGATCAGCAGCGCCGTGGCGGACTCGGTGATCCACACCGTCTTCATCATGCCGATGCGCGCGCCCAGGTAGCCGCAGGAGAGCTTGCCGAAGGCGCCGCCCACAAACAGCAGCGACAACGCCAGGCCGATGCCGGCGGTGCCGGCGCCCTTGCTCTTCAACAGGAATGGCAGGAAGGTCAGGAAGCCCATGCGCACCGCGCTGTCGAGCATGCCGGTCATGATGAGCGCGCGCAGGCCGCTGGCCGAGCCCTTGCCGGCCACCACCTTGGCCGACAGCGCCCGATGGTGGGCCGACTCCGCCGCCGTCGGCAGCAGCCACCACAGCAGCACCGCCGCCGCCAGGCCGAGGCAGCCGATCAGCACCACGCTGGCCTGCCAGCTCACCACCACCAGCAGCAAGCCGACGGCGCCCGGCACCAGCGTCTTGCCGATGTCGCCGGCAAAATTGTATTGCGCCAGCGCCTCCTTCACGCCGCCGCCCGCCTCGTGCGTGTCGGTGACGATGGACGAGGCCAGCGGATGCTGGGTGCTGGCGCCCAGGCCGCCGAGCAGCAGCGAGATCAGCAGCACCGCCAGGCCGCCGGCCATGCCCGAGATCAAGTATGCGATGCCGGCCAGCGCCGTGCCGCCGATCAGCATGCGCTCGCGGCCCCAGCGTTTCGCCAGGCGGCTGGCCAGCAATTGGAAGCCCGCCATCACGCCGGAGTAGGCGCCGCGCAGCAGCCCCACCATCGCCAGGCTGATCGCGAATTGCGCCTGCCACACGGGCAGCAGCACGTAGATCACATCGGTCAGGCCATCGTGGATGGCGTGCGCGCTGCACGCGGCGATCAGGGAACGGCGCCGCACATTCGGGGATTTGGTCATTGTTGGCGATATGTCGATATTGTCCCGATTGTAACGGATTACAGAAACTGCGCGACATTACCGGCCGGGAGCGCGTACATTGGACGGGTATCGCCAGTCATCGGGAGGGAGTCGTGCCAACCAAGTACATCGACAACTTTGAAATCGAGTTTTCAGCGGAACGCTTGGAGGGCTGCAAGCTGTGGGGCGCCTACGTCGCGGTGTTCGCGCCGTCGGGTACACCGATGCATCGTTTGAATGTCCGCCGCAAGCACCGGGTGGCGGCGGTCCAGCAGTTCGCCGACGCCGAAAGCGCCTGCGCCGCGGCGGAAGCGGCGGCGCAGGATATCGTGGCCTCGCTCAAGGCGGGGCCGGCGGGACGGGGCTGACCTTAGCCGCGCTGGACGCCGATCATCGGGTCCGTGCGGCTGGCGCGCCCTGTTTCCACATGGCCCGCCGCGCGGCGCAGCCATTGCGGATCGGCGTCGCTGGTGACGCTGAAGTCGTACCAGCCGAAGCTGCCCGACAGGTTGCGCAGCACCGACAAGGTGGCGCCCGCCGCCACGCGGTAGGTGGCCGGCCGCGCGCCGTAGGCATTGTCGGTGATGGTGAAACCGCAGGCATGCGAGCCTTCCCGGTTCGACAGCACCAGCGCGATGCCGCCCTGGCTACGGTCGTAGCTGGTCCGCAGTTCCTGCCGCGCGGCGCCGAACGCGCCCTTGAACTGGCGCAGGTAGCCGTTGGCGCCGCGTACGCTCAGTTCGTAATTGCCGGTATTCCAGTTCCACACCTCATGCTCGATCCGCTTGCCGCCCTCGACCGTGTAATACCACGGGCCATCCGCGCGCAGGCTGGAATACACGATGAAGGCCGCGCCGGCCTTGCCGCTGTTGGCGAAGCTCAGCTCGAACTGGCGCGCGCTGGCCACGCGGCCCTGCGTCGCCAGCTCATACGGCAGCGCGCACGCCACGCGCGGGCCGGCCGGGCTGACCTCCTGCCTCGGCAGGCTCTGCACCGCCGGCGGCGTCGGATACGGCTTGCCGGACACAAGCTTGTAGGCCGCCGTCTTCGGCACGCTGGCCGGCCAGTTGCTGTTGGGCGCGCTGAAGTCGAAGGCCGAGGTGAGGTCGCCGCACACGGCGCGGCGCCACGGCGAGATCAGGTCGCACTGGACGCTGGCGCGGTCCTTGCCGAGGCCGGCCACCAGCCACTCCTCCAGGAAGCGCAGCTTGGACGTGTGGTCGAACAGTTGCGAGCACACGCGTCCGCCCTTGCTCCACGGCGAGATCACCAGCATCGGCACGCGCGGACCCAGGCCCATCGGCTCGCCCTGGTAGCTCTCGTAGGTGCCGATGTCGGCCAGCGTGGTCCGCCCCATGCCGGGGTTGAGCGGCGCCAGGTCGGACGGCACGTGGTCGAAGAAGCCGTCGTTTTCATCGTACATCAACAGGAACACGGTCTTGGACCAGACCTCGGGATTGGCCACCAGCGCGGCCAGCAGGCGCGCGGTGAGGTTCTCGCCGGCGTTGGGAGAATTGGGCGCGTGCTCGGTGTAGTCGTTCGGCGCGCAGATCCACGACACCTGCGGCAGGCGGTTGTTGCGCACGTCGTCGGCGAAGGAATTGACCAGCCAGTCGCCGGTGGTGCCGGTGGAGTTGGCGGCGGTGGAACCGGGCGCCAGCGTGCGCGCCTTGCGGTACAGCGGCGAGTTGGGGTCGAGCCGGCTGCCGTCGGGGTTGACTCGGTAGTTGCGGAAGTAGGCCAGGTAGTTGTCGCCGTAGTTGTCCCATTCCTGGTAGACCTTCCAGCTGACCTGGTTGGCCTCCAGCACTTCGGCATAGGTGCGCCACGTGGGCGCGGTGGCGGTGACGGCGGGGGTGATGTTGTCCAGCGCCGGATCGTTGTTGTAGTAGCCGGCCGGGCTGACGTTGTACAGGCTGCCCATGGAGCCCAGCCATCCCTGGCTGCTGCCGGTCAGCGAATACATGCGGTTGGGATCGGTGGCGCCGAACACCGAGCAGTGGTACGCGTCGCAGATGGTGAAGGCGTCCGCCAGCGCGTAGTAGAACGGCAGGTCGCCGCGATCGAAGTAGCCCATGGTCTGCGGCGTCTTTTGCTTGACCCAGGCATCCCAGCCCTGCCAGGTGGACTGCGATCCCTTCCACGAGTGGTTGGTGCCGACCGACAGCGCGCTGGTGTTCTTGGCGTCGAAGTGGAACGGCAGCACGTAGCCGCCCGCGTTGTCCGGCTGGTACCAGACCGGACGGCCGCCGGGCAGGTCGATGGCGCGCGGATCGCCGAAGCCGCGCACGCCGGACAAGGTGCCGAAGTAATGGTCGAAGGAGCGGTTCTCCTGCATGAAGATGACCACGTGCTGCACATCGGCCAGCGTGCCGGTGGCGTTGTTGGCGGGCACCGCCAGCGCCTGCTGGATCAGGTCGGGGAACATGGAGGTGGCGCTGGCGCCGGCGGCGTAGCGGAGGAACTTGCGGCGGCTGATGGTCATCGGATGGCTCTCTCAGGTGTGCGGACCGGAGATCATAGCCGGGGAATATGACGGCGTCGTTGCACGTCCCTGCTAAAGATTCATTTTTCGATGGGCTTCAGTTTTTCCGCGTCGTAGTAGTAGCCGTCCCACTGGACCACGATGCGGCCGGGCGCCTTCAGGTAGATATGCGTGCACCGGGCGTCGATGGCCGTCACCGGGTCGGGCAGGCCCATGTTGGCCGAGCTCACATGCCCCTGCTCGCGGAACGACCTGGGCAGGTCGTCGACGCTGCGCTCGTAGCTGGGATGCCTGCAGGTCCGGCTGTCGATCACGAAGCGATCCTGTGCGATGACGACCTGCGTGCCCACCAGCGCCCTCGCCTCGCGCTCCGGCATCGCGGCGATGTCGGCCGAGTCCAGCAGTCTGGTGAGGCTCCACCGGCCGTAGATGTCGGCGTTGTCGGCTGCGGCGGCCGGCAGCGCGCACAGCAGCGGCGCCAGCACGCACAGTCCGGCGGCGGCGCGGCGGCGGCTCGACGCCCGGTTGGCCCCTCGCATGGCCTCAATCCGCCGGCAGCCGGAACGGCGCGCTCTCCTCCGCGCGCCGGGGGATGAGCCCGTGTGCGATGACCTTCTTCGCCCCGCGCCTGGTTCGCACGGTCATGTAGATGGTCCGGGAAATGGCCGCCGCCGCGCCCTTGAAGTCGCCATCGTCGACCAGCGAGAGCACATTGCCGGCCCCGGTGGCGCCGACGTTGTAGACAAAGCTGACCAGCGCATCGAACTGATTCTGGCTCAGCGCCCGGCTGGTGACCTCGCGGCGCACGGCGCGCTCGGCATCGGCGAGCCTGGACGCGAAGACCGCCTCGACCTGGATGGTGTCCACCTTGGTCTTCAGTTCGGCCACGCTGCACGGCCCCTTGTGCGCCAGCGTCCCCACGCCCCAGGTGCAATTGCCCCGGCCGGGTTTGCCGCCGTCGTCGTAATAGGAGTACCTGGGATTTTCATACCGGCGTATGCGGGCCTTGGCTGCGGCGCTCAGGCGCAGCTTGGAGTTGTCAACGGCAGGCGCTTTCAGGGCATCGTCCGGCATGGCTTCCTCGCGGGTGGGTGGCTGGGGTGGGGTCGGCCACGGCTGGGTCAACCTTGGTTCACTCTAGTCCGCCCGCGGCGCCCGACTCTGAGCGCGCGCAAAGTTGCCCATGCTGTCCTCGGGTAATGTTTTTCCCCGTCACATCAGAAGCTGAAAAGTCGTTTCATATCGTGAAAATCGGCTGACGAAGCGGCTGCCGCATTTCACCCACTTTTTGAAAAATCATTTTGCATTACGGAATATGCAAACCAAGTCATTGAAAACAAACAGATAAATTTTAGTTATATGTCTTATATAAGACCTTGATGCACTGCACCAGAATAGCCTACTATTTAGTCATGCAGTTTGCTTCGACAAGACGTAGCGGCGCACTCAGGATTTTCTCAAACTTGCTTTATTCTTTAGGAGATACACATGTCCCAATATCAAGACGACATCAAGGCGGTTGCTGGTTTGAAAGAGCAACAAGGCAGTGCCTGGAACGCCATCAATCCTGAGTCCGCCGCCCGCATGCGCGCCCAGAACAAATTCAAGACTGGTCTGGACATCGCCAAGTACACCGCCAAGATCATGCGCGCCGACATGGCCGCCTACGACGCCGACTCGTCCAAGTACACCCAGTCGCTGGGTTGCTGGCACGGTTTCATCGGCCAGCAGAAGATGATCTCGATCAAGAAGCACTTCAACAGCACCGACCGCCGCTACCTCTACCTGTCGGGCTGGATGGTCGCCGCGCTGCGCTCCGAGTTCGGCCCGCTGCCTGACCAGTCGATGCACGAAAAAACCGCCGTCTCGGCGCTGATCAAAGAGCTGTACACCTTCCTGCGCCAGGCCGACGCCCGCGAACTGGGCGGCCTGTTCCGCCAGCTGGACGCCGCCGAAGGCCCAGCCAAGGCAGCCATCCAGTCGCAGATCGACAACCACGTCACCCACGTCGTGCCCATCATCGCCGACATCGACGCCGGTTTCGGCAACGCCGAAGCGACCTACCTGCTGGCCAAGCAATTCATCGAAGCCGGCGCCTGCTGCATCCAGATCGAAAACCAGGTCTCCGACGAGAAGCAATGCGGCCACCAGGACGGCAAGGTCACCGTGCCGCACGAAGACTTCCTGGCCAAGATCCGCGCGATCCGCTACGCCTTCCTGGAACTGGGCGTGGACGACGGCATCATCGTCGCCCGCACCGACTCGCTGGGCGCCGGCCTGACCAAGCAGATCGCCGTGACCAATGAGCCAGGCGACCTGGGCGACCAATACAATTCCTTCCTGGACTGCGAAGAAGTGTCGGCCGACGCGCTGGGCAACGGCGACGTCATCATCAAGCGCGACGGCAAGCTGCTGCGT
>Ga0308157_10006695_pt1 | contig 13677 bp, 9 predicted proteins | sample PhyBR1_FD_201035 | JGI IMG/M metagenome (GOLD analysis project Ga0308157, IMG submission 201035) | Phyllosphere microbial communities from UC Gill Tract Community Farm, Albany, California, United States - DLSLB.R1 | ecosystem: Host-associated > Plants > Phyllosphere > Unclassified | place: USA...
GGCGGCCAGCATCAGGCCCCGCGTGTACGGGTCGGCCACGCGCCGGGCGGCCAGGTCGCTGGCGGCCAGCAGCTCGACCGTGCGGCCGCGCTGCATCACCATCAGCCGCTCGCACAGGTGCGTGACCACGGCCAGGTCGTGGCTGACCATGACGAAGGTCAGACGCCGCCGGCGGCGCAGCGCTTCGAGCAGGTTGAGCACCTCGGCCTGCACCGAGGCGTCCAGCGCCGAGGTCGGCTCGTCCAGCAGCAGCACCTGCGGCTCCAGGATCAGCGCCCGGGCGATGGCCACGCGCTGGCGCTGCCCGCCGGAGAGCTGGTGCGGGTAGCGAAAGCGAAAGCCCTGGCCGAGGCCGACCTCGTCCAGCGCGCGCTCGATGCGCGCCTCGGCGTCCTGGATGCCGTGAATGGCCAACGGCTCGGCCAGCAGCCGGTCCACCGTCTGGCGCGGGTGCAGCGAGCCGTAGGGGTCCTGGAACACCATCTGCACGTGGCGGCAAAAGGCCTTGCTGCCCGGCGCGGGCGGGGCGGCGGCGCCGTCGGCGCCCACCAGCCGCACCCTGCCCGCTTCGCGGGGCGCCAGGCCGCAGATGGCGCGCAGCACGGTCGATTTGCCCGAGCCCGACTCGCCGACGATGCCAAAGCTCTCGCCCGGCGCCACGGCCAGCGAGGTGTCGGCCACCGCCACGAAGCCGTCGTAGACGACGCGCAGGCCACTCACCTCCAGCCCCAGGGCCGGGCTGGCGCCTGGCGCGGCGGGGGCGGCCCCGGCCATCCTGCCCGGGGCGCTCACAGGGCCCACTCCGGCCGGCGGTCCAGCGTGGCCAGCGGGTGCGTGGACACGCCCAGCTGCGGCAGGCAGGCCATCAGCCCGCGCGTGTACGGGTGCCGGGCGCCCGCCAGGCCGCCGGCGGGCAGTTCCTCGACCGCGCGGCCAGCGTACATCACCAGGATGCGGTCGCAAAACGTGGACACCAGGCGCAAATCGTGCGAAACCAGGATCAGCCCCATGCCGCGCTCGGCCACCAGCGCGTCCAGGATGGCCAGCACCTGCAGCTGCACCGTCACATCCAGCGCCGAGGTCGGCTCGTCGGCGATCAGGAGGTCGGGCTCGGCGATCAGCATCATCGCGATCATCGCCCGCTGGCCCATGCCGCCCGAGACCTCGTGCGGGTAGAGCCTGTAGACCCGCGCCGGGTCGTCGATGCGCACCGATTCGAGCGCGGCCAGCGCCTTCTTCTTGGCCTCGGTGCCGCGCACGCGGGTGTGCGCCTGCAGCGTCTCGACGATCTGCGCGCCGATCGTCATCACCGGGTTGAGCGAGAACTTCGGGTCCTGCAGCACCATGGCGATGCGCCCGCCGCGCAGCGCCCGGCGCTGCCGGGGCGGGCAGTTGAGCAGGTCGATGCCGGCAAATTCGAGCCGCCGGGCGCTGACGCGGCCTTCGGGCGCCGTGAGGCCCAGGATGGCGCGGCCGGTCTGCGACTTGCCCGAGCCCGACTCGCCGACGATGCCCAGCCGCTCGCGGCCCAGCGTGAACGACACGCCGCGCACCGCCTCGACCAGGCCGCCGTCGCGGCTGGGGAAGGCCACGCGCAAATCCTCGACGACCAGCAGCGGCGACGTGTTCATTTCACGCCTTTCGGGTCGAGCGCGTCGCGCAGGCCGTCGCCCAGCAGGTTGAAGGCCAGGCTGACGAGGAAGATCGCCGCGCCGGGCGCGGCCGCCACCCACCACTGGTCGAGCACGTAGAGCCGGCCGTTGGCGATCATCGCGCCCCACTCGGGCATGGGCGGCTGCGCGCCCAGGCCCAGAAAGCCCAGCCCGGCGGCGGTGAGGATGATGCCGGCCATGTCCAGCGTGACGCGCACGATCACCGACGAGACGCACAGCGGCATGATGTGGCGCAGCACGATGCGCCCGGGCGAGGCGCCCAGCAGCCGCACGGCGGCGATGAAGTCGCTCTGGCGCAGGCCCAGCGTTTCGGCCCGGGCCATGCGCGCGTACGGCGGCCACGAGGTGACGGCAATCGCGATCACCGCGTTCTCGATGCCCGGCCCGAGCGCGGCGACAAACGCCAGCGCCAAAATCAGGCGCGGGAACGCCAGGAAGATGTCGGTCAGGCGCATCAGGGCGGCATCGACCAGCCCGCCGGCGTAGCCCGCCACGGTGCCCACCACCAGCCCGATGGGCGCGGCCAGCACCGCCACCAGCACCACCACGAACAGCGTGATGCGCGAGCCGTGGATCAGCCGCGACAAAATGTCGCGCCCCTGGTCGTCGGTGCCCATCCAGTGCGCCCACGAGGGCGGCAGCAGCCGCGTGGTGCGCAGGTCGCCGGTGTAGGCCGAGTAGGGCGCCAGCAGGTCGGCAAAAATCGCCACCAGCACCAGCGCCAGCACGATGGCCAGGCCCACCAGCGCCAGCCGGTTGCGCGCAAACGCGCGCCAGCCGCCGTAGGCCCGGCCCAGCGCGGCCTGGCGCCGCGACGCGGGCCGGTCGGACAGCAGCCAAGAGGCGAGGCCCCCCCGTTCGCCCACTGCGTGGGGCGCGCTGCCCCCCGGGGGGGCTGCGCTTTCCAGGGGCGGCCCGTCGCTGCGCGCGGGCAGGCTTTCGGTTTTCAACGGCGTCGAATCGCTCATCGGGTGCGCGTCCTCGGGTCCAGCAGGGTGTAGAGCAAATCCGACAGCAGGTTCAGGCCGATGAACACCGAGCCGACGACCAGCGTGCCGCCCAGCACCGCGTTCATGTCGGCGTTTTGCAGGGAGTTGGTGATGTAGAGGCCCAGCCCCGGCCAGGCGAACACGGTCTCGGTCAGCACCGAGCCTTCCAGCAGCCCGGCGTACGACAGCGCGATCACCGTCACCAGCGGCACCATCGCGTTGCGCAGCGCGTGGCGCCAGACGATGCGCGCCTCCGACAGCCCCTTGGCGCGCGCGGCCACCACGTACTCCTGCGCCAGCTCGGCCAGCATGAACGAGCGCGTCATGCGGCTGATGTAGGCCATGGAAAAGTAGCCCAGCAGTGCGGCCGGCAGGATCAGGTGCGACAGCGCGTTGCCAAAGGCCTCCCACTCGCCGGCCATGGCCGTGTCCAGCAGCAGCAATCCGGTGACCGGCGTGAGCGTGAACTCGTAGGCCACGTCGATGCGCCCCGGCCCGCCGACCCAGCCCAGCTTGGCGTAGAAGACCAACAGGCCCATCAGCCCGAGCCAGAAGATCGGCACCGAGTAGCCCACCAGCCCGACGATGCGCACCGCCTGGTCGATCCAGCTGCCGCGCCGCACCGCCGCCCACACGCCCAGCGGCACGCCCAGGCCGGCGCCCAGCACGATGCCCAGGCTGGCGAGTTCGAGCGTGGCCGGAAAGGCGCGGCGGATGTCCTGCAGCACCGGGTTGGAGGTCAGCACCGAGGTGCCCAGGTCGCCGCGCAGCACCTTGCCCAAATACAGGCCGAACTGCGCGTAGAGCGGCTTGTTCAGCCCCATCTCCTCGCGCGCCCGCGCCACCACGTGCGGCGGCGCGTTGTCGCCCACCACGGCCAGCACCGGGTCCACCGGAATCACCCGGCCGATGAAGAACGTGACCGCCAGCAGGCCGAGGTAGGTGAGGACGATCACCACCCCAAAGCGCCCGAGCGCCTTCAGCCGGCGTGCATGACGCGACGGGCCGGCAGGGCGCGGGACCGCCGCCAGCGGCGCCGGGCTCAGGGCCAAAGGGTCGGGAACTGCCAAGACGGGTTTCAGCGCTTGACGACGCGGAACATGTAGTTGGTGTCAAACGTCGGGCCGAGCGTGAGGCCCTCGACGTTGCTGCGCACGGCCGCCACCTCGGTCTTCTGGTAGAGCATGATGAACGGGCTGGTGCGCCGGAACTCGGCCTGCAGTTCCTCGTACATCTTCTGGCGCTTGGCCGTGTCGCGCTCGAGCACGGCGGCGTCGGATTTCTTCGTCAACTCCGGAATCGCCCAGGCGTTGCGCCAGGCCAGCGGCTTGGCCTTGGCGTCGTCGGCGTTGTCCGGGTTGCGGGTGAAGGTGTCGGCGTTGGAATGTGGGTCCCAGTAGTCCGAGCCCCAGTCGCCGATGTACATGTCGTGGCTGCGGGCGCGGTACTTGGTGAGCACCTGCTTGCCGTCGCCGGGGATGATCTCCACGTCGATGCCGGCCAGCTTGGCGGTCTGCTGGAAGGCCTCGGTGATGCCCTGCACCGGCTGGATGGTGCGCATGTCGATGGTCACCTTGAAGCCATTGGGCACGCCGGCCTTGGCCAGCAGCGCCTTGGCCTTGGCCACGTCGAGCTTGTAGGGGTTGTCCTTGCTTGCGCCCAGCAGGCCGATGGGCAAGAAGTTCTGGTGCACCACGCCGATGTTTTTGAGCACGGTGTCGCCCAGGGCGGCGTAATCCACCAGCCACTTGAACGCCTCGCGCACCTCGGGCTTGGCCAGTGTCGGGTTCTTCTGGTTGAGGCTGATGTAGTAGACGGTGCTCTTGGGCGCCGAGACCAGCTTGACCGCCTTGTTGGCCGAGAGCGCGGCGATGTCCTGCGGGCCCAGGTTGCGGGCGATGTCGATGTCGCCCTTTTCCAGCAGCAGGCGCTGCGTGGCCGCTTCCTTGACGTGGCGGTAGATCACGCGGGCCAGCGGCGGCTTGGGGCCGTGGTAGTTGTCGTTGCGCTCCAGGGCCACGATCTCGTTGGCGCGCCACTCGCGCAGCTTCATCGGGCCCGAGCCGGCGTAGCGGGTCTTGAGCCAGGCGTAGCCCCAGTCGCCGCCCTGCTCGTTGGCCTGAAGCAGCTTCTTGTCGACGATGGCGCCGACGTTGGCCGTCAGGCAGTTGAGCACGAAGCTTGGCGCGTAGGCCTTGTCGGTCTGCAGCGTCAGCGTCAGCGGCCCGGTGGCCTTGATCTTGTCCTTGACGTTGTCCTTGGAAAAGCCGAACTGCGTCAGGATGAAGGCCGGCGACTTGTCCAGCGCGACCGCGCGCTGCAGCGAGTACGCCGCCTCCTCGGCCGCCAGCGGGTTGCCCGAGGCGAACTTGAGCCCCGGCTTGAGCTCGAACGTGTAGGTCTTGCCGTCGGCCGACACCGTCCAGGATTTCGCCACGTCGCCCACCAGCTTGGACGGGTCGTTCACGTCCAGGCGCACCAGCCGGTCGTAGGTGTTGCCCATGACCTCGCCGGCCGACAGCTCGAAGGCCTCGGCCGGGTCCATCGTGATGATGTCGTCAAAGCCGAAGGCGACCACCAGCGTGTCCTTGGGCGTGGCCGCCAGCGCCGCCGGGGCGTTGCAGGCCAGCAGGGCGGCGGCGGCCGTGGCGCACAGCGCGCGGCGCGAGAGCGGGAAGGCGGGAGATGACGGCTGGTTCAAGATGAATTCCTTGTCGTGAAGAACAGTGGCCCGGGGCTGCGCGGCCGGCCGCCGGCAGGGCTTCGTTGTTTGCAGGAAGCGTGCCCGCGGCATGCGTTTTCAATTATGGCCCCGGATGGCCGCGCCCGGCCGAAGGATTCGGCCGCCCCCGGCCCCGGGGCGGCGCGTGCGGCGGTATAACCCCGTGATCCCCACAACCCCGGGCGGGCAGCGCCTGCGCCGGCCCGCCCTCGCGCAAGGGCCCTGTTCCCCGGCGCTTTTTCACCCCCAGGCAACGCACATGACCCCTGTGTTTCTCTCCCATCCGTGCACCGCGCGGGCGCTTTACTTTGGCGACCGGGCCCTGGCCGCGCTGCAGGCCGTGGCCGAGGTGCGGCTGAACCCGGGCGACACCGAGCTGGCGCCGCAGGCGCTGGCCGCGCTGGCGCAGGACTGCGGCGTCATCGTTTCCTACCGCCAGACCGCGGCCGACGCGGCGCTGTTCGCGGCGCTGCCGGGCCTGTGGGCGTTCGTGCGCTGCGCCATCGACATCCGCAACATCGACGTGCCCGCCGCCAGCCGGCACGGCGTGCTGGTCACGCAGGCCAGCGCCGGCTTCACCGCCGCCGTGGCCGAATGGATCGTGGGCGCGATGATCGACCTGAGCCGGCACCTCAGCGCGTCCACCGCGCTCTACCATGCCGGCCAGCCGGTGCCTGCGCGCATGGGCCGCGAGCTGCGCGGCGCCACGCTGGGCGTGATCGGCTACGGCCAGATCGGCCGCTACCTGTGCGACGTGGCGCTGGCGCTGGGCATGCGCGTCGTGGTTTCGGACCCGCACACCGCCACCGGCCGGCCTGAACTGGCGCAGGTCGGCCTGGAGGCGCTCCTGCAGCAGGCCGACTACGTGGTCTGCCTGGCCGGCGCCAGCGCGGCGACCGAAAACCTGATGGACGCCGCCGCCTTCGCCGCGATGAAGCCCGATGCTTATTTCATCAATGCCGCGCGCGGCAACCTGGTCGACGAGGACGCGCTGCTGGCCGCGCTGGCGGGCGGGCACCTGGCCGGCTGCGCGCTCGACGTGGGCCGCGCGCCCGACCAGATGCCCAGCGCCCGGCTGGCCGCGCACCCGCGCGTCATCGCCACGCCGCACACCGGCGGCCTGACACGGCCGGCCATCGAGCACCAGGCGATGGAGACCGTCGCCCAGGTGGAGGCGCTGCTGCAGGGGCGCCTGCCCCGGGGCGCGGTCAACGCGCCCGAGGCGCGGCGCTGGCGCCAGGCGCTGGGCATCGCAGGGGGTGGCGCATCCTTTTGACCAGCGGCCGCCTGCTATTGAAACCATAGCTGAAAGCCCACGCCCGCATTGGGCTGGCGCGCCAAAAGCCTAGGATTTTCCGGCTGCGGGCGTTGCCGGTGCCGTGGCCGGCGCCGGCTTGTCTTCCTTGGTGACCAGCCAGATGCCGCCGCACACCAGCACCAGGGCGGCCACGTTCTTCCACTCCAGGATTTTCTCGTCCAGGAACAGCGCCGAGAGCACCGTGCCGAACACCGGGATCATGAAGTTGAACACCGTCACCATGCTCACCCGGTTGTACTTGAGCAAAATGGTCCAGAGCGAAAACGCGGCCGACGACAGCAGCACCAGATACGCCAGCAGCGCCGTCGAGGCCGGCGTGAAGCCGGTGAGCGTGCCGCCGGCGGCAAAGCCGCCCAGCAGCAGCGCCAGGCCGCCAATGGCCAACTGGTAGCCGGTCAGCACCACCGAGTCCACCTTCTGCGACACCTTCTTGCCGTAGATGCTGGCGGCCGAGAGCACGAAGGCGGCGATGACGACGAAGCCTTCGCCCAGCAGCGTGAAATCAAAGCTCAGCAGTCCGGCGCTGAAGTTGACCACCATCACGCCGGCAAAGCCGACGATGCAGCCCAGCGCCTTGTTGAAGCTGAGCCGGTCGTTCTTGTAGATGTAGTGGGCCAGCAGCACGCTGAAAAACGTGCCGGTGGCGTTCATGATCGAGCTTTTCACGCCGGTGGCGTAGGCCAGGCCGATGTAGAAGAACACGTACTGCAGGCTGGTCTGACTCAAGCCCAGCAGCGTGACCTGGCCCAGCGTGCGCCCGTCCAGGCGCAGCGTCTTGCGGCCCAGGGCGGCCAGGGCCAGCAGCACCCCGCCGGCAAAGACGAAGCGCCAGCCGGCAAACACCAGCTTGGAGGCGATGTCGCCGGGGGCGATGCCAAACAGCGCGTAGCCGTTCTTGATGGCGGGGTAGGCGCTGCCCCAGAGCAGGCAGCACAGCGTGGCGACGAGGAAAACCACCTTGCGGCGGGTGAAGAAGGAAGCACTGTTCAAGGAAGGCACCTTTGGCAACAGGAAAGGACAAGGATGGGGGCACCGGCGCGCCGGCAGCGTGGGGCGGGTCGGACGAGGACAGGGCGCTATTGAAAAGATAGCGCCCTGTCCTTACCGCGCCTGGGCTGCGGGCAGCAAACGCTGCAAATAGCGGCCGGTGTGGCTCTCGGGGTGGGCGGCAATGTCTTCGGGCGTGCCAACGCCCACCACCCGGCCGCCGCCGGCCCCCCCTTCCGGACCCATGTCGATCAGCCAGTCGGCGGTCTTGATCACGTCCAGGTTGTGCTCGATGATGACGATGGTGTTGCCCGCGTCGCGCAGCTGGTGCAGCACCTTGAGCAGCAGGTCGATGTCGGCGAAATGCAGGCCGGTGGTCGGCTCGTCCAGGATGTAGAGCGTGCGGCCGGTGTCGCGCTTGGAGAGCTCCAGCGCGAGCTTGACCCGCTGCGCCTCGCCGCCCGAGAGCGTGGTCGCCGCCTGGCCGAGCTTGATGTAGGACAGGCCCACGTCCAGCAGCGTCTGCAGCTTGCGCGCGATGGCGGGCACGGCCTTGAAGAACTCGGCCGCGGCCTCGACCGTGAGGTCCAGGATCTGCGCGATGTTTTTTCCCTTGTACTGCACCTCCAGCGTCTCGCGGTTGTAGCGCTGGCCGTGGCAGACGTCGCAGGGCACGTAGACGTCGGGCAGGAAGTGCATCTCGACCTTGACCATGCCGTCGCCCTGGCAGGCCTCGCAGCGTCCGCCGGCGACGTTGAAGGAAAAGCGCCCGGCGCCGTAGCCGCGCTCGCGCGCGGTGTTCATCTCGGCCATCAGCTCGCGGATCGGCGTGAAGAGGCCCGTGTAAGTGGCTGGGTTGCTGCGCGGCGTGCGGCCGATGGGGGACTGGTCCACGTTGATGACCTTGTCGAAATGCTCGATGCCCTCGATGGCCTCGTGCGGCGCGGGCTCCTCGTGGGCGCGGTAGAGCGTGCGCGCCACGGCGGTGTACAGCGTGTCGTTGACCAGCGTGGACTTGCCCGAGCCCGAGACGCCGGTCACGCAGGTGAGCAGGCCGACCGGAAACTCCACGCTCACGCCCTTCAAGTTGTGGCCGCTGGCGTTGACGACGCGCAGCGCCTGCACCTCGCCCAGCGTGGCCTGGTGCACCGCCTCGCGCGCGGCGCGGCGCTCGGCGGCCGGGCTGGGCGCAAAGCGCGCGGGCTTTTTCTTCTCGTCGGCCGGCGCCGGCCTGAGCGTGGGCAGCCAGGGCGTGCGCCGCGCCGGCACGGCGATCGTCAGGTCGCCCGAGAGGTAGCGGCCGGTGAGCGAGGCCGGGTTGGCCTGCACCTCCTCAAACGTGCCCTGGGCCATCACCTGCCCGCCGTGGATGCCGGCGCCCGGCCCCATGTCGATGACGTGGTCGGCCGCGCGGATCATGTCCTCGTCGTGCTCGACCACCAGCACGCTGTTGCCGATGTCGCGCAGGTGCTTGAGCGTGCCGATCAGCCGGTCGTTGTCGCGCTGGTGCAGGCCGATGCTGGGCTCGTCCAGCACGTACATCACGCCCGTCAGGCCCGAGCCGATCTGGCTGGCCAGCCGGATGCGCTGGGACTCGCCGCCCGAGAGCGTCTCGGCGCTGCGGTCCAGGCTGAGGTAGTTCAGCCCGACGTCGTTGAGGAACTTCAGGCGCAGGCCGATCTCGCGCACCACCTTGGCGGCGATCTCGGCCTTGGCGCCCTGCATGGCCAGCGTGCTGAAGTAGGCAAAGCTCTCGCGCAGCGTGGCGCGGCTGATGTCGTGCAGCGCCTTGCGCGGGCTGGCGTTGTCGCCCGCGGCGCTGCCGACGAGGTAGACGTGGCGCGCCTCGCGCCGCAGCCGCGTGCCGCCGCAGTCGGGGCAGGGCTGCAGGCTGCGGTAGCGCGCCAGCTCCTCGCGCACCACGCTGGAGTCGGTCTCGCGGTAGCGGCGCTCGAAGTTGGTGATGATGCCCTCGAAGGGGTGCTTCTTGCTCACCTTCTTGCCGGCGTTCTGGCCCGAGTCCAGGGTGTAGCTGAAGCGGATCTCTTCCTCGCCCGAGCCGTGCAGCACCACCTGGCGCACGTTCTCGGGCAGGTCTTCAAACGCCGTGTCCAGGTCGAAGCGGTAGTGGCCCGCCAGGCTCTCCAGCATGGAGAAGTAGTAGGCGTTGCGCCGGTCCCAGCCCTTGACGGCGCCGCTGGCCAGGCTCAGGGAAGGAAAGGCGACGACGCGGGCCGGGTCGAAGAAGTCGCGGTGGCCCAGGCCGTCGCAGCACGGGCAGGCGCCCACGGGCGAGTTGAAGGAAAACAGGCGCGGCTCCATCTCGCTGAGTGAGTAGCTGCACACCGGGCAGGAGAACTTGGCGCTGAACAGGTGCTCGTGGCCGGCGTCCATCTCCAGCGCCACCGCCCGGCCGTCGGCCAGGCGCAGCGCCGCCTCGAAGCTCTCGGCCAGCCGCTGGCGCAGGGCCGGCGCGGGCGCAGGCGCGGCGTCGGACACGGCCTCGGCGCCTTCGGCCGGGACGGCCTCCTTGTCCAGCCGCACCTTGAGCCGGTCGATCACCACGTCGATGGTGTGCTTCTCGGTTTTCTTCAGCCTGGGCAGGTCGTCGAACTCGTGGATGGCGCCGTTGACGCGAAAGCGCACGTAGCCCTGGGCCTGCATCTCGGCAAACAGCTCGACAAATTCGCCCTTGCGCTCGCGCGCCACCGGCGCCAGGATCATCAGGCGCGTGTCCTCGGGCAGGCCCAGGACCGCGTCCACCATCTCGGCCACGCTTTGCGCCTGCAGCGGCAGGTCGTGCACCGGGCAGTAGGGCGTGCCGGCCCGGGCGAACAGCAGGCGCAGGTAGTCGTGGATCTCGGTGACCGTGCCCACGGTGGAGCGCGGGTTGTGGCTGGTCGCCTTCTGCTCGATGGAGATCGCCGGGGACAGCCCTTCGATCATGTCCACGTCGGGCTTGTCCATGAGCTGCAGGAACTGCCGGGCGTAGGTCGAGAGGCTCTCGACGTAGCGGCGCTGGCCCTCGGCGTAGAGCGTGTCGAAGGCCAGGGACGACTTGCCCGAGCCGGAGAGCCCCGTGATGACCACCAGCCGGTTGCGCGGGATGTCCAGGTCGATGTTCTTGAGGTTGTGGGTGCGCGCGCCGCGGATGCTGATGCTGGCCGCGCCCAGGGCTTTCTCCAAACGCAGCGCCTTGTCGATCGGTTCGGGCGCCGCATCGGGCACGGCACCGGGTGCCGCGGGACGGGGGGGCGGAACGGGGGCGAAGGGGTGGCTGTCGTTGGGAAAGTTCACTGGAATGCTGGCGCCGCAAAGTTTTCCATCATAGACCGGCGCGCCGATCGGCGCTGCCCGCGCGCGCCGTTTCAAGCACAATACAGGGCTGTATGCCGGCCCGCGCGGGCCGGCCGGGCGGCGCCCCAGCGCGGTTTCTCCCCGCCGGGCGGCGCCCGCGCCCGCCCGTATTTTTATGTGAGAAGCCCGCACCGTGCCTGCCCCTCCCACTTCCCTGACCATGACCGCCACCGAGCGGCGCGCCAGCCTGTCGCTGGCCTCGATCTTTGCCCTGCGCATGCTCGGGCTGTTCCTGGTGCTGCCGGTGTTCGCGCTGGAGGCGGCGCGCCTGCCCGGCGGCGACGACCCGGCGCGCGTCGGCCTGGCCATGGGCATCTACGGCTTGAGCCAGGGCTTTTTGCAGATTCCCTTCGGCCTGGCGTCGGACTGGTGGGGGCGCAAGCCGGTCATCATCGCCGGGTTGCTGATGTTCGCGCTGGGCAGCTTCGTGGCGGCCTGGGCGCCCGACCTGCACTGGCTGGTCGTCGGCCGCGCGCTGCAGGGCGCCGGCGCCATCTCGGCGGCCGTCACCGCCTTCCTGGCCGACACCACGCGCGACGAGGTGCGCACCAAGGCGATGGCGCTGGTGGGCGGCAGCATCGCGCTGATGTTTGCGCTGTCGCTGGTGGTGGCGCCCTGGCTGGCCGCGCGCATCGGGCTGCACGGCCTGTTTGCGCTGACCGGGCTGCTGGCGCTGGCCGGCATCGCCGTCGTGCTCTGGTGGGTGCCGCCCGAGCCGCGCGTGCACGTCGATGCGGCGCGCGGCGGCATGCGCGAGGTGCTGCGCCACCCGGGCCTGCTGCGGCTCAATTTCGGCGTCTTCGTGCTGCACGCGGTGCAGCTGGCGATGTGGGTGGCGTTGCCGGCGCTCCTCGTGCAGGCCGGGCTGGAAAAAGCGCGTCACTGGCAGGTCTACCTGCCGGCGGTGCTGGCGTCCTTCGTCATCATGGGCGGCACGCTCTTTCCGCTGGAGCGGCGCGGCTACCTGCGCGCCGTGTTCCTGGGCGCCGTCGGGGTGATCGCGCTGGTGCAGGCCGGGCTGCTGTGGACCGTCTCGGCCCCGGGCGTGCCGGCCCTGGGCTGGCTGGCAGCGCTCCTGGTGCTGTTTTTTTGCGGCTTCAACGTGCTGGAGGCCACCCAGCCCAGCCTGGCCTCGCGCGTGGCGCCGGCGCATGCGCGCGGCGCGGCCCTGGGCGTGTACAACACGCTGCAGTCGCTGGGCTTTTTCGCCGGCGGCGCGGTGGGCGGCTGGGTCACGCGCCAGCACGGCCCGCAGGGCCTGTTCATGGTCTGCGGCGCCTTGGCGCTGCTGTGGCTGGCCGTGGCCTGGCCGATGCAGGCGCCCGCCCGCGCGGCGCGCCAGGGCGCCCCGGCAGGCCCAGCGCAAGGCCGCCCGGCCGGTTAAAATAGACGGTTCATTCACTCTTCGGGGGACAAGCCCCGAAGCATCTACCAGGAAAGAGAAAGCAAGCCATGGCATCCGTCAACAAAGTCATCCTCGTCGGCAACCTGGGCCGGGACCCCGAAATGCGCGCCTTCCCCAGCGGGGACCAGGTCGCCAACGTCACCATCGCCACCACCGACCGCTGGAAGGACAAGGCAAGCGGCGAAATGAAGGAGGCCACCGAATGGCACCGCGTGGTCTTCAACGGCCGCCTGGCCGAGATCGTCGGCCAGTACCTGCGCAAGGGCTCGCAGGTCTATGTCGAAGGCTCGCTGCGCACGCGCAAGTGGACCGACCAGAGCGGCGTTGAAAAGTACACCACCGAAATCCGCGCCGACCAGATGCAGATGCTGGGCAGCCGCCAGGGCATGGGCGGCGAGGGCGCGGGCAGCGGTGGCGGCTACGAGGCGCCGCGCCAGTCCGGCGGCGGCTACGACAGCCCGCGCCAGGGCGCCGCGCCCAGCCGCCCGCCGGCCCCGCGCCAGGCGCCCGCGCCCATGGCCGCGCCGTCCAAGCCCTCCAGCGGCTTTGACGACATGGACGACGACATCCCGTTCTGACGCGCCGGCCGCGCCCGCCCGGGCGCCCCTGAAAAAACCCGCCCCGCGCGGGTTTTTTCATGCGCGCCGCTATGAATAAAATAGCTGCACGCGCAGGCCCGGCCTGCGCAAGACGCCGATTTGCCTTGAAAAAATCGCCACGCCGGGCGGCTGCCACCGCCGCCCCAAGGCGCGCCCTTTGGCCCACCCACCCCGCACTTCCCATGATGAACCCACCGCTTCCTGCCCGCTTCGCCTTGGCGCGCCTGCTGGCCGGCGCCGCCCTGGCCGCCGGCGCGGCCCTGGCGCCGCCGGCGCAGGCCGACGCCACCCTTGAGCCGCTGACCAACCTGCTGCCCCAGCCCGGCAGCGCCGGCCTGGGCGCCGTGCTGCGGGTGGAGACCTCGCCCTACCGGGACGGCGGGCGCCGCTACGACCTGATGCCGCTCTACCTCTACGAGGGCGAGCGCTTTTTCCTGCATGCCAACCGCGGCGGCGTCAAGCTCGGGGAGGACGCGGACGAGCGCATCGACCTGTTCGTCGAGCAGCGCATCGAAGGCTTTCCGGCCGACCGGCTGCCCGACAGCCTGACGGGCATGGCCAAGCGCGACGCGGGCGTGGACCTGGGCGTGTCGTGGCGCTGGCGCCAGCCCTGGGGCACGCTGCAGG
>Ga0308157_10006697_pt1 | contig 13672 bp, 11 predicted proteins | sample PhyBR1_FD_201035 | JGI IMG/M metagenome (GOLD analysis project Ga0308157, IMG submission 201035) | Phyllosphere microbial communities from UC Gill Tract Community Farm, Albany, California, United States - DLSLB.R1 | ecosystem: Host-associated > Plants > Phyllosphere > Unclassified | place: USA...
CTGAGCCATTATCCCGGAATTACTTTTGGTTTTAGTCAGCCAATTCAGGATAATGTGGAAGAATATGTTGCGGGAGTGAAGAGTTCGCTTGTCATCAAAATTTTTGGCGATGATTTGTACGATCTCGAAAAATATGCCAATAAAGTTGCCGCGTCTATTGCAAAAGTAAACGGTGTTACCGATATCAACGTTTATAAAAACATTGGTTTGCCGGAATTACGCATTCAACTGCACGATTCTAAAATGGCTCGATACGGCATTCAAACCGCCGATGTTCAGGCTGTAATTGAAATGACGATTGGCGGACAAGCTGCCACCAAGTTTTATGAAGGCGACCGTAAGTTCGATGTGATTCTACGCTTTCAGGAAGCTTACAGAGATTCGCCTGAAAAAATTGGAAACATCTTGATTCCAACAAGTAACGGGCACAACATTCCGCTACAAGAAATAGCTACGATTGACTATAAAACCGGACCGGCATTTATTTACCGTGAAGGCAACAGCCGTTACATAGGAATTGGTTTCAGTATCGAAGGTCGCGATTTGGGCAGCACCATTGCCGAAGCCAAGCAGGTTGTGGCAAAAGAAGTTAAACTGCCTAAAGAAAATTATACCGAATGGGCGGGCGAATTTGAGAGTAAAGAACGCGCTACCAAACAGCTGGCATTGGTTGTACCTGTTTCATTAGTATTGATTTTACTGCTGCTTTATACCAATTTTGGCAACATGAAAGATACCGCAATTGCATCGTTAACATTGCCTTTTGCTTTTATCGGTGGATTTATATCGCTTTGGCTTACAGGAACGGTTTTCGGAATATCGGCAGGTATCGGTTTCATCATTCTGTTTGGTGTAGCAACGATTGACGGAATTGTTTTGATTGGGGTTATAACCGACAATCTAAAACATAAAATGAAGCTGAAAGAAGCCATTGCAAATGGTGTAAAAAGCAGGATTCGACCAGTTGTAATGATTGCCTTAATGGGATCTATGGGATTGTTACCCGCAGCATTATCGACCGGAATGGGATCAGAAATACAAAAACCACTCGCAATTATGATTGTTGGCGGATTGATTGTGTGTTTAATTTTATCATTTTCTATACTACCCGTAGTATTCTATTACGCCTATAGAAAACAAAAAGAATAAAAGTAAATTATTAAAATACAGATAACCTTTACCTAACTATCGTAACAAAGCATTACCGTAATTTAGTAGTGTCTTTAAACAAAATAGTTAATTATTAATTTAACGAGAGGGGTGTTTTTTATCTGCTAAAGCAAGTTGTGAAACTTGCTTTTTCTTTTTTTAAAAAGAATTGTATTTTTGCAAAAATTTTTAATCATGAAAAAACTAACACTTATTGCCTTATTGGCATTTTTTGGTACAGCAAATGCTCAAACCGAAACAGCAACCACATTACCAACCGCTAAAGGAAATTGGATTATAGGAGGATCGACCAATTTAGGGTTCAACAGCAATAAAGCAACTCAAAAGTCAGGAGACTATTCTGTAGACGGACAAAAAACCACCACTTTTAATGTAACACCTACTGTAGGTTATTTTGTTATTGACAATTTGGCTGTAGGATTGAATTTAGGTTATGAAGTTCAAAAGCAGGATGCATCTTACGATTTCAATCAAACAGCAAAAGTAACCAATACTGTTTTTTCGGTTATTCCTTCTGTAACCTATTTTATTGAAGCCGATTCTAAAGCTTTTCCCTATATAAGTGCAGGAGCCGGATATGCAGCAATAAAAACGAAAGTAGCATCTACCGAAACACAAAATGATAACTTTTTTGTTTGGGGTGGAAAAGCAGGACTAGCTTACTTTATAACGCCAAGTATTGCAATTGATTTGGGATTGAATTACCAACAGCTTTCAACTAAATATGAAGAAACTTTTAGTACAACGGAAAATAAAGTAATTTTCAAAACGCTTGGAGCTTCTATCGGATTCAATTTTGTACTATAATCGGAAAGGCTCGACAAATGTCGAGCCTTTTTATATTTCAAGATATATTATTTAATTAAGAATAGCAGCAATTCCAGGTAATGTTTGTCCTTCTAACATTTCCAACATAGCACCACCGCCTGTAGAAACATAGCTTACTTTATCGTCTAAACCAAACTGTTTTACTGCTGCTACAGAATCTCCGCCGCCTACTAACGAGAAGGTTCCTGCTTCTGTTGCATCGGCAATAAAATTACCCAATGTAATGGTTCCAGCGGCAAATTTTTCCATTTCGAAAACGCCTAAAGGTCCGTTCCATAAAATAATTTTAGATCCCATAATTACTTTATTTAATTGCTCCAATGTTTTTGGACCAACATCTAATCCTTGCCATCCGTCAGGAATATCATTTGCAGGAACAATTTTAGTGTTTGCATCGTTAGAAAATGCATCGGCAGCAACTACATCAACCGGAATATGAATCTGTACGTTTTTAGCTTTAGCTTCTTCTAAAATTTCTAACGCCAATTCCATTTTATCGTCTTCAACAAGAGAACTACCAATCTTTCCGCCTTGTGCTTTTATGAAAGTAAACATCATTCCACCGCCAATAATCATGTGATCTACCTTATCTAAAATATTTTCGATAATCGTAATTTTAGACGATACTTTAGATCCGCCTAAAACAGCCGTAACAGGTTTATCGGTTGAATTCAGAACTTTATCGATACTTTCAATTTCTTTAGCCAATAAAGTTCCAAAACATTTATCGTTCGGGAAAAATTTCGCAACAATTGTGGTAGAAGCATGTGCGCGGTGTGCTGTTCCAAAAGCATCATTCACATACACATCGCCTAATTTCGACAATTTTTCTGCAAAAGCTTCGTCGCCCGCTTCTTCTTCTTTATAAAAACGCAGATTTTCCAACAAAATCACATCGCCTGCTTTTGCATTGGCAACTACTTTTTCAACATCAGCACCTAAAGAATCGTTTACAAAAGTTACTTTTCTGCCCAAAACCTCTTCTACTTTCGATACGATGTGCTTTAAAGAAAATTTATCTTCCGGTCCGTTTTTTGGTCTGCCCAAATGCGACATCAATATTGCCACACCGCCATCGTTCACAATTTTATCGATTGTTGGTTTTGCGGCTACAATTCGGTTATCGTCGGTTACCTGAAACTGGTCGTTTAAAGGCACATTAAAATCTACGCGAATAATGGCTTTTTTGTTGTTGAAATTGAAATCGTTTATTGTTTTCATTGCTTTTTTATGTAGTTGAATTGTTTGTAAAGCGCAAATATACAATTTTGTATTTTGTTTGTTTATACAGAATTACAAGGTTTCATAAAAATAAATTACATTTATATTTGTTAGCAAATCCACGTTTAAAAAAGCTATTTTTGCAGTATGAAATTTTCAGATATCGTAGGTCAAAACCACTTAAAAAACCATTTGGTAAACAGCGTTCAGAAAGGCAGAATTCCGCATGCCCAATTGTTTATTGGTCAGGAAGGAAGCGGCACATTATCAATGGCACTGGCGTATGCCCAATACATTATCTGCAATAATAAGGGCAGTGAAAACGATGGCGGATCTGCTGCATGTAATTTAAAGTTTGATCATCTGCAACATCCCGATCTGCATTTTGTGTATCCGGTTGCTACTACAGACAGTATTAAATCGAACGCGACAAGTGATGATTTTATGGGCACATGGATCGATTTTTTAAAGGAAACGCCGTATGGCTCTGTTAATGATTGGTATGAAGCAATAGGGATTCAAAAAAAGCAGGGAAACATTTCGGTTCACGAAGCGGCAAGCATCCTTAAAAAACTTATTTTAAAGCCGTTTGAAGGCGGTTATAAGGTAATGATTATCTGGATGGCAGAAAAGATGAATACCGAAGCCGCAAACAAGCTGTTGAAGCTGTTGGAAGAACCTACCGATAAAACGGTTTTTATATTGATTGCCGAAGACGAAAAAGCAATCTTGCAAACCATACTGTCGCGTTGCCAGATTTTACATTTTAATGCTTTAAACGAACAGGAAATTGTTCAGGGATTAATTGAAAAAGAAAACTGTGATGAGGTTGATGCTTATAGTATTGCCAAACAGGCACAAGGAAATTACAACAAAGCACTGAAGCTGCGTTATAATATTACAAACGAATATCCGTTTGACGAATGGTTTGTAACTTGGGTTCGTGCAGCGTTTCGTGCCAATAAAAATGCGCGTGTTGTAAGCGATTTAATTAAATGGAGTGATGAAATTTCGGCAATTGGTCGTGAAAAACAAAAGCTTTTTCTGAATCATTGTATGGAATTATTCCGCCAGGCTTTACTGTTGAATTACAGCACTAGCGAATTGGTTTACATGGAACCGAAAGTTGATAATTTTAAACTGAAGAATTTCGCGCCTTTTGTAAACGAACACAATATTTTAGAAATTTATCAGGAAATTGAAGATGCAACCTACCATATAGAACGCAACGGAAACGCCAAAATGATTTTTACCGATCTATCTATTAAACTGACTAGGTTGATTCATAAAAAATAAATTTCTTATTATTTTTCGATTTCGTTTTGTAGTTTAAAAATAATTTATACATTTGTAACTCATAAGTGTTTTTTTTGGTTATAGAAAAGCATCTGTCTTCATTGACAGGTGCTTTTCTTTTTTATGCTACTGCCTACTGTCGTATTATTAAAACCAACTCTCTTTTTCCACGCACTTACTGTATTACGACTTAAATTGAATTTTTGTGCCGTTTCAATATTGCTTAATTTATTTTCTTGTTGATACTTTAAAACTTTTGTAATCGTTGAAGGATCGTATGATTTGTGCTTGTTTACTTTGTTTTCATCGCCAAAAATCATCTTATTGAGACTTAAAACATCATAGAAATCATTAATTTCCTTTTCTAACACAATGGCTCGCAATTCTTTCTTTTCCGGGAATTTCAAGTCTAAAATGTCTTGAAATATTCTTTTATAATTTATGCTCATCTTATTTATTATATTTTTTAATCCAGTTATGCAAAGTGGTTTTAGGAATACCATACAATTCGGTGATCTCTGTATGTGTCTTCGTTTTATTTTCAATTAATTCCAGTACAAAATCAATGATTTCTTTTGTATAGATGCTTTTGCGGAACACAGGTATTTCACTATCGTATTTTCGTGATGTCTGCTGATTGTTATTTGTCGGCGCGTAAAAAAGCAGATGCTGTGAGTACACCCTGAACAAATCGTATTTTATCACCTTACTCAATTTTAACAACAGTTCGCTGTCCAAACTTTTAGAGTGATACATTTTAGTCAGTTCAGTCTCCGATATCTCCAAATAGCTGCATATCTTATAGGGATCTAATTGATCCTCTTTAACTATTTTTCTGATTAATTCGCCTATATGTATTTCTTTAAAATTCATAACTAAAAAGAATAAAACTATTAATGTATTTACCTGTAAAACCATTATTCTTTTATTGATAAAGCGAGGAATAAAAATCCCTCGCTCTAACTTAACAACAATAACTATTTCCTTTTTTCAACTCCCTACGTACTCATAATAGAATTTAAACCTATTGTTTCTCTGATTTTTTGTGATTGAATATCAAAGACCTTTTTTAATTCTATTTGCCCTAACAGAATTACATTTTTTAACTAATGATTTTAAATTCTATGATACAAATTTAAAAAGTTGAAAATGAACATTGTGTAGTATTATAACAGAGTTTTTGTAGAATTAGTTCTACTTGCTTACGCTACATCTGCAAAAACAAAAACCGAAGAAGTATTTCCTCGGTTTGTTTATGAATAATAAGCAATCATCATTAAGTTTAAAACTTACATCAACAGAATAGTGAACTCTGATCTGCGGTTTGCCTGGTGTACTTCTTCGCTGCTTTTAACTCCGTCTGCACATTCGTTGATAACTGACGTCATCGTAGCCTTTTGCCATTAAACGCGATGCTTCGATAACTTGTGAGATTAACCATTCACGGGTTGATTTCGCACGTCAGTCTGATAACTTGTCGTTGTATTTGTGCGATGCACGACTGTCGGTATGTGAACGGATGTCAATCTTCATTGTCGGATATTCTTTCAACACCGCCAATACTTTGCAAACTCTACTGCTACATCTGTACGGATGTTGTATTGGCCCAGATCAAAGTAAATAGGGTTCAATTTTAATAATTTAAACAAATTATATTTTTCTCAATATTGTTTGCAATTTCAGTTTCAAACAACATTTGCAAAATAAATTATTAAAGCAGCCTTCAGTACAAATTCACGTTTACTAAAGCAGATAGCTTTGCGGTTCAGATACATTACCCAATGTCCTCCAAATAAATTTTAAACAAATACCAAAAATTGGTATATTTGATCTTAGAAATTTAATCAAATAGTAATGGCAAAAAATACTTCGATTTTATTGGGCGATTATTTCGACAATTTTATCAATTCGCAAATAAAAATTGGAAAAATATTCTTCTGCAAGTGAGGTTGTAAGAGCTGCTTTAAGAATGTTTGAACACGAGGAAACTAAAAAAACAGAATTGATTAAAGAATTAAAAAAAGGAGTGAAATCTGGTTTCTCAACAAATTTCAATCGAGAAACTTTCAAGCAAAATTTACATCAAAAATATTCTGCTAAATAATGAATTACAAAATAAGTAATCAAGCAGAAATTGATTTAGAAAATATTTGGCTTTACACTTTTGAAAAATGGTCTTTGGTACAACCTGATTATTATCTTGATTTAATTATCGACGAAATTGAATATATTTCTGAAAATCCAAAGTCTGGAAAAGATTATAATGATGTTAGGAAAGGATATTTTATATCTAGAGTAAAATCACATTTTATTTTTTATTGTATTAATCTAAAAGAAGAAATTGTAGAAATTATCAGAATTCTGCATCAGCAAATGGACATCGGAAATCACCTAAACGAATAGTAAACCGTAATTCTTGCAGCAGCTAACACATGTAACTGTTGCGCAACTCCAATTTTCAGAGTACAAGCGTAAAACATTATAAAAAAATTCTTTAATAGCTATTTTAAGGAGGTTTGTTTTATTATTCATACATAAATTAACCTGCTTCAATTCTTTAAACAAAACTTAGCGCAATTGCTACACATTCCGTACCTCTACAAAACAAACCATAACAGTATTTGCAGGGTGCGGTGACTCACTCGCTTTATCATTCGTATAAACCACGGCCAATCCCACAAAAGGTAATTGTTCATGGCTTTCGTCAGCAGAGGCAAAATCCACAACTAAATCAACATTTTTGGTTTCTCCGTCAAGCTTTACGTACTGTATGTTGGGTTGGGTTAAAGAAATCTCGCCATCAGTCACACCATACCATCCCGTAGCTACCTCTAAAAACATCCCTTTGTATTTTAATGCCAGTTCGTATGAGATCTTTCCTAAAGCAAGCTTGTTGGTACTAACATTGTAAAATAAGGCGCTTGGATCTATTTTCGAGTTTTTATTAAGTGGTTTGTTGCTTAGGGTACTGTAGCTGTCCAAATCTTGCAGAAGCTCGTTAAAAGTTTTTTCCGGTTCGTTCTTCGCTATTTGCAGAAAAAGAGCCATCAACTGGTTATGGAAAGTGCCGTCTTTCAGCCGCCACAAATACGGTTGTAATTCTTGCTTTAATCTTTTTACATATTGGGATACCTGCGCAAACCGCTCCTGACCCACTTTGACATTCGGGTGGTTCTGTGTGGCTGCCTTGGTAAACCCGCCCGAATAACGCTTTACGTATGTTTTACCGTTACGCTGGCAAAATATAAAATCTCCCAAACGTCCCCGTATGTTAAAGATATTGTCCGACTTAGCCATATACTTCTGTTTTTACCATATTTTGTAGTAGTTATCTAAAATACGAAAAAAATTCCTACCTTTCAATTTCTGTCCCATTCCCAACTTCCCTTTTCCCCATTCAATACCGCCTTTGTATCGCATCAGTGCCGCATCAGTGCCGTGTTTACTACATACCAAAGCCGTATATTATCCATAGTTTAGTCTGGTTAAACCTTAACACTCATTATCTTTAGTAACGTTTATCTTCGGATAACAGCAGTCAACTCATTTAGTACTATCGTAAACATAGGTATTTAATAATCCATCAGCAAATCAGCAAATCAGCAAAAATAATCTGAGCATCTCCTATGTTTGCAAAGTTATAAATTTGAATAAAATAAGATAAAAAAGGATGAGAGTTGACAGTGCATTAAATAACATAGTAATGTATATTCAGCCACAGATATAACCTCATTCTTGTTTTATCTTTTAGAGTCTGAACAGAATGTAAGGAATAATCAACCATAAGATTATATCCAGAATATCCAACCAGGAGACAAGACGAAGGGAGATTTTTTATCTTATAATTTTAGTTTTATTCACAAAAAAAGTTGGAAATGAAAGTTTTAAAGCAAGTATTAGGAGTCGATGTTTCCCAAAAAGAATTAGAAGTGAGTTTAGGCAGGCTAAACGAAGATTTAAGCATTGAGTTGTATTCTCATCGGGTTTTCAAGAACAAAGAAACAGGATTCGAGGCCTTGTATAAATGGCTTGTGAAGAATACTATTGTTGAATTCCCCTTCCGTATCGTGATGGAAGCCACCGGAGTTTATCATCAGAAGTTCGCTTGTTTTATAATAGAAAAAGGCTGTAATATAAGTATTGTTCTTCCCAACAAAATCAGTAATTATATGCGAACTTTGGACACGAAGACCGTAACGGATAAGACTTGTAGTGAAGCTATTACAAGGTTTGGTTTGGAAAGAAAGTTGGAAGATTGGAACAAACCTGATGATACTTATCGAAGCTTACAACAATTAACCCGTGAACGAGACCAGATAGTAAATGAAAGAACTGTTTGTAAAAATCGTTTACACGCAGAAGAAAGCGAGGCTTTTCCCAATGAAGGAAGTATTAGAAGGATCAATGAACTGATAAAATTCCTCAACAAACAAGAACAAGAAATTAAGCAAGAAATAGCCATAATACTAAATGAAAACCCAGCCATAAAAGAACAAGTAAAACGAATCTCTACCATTCCGGGAATGGGAGAACTAACAGCAACGATTATTTTAGCCGAAACCAATGGTTTTGAACTTATACGAAGTAAGAAACAATTGACCAGCTACGCAGGAATGGATATAAAAGAAAAGCAATCGGGAACATCGGTAAAAGGGAAACTCAGACTATCCAAAAAAGGAAATCGACACATACGGAAGGCAATGCATTTACCATCGTTATCAGCCGTGAAATACAATCCGATACACAAGGATTTATATGCGAGATTAGTGGCAAAACACGGAATCAAAATGAAAGGCTTAGTAGCAGTACAAAGGAAATTATTGGAATTATCTTTTATCCTTTGGAAAAACAAAATCAACTATAACCCTGAATATGAAAAAGAAAAGAGAGCTGTACAAAATGACAAGCCCTCTTTGAAACTAGCATAAAGCTGTTTTGAATCTCAAATATATAAAAAATACATATTTTATTTGGTGGTTAACACAGAATCTGTGGTAAATAAAACAAAACAAAAAAGCGCTACCCTGAGGTAACGCTTTAAAAATATAAACTTATGGGAATCTTACATTTCCACAATAATAAACTCCGATCTTCGGTTCATCTGGTGTTCTGCTTCTGAACAGTTTATACCGTCTGCACAGCCGTTTACCAGTTGTGTTTCTCCGTAACCTTTCCAGGTTAAACGGTTGCGGTTAATACCGTTTGCGATTAACCATTCCGCTGTAGATTTTGCACGGTTAGATGATAACGTTTCGTTATATCTGTGCGTTTGTCGGCTGTCGGTATGCGAACGGATGTCGATCTTCATCGTCGGATATTCTTCCAGCACCGCAAATACTTTTGCAAGTTCCAATGCCGCATCAGGACGTATGTAGTATTTGTCTAAATCAAAGTAAATTGGATTTAAATTCAATACTTTAAACAGATCGTCACCCGGCTTCAGTGGAATTTTAGCAGGTTCCAGTATAATCTCCGCCTCGGTAATACCGCTTTCATTCGGTAAGGTAACTTTTATTTCCTGTGTTATATAACCTTCTTTCTCACCTTTTAAATTGTAGATATCTCCACATTCAAATGTATGGTTAAAATTATAGGTTGGCGCATTGTAATGATTGCTTGTATCTTTAACAGCATATAACTGATCAGCCAAAGTTACCTTCGCATCATTAATCAGTTCCCCTGTTTTACCGTCAATCACTTTTACGTATAGCATCTGATTACAGTTCAATACCAGCGGTCGTAATTCGGTAAACGAATAAATATCGTCGTTGCCCTTACCTCCATCTCTGTTGGAACTGAAAAAACCTTGTTTGGTTTCATTGTTTAGGTAATAGGCAAAATCATCGAATTCCGAATTTACCGGAGCACCAACATTCTGTACGTCTCCAAATTTGTCAGCTTCATTGATCTGCGCAGCATAAACATCTAATCCGCCAAGGCCTACGCGCCCATCGCTTGAAAAGTATAACTCGTTGTTGGCAGTCACAAACGGAAATGTTTCACGCCCTTCGGTATTGATACCTTCTCCTAAATTTTCAGGCGTACCGTAGCTTTCACCGCTTACCGATACTTTCCACAAATCACCGCCACCGAAACCGCCAGGACGGTCACTTGAAAAATACAAGGTACGTTCATCATTGCTCAACGCAGGGTGTGCCGTATTGAACTGGTCGCTGTTAAACGGAAGTTCCGTAACGTTCACCCACTTTCCATCTCTAAGTTCTGCACGGAAAATTTTAAGGTTGGTATTTTTGTTCGAATCAAAACGTCGCTTTCCTTTAACGATGTTGTTGCGGGTAAAATACATCGTTTGCCCGTCTTTTGTTACGATTGCAGATGATTCGTTCAGTTTCGTTTTTACTTGCCCTTTAATGCGGTTCGACTTGTAGTCTGTTACTACCGTTTCTGCATCTGCTGTATAAAGGTTAGTAAAAGCATCTCCCGTCCAGGTATGTCGTTTAACGGCTAAATGACCGGTGTCTTTAGCACTGGTGTAATAAAAAACGTTCTGATGTACAAATGTGCCGTAATCGGCATAAGGGGTGTTGATTGCCAGATTGGTAATCTCGCCGGTTCTGCCCGAATTTTCCTTTATCTGGTTATTAAGGCTTTCTTCGCTTTTGCGGATTTTTGAAATCTGCGCTTCATCACCTGCTTTTTTTACAAATGCATCATAATACTTTTTCGACTCTTTTTCGTCGCCAGTGTTCTGTAGTGTATGTGCGTAACGATAAAAGTATTCTGTTGGAATGTTTGATAAATCGTAATCCGAAAAAAGCTTTTGATAGTATTTCTGTGCTTCGCTGTATCGGCCGTTGAAATAATACGCATTGCCTAGTTTTTCAACCATTTCCTGACTTGAAAACCCTTTGTCTAATACTTTTTCGTACATCTTCACTGCATCCATGTACGCCCAGCGGTCGTATCCTTTGTTTGCCGTATTTAAGCCCGTTTGGGCAAAACCATCTGTGTTCCCTAAAAATAAAGAAAACACAAAAGCTATTGTTGATAATCTTTTTTTCATTTCTTTAATTTTTAGTAGAATCGTGGTGAATTCACACGATTGTATTTATTAAACAATTCAAAACGCATAAACACTTCATGTGATCCGTTGTTATAACGTGCCAGCTTCGTCGTTTCTGCATCGTAGCTGTAACCTATCATTAAACCGTCTGTTATCTGGAAACCAATTAAACCGCTCCACGCTGCATCCCAACGGTACGCTGCTCCTAAAGTCAGCTTGTCGTGAATAAGGAAATTAGCTGTCAAATCTGCTTGCAACGGGGCTCCTTCCGTAACTTTTATCAATGCTGCCGGTTTAAACTTCAAAGTTGGATTCAACTCAAATATGTGCCCTCCCATTAAATAAAAATTCATTCGCTGGTTCATGGAACTGTAGATGGTTCCGTTTTCAAACCTTTTGTTCTCTAGAAAATTCGGTACCGACAAGCCAACATAACTTTTCTCGTTATGCCAGTACACTCCGGCTCCTATATTTGGTGAAAACTCGTTTTGAATATCTACCGCTAATAAGGGATCTCCCGGTGTGGCTTGCTTTAAGCGGCTATATTCCACATTAAGCATATTTGCTGATCCTTTTACTCCAAAACTTAGTTTGCTGCCCTGGCGGTTTAGGTCAATTCTATAAGACAAATCCACGCTTATGGTGTTTTCTTCTGTTACTCCCAAACGGTCATTTACAAAACTTACACCCAAGCCTAACTTACTGTCGCGTAGCGGTGTATTAATTGAAAATGAATTTGTTGTGGGAGCTCCTTCCAATCCTACCCATTGTGTACGGTGTAAGCCAAATATACTTAGTGCGCCTCTGCTGCCTGCATACGCCGGGTTGATGTTTACAGTATTGTACATATAATGTGTGTACTGGGGGTCTTGTTGGGCGTGCATTTCTGCACACCCTAAACTTAACAAGACTCCTGCTAATACTTTATTGAAAATATGTGAAAATTTCATATTCCGTATTATTTAGTTGTTTCTAAATGCAGATAACCTGCCTGTTCAATAGGATAAACCTGTCCGTTACCTAAATCGTAATCGTATTTGATTACATAATAGTACGTACCTGTTGGTAGCATTGAGTCTTTGCTAACTGTTACACGTCCATTTGCATAACCTTTGAACGTATTGCCGTTTGAATTGTAGTTCTTGGTTTCATAAACCAGTACACCCCAACGGTTGTAAATATCTACCCTGTTTCCTGGATAACAATCTATTCCTTTTAATACCAGTTCATCGTTGTATCCATCGCCGTTTGGCGTTACGGCATTGAAAACTTCAATTTTACATGCTAAATGTATGGTTTGGGTATAGCTTGTTTCGTTTCCACAATCATCGGTTGCAATCCATGTTCTTAATATCGTGTATTTGGTATCTCCACATGCGCTTGGTACTACTTCGTCTGATACTGTTACAGTTGCCGATCCACAATTATCGGTTGCTTTCAATACTTCTGCATCTTTCAATTCCTCACATTTGATGAAGATTTCTTTGGCAGGAAGATCGCTTACGAATTCTGGTGCGGTCGTATCAACTATTCTGAAAGTCGCCGTACGGCTGCTTGAGTTTCCACATGCATCTGTTGCCGTGAAAATTACTTCTGCAGCTGCTGCACCTCCGCAAGTAGTTTTCAATCCTTTGAAGTTATGACTCCATTTAACTTCGGTTGAGCATAGGTCTTGTACCGTTGCACCACCGTAGCTGTTTATCCAGGCGTTAAGATCATTTATGTTTCCGTTTCCGTCACATTCTACTATTACATCTTCAGGCTCTGTAATGAAATCCGGTGCCGTTGTATCAGTACTTGTGAAGGTAGCTTCTTTACTTATATGGTTTCCACACTCGTCTGTTGCTCTAAAACGTACTGTCGTTTTGCTTGTTTTTCCACACAATACTGCTGTATCTACTACAGAATAAGTGTAAGTAACCGCTCCGCAATTATCCGTTGCTATACCGCCGCCGTGATTTGCCAACCATGCATTGTATGCTGAAGTATTACCTGATCCGTCACACTCTACAACCTCGTTTTGTGGTTCGGTAGTGAATACCGGTTTCGTGGTATCAACTATCGTAAAGGTGCTTACTGTTGAAACACTGTTTCCACATGCATCGGTTGCCGTGAACGTTACTGTTACGCTGC
>Ga0308157_10006698_pt1 | contig 13671 bp, 15 predicted proteins | sample PhyBR1_FD_201035 | JGI IMG/M metagenome (GOLD analysis project Ga0308157, IMG submission 201035) | Phyllosphere microbial communities from UC Gill Tract Community Farm, Albany, California, United States - DLSLB.R1 | ecosystem: Host-associated > Plants > Phyllosphere > Unclassified | place: USA...
TATCCCAAACCTAAACCAATTACCATTGCAAAGAATATCCAAAGCGTTAAATAGCGGTCTAAAAATTTTAGTTTTACTTGCATATTTACAATTTAACAACAACCCGAATTTGGTGAGCAACAAGAATTATTCAATTCTGATAAACTAACTTTTTGTTTCTCCGCAGGAATTCCACAAGCATCCTGAGCTAAACAAGCCGTAGTTTTGCTAACCAAAACAAATGTTTTTCCGTTAAATTCTAAACCGTATTTTCCGATGGTATCACTTTGATATTCAACTTCTATTTCAAAATCTTCGATACCTAATTTTTCTTCTGAAAGCTTGATAATGTTGAGCAATTTGTTAGGTTTTAAGCGATGCTCAAAATCGTCAGCGTTCCACAATTGAAAGTTTACAACTTTTTCTGTGCGAATTACACCACCGCAATCGATGAATTTTTTTGTAATCATTCCCACTTCCGTAACGTGGAAATGTTCGGGAACAAAAGTTCCGTTTTCTAATTGAAATTCAACATTTTCTAATGTTGGTAAAATCTGTTTTACGTCTGATAATTTCATTGTTTTACTGTTTATTGTTTAAATGCAATATTGCGATATTGTTGGTAAAAAAAATGCTTTAACAGCATTTGGCTTTAGAAACTGTTTCTACAATTTTTGAAAAGTAAATATTTAAAATCTCGATTGTTTTTTCATCAATGCAGTAACAAATCGAATTTCCTTCGATGTTTCCTTTAATAATTCCGGCATTTTTTAATTCTTTTAAATGCTGCGATACGGTGGGTTGTGCCAATGGAAGTTCATTTACAATGTCGCCACAAATACATTCGTTTACTTTCATTAAATATTCAATAATCGCAATTCTTGCAGGATGCCCCAACGCTTTTGCAATTGTCGCAATTTGATTTTGCTTGTCCGTAAAATGTTCTGTTTTAGTTGCTCCCATTTTCTATAAAAACCACATTGCAATATTACGATAATAAATTTATCAAGCAAGATTTTATTTATTTTTTTAATTACTTAAATGTTGAAGTTTGAACAAACGGTTCTCATAGGGTAACGAACAAAAAAAGCTGTGTAATCTGTAGCTGGTTAAAATTTTTAGAAGTCAAAAGCAAAATACATTGAAAGTCTATAGTTTTGACTATTTTTGACACCAATGAAAATAAAATTCGTATCAATTTAAACGTATTAAAATGTTGATTAGAAAAGCAAAAGCAGAAGAATCTCAAATTATTTCTTACCTTATTTTATTGGCTATGGAAGATATTGTGTATGGTTTTATTGAAGAAAACTCTTTTGAAAAGGCTGTGGAATGGCTAAATAGTTTGGTTAAAGAAAAAAACAATCAATACTCGTACGAAAATTGCTGGGTTGCCCAACTAGATCACGAAATAGTTGCTGCCGCCCTTGTATATAACGGTGTTAAATTACAAGAATTAAGAGATCCTGTTGCTAAAAGTATCAAATCAAGGTTTCACAAAGATTTTAATCCGGAAGATGAAACCCAGGCAGGCGAATATTATATAGATTGCGTGGGCGTTCACCCAAATAAACAAGGCAAAGGAATTGGTTCACAGCTGTTTCGGTTTTTAATAGACGAATATGTGTATAAAAGAAACCAAACTTTAGGTTTGCTGGTTGATGATGAAAATCCCGATGCTAAAAAACTCTATTTAAAATTAGGTTTTAAAGTGGTTAACAAAAAGATATTTGCCGGTAAAAATATGGAACATTTACAGTTTACAAAGTAATTGCCGCTTTAGTTGGAAAAAGCTTTTTTTGAAATTGAAACCAACTACGTCTCGGGGCTTGGCGATGTGGCGGATTTGAAAACCCCAAATTTTCAACTTTACACCCAACCCAGCAACAGCCATTTTTTATTTTATAAATTTATGAAAAAAGAAAATAAATGGCTGTTGCGAATTAAAAAGCACAAAACTTTCCTTAATCACTAAACCCGCCATTGCGCACAAACCCTTGTTGTGCGACGTTTTTATTCAGTAATTGTATTAAAATCGATAGCCTACATTTAAACAAAATTTAGCAACGTGGTCGTGGTCAGTTTTCTTAGCATTTAAGACTGTTATTCCCATACCTATGTTTGCACCATAAGTAAATTCACTTTTTGTGACACCTTTCCAGCCTAATCCTGCACCAATGGAAAGATTAATAACATTAGGATTTTCAGTAAAAGTTGTTTTTTCTACTGTGTCATATATTTTTTTTCCATCAGTTGAGTGAACCATTCCAAATCCTTCAACAAAAAAGCCTGAGGCATATTTTTTTCCAAAATACCTTCTGTAGTATGGAGAGATAGAATAATTCATATCATCTTCCTTAGTATTATTGTATATATAAAAAACAGAAATTCCCAATGATGACTTTATGTTTAAATGCCTTTCATAACTTGCATTAATTCCTCCCGATAAAGGTCCAATTAAATTCAGTATAACTTCATTTTTCTTTTCATAGGGATTTATTACAAAGGTTTCATTTTTATTTTGTGCATTAACAACAAAAGATGAAAACAGTATTATAACTGCTAAAAAAAATTTCATATTTTTTATATTTCATTAATTGTGAACAAACCTAATAGTAATTTTCTTTCTGATATGTTAAATTGATCATAAACGACTCGTTAAATAAAGTATAGATAAGGTAAGAGAAAAATTTTATAAAGATTTTGTAAGTTTAGTTTATGACAGCCCATTCTTTTGTAAAATGTCGCACAACTGGAAATTATACGTTACATTTGAAAAAATTTCATAAAATGATTCAGTCAAAATTAAGCAACACTGCCTATTTTTACAGTTTACTAATTTTAAGTTTTCCGGTTTTAACGGTCTTTGTTGTCAACAAATTTTTACGTATGTTTCAAGACAACTGGCATTGGGGCTTAACGGTATTTTTGGTTGTATGCGGTTTGGTAAGTTTATTTGTTATTATCTGGGGATTTTTTATTGAAATGAACCTGCGTATGGCAACGGTAAAAATTATCAACGACACCATTGAAGTAAAACAACTGTTAGGCTTTGGTACTAAAAAAACTTTTAAGATTGATGCAATTGATGGTTTTGCCATTCGCGAATTTAGACAGCGTGCACAACATCACGAGTATTGTTATTTAATTCAAGACAAAAAAGCCATTGCCGTTTTTTCGAGTTTATATTACAAAAATTATATGGAAGTTCGCAACGAACTGCAACAACGCTTAACGCTTTTAAAGTAGAAATGATAAAAAAATACTTTACTATGGTTTTAATTTAAACGGAAAAGCTAACAGATCTGAATTCGCTATCTATTTAGTAATAGAATTAGTTCTCTTGTTTTCAGCACTTGGGTTATCAACCCGAATAGATTATTCTGATTACAGAACCTACATCAATCTTTTTTATATTGATATAATACTTCTTGTTATTACCGCACCAATTCTATCAGCAACCACAAGGCGTTTACGGTATTTGAACTTCTCTACAAACTTTATTTTTATAAACTTTATTCCTATCATAAGTTTCTTTTTCAGGCTGTTTCTTTTAATAAAATCCAAAAAATCAAAATAGCTTTTGTATCTTTAAAAGAAAAATGACCAAAAATTGTTTAGAATGTGGAGAAAAAATCATTGGTCGCGAAGATAAAAAATTCTGTAACGATGCGTGCCGTAATACTTATAATAACAAAATAAATAAAGACACTACCAATTTAATGCGAAATGTAAATTATGCCCTTCGCAAAAATTACCGCATTTTATCGGACATCAATTTGGAAGGAAAAACCAAAACTACTCGCAAAAAACTGGTCGATTTAGGGTTTGATTTTTCTCTTTTCACATCTATTTACACTACTAAAACCGGTGCAACATATTACTTTGTGTACGATCAGGGATATATGTTTTTAGAAAACGACTGGCTGGTTTTGGTTAAAAAAAATAACTAAACAATGTATGCTTATCTTTTAATTACCCATTCGTACCTGCGTTGGTTGGTGCTTATTTCGCTGGTTTTTGGTTTAATTTTTTCATTCATAAAACACAAAAAAAGAAAAATTTATACCACAAACGACTATCAACTTTTTAATGGCATCAAAAACATATTAAACACACAGCTTTTGTTAGGTGTGTTGTTGCTGTTTCAAAGTCCAATAATCAAAATATTTTGGTCGCAACTTAGTCACTCAATAAAATGGCGCGAGCCTCGTTTTTTTGGATTAGAACATCCGTTTATGATGATTTTAAGCGTTGTGCTTATAAATATTTTTATTCACAAAAGCAAAACAAAAATTAATACACCGCAAGGCTTTAAGTACCTGTTTATTTGCTTGTTAGTTATTGTTTTGCTTGTATTTTTTTCTATTCCGTGGTCGTTTTCGCCTTTTACCTCCCGACCAGATTTTCGATTATTTTAAGAACTTTCTCATTCTTTTTTTATAATTTAAGGGTAAAATTTACGAGAAAGAATGCAAATCAACAAAGTAGAACTCCGCAATTTAGAAATTGAAGATTATATAGAACTAAAAAACTCGATGCTTCAGGCGTATGAAGAAGGTGTAGAAGATCCGTATTGGAAAAAAGAAGAAATTCGTAGGTTATTAAAAGTTTTCCCCGAAGGTCAAATTGTTATTGTAGTTGATGATGTTGTGGTTGGTGCCGCTTTATCGTTAATTGTTGATGAAAATTTAGCCTTATCAAACCATAAATACAACGATATTATTACCGACAGTAAATTTAACGCACACAACCCAGATGGCGATGTTTTGTATGGAATTGATGTATTTATCCACCCAAATTACCGTGGTTTACGCTTAGGTCGCCGTTTGTACGATGCCCGAAAAGAATTGTGCGAACAGCTCAATTTAAAGTCGATTATTTTTGCCGGACGCATTCCCAACTATCACAATTACGCCAAAGAATTCACACCAAAACAATATTTAGACCGGGTTAAAACCAAAGAAATTCACGATCCGGTGATTTCGTTCCAAGTAAACAACGATTTTCACATAAAACGCTTGTTGCGAAATTATTTAGAAGGCGATCACGATTCTAAAGATTATGCCGTTTTACTGGAATGGAACAATATTTCGTACGATAAATCGCCGGTTTTAATCAATGCCAAAAAAAGTGTGGTGCGTTTGGGATTGATTCAATGGCAAATGCGTCCTTTAAACAATGTAGATGAATTTTTTGATCAGGCAGAATTTTTTATTGATGCCGTTTCGGGTTACGAAAGTGATTTTGCAACCTTTCCTGAATTGTTTGTTGCCCCGCTTATGGCAGATTATAACCATTTGTCTGAAGCCGAAGCTATGCGTGAATTATCGAAATATACCGAATTGATCCGCAAGCGTTTTCAAGAGCTAGCCATTCAGTACAACATCAACATCATCACCGGAAGTATGCCTTATATAGAAGAAAATATTTTGTATAATGTAGGCTTTTTATGCAAACGCGACGGATCGTCTGAAATGTACCGAAAAATACACATTACACCCAATGAACGACTGTATTGGGGAATGCAGGGCGGCAATACCATCCAGACATTTGATACCGATTGTGGAAAAATTGGAATTATTCTTTGCTATGATGTGGAATTTCCGGAATTATCGCGGATTATGAGCGAAGACGGAATGGAAATTTTGTTTGTTCCTTATTTAACCGATACCCAGAACGGATACACCCGTGTACGCAGTTGTGCACAGGCACGTGCCATTGAAAACGAATGTTATGTGGCTATTACCGGTTGCGTAGGAAACTTACCCAAGGTAAACAATATGGACATTCAGTACGGGCAAGCAGCCGTTTTTACTCCATCTGATTTTGCTTTTCCAAATAACGGTGTTAAGGCCGAAGCTACCCCAAATACCGAAATGACCTTGATTGTTGATGTAGAGTTAAACGCTTTAAAAGAACTGCACGAATTGGGCAGCGTTCGCATTAAAAAAGACCGTCGTTTAGACTTGTATAAATTAAGAAAACTAAAATAGAGCCATAAGACTCTTTTTAGTTTAAATGATTATCGGAAAATTAACCCAGTATTACTTTACTACTTCGATGTCATGCTGAACTTGTTTCAGCATCTCACAAGATTAATTTATTATGCGATTCCGTGTCAAGCACGGAATGACAAGCTGTACAAACAAAATGTATTCAATTCATAATATTTATGAATGTACTTTGGTACAAAGTTCCAGATGTTAATTTTTATTTAATATATGATTCTAGTTTGTTTAAGAAATCCTGAAAAGCAACTGCTTCTTCCTGCGGAACGCGTTTTGCCAATTCAACACCTCTTTTTTGGTATTCGTTTAATTTCGTTCCTAATTGTCTCATAGCCTCGTTGTCATTATTATCATCGGCAACACGGTAATCTTTTACAAATTCCACGTATTCTTTAGCAAACTGGTCTGCCTCGGCATACTGAAATGTTGGGGCAACCAATACCGTTACATCTTCTGCGGTATTCTCAAGTGCTTCATTTACACTTTCTACCGGCGGATCTACCATTGGTTCCTGATCTTTATCGGCGGCTTTCTTACAAGAAATCAAAACAGCCGATGCAAGTACTGCACTTAAAATTATCTTCTTCATAGCAAATTCATTTTAAATAGTTAATACTTTTAAAAATACGGCTTATTTTTTGAATTTGATACAATATTTCACTTTATTTTACAATAATTTGATAGGCATATAATAGTCCCTGTAGATTTTCTGCCGAAAATTGTGCTTTTTTGATACGGTTTCGTTCAGGGTGAATGGCAAAATTACTGGCTGTTGTAAAATCGGTTTTTTCAAGATTTGATTGTTCAAATACCGCATTTTTTAACTCGCATTCTTTCAAAATCACTCCTGTTAAATTGCTTTCGGTAAAATCTACACTCACTAAACTGCATTTATTAAATGTGCAATTTTTTAAATTACAACCCGAAAAAGAAGAAAAATCGAGTGTTGTTTCATTAAAACCGACTTCAAACGAAAACGCATTTGCCTGATTAAAATGCAATCCCATTAATTTACAAGAGGAAAACCGAACGTTTTGAAAGGCTGTTTGATGAATGTTCGCATTTGAAAGATTGCAATCAACAAACTCACAATCAATAAAAACAATACCGTTTAAAGACTGGTTTGAAAAATCGCACGCTTCAAACACACACGCTTCATATTCGGCTTTTTCTAAAACGTCAGTCTTATTAAAATGCTTTTGGTAAAACACTTCCATTATTCTTCGATATATAAAACCAGTCCTTTTAAATAAGAACCTTCGGGGTGAAACATATTTACAGGATGGTCAGGACCTTGTGAAAGTTTGTGTAACACTCGTACTTTTCTGCCCGATTCAATAGCCGCTGCAGCAACAGTGTTGTAAAAAAGCACATCATCTATAACCTGCGAACACGAAAAAGTAAACAATATTCCGCCTTTGGTGATGGTTTTTAAACCGGCAACATTTAAACGCTTGTAGGCTTGCGTTGCGGTATGCTTGCTTTTAATATTTTTAGCAAAAGCCGGCGGATCAAGCACAATCACATCATAAAGATTCTTGTTTTGCTTTAAAAAATCAAACACGTCAGACGCAATGGCATTGTGGTTGCTGTGAGGAAAGTTCAACTCCATATTTTCAGCAGCCAGATTTACCGCTTTTTCAGAAATATCTACCGATGTAACCAATTCTGCTCCCCCACTCATTGCATACACCGAAAAACCGCCCGTGTAACAAAAAGTATTCAACACTTTTTTTCCTTTGGCATAATATTTCAGTAATTCTCGGTTGATGCACTGATCTAAAAAGAAACCTGTTTTTTGACCTTCGATCCAATTTACGTGAAACAGTATATTGTTTTCTTTAGCAATTGTTTTAGTAGCCGTTCCAAACAAATGAAAATCGGTGCCGGTTTTAGGCAAGCTTTGTGAGCTTTTGCAATAAATGGTTTCGCAATGATCGGGAAAACATTTTTGAATTGCCTCTGAAATTTTTTGGATATTAAAGTAAATTCCTGATGAATGTGCTTGTATCACAAAGTTTTTGTTGTAGAAATCAATGATGAGTCCCGGTATGCCATCTCCTTCTCCGTGAATCAATCGAAACGCATTGGTATCGTTCATATTAAACAAATCCATTCGGAGTTTCCAAGCAGCTTTTAAACGGTTTTCCCAAAAATGCTCGTCATAAACCTCTTCTGCAAAAGTTAAAACACGTATTGCAATGCTTCCCTTATCACTATAAAAACCCGTTGCCAAATGTTTATCGTTATAATCGGTTATGTTAACTGTTTGTCCGTCTTGTAATTCTTCGCTTACACCATAAACGGCTCCGCTGAATATCCAGGGGTGTTTACGTAAAACCGATTTTTCTTTTCCTTGCTTTAAAATAACTTTTGCAAATTCCATTGATTTATTTTTTACAAAAGTAAAACAATATCGTGTTTTTAAACATAAAAAAATCCACCGTTATGATGGATTTTGTCTTCATTAATTATCTTTTTCGTCTTCTTCGCGGTTTTCTTCTTCGGTTTGTAAATCTTCTGGTAACTCTTCCTCTTTTGGTTTACGGCGGTAAAGGTATTTGTCGTAATATTTTTCAAACAAGGGCGTTGGCGCATTATCTTCGCCTAAAACAAATCCGTACGGACGCAAGCCATCAACATTATCAAAAATAATCTTGAAAATAGCTAAAACAGGAATCGCCAAAAACATACCGGCAATTCCCCAGATAGATTCGGCAATGACAATTCCAAACAAAACAACAAACGAATTTAACGCTACCTTAGAACCAATGATTTTAGGAGTAATGATGTTTCCGTCGATAGAATTTACAACTATTACAGCAATTACTATCCACAATGCCTGAATGGGATCACCTGTTGCTAAGGTTACCACCGCTGCCAATATGGTTGCAGAGAAGATACCTATGTACGGAATTAAATTTAATACGCCGCATAAAACCGCAAAAAGCAAGGCGTATTTTATGCCAATGATGCTGTAAGCGATGAACATTAGGCTGGAAACCGCTATTACCTGTATTAACAAGCCAAAAATATACTGCTTGATGATGCTTTGAATTTCGTTGATAACTTCTCTTACTTTTGACTGATCTGAAGGTGGAAAACACCATATTAAGAATTTTACCAAATGGCTGCGGTACAGCAAAAAGAAGAAAACCCCCAGAAACACAAAGGTAGAAGACGCCAACATTGAAGTTACCGATGTTAGGGCTGTACCAACAACACCTGAACCACGTTTAAGAACTTCTTCGGCATTTTTTTGGATATAATTGATCTGTTCTTCTTCAGAAACCCCGAATCTATCGTAAACAAAAACCTGTGCTTCGTGAAACAATTTTTCAATTTGTTGCTGAAACTCCGGCAAATCTTCAGTAAACTGTGCCATTTGTGTACCTATAAAGTAAAAAACAGCAATAACTGCTAAACTAAAAAGTATCGGAGAAATCAGAGAAGATACAATACGTGGAAATTTTAATTTCCGTTCCTGAAAATTAGCTACGGGCAATAACAACATGGCTACCAAAAAACCAATAACCAGCGGTACCAAAATGGATTTACCTACAATACTGATATAAGTAATTGCAATAATGCTAAACAGCACACATGCCAAACGAATAACAAACGGGACTTTATTTTGTTGCCCGTTTGTATCGTTTATTTGTTCGTTTTTCTTTTCCAATGATTTGTTTTCCATAGCTTTGTTTTTAAACAGCCATTTCAGGTATATCTCCCTCAATAATCAATTCAGCTTCGGTTGCTTTGATGATTTCTTCTACCGATACACCCGGAGCGCGTTCTAACAATTTAAAACCATTCGGAGTAATTTCCATTAAAGCCAATTCGGTAACTACTTTTTTAACGCAGCCAACACCTGTTAAAGGCAACGTGCATTTTTTTAATATTTTAGATTCGCCTGCTTTGTTTACGTGCATCATGGCAACAATGATATTTTCTGCCGATGCTACCAAATCCATAGCGCCACCCATACCTTTTACCATTTTTCCGGGAATTTTCCAGTTGGCGATATCGCCGTTTTCAGAAACTTCCATTGCTCCTAAAATGGTTAAATCAACGTGTTGTGAACGAATCATTCCAAAGCTCATAGCCGAATCAAAGAATGATGCACCAGGCAATGTGGTAATGGTTTGTTTTCCTGCGTTGATCAAATCGGCATCTTCATCTCCTTCAAAAGGAAAAGGTCCCATGCCTAAAACACCATTTTCTGACTGAAATTCAACGTTCATTCCTTCAGGAATATAATTTGCAACCAAGGTTGGAATCCCTATTCCCAAGTTTACATAAAATCCGTCTTGTAATTCTTTGGCAATGCGTTTTGCAATGCCTATTTTATCTAATGCCATAATTAATCTCTTTTACGTACCGTTCTTTGTTCAATTCTTTTCTCATACTTTTCGCCTTGAAAAATACGCTTCACATAAATTCCCGGAATATGAATTTGGTTAGGATCTAACTCGCCAAGTGGTACCAGCTCTTCAACTTCGGCAATGGTAATTTTACCTGCACCTGCCATAACTGCGTTAAAACTACGTGTAGTTCCTTTGAAAATCAAGTTTCCGGCTTCGTCACCTTTCCATGCTTTTACAATAGCAAAATCGGCTTTAAAAGCTTCTTCCATTACATACATTTTTCCGTTGAATTCACGTATTTCTTTACCTTCGGCGACTTCGGTTCCGTAACCAGCCGGTGTAAAAAATGCAGGAATACCCGCTTGTGCCGCACGGCATTTCTCAGCTAATGTACCTTGTGGTGTTAATTCAACATCTAATTCGCCACTTAACATCTGGCGTTCAAATTCGGCATTTTCACCCACGTAAGAGGCAATCATTTTTTTAACCTGACGCTTTTGAAGTAGTAAGCCTAAACCAAAATCATCGACACCTGCGTTATTAGAAATACAGGTTAAACCCGTAACGTTTTTACGAACCAGTTCGGCAATTGAATTTTCGGGAATACCGCTTAATCCAAATCCGCCAACCATAATGGTTTGATTATCTTGCACATCGTGTAATGCTTCTTGCGCATTGGCAACCTTTTTATTAATCATAATTATTTAGATTGTTAAGAGTATAAAAATACAAAAAAAACGGCTTGATTATTCAAGCCATTGCATTTCTATAACGTTAAAAATAAATTATAGTTTTTCTTTAAATTATTATCTTTTTCAATGACAATGATTCCCATCTTAAAGAAATCTATCGAATACGAATAATTGGTGTTAAGTATATATTTCCACGCCTGTTTCATTTCATTGCTCCAGTTAATATCATCAAATATAAAAACAGCATTGTTTTTTGAGTAATTCAGTAAATATTCGTAATATTGGATTGTGGGTTTGTATTTGTGGTTGCCATCTATAAAAACAATATCAAATTTTATATTTAGATCATCTACCTGATGTAAAGTATCTTCATAAAGTCCCTGAATTATTTTGTAATTACAATTTTTGTCTTCACTTATTTTAAGAAAGCGTTCATTTGCAATTTTACACAAATCAGGCACTCCTTCAAATGTTATGAAATTAGAGTCTTTTATATTGTTATTACCCAGTGCCCCTAAAAAATATTGTCCTGAAACACCAAGATTTGTACCTATTTCTAATATGTTGGTTGCTTTATCGTTTCTAGATAAAAGATAAAAAAAATGGCACCATTTGGTTTTGCTGGCAGCTCTTTGATATACACTGGAAACCGTTTGCTTTTCATTTATTCCAAACAAACTAAAATCTATCAGATCTTCTCTTTTAGATAATTCGTCTCCGTAAGAATCTAAGATCTTTAAAGAATTTTTCTCTGTTTCACTTCCGTTAGCCTTTTTTGCTTTTAGAAAACTTGAAACGAATGTTTCGCCTGATGTAAAATTTGTACTAATCTCATTCATACTTCTTTTTTCGAATAATTTCGATTTGATCAAATGATTTATTTTACTGTATTTCATACGTTCAATTATACTTCCAAATATAATAAAAAAACGACTTCTTATTTTGAAGTCGTTTTAAATATTAAAAATCAAATTCCAAAGGAACGCTTTGTTTTGGTGGCGCCAAACTGTCTTTTTTGCTTGCAGGTAATCCAAAAACAGAATCGGGGTCGATTAATGAATCATTTGCCGCCCGTTTCCAGCAATCAACCAATACGCTAACATTTGATGGTCGTTCAAAATCTTCATCGGAAACATACAAGGTTTTATCGGCGTAACATTTTTTCATAAAAATACCCCATATAGGTAACGCCATAGTGGCACCCTGCCCGTAAACTGTTGATCTAAAATGTGCGGCACGGTCTTCGTTACCAACCCATATACCGGTAACTAAGTTGGGAACCATACCAATAAACCATCCGTCAGAATTGTTTTGAGTTGTTCCTGTTTTACCTGCAATGGGGTTTTTAAAGGCGTACGGATAGCCGGTCATTACGTGGTATCCTGCACCACCCGATCCGGTATAACGCAACCGTCCGCCTGATCCACCTTCGGTTACGCCTTCTAATAATTTTACAATGGCATACGCAATGTCTTTATTCATTACATCACGCGTTTCCATTCTCGATTCAAATAATACCACTCCGTGTTTATCGGTAATTTTATTAATGAAACGTGGTTTTACATACACCCCTTGATTTGCAAAAGTGCTGTAAGCAGCAACCATATCGCTTACGGTGATTTCTACAGCACCTAACGCAATAGCAGGCGACTGCGGAATATCGGATTTTACACCTAAATCTCTGCACAAATCAATAACCGCTTTTGGTCCTACACGATCCATTAACCGTGCTGTTACGGTGTTTAATGATTGAGCCAAAGCATATTTCATTGTTACGGAGCCATAATATTTACCACCCGAATTTCTAGGTGACCAATCTTTCTGGATACCGTAACGTCCGCGTGGCATGGTAAAAGGTCCATCGTAAATATAATCACAAGGACTCATTCCTAACTGATCAATCGCTGTTGCATATACAAACGGCTTAAATGTTGACCCCACCTGGCGTGCTCCCTGAGCAACGTGATCGTACTGAAAATGCTTGTAATCTATACCTCCTACCCACGCTTTTACATTACCGGTAATAGGTTCCATAGACATCATACCAGACTGTAGAAAATGTTTGTAATAAACAATAGAATCAAGTGGTGACATTAACGTATCTTTTTCGCCTTTCCAGGTAAAAACCGACATTTTGGTTTTTATACTAAACGATTTAATAATGTCTTCTTCTGATTTACCTTGTTCACTCATTTGTCGCCAACGTTCCGAGTTCCGCATGGCACGATCTATGATTTTTTTAGTTTCGTTTTGATTGATTTGTATAAACGGTGCATTTTTATTGCTTTTCTGCTGTTTAAAAAACTCTTTTTGCAAATTTGCAAGGTGCATTTCAACAGCTTCTTCGGCATATTCCTGCATTCGGGAATCAATAGTGGTATAGATGCGTAACCCGTCACGGTAAATATCGTAAGTAGATCCGTCTTTCTTAGGGTTTTCTTTTACCCATTTACGCATATATTCGCGTAAATATTCTCTAAAATACGTTGCATAACCTTTGGTATGGGTTTCTGGCGTGTATTTTATTTTTAAGGGCATTGCCTGATATTTCTCTTTTTCGGCCTCGGTTATTTTATGATTTTTAGCCATTTGCCCCAATACGATGTTTCTTCTGGTTTGAGA
>Ga0308157_10006699_pt1 | contig 13670 bp, 23 predicted proteins | sample PhyBR1_FD_201035 | JGI IMG/M metagenome (GOLD analysis project Ga0308157, IMG submission 201035) | Phyllosphere microbial communities from UC Gill Tract Community Farm, Albany, California, United States - DLSLB.R1 | ecosystem: Host-associated > Plants > Phyllosphere > Unclassified | place: USA...
TGTACGGGATTTGCGCCAGCAGGTGCGAAATAATGTTCAGGCGCACGCGTTTTTTATCTTCCGAACGGGCGACAAACCACGGCGCCCAGGCGGTGTCGGTGGCAGCAAACATCGCATCTCGCGCCACCGTATATTCATCCCACAAATTGAAAGACTTAATGTCCATTGGCGATAATTTCCAGGTCTTTCGCCCGTCGTTAATACGATCGCGCAGACGACGCTCCTGTTCTTTCGGCGTGACCTCCAGCCAGTATTTGAGCAGGATGATCCCGGCATCCACCATTGCTTTTTCCATCACCGGCGTGCCATCAAGAAACTTCTCGACCTGCTCCGGTGTACAGAATCCCATCACCCGTTCAACGCCCGCGCGGTTGTACCAGCTGCGGTCAAAAATGACGATTTCGCCGGCGGCTGGCAGGTGGGGGACATAACGCTGGAAATAGAGCTGGGTCTTCTCTTTTTCCGTCGGCGCGGGGAGCGCAACAACCCGGAAGACGCGTGGGCTAACGCGTTCAGTGATGGCTTTAATGGTTCCGCCTTTACCGGCACCGTCGCGCCCTTCAAAAACAATACAGACCTTTAAACCCTTTGCGACGACCCACTGCTGGAGCTTAACCAGTTCAACGTGGAGGCGACGAAGCTCTTTTTCATACTCTTTCGTTTTTAACGGCTCATGCTTTATGACATCAACTGCGACACTGGTTTTCTTCTTGCTTCCCATGATTGTCATCCTCAGGTTGTCCGGCGCGGGAAAAAGCGGGGCCGCACTATGAAGTGTAATCCACCTGATATTATTGGTAATGTTTTTAGGTAATTAATTTCACAACACTTTTTTAAGCAGATACTTAGCTTTGGGGCATCCTGGGGGCATAGCAGTAGGCATCCTGGAATTGAGCATATCCACCTGATAGCTATTCATATCCCCGATCCATTTTGAATATACTTCGTAGACCATACGCGCGTCTTCATGGCCCATCTGGGAAGCGATAAAAGAAGGGTTTGCACCCGCTGAAAGTGACCAACACGCATAAGTATGGCGAGACTGGTACGGATCGCGCGCTCTGTTTTTTGCCCGCTCCATCCCGACTTTCCAGCCATAAGATATAGCGCTCTTTGAAAAATGTGGTTTTTTAACCTTCGATTTCTGGGGAACAAACACAAATCGCAGGCTTTGTTTTTCTGTTTTTCCATGCTCGCGGTGGTGGAAGACAATCTCTTTTTCATCGAGGTGGCCGGTGCATAAAAACTGCTCTTTCAACGCCTCCAGGGCAGGCTTCAAAAGCGTAATCGTTCTTATGCCCGCATCTGTTTTCGGTGGAACAAACAGACCTTTGTTCGTGAGGTTTCTGGATACATGGATTTCCCCTTTGTTGAGGTCGATATCCCCCCAGGACAAAGCGCACAACTCACCGTGTCTCATGCCGGTGTGTACCGCGAGGATCCATATCGGACGATGCTTCTCTGGCATTGTCGCAAGCATGCTTTGATACTCGTCAAGCGTTAAAGGGTCAGGGTCTGTTTTTGAGGTTTTGAGATACGAAAGCCCCTCCCATGGGGAATGGGTAATAAACTGGCTACGGTTGGCCAGCTTCAACATTTCTACCAACACGCGCATGAGCATGTTCACAGTTGACGGAGAACGCCCTTGTTTGTTCAGTTGAGGCATTGCCGGATTGACTACATCCCCAGTCAAAAGTTGCTTCCTGTAGTTCAACAGATCAGCGTGCTGGATCTCTGAAATCGTGGTGTTCCTGCCAATTTCGCGGAGTAGAGTGTTTACGTTTGAAGCTAGCGTTTGCATCGAGGCTGCAGAAATTTCAAACTGTTTTGCATCAGTGAACAGATCACATAGTTCACTAAACGTGTTGATTCTCTTTGTAGTGGAAAATTTTCTCAGCGCTTTAGATTCGGGAAAATGATCCGCATAACTAAATTTCCCCATCTGTATTTCACTGACGATCACAGCCCGCAAATTACCAGCCTTTTTAACGTTCCCGCTTGTTGCTGCCCAGCCCCGGAGGACTTCGCGGCAGCGAATGCCACGATAAGTGAAGGTGATCCTGATTTTTCCATTATGCAATTCAACCCCAGTTGGAAAACCCATCAAGCCTCCTGAACAAGCTGGTTTATACGGGGGTAGTTGTACCAAAGAACACCATTCCGGTTATCGGTCTCACCTTCAGCGGTGAGCCTTTTGAAATGAACGCCTTCGATCCACAATTTCAGCCGATAACTTTTGATTTGCCCTTCACTAAGGCCGGTTCTTTCAGTCAGTCTGGCTTCAACGACCCACTCTTCATTGAAAATGACCTGTGCCATAGATGACTCCTGGCAACCGGCGTGAGTATACCCACGTCTGTTGCATCGTGTTGATTATTCGAAATCAGGTAAAAAGTAGCCCGGCGCGTGGCCGGGCAAAAGGGATAACGGAGCAGTGCTTTCGCACCCAATAGCCAGCTCATAACTGGCTATCAGTTGCGTCAGTCTTCTTCGTCTTCGTCCCAGTCCTCGTCGTAATATGGCGAGGCGAGAAGAGGGTTAGTTGCTGAGAGAATTTCTCCAGCAGCCCCCTGGCGCTGAAGCCGACGAAGCGCTTCGTATAGCTCGAAAGCCTCGGTTCGCTCGTCACCAATGTCGAGGGCACACGCTACTTTGTGCGCCTCGGTGACCAGTGTAGATAGCTGCGTTCGTATGTCCTGAATGGTCTTCATTGATGTCCTCATGCCGCGCGCTGGGCACGCAGTGATTTAATGTGCTCACTCGTCTCCAGTTCGGCGCGTATCTGTGCCGCCTCACGGTGATCGAGGTGCTCAAAGTCATTGTTGAATCGGTCGATTGAAGCGGTGTTTATCCGGCCCTGTCGCCAGTAGCGGACTATCTGAGAAGTGCAGCTGTGGATGATGACGGGCCAACCTGAATGGTCAGCGTAAATCTGACCCCGTTGAATTAGCTGGAACATTAGGAGCCACCTTAAATTCGATAACCCATACCCAATCGCCCATGCAGTGGTTTCCCTCCCCGTAAATAGAATCCCAAAGAGAGAAAAACTTGCTCCTGTTGGAGGAGCATGACTGGCACTGGATTTCATCAACTGCGGCTAATGTGTCTGGGTCATATTGAGTCGTTGAGTAATCGGGATCGCCTTTGCAGCTGCGACAAATAACACCTTGCATGCCTTCAGCAACGGCATCCTCTACGCTGATTTTGTCCAAGCGTTCCACCCGCACGCCGGTAATCTCCAGCGTGATGCGGCTGGCCCAGCGCGGCATGTGGATTGATGGGCGCCATCTTCCTTCTTCCGGCCAGTCTGCAGGGGGCGTAGCTCGGTAAGCCATATCGTGGCTATCCTGGTCGATGTTGTAGCGTGCCCAAGTCTCCCGCACCCAGATACGATCACCTGGTTTACCGTGTGGGCTATTTCTGTAATTTCCCGCGGATAACTCACCAGCCAATTCATTGCCAGATAATTCGCACATTGCATCTCTATCAATGTGTGGGACCTTCACTGGCCGCCGCGTCTGCGTCTTGCCGCCGTCGAGAATGGCGCGAACCATCTCGCCATTAAAAATCATTCCGCGCTCTTTCACTGGATTCCCCTCTGCTTATTCTTGAGTTCGATCTCTTCCTGGCAACTGGCGCACGTCTGGCAGCCTGGAACGGCGGCGCGCCGCGGCTCGGGAATTAGTTCGTCGCACTCTGCGCAACACTCTGCTGATACGGCATTGCGGTCGATGCGGTGAGCGGAAAGGGCAGCGTTACGCTGAAGCTCTTCAATCTCTGCTGCGGTATCGATGATGTCCATGGTCAATGCTCCCGGAACTGTCGGTTAATTCGGTTGAAGGTGAACGCCAGCAATAAAAAAGGCCGCTTTAACGACCTGGTGATTAGTGCCTTCATGCGGCGCGCTCCGCCATTATTTCGGCCTTCTGTTCGTCGTTGAGCATGTCGTCAGAGACGATCGCCACGCGATTGCTGGCGCTCCACGACACTGGAGCACTTTCTTTCAGTGCCTTATTCAGCGCCTCAGCAGCATCACGTACAGCTTGCGGTAAGCAGTAATAGTCATCACCATCAGGCATTATCTCTTCGCAGTGCTGTTCCAGGTCGAACTCCGGAGGGTAATTAGGTTCGCAAATCATTAACTGCAATTCGCTCGGCAGCAGGGAGTGCTCACAGCAATAGTCAGCCAGCGATTCAGCGTCAAAAAAGTACTGGTCATCATCAAAGATAACTAGCGGCTCTCCGGCCCATACCGTGCGATCAAAGGTAGCGAACTTCGCCTGGCGGCTTTCGCGGTGGCATTCTTCGCAATAGCCATTAGTGCTATGAATGGGGTGCTCGTCAGGTTTGTTTTTGCACTTGCGATGAGTGGCACCGCACCAACGCGCCTGGTGCTCGTCACCGCCCCAGAAACGACCTTGGCGGTCTACCCAACCAGTTACAGTCTGGATGCTGGCCGCTTCATCGCTGTCCATCATCACAATTTTTTCAGTTTTCATATTCATTGTTCGGCTCCAAACCGCCCGTTAAGGCGGCCAGTTTTGACGACGAACTCCAGGAGGCTAACTCCCAGAGCTTCAATTTTCTTGTGATGCTTGTTGATGATGGGAGGCACCGTTTCGTTCCAGTTAGGCTTTGGCTTCTTGCGCATGGCCTGCTGAATTTCCTCGGTGCAGCGGCGGCAGGCGGCGCGGATGGCGTTGTCTTTTTCTGGCGTCATAACCCCTCCATATAAGCCCGGATGAATTCAGCCGCAGCCTGTGCGTTTATGGCGTTACCGTAGCCCCTGAGTCGGCCGACCCGGTTGCTGCTTGCCACTCTTGCCACCCCGGGCTCGACTCGTCCCAGGCGCGCGGCAGCCCCATCAACCAGCGGGAATGTGCCGGGTTCAACTGGACGCCATTTGCCATCTCGACATAAGAGCCAGTCCGCATCTCGCCAAAAACCGTTAACCTCAAGGGCCCGCATGTGTACGCCTGGCGCGGTAGCTGGTCCAGCCTGTCCTTCCCATCCCGCTGAGCAGTCATTCCCGCCGAGTCCTTCCAGTCGCGTGACGTTGGCGTTACCCAGCCGGTTAGCGCTGCTGCCATCGAGAACGGCATTCCGCCCTGTGCGTAGCGCTTCTCCCTCATCGCTGATTCCGTGGTTGGAGTAGGCCATGCAGCCAGCACCGCAAAATCCTGAAGGTTTGGCTGACGCCCTGCCTCCTTCCGCGCCATTACCTTTAGCCAGTCCTGATAACAATTTTTGACATTGCTCGCTAACGGACTCGGCCACCCAATAAGCTCGTTCTCTGATGTGCGGCGCACCGACGCCCGCTGCCGCAAACGGCACAAGCCCGAAGGCGTATCCCATTCCTTCCAGGTCAGTTTGTACAAGGTCGAACCATGTGTTTGCGTTACCGCTTGCAACCTGTTCGCCAAAGACGTGCTGAGGTCTGAGCTCGCTGATGAGATGGAAGAAGTGCGGCCATAGGTGCCGCTCGTCAGCAAACCCATCTCCTTTGCCTGCCGCGCTGAAAGGCTGGCACGGGCAGGAACCGGTCCAGACTGGTTTATCGTCAGGCCATCCTGCGAGGCGCAGGGAATGAGACCAGACGCCAATTCCGGTGAAGAAGTGGCACTGTGTGAATCCTCGCAGGTCGTCAGGTGTGACATCTTCAATACTCCTTTCATCAACTTCGCCCGGGGCGATATGACCGCCGGCGATCAGGTTACGCAGCCACTGCGCTGCAAATGGGTCGATTTCGTTGTAATAAGCTGCTGGCGTCATGCGGACTCCGTTTTCACAACATCAATGGCGCAGCCGGGAAGCAGTTCAACCGCGGCGGTGTCGCACTGATTTCCCCAGTGATGCCAGCCTGGCGCCGCGCTGCGGCTAAACAGCTCAATGCGCGGAACATCGCCGTATAGCAGTTCCAGCCGGTGGCGCACTTCCCACGGCTTTTCGCTGTGCGCGCCGAGCGGGCTGTAGACAACCTGCTTAATCCCGGCGTGCTTACGTTCCAGCCCGGCGCCGCGGGTGGCAATCAACAGATCTTCGGTATTTGCACGGGTGTGATTGCCACCGTTCATGCGCGTCTCAGCGTTCAGCAGATCAAGGAAGTCGTAAAAGTCGCTGACCTCACCCTCGGACAGCGCCTTGTTGATGCGCAGCTCGGCATTCTGATTCAGCTTCACCCAGGTAAAGCCCTTCATCGTGCGAACGGTAAAACCCCAGGCCTCGGCCAGTTCGATAGCCTCCTGGTTATGCGTGCCGGTGTACCACATCGCCAGCACCGCGTTTTCGGCTGCAAGTTCCCACACTGGCAGGCGCTTGATGTCGATTAACTTCATGGTGGAGTAGTGGTCGGCTGCGGCGCCGTTGCTGATGGTGTTGCCGTAAGACCAGGGGGGATCGACATACAGAAGTGAGTATTTCGCTGTCATGCCGCCTCCTGCCTTTCCCGATATTCCTCAGCGAGCCGCTGCGCCTTTAATGGATTGCTGACCACTTCACCCCATGGCATTAGCCAGCCGTTACCAATGAAGGGAAGGCACAGAGTGCCTACCCTGATGTCGTCGTGAGCGTGAGTCATAGGATGGACTCCATTTCGTCGATGTAGAGGCCCTGAGCAATCAGGCGGCTACGGCGGGCGGCACGTTCAATGCACTCCTGCCGTCTGCCTTCCCGCGATTGCTCAATGGCGCGCCGGGTGAACAGGCGCGATTTACCCTGTGGTGTTACGACCTTTGGCTTTGTGACCAGGTCGAAAGTCCGGTCGCAGATGCCGTCTTCGTTGAGCCATTTCTCAGTCTCAACGATCTGCGCTATCTGTCCCGAGCCGCGGGTGATGCCGTTGGCCACTCAGTTAAACTCGATGAGCGTCACGCCAAACTTCTCAGCGATTTCGCTACCGGTTACCGGGCGGCCGCGCGTCTGAATCATCCAGATAACACGCTCACGGAGGCCGGAGAATTGCCCGGTGCGCCCGGGCCTGCGATAGAAGGGTGTGCGTTTCATGCTGCACGCTCTGTGATTTTCTGAATTTCAGATTCCAGATCTGCAAGGAAACTCTTAACCTCAGACTCGATTTCACGCGCCAGCTCTTCATCAAAATGAATGCGCTTCTTGAAATAGGCGAGGTCAGGCGGCAGGCGATCATCGAAACTAACGAAATCACACCATTTCCGCCCTGTGCACATCATCTGCGCATGCATTTGCAGCATGTACTGGCGCTTTGGCTCACCAGTTTTCAGCGTTTCAAGATGGGTCCAGGTGTTGGGGCATTTGATTTCGATAAGCCCGTCGTCGTTGACAAGTCCGTCCGGGCTGGCTGCGAATCCGGGTATGGTTGGGTGATCGATGAGTCCAACTTCAGTGATTTCCGCATCGAACTCATTCAGCGCGTACATTTCGCGGGCCACTGGCTCAAGTTCAGTGCCGCGCATCATCGCGGCATTCGAAAACCCTTCCTCCAGCTTCCCGGTCAGCCGTTGGCAAATCAGCTCGGCCATGTAGTTCTGGCGGCTGGTGGAGTAGCCCGACTTAGTCCGGGCCATGACATCAGCCAGTCGACTGGCTGTGACCTTGCCGCAGCGCGCAGCAAACCATTCAGGGGTGCGTTGCTCCATCATTCAGCCTCCGCATCTGCGACATTGACAGGATCGGCGTTGTCGACAGCAAGACTCATGTCATACATGCGTCGCTTCTCAACTGCGCCGATCACCTGCTTCTCTTCAGCGCTCAGCGCCACCCAGAACTCTTGATATTTGACGGTTCCAAGGCGCGCGGCGGACTCACCTTTTGCGATCAGTTCCGGGCGGCGGCTATCTGATTCATGGCCCGCATGAACCTCTGCCGTTGTTCCTTCAATTACTCGCTCTGCCTCGTCCTGGTCGAAGATGCCAGCGAAACCAAAGGCCAGGCGCGCGCACTGGATAAGCGTCTTGTGGCGAAGCATGCGGGTAGGGTGGGACTGCCATGGCTGAGTGTTGCGCTTACACTCTCCCATGTACTCGGTGACGATAGTCGGGTGCTTACGGTCTTTGCGGTAAATCTTGCAGGTGCACGCGCCTTCCTCTTTGTCGTAAGAGAACTCCATGCCGTCAAACTGAGGATGTTCGTTGATAATGCGAGCCCATCCATCAACGCCGACGACCGGGACAATCCCGCCTTTATCTGGGAAGGCGTAAATCTCTTTGGTCCATGGGTTCAGGCCGTACTGGTTGGCGACGATCAGCAGGGCAGTAAACTGCTCGTCGGTGACGTTACCGCCTTTGAACGCTGTGTTCTTCAGCGTATTCATCAGGTCCGTACCGGCATCCATGCCCAGGCGTGCGGCCAGTTTCCCGGCCATGGTGGAAAGTGCAGTGCTCATTGTTAATTCCCTCAAAAATTAAAACGGGCAGCCGGTACGGTGTTCCCAGTCGTATTCTGCCTGGGCGTAAGCAACCGCCGAAATGAAATCGTTGTAGGCCTTGCCAGCGTCATCGCTGCGAAGTCCTTCGTATGGGCTGGAGTCAATCGGGACTGAGAAGTGGAAGAGGCCTGACGGCTGTTTTGGCATCATGTCGATGATTTGTTGCGCCCGGTCGTCGATCCACTTCTCTTTCTCGTCGGTGAGCTGCTGCTCAACCCAGCGCCGATCTTCGATGCGGTCGTAAGTGAGGTATGCGTTCATGGTTGCCTCAGTAGTGGATTTTCGCGCAGGGGATCAGGTCATCTTTCAGAGCGGTAAGCACTTCGATAGCCTGTTCGCGGGTTAAGCTGGTGTGGCTGGTGAGCGCGTTAACGATGTTGGTCCCGACCGTCTTGCGGTGCTTCACGTCAGCTTCACGCTTTGCCTGTTCATCTGCGATGCGCTTTTCTTCGGCCAGGCGCTTCTCTTCAGCCTGTCTTGCTTTGAGGCGCTCAGCTTCAACCGCCGCGGCCTTTTCGCGTTCCGCCAGCGCTTCTGCTTCCTGCTTCTCGCGTGCCGCACGCTGTTCCGCTTCGATGCGCTGGCGCTCGGCCAGCTCAGCGCGGGCTTTCTCTTCGGCTTCACGGCGCGCTGCGGCTTCAATCTCCGCTTTGTGCTTCGCTTCGGCATCGCGGCGGGCTTGTTCTGCTGCTTCACGTTTAATGCGCTCTTCGTGCTCACGCTGAACCTGCTCCGCCAGTCGGCGCTGCTCTTCGCGGTCACGGTCAAACTTGTCATTCATCAGCAGGGCCATTTCGTGGTCTGCTTCGATCTGCGCGGCGAGTTGGCGGTCGAACTCTTCGTTCATAACCAGCGCTTCGGCGTGCAGCGCGTTCATGGCTTCTTCAGCCTTGATGCGTTCCTGCTCAGCTTCCCATTCTGTGAGTGGTCGGCGGGTTGCATCGCGCAACTCGTCGCAGGCATCAACGAATCGCTTAATTTCGGCCTCAGCCGGACGCACAGCCTCTTTAAGGCGCTTCAGGTACTCACGCCCCGGCTTTTCAATCGCCGTCTTGCTGCGGGACACCTGCCCTGCCAGAGAGGCGACACGGTCACGACCTTTCTTCGTGGACAGATCCGGCACTTCGTTTACTGCCTGGCGGATTTGCTCGAGGTAAGCATCAAGGCCGCCCGCCACATATAGCACCGGTGCCTGTTCTGGCTTGATTTCGATGACAGTTAAGTCCGTTACTTCGCTCATGGTTTCTCCTGAAATTTGGATGTGCAGATCCCGCCCGCGTAATGCCAGGCCGATCGGTTGAATAGGGTGGTTACTGCTGCGCGATGGATTTCGCCGGGAACTCGCCGTTGCGGAGGATGCTTTCTACCTGCCAGCATTCGGCTGTTACTTTTTGCTCTGTAGCTGCCTGGCTGCACTCCTGCGGGCTGTCATAAACCCCGAGAATCACACCCTGATAATCACCGTTGGTCATTGCCACGGTCAGGACGAGTGCGAATAAAGTTTCCATCAGTGAAGAGTCCTCCCGATGGCGACGGCGTAAAGGCGCTTTGCTTCTTCCCACGCCGGAGCATTGCGATGGAGTACCGCGAACGAAGCTAGCCGTTGGGCCTCTCTGATCTGCTGCTGGTTTACCATGATTTCCTCTTGGCCTTATCGCGGCGAACGGAACGGTTAATACAAGACTTCTGCGCTAATGGGCGGTGGATGGCCGCCGGTTGTCATAACGAAACAGGCTCATTGAACCCGTTTGGGTATGAAAAAAGTCGCACTAGGCGACTTGTAAATGCCGGGATTTAATCACGCCCGGCTCGTGGTTCCTCGTGTACCCCTACAACAAGAAATCGGATAAACTTAAATTACCCCTACAGAGAGCAAAGAGAGTCTCACCAATGAACAACTCATGGTGGCAGGAATTAATGCGTTTTTTTCTGCAAGGAATTACACTTAAGCAGTTGATTCATATGTTAATTATCCTTATTTTCTTGATTGTCGTTATGCCTGTTAGCGCCAAAGAATGGATAAACCTGCATAATCCAGAAATCCTTCCTCAGCACTGGATGTATTACACCCTGCTTTTCTGCGTCAGCTATGTGCTGAACGGTATTGCAAATTCTGCCTTTAACGCTGCGAGAGCAAGGGCACAGGTATCTAATGAACAGCAGCGTATGGCGCAAGCAGAAAAATCCGTGCGGGACTTATTTGATTCGCTGACTCTTGGCGAAAGAGCATATTTAGCTTTCGCTGTGGATTCTAATAATCGGATAAAGGTTGCAAAGGGCAATCCAGAATCAATTTCCTTGCTTGGAAAAGGGCTTCTCATTCGGTCATCTTCTGTTATTGGTTATCCCGGTTTTGACTGGTTTGTTATCCCTGAACAGTACTTTCATGAGTGCTACCTGAGATATGCCGGGAAGTCGACCATTCTTATGGACGAACTTATTGCTCAGGATGAGAAGGTCAAAAACTCCAGGACATAGCTGATAACTCACAAGGTAGCTTCTTGGCCCCAGCCTTCCTACCTACTTCGTGGCGTTCTACCGTCTTCCTGCTATTAATAACGATGATCTGTAACTTTTGCGATCTACTTGCGTAGTAGTGTGCTGGTTTTAATGGTTTGCTCCTGATGAAATGCTTTGGTCGGTGTGGTGGACTGGCACTGAGTCGCCACTCTCACTTATTTCCTGAGCGCCCAATTTTCTGTATTGGCAAACAACAATCTGCCCAGCCGGTTTTCAGGTCTTATCACACTGCTAGCGTTGCACCTCGCTTGAGGACACCGCCACCACACCCCAAATCATTCCCTGCATTGGTCAGCGCCAACTCCCTGCCAGTGTTGCCCTTTCTCACGCCGTTCTCGCTCTCGCGCGGGGATACTCTCTCACCGACCGGATCGCACCCGGTGATACAGCACGTTTACGTGTAGGGGTCTTAACAGGTCATTGACGCTGTAAATCTGCATGTTGTTAAAAAGCAGGCGACTTGCTGTCCGCCGCTGGCTAACTTCGCTCAGCTGTCGATGTTTCGTTTCGATGGGTAAACAATACTTGCGGTATTAATATAAATCAATACTGGCGGTATTAATAATTGATGCGGCGGTATTATGTTCATGAAAATAAGGAAGAAATATTTTTGTAAGCGAGCAGAGCGGCTAGTATTGATGGGGTTTTGAACTTTATTGGAGAGGGAAAATGAGGTTACTTATAGCTGCGGCGTTAGTTTTACCGATGGTTGCAAACGCATCATGCTGGACTGTGAAAGATCTTAAAGGGTCAAGCTACAGTGAGAGAGAAGGGTATTCGCGGATTGACGACGCGTTTTCTGGAACATTCACAATCGTTATTGATGGCGATAATGCGGCAGTACTGTATGACGGTCTTGATGGTGGAGGCATGGTTTATCGAGCTATGAGTAAAAATGTTGTCGTAGGGCTTACCACTGAACCTGGAAAGCACGCCATGGAGACTTGGGTTGTACAGCCTGATGGTGTTGTATTGATGAGCAAAACGCTATCTGGTTTTGGAGGGATAGATTCAACGAAGGCAATGGTGGGCAGGGTCGCCGGTCAGTGCAAATAGAGGCGCGAAAACGCCCCTGTTTGCAAACTGGTCAAACGAGCTTTAGCTTCGTCTCAATCGCAACACCGATAATTCTGCAATTACCATTGATGGGAACGAGGGGCCACTGCGGGTTAAGGCCCTTGAGGTATTTTTGGCCTCCATCAATGATCAATTTCTTAAATGTAGCTTCGTTTGAATCAGATAGTTTAGCGATAACGAGGCTGCCATTTATTGGTTCTCGTCCGGTATCGAAAAGCACAAACGTGCCTTCTGGTATGCTTAAACCAGCGGGCGCAGTCATTGAATCCCCTTCAACACGCAACCAGAAAGCATCTCCCTGAATGTGAGCATCTGATTCCAGCCACTGATCAACATCCTTAATCGAGTATGGCTCTAAAGCCTCACACCATGAACCCGCCTGTACGCTACTAATTACCGGATAGCGTTTACCTTGTGTATATCCAACTACATACGGAACTGATGGCTCATTAAAGCTGGCTAGCCCCATTTCGGAAAGCTCTTTAGCCAAAGTCGGGCTGAATTCCTCAACGCTAACTTTAAGAAGGCGAGCAAAAACAGATGCTACTGGAACGTTGAGTGGATTCCTGCCGTTTAGGTAATGGCCTACCGCACCCTGAGTTATTTCCAACTCGTCAGCAATAGACTGTTGGGTTACTCCGAGCACTTTTTTCTTCGCCTCATAGATGGCTTTAAGGCGCTTTGCGTCCTCAGCCTGAGTCGGGGTGATTTCTTTTTTCTTTTCCATTATCAGATAGTAATACCTGAGCTATTAATTTAAAAATACCGCCGGTATTGCGTGTTTTAATACTTATGGTATTGTTTTTGTATCAACGGTAAGGAGCCACGTTAAAAATGAAAATTCCACTCGCTGAATATGTCGACGAGGTTGGTCAGGTAAAAGCAGCTGATGCCATTGGCGTCCACCAAACGGCAATTAGCAAAGCGATCAGGGTCGGCCGTCAGATTTTCATCAACAAGCTTCCTACTGGCGAGGTTCAGGCGGTCGAGTACCGCGAATTTCCTCACGGTAAGAAGCAGGAACATCAGGAATAGCAAATGCATTCACTTGCGTATCAACATAATACCGGAATATATGCGGGAACGATGATAAACCTCGCTCAACCTAAGGCGGCGCCAGACCACGAAAAGATCCGCGACGCGGTTCGGGCATGGTCATCGGCGCTGGACAATCAGGATGTCGTTTCGGCGCTGATCATCAACGAATACCGGGAGCAGGGCGGGACCGCTATCAGTTTCCCGGAAGATATCAGCCGGGCGCGCCAGAAGCTTTTTCGCTTCCTGGATAATCGTTTCGACTCCGAGCAATACCGCGAGAACGTTCGCCAGCTGACACCGGCAATTATGTCTGTTCTTCCGGTTGAGTATCGCGTTCGTCTGATCGGTGCAGATTGCAAGATGTCTCGCTTGGCTGAAGCAGAGAAAGAACTCGCAGAGGCTAAACAGGCCGTGCTGCTGGATGCTCCAGAACATCAGAAGCTGAAAGAGGTAAGCGAGGGTATAGCGTCGCTGTTCCGCCTCATGCCGGAGCAGGTAGGACCGTTAATGACGATGGTCACGTCGATGCTGGGGGTTATGTGAGAACTACAGAAAGGACGAAAGCCGGTCTGCGCGAACAGAACCGACTTTCAGGCGCAAATCGTTTGGACTCTTTGCAGGAGTAAGTATGTCA
>Ga0308157_10006701_pt1 | contig 13665 bp, 14 predicted proteins | sample PhyBR1_FD_201035 | JGI IMG/M metagenome (GOLD analysis project Ga0308157, IMG submission 201035) | Phyllosphere microbial communities from UC Gill Tract Community Farm, Albany, California, United States - DLSLB.R1 | ecosystem: Host-associated > Plants > Phyllosphere > Unclassified | place: USA...
CGCGCCCTGCAGTGGTGGCTGCAGCAGCTGGGCCAGCCGGCCACCCGGCAGGCGCTGCTGGACCGCGCGCACTCGCTTTAAACTGGCCGGGCGGCGCGGCCGCGGTGTAGAGTGTGTGCGTGGCGTGCGTCGCCTTCCTGCCCGGCGCGCACGACCCGATGGCGTCAACCTTCCCTTCATCCCCTTCAGAAAAAGCAGAACAGCATGACAAAAAAACCCCCGCGCAGCCGCCGCAACGCCGCCCAAGACACTGCCGAGCCGTCTGCCGCCCCTGAAGCCGCGCCGCAGCGCCACATCGCCGTCGTGGGCGCCGGCATTGCCGGCATCACCTGCGCGCGCACCCTGGTGCAGGCCGGCCACCGGGTCACGGTGTTCGAGAAAAGCCGCGGCGCCGGCGGCCGCATGTCCACGCGCGAGACCGAATTCGGCGGCTTCGACCACGGCACGCAGTACTTCACCGTGCGCGACGAGCGCTTCGAGGAAGCCCTGGCCACGGCCACCGGCATCGTGCGCCCCTGGAGCGCCAACACCGTGCGCGTGCTCGACGACCGGGGCCGCGTGGTCGCCGCCTCGCTGCCCGCGCGCGAGGCGCACTGGGTGGCCAAGCCGGGCATGAACGCGCTGGTGCGCCAGTGGGCCCAGCCGCTGCTCGACAGCGAACAGCTGGTGCTGGACACCCGCGTCGTCTTCATCGAGCAGGACAAGCTCGAGCCCCAGCGCTGGCAGCTGCAGACCGACGGCCCGGGCGCCGGCGTGCATTCGGGCTTTGACGCGGTGGTGCTGGCCGTGCCGGCGCCGCAAGCGCACGAGCTGCTGGACGACTCCGAGCTGTCCGACCCGCTGCGCACCGACTTGGCCGGCGTCGGCATCGCGCCGTGCTGGACGCTGATGGTCGCCTTCCCGCAGGCGCAGCAGCCCACGCTGTCCACCCTGGGGCCGCAGTGGAACGTGGCGCGCAGCACGCACCACCGCATCGCCTGGCTGGCGCGCGAATCGTCCAAACCCGGGCGCGGCCCGATCGAGCGCTGGACCATCCAGGCCAGCCCCGCCTGGTCGCAGCGCCACTTGGAGGACGACGCCGAGCGCGTCAAGGCCAAGCTGCTGCGCGCCTTCACGGAAGTGACCGGCATCCGCGCCGAGCCGCCCTACGTGTCGGCGCACCGCTGGCGCCATGCCCAGACCACCAAGCCGCTGGGCAAGACCCACGCCTGGGACGCCGAGGCGCGCATCGGCGCCTGCGGCGACTGGTGCATCGGCCACCGGGTCGAGGACGGCTTTGTCTCGGGCCTGGAAATGGCGCTGGCCATTCTTTGACGAAAGGCGCCGGCTTGGGCCCGCACGCTTACCGGGGGCGGTTCGCGCCCTCGCCCACCGGATGGCTCCATGCCGGCTCGCTGGTGGCCGCGCTGGCCAGCTGGCTCGACGCGCGCGCGCACGGCGGGCGCTGGCTGGTGCGCCTCGAAGACGTGGACACGCCGCGCTGCGTGCCGGGCGCCGCCCAGGCTATCCTGCAGCAGCTGGCCGCCTGTGGCCTGACGCCTGACGAGCCGCCGCTGTGGCAGTCGCAGCGCGGCGCGCTGTACCAAGCGGCGCTGGAACGGCTGGTGGCCGGCGGCCGGGCCTATCCCTGCGGCTGCACGCGCCAGGACATCGCCCGCGCGCTGGCCGCCGCCGGCCAGCCGCGCACACGCCACGGCGAGCTGGTCTACCCCGGCACCTGCCGCCACGGGCTGAACGGCCGCGCTGCCCGCGCCTGGCGCTTTCTGACGACAAAAAATGAGGAAAATACGGCGCCAGCCCAAGCAGCGCTTGGGCCTTCAGCTATCAATTCAGTAGCAACGCAACCACCGCCCGCGCCCGGCGAAGACGTTTTCTGGCACGACCGGCGCCTCGGCCCGCAGCGCCAAAACGTCGGCCGCGAGGTGGGCGACTTCGTGCTCAAGCGCGCCGACGGCCTGTGGGCCTACCAGTTGGCCGTGGTCGTCGACGACGCCGCCCAGGGCGTCACCGACATCGTGCGCGGCCAGGACCTGGCCGACAACACCGCGCGGCAAATCCTGCTGCAGCGCGCCCTGGGTTTGCCGCTGCCGCGCTACCTGCACACGCCGCTGGTGCTGGGCGCCAACGGCGAAAAGCTCTCCAAGCAAAACGGCGCCGAGGCGCTGGACACCGCCCGGCCGCTGCAGGCGCTGAACCGGGCGGCGGCCGTGCTCGGCCTGCCCGCGTGCAGCAGCCCCTGCATTGCCGACGCCCTGGCCGCCTGGGTTGGCGCCTGGAAGGACCTTGCATGTCGCCTGCCCGCATCCTGAGCCTGACCGTGCTGGCCATGGCGGCCTTTGCCGGCAATTCACTGCTGTGCCGGCTGGCGCTCAAAAACACCGCCATCGACCCGGCCAGCTTCACCGCCCTGCGCCTGGCCTCGGGCGCGCTGGTGCTGTGGCTGGTGGCGCGCGCCCAAAGCCGCGGCGCCAGCGCCCGGGCCGGCGCCGGCAACTGGCTGTCGGCGCTGGCGCTGTTTGCCTACGCGGCCGGGTTTTCCTTTGCCTACGTCAGCCTGCCCGCGGGCACCGGCGCGCTGCTGCTGTTTGGCGCCGTGCAGGCGACCATGACCGGCCACGGCCTGGCCCGGGGCGAGCGCTTTCGCCCGCCGCAGCTCGCCGGCCTGGGGCTGGCCTTTGCCGGCATCGTCGGCTTGCTGCTGCCGGGCCTGTCGGCCCCGCCGCTGGCCGGCGCGCTCCTGATGATCGGCGCCGGCGCGGCCTGGGGCGTCTACTCGCTGCGCGGCCGGGGCGCGGGCGACCCGACGCGGGTCACGGCCGGCAATTTCCTGCGCGCCGCGCCGTTGGCGCTGGCGCTCAGCCTGTTCATGCTGAAAAGTGCATCGCTCGACGCGGCCGGCACGTGGCTGGCCATCGCCTCGGGCGCGCTCACCTCGGGCATCGGCTACGCCGTCTGGTACGCCGTCCTGCCCGCGCTCAAGGCGACGACGGCCGCCACGGTGCAGCTGAGCGTGCCGGTCCTTGCCGCACTGGGCGGCGTCGCCTTTCTGGGCGAGCCGGTCACGCTGCGCCTGGCGCTGGCCTCTGGCGCCATCCTGGGCGGCATCGCGCTGGTGGTGCTGCAAAAGCGCCCGCCACCCCCACCGGCCGGGGCCGCACTAAAATCGCCGGGTGATTGAACCTTCCCTCCCCACCCCGCCCGCCGCGCCCGAAGGCGCCTGCGCCGACGCCAGCGTCGCCCCATCCGCCGCATCCGCCACGTCCGCCGCACCGGCTGCATTGGCCCCGACGCCTTCGGCAGGGGCCCCCGGCCTGCCCGAAACCACGCCCGCCGGCGCCCACCCCGCGCGCAACATCCGCAGCTTCGTGCGCCGCACCGGCCGCACCACGGTCGGCCAGGCCAAGGCCTTTGCCGACGTCGGCCCGAAGTTCCTGCTCGCCTACAGCGCCGCGCCGCTCGACATGGCCGCCGCCTACGGCCGCACGGCCCCCACCATCCTGGAGATCGGTTTCGGCATGGGCGAGGCCACCGCGCACATCGCCGGCCTGATGCCCGAGAAAAATTTCCTCTGCTGCGAGGTGCACACGCCCGGCGTGGGCGCGCTGCTCAAGCGCATCGACGAGCACAACCTGGCCAACATCCGCATCCTGCAGCACGACGCGGTCGAGGTCATCGACCACATGCTGCCCCCGGGCAGCCTGGACGGCGTGCACATCTTCTTTCCCGACCCCTGGCACAAGACCAAGCACAACAAGCGCCGGCTGATCCAGGCCCCGCTGATCGCCAAGCTGGCTGCGCGCCTGAAACCCGGCGGCTACCTGCACTGCGCCACCGACTGGCAGCCCTACGCCGAGCAGATGCTCGAGGTGCTGGGCGCCGAGCCCTTGCTGAAAAACACGGCGGATGCGGCCAGCGGCGGCTACGCGCCCAAGCCCGGCTACCGGCCGCTGACCAAGTTTGAAAACCGCGGCCTGCGGCTCGGCCACGGCGTGTGGGACCTGGTGTTCACCCGTGCTTGAGCACCGCCTCAACAGCCGCCAGCCACGCGCATGATGCCCGGGCCGGCTGCGCGCCGCACGCCCGCTCTGCCTGCTTGCGGCGGCCTGCCAACGCGCCAGGGCGTGAGCCCGAGCTGCGTCGGCCTGCCGTCCGGCCACTGGCCGACCTTCACGGAGTTTCTCGTCGAACGCTTTCCGGCCATCGGCCGGGACGTCTGGCTGGCGCGCATGGCCGCCGGCCTGGTGGCCGACGAATTCGGCGTGCCGGTCACGGCGCAACGCCCCTACCGGGGCCACCTGCGGCTTTACTACTACCGCGAACTGCCCGCAGAGCCGCGCATTCCGTTCGAAGCCACCGTGCTCCACCAGGACGCGCACTTGGTCGTGGCCGACAAGCCGCATTTCCTGCCGGTCACGCCCTCGGGGCCGTACCTGCAGGAGACGCTCCTGGTGCGGCTGAAAAACCAGCTCGGGCTGGACGACTTGGTCCCGGTGCACCGCATCGACCGCGAGACGGCCGGGCTGGTGCTGTTTTGCGTCAACCCCGCCGAGCGCGACGCCTACCAGGCGCTCTTCCGGCAGCGCGAAGTCGAAAAACACTACGAGGCCATCGCCCCCTGGCGGCCCGGCCTGCGGTTTCCGCTGGCGCGCAAGACGCGCATCGTGCAGGACGAGCCGTTTTTCAGGCAGCTCGAGGTGCCGGGCGCGCCCAACAGCGAGACGCACATCGACGTGCTGGAGGTGCTGGGCGGGCGGGCGCGCTACGCGCTGAGCCCGGTCACCGGCAAGAAGCACCAGCTGCGCGTGCACATGAACGCGCTCGGCCTGCCGATCCTGAACGACCGGATGTACCCGCCCACGCACCCCACCCCGCACGACGACTTCGCGCGGCCGCTGCAGCTGCTGGCCCGTGCCATCGCCTTTGCCGACCCGCTCACGGGCCAGGCGCGGCGCTTTGACAGCCGGCTGCGCCTGCAGCTGGGCTGAAGCGCCGGCAGGGCGCTGCAGGTGTAGGGCCGCACGGCGCTCCTTTTTTGATAGCTGGATGCCTAAACTAGGCTTGGGCTGCGAGCCGATTTAACCTTAAAAACATCACCTGGGCGGCGCCTGGCACGGCCTGGCGCCTCAGGCCTTGATTTCCTTGGCCGTGATCTGGTACTTGAAGCTGTCGGGCGCGTAGGGGTCGAAGCGACCGCCGTCGTTTTCGGCCATCGGGTACATGAAAAAGCCGATTTTCTCGCCCTTGGAATGCGGCAGCGCCAGGTCGTGCGCGGTGTTGTAGGCCATCCAGTTGCCCTCCCAGCCGCCAAACAGCGCCTGGTTGACCGGCGCGACCACCGGGTTGGCGGTGGTCTTGATCCAGTCGGCCGTTTCCAGGCGCATGACCTTGGCCACGTCGGCCGGGTCCATCGCCACCCAGCCGTAGCCTTTCAGGTACACCTCGGAGCGGCAGTGCTGCGCACTTTTCAGGCTGGCCGGGTTGCCCGACAGCTCCTTGTAGCCAAAGCTCGAGGGCACCAGCCGGATGCCGTAGACGTCGCGCGCGGGCACGCCCACCGAGCGGCACAGGCCGACGAACAGTGCGTTCAGGTCGGCGCACTTGCCGCCCAGGTTGCCGGTTTCCAGCATGGTCTTGATGTCGCCCTCGCCGCAGCCGCGCACCTTGGGCTCGCGGTAGGTGTTGGCCACGATCCAGTCGTAGATCTTGCGGGTCTTCTCGACATCGGTGCGCGCGCCCTGGGTCGCGGCCAAGGCGGTCTTGCGCACGATGCCGTCCAAGGGCAGCATGGCGGTGGCGCGGGTGTAGTAGCGCAGCGTGTCGGCGTCTTCGGCCGGCGCGCCCTTGTGCGTCCAGTCCATGGCGCGGCCCTGGGTCTGCACCCGGCTGGTCAGCTCGACGAACGGCTGGGCCTGGCTGGCGGGAAACTCGACATACAGCATCTTGGTGCCTTCCTGGCCGTCCTGCAGCAGCTTGGCCGTGCCGTTGCTGGAAAAGCTGCTTTCCAGCGAGTGCTGGTAGTCGCTGTTGACCGAAGGGACCGGCACCCAGACGCGCGTGGCGCCGTCGTGCGCGGCAATGTCCACCCGGGTGGTGACTTCGAACGTGCGCCACTGACCGCTTTGCGGCGCGAAATGGCTGCGCGCTGCCGGTTCCGGTGCCGGTGCCGGTGTGGCAGGCGTCTGGGCGAAATTGAGGCCGGGCCAGGCAGCGCCCAGGGCGGCGGCGGCCGAGGTTTTCAGGAAATGGCGGCGAAAGGCGGTCATGGAGGCATTCCTAAGAAAGGAGGGAGGAAAGGGCCACGTGCACCGGCGCAGGGAAAAATGCGCTGGGAAGTGAGGAGCCGCGGCAGGCTGCGCACAGCCCGCCAGTTGGTGGCAAGGCTCGATTATCGCCATGCCCGGACCGGCCACAACCGGCGACAGGCTGCTCGAAGGCTAGAGCAAGGGCGCGATCAGCTTCTCGGCCGCCTTGCCGGTCCAGTCCACCTCGCCGCGTGCACGCCAGCGCGGCTGGCCCTTGCGGTCGATGGCCAGCGTGGTCGGAAACACCTTGACGCCCCAGCGCTGCGCCGTCCGGCCGTCCAGGTCCAGCAGCACCGGCAGGGTCACGCCCGTGCTTTTGGCAAACTGCAGGGCGCGTGCCGGCGGCTCCTTGAAGTTGACGGCCAGCACCAATAGTTGCTCCGGGCCGTAGAGGTCGGCCATCTGCTGCAGCGTGGGCATCTCGGCGCGGCACGGCTCGCACCAGCTGGCCCAGAAGTTCAGCAGCACGGTCCGGCCAGCGAAATCGGCCGGTCGCCAGGCTTTGCCGGTGGTGTCCAAGAGCGAAAAGCCGGCCAGCGGCCCGGCCCAAGGCATGACCTCGTAGGCCTCGCCTGTCAGGTACTGCGCGCCGGCCTGCGGCTCTGCGGCGGCACAAGCCGTGGCCAATGTGGCCTTGAGAAACTGGCGGCGGGATGGAGGGGAAAAAGATGCAGGCATGGGCTGGCAAGTGTCCTGCATTTTTCAATCGAACGGTTGGTGCGAGAGACGGGACTTGAACCCGTACGACATCACTGTCCCGGGATTTTAAGTCACAACCCTCGGTATAAAAATACGCTAAGTTGTTGATTTATATGGTTTTTTTATACGCCTTGCCCAGCAAAAGCGCCCTAAAATGCCAAAAATCTGTGGAAAAAGGCCGGTTCATATAAGACCTGTGGAAAAAGTGTGGAAAAGGTTTTCCACAAATCGAAATTTTTCCACAGTACCAATTCAACACCGATTCAGCACATCATAGGTCAAAAAATGGCAACAAGAACAGCAACAGTGACCGACTCAACACCGTGGACGCACACGCGCGCGCTGCAGCTCGCACGCACACTAGGCAAGCACAACCACCCCACCGCAACGGGCTTTTTCATGCGCGTGAGCCCGGCAGGCAAGGCGGTTTGGGCTTACAAGTTTCGCGATGCTTTCAAAGAAGAGCAAACAGGCACGCTCGGGAGCGTGGCGGCGATAAGCGACGGAGAAGCGCTCGACCTTGCCGACGCGCTGGCGGCATACACAAAGCTGCGGGCGTATCACAAAGCGAAAGCCTCTCCGGGCACGCTCACCGTGCAGCGAGCGTTCGAAGAGTGGACCGTTGACTACAGAAAGCGCGGCGGCGGCATGCCCGCGCCCGCCACTGTGCAGACAAACAGCGACTGCTACAACCGCTACCTCAAGCCGCGGGTCGGCAATTGGCTGCTGTCCAAGGCCAGTACCGAGCAGTGGCGCACCGCGCTCCTCGAAGTCAAAGCGATATCCCCCAGCCAGGCCCGCATTGGCTACTGGATGATGTGCTCAATCTACAAGCATTATCAAGAGCTTGACGCTGTCGCGACAAATCCAGTATCCAAGAAACTCATGCGAGGGCTCTTTGCGAGCAACGAGCTGCTGAGCAAGAAACGACAGACGCGCGTGCATACCATTGATTTAGCAGCGTTCGTTGCCGGCGTGCAGGCACTGCGCAATACCACGAGCCGGGATGCCATCATGGTCATGTTGCTGACAAGCTGGCGGCGCTCGGCGGTGATGCAAATGCGGTGGGACCGAATCGATTGGAGGCAAAAAACCTACACCGTGCGCGATGCGGAACCGGGATGGAAGAAGTTTAAAGGGCTGATTGCGCTCAATGACTACGCGCTTGTGTATCTCGAAGACCGAAAGCGCGCGGGCGGTGAGCACATCAGCCCTTACGTTTTCCCCGCCCGGCACGGGAAAGAAGAGTACATGCAGGACGTGCGGACCGCGCTACAGAAAGCGTGTGCAGGCCTGGGCTACTCTGTGTCGCCGCACGACCTGAGGCGCACGTTCGCGACGATTGCGGAAGTGGTACTGGGCGGGAACCTGGGGGTTGTCGGGCGGCTCATGGGGCACGCGCAGCCAGGGGCCGGGGTGCAGGCTAACGGGCTGATAGTGAGCGCCACCACGGCAGGCTACATCGTGCACGAGCTTGCGGCAGACAGCGAAAGCGGCCGGCAAGTCGCCGAGGCTATCCTGGAGCTTGCCGATTTGCTGCCAATGTCTGGTGAAACGGAAGCGGCGTTCAAGAAGCGCGGGATTGATATCAAGCAGAGAGCGCTTGCGCTCGTGGAAGTGAGCGATGATGACGAAGATGAGGATGAGGAAGAGGGAGCCCTAGAGAACGCGGGCGGGGGCTGAACTGCGTTGATTACATTCGATTGATTGCGAGGGCCCCACCGGGGCCCTTTTTCTTGAGCGGGGCTGGCGGCGGGCGTTCGCCCTTTACCCGGTTTTTGTTCGCCCTTTACCCTGGAAAAAATGCGGAGAGCCAATATCCATGCGGTTTTGCAGGGTGCGTAATACCTTTCGCTCTGCATTTCGGCTATGCCTCAATGCTCCGCGCTGCCCTTCGCGCGCCCCTGCTTTTTTTCAGGGGGTAGTTCGTGCTGGAGCGGGGTTGGGTTATTCATCGAAGGGAGCGGGGACCGGGGTCAGGCAAAGAAAGGCAGGGCTTTTTGAAGGGGTGGGCGTCCTGCCTCACCGACACACCTCGGGAGCCGCAGGCTCTCGATGCCTGACCCCTCCCCGACTTTCTACACCGTTGAAACCTCATCGGATTACCCTATGCCCTACACCGCCGACCAAAATTTAAGACCACAACGCGCTACTTTCATCGAGAAAGCCCTGGCTGCGGGTGAAGCCTTGCTTTTTACCGACTTTCCGAACGCCCAGCCTTGCGCCATTTCTATGCACCCCGCCCCCGGGGCTACCGTGTATGTGAGCCTTTCCACCAGCATCCCGGCCCGCATCGCGGACGGCAGTTACCGCCTGACCGCCTGCGGCGTAGGCGTTCCCGGCACCGCGCCCGATGGCGCACCCGCTGGTGTAGTCAGCGGCATCCCGGACGGCCTGACGCTCGACGCACCGGTAGCCGCCCTGCGCTTTCACTGCGTCGGTGGCCCCGCAGCCGTGGAGATTGTGCAATGAGCAGCATGTTCGGGCCTGCACGCAGCGCGCTCATTCCAGCGCAGCTCACGGAGCTTGTCACCGACCCGGACCTAGCCGCGGCGCAGTCTGCGCTTGTCACTGCGTTTCAGCAAGCCGTCGCCCCCAAGGCATTACAGTCCGCTGTCGACGCCGCCGTAGCCGCGCTGCTCGCAGCCCTGGCGCCCAAAGCCACGCAAGCATCAATCGACGCCCTCGGCACCGCGCTAACGATGCTTTCCTGAAAGAGCAAATCCTGTTCGGCGTTCGCGCCCGTGGCGTGGCTGCTGCCGGCTTGCCGCCTAAACAAGAGCCCGCCCTGCGCGGGCTTTTTTTTGTTCCATGTCAGGAAAGGCGTCCCCTGCATAGGGTAGATTAGCTGCCTTTCAATCACTGGGACCTGTCATGCGAACAGTCTTCTTAATTGCGACGGTTGCTCTACTCGCCGGCTGTGCCAACGGCTTTCAGCAGTATTACAAGCCTGTCGAAGACGCCCGCACGATGGCCGATGTTGAGCTGCTGGCAGACGGCGCAACCCCTACAATTCGACGTACGGACGACATGCGGCGCGATGTAGGTATAGTCCGGTCTCAAGGCTATGAGGCCATTGGACAGTCGGCGTTCAACGGCCGCATTCAATCAGAAGAACAGCTCATTACCCAGGCAAAATCCGTCCGTGCAACCCTAGTATTGCTCTCGGCCAGCTTTACTGGAACGCAAAACATCTCAACGCCCTTATTCTTGCCTACTAGCCAAACCACCTACAGCACCGGCAGAGTTAACGGGGCATACGGCAGCGCTGGCTACAGTGGCTCCAGCACGACTTACGGAACTGCCGTGGTGCCGATTACAACTCAGCAGCAGAAGTACGACCAAAACGCTGTGTTTTTTGTAAAGTCTACGAAAAAGCTTCGAGTTGGCGTGCAATTTGACCACCTTACCCCGGAGCTTCGCAGCCGTTATGAGCGAAACACTGGAGTAGTCGTTGCCGTAGTGGTGGAGGGCACGCCGGCTTTTGCTGCAAACCTACTCCCGGGCGATGTAGTGATTGAACTAAATGGTACCCCTGTCGTGGATGCTAGGCTATTTGCCGAGCAGATGGCAGCCTTATCTGCCAAAGAAGGGGTACTTACTTTCAAGATTCTGCGAAATAGCGGAGAAAGGCTTATTGCCATCAATCTGCCCCCTCCGTGAGTAGAGCGAAAAAGGGGTTCAGCTCTTCGGTCAGCCCGCCCCGCACGGGCTTTTTGTTAGTTGAAGCTCTTCAGATACCTTGAAAACACCCAACCGCGAACCTGGACGCTGCCGTCTTCGCTTGACCAGAGCACTAGCGTAAAGTCTCTTCTCTTGTCCAAGACACGAATTACCTGGCCAAAGTGCAAATCTGCCACCCGCGGCGACCCGGCTGATGCTCCCGAGCGAACTACCAGCGTATTAACGCCGACAAACCGGTACTCGGCAAACAGCGCAAGAGGGCCAGCTTCCTTGGCGATAAAGGGCTTGACTTCCTTAACCACTTCTCGTGGACTCCTGCCTTGGTCCTGTACTAAGTCGATGCATTTTTGCGCCAATGGTGCAAGCACGGCCCCCATCACCACCAAAAACACTGGGTCATACAGCACTCGAAGCATCAACCGTACGACAGGGTCGGCAATTTCATAGATGGCTTTGTTGAGCTGAATAAGGAACGCCGCTGCGGTTTGGCCGCTCGCCTTCGGCACTGCTGCCTCAACCCCTAGAGCCGCTTCCTCGACCAAGCTTTTCAGTTCGTGGGTCGCGCCTGCCGCAGCCCAATCCTCTGCACGAATAAGAGCGAACCGCTCAAACAGTTCCTGAACACCCGAGCCGCGAGCAGCTTTAAGCAACTGCTCTGCCCCGCTCTCGGAGATTAGCTGAAGCGGTCCTGCCCTTCTTAGCATCTGCTCAGCAACCGCATTTATTTCGCGTTCGCGGTGGGCGAGGAGGTGCTCTCTCATGCTATGGCGCATCAAATCGCCAAATACAAGGTTCCGTAGGCGCTCCTGCCGCAGGCTCTGCGTAACAGCGTGAAACTGCCGCGTTGCCGTGTTTTCTGATAGCAGTGTTTCGCGCATCTGCTGAACAGCACTGCCTATGCTGCCTCGGGTTGCCGCTTTCTGCATTGCAGTGCCGTCAATGGCTTCGAGTGCTTGACGAATGCGCTCCATTTCAGTAGTTCCGAGAGCGGCTCGGAGTGCGTCGAAAGCAAAAGACGTGTTTTTTAGGGGCATAGCGAGATTGTCATTGAAAACCCAGCGCGACCTGCCCGCAGGTTCCTGGCTACACCGTTAAGCCCACTGCGACCGGAGACCTGATGCCAACCCCTTACCTTGACCGGCCGCAATTGAATGCCTTGCTCGGCGAGACCACGGTGAGCCGTGTCCAGGCGGACACGGGGCTTGATATCAGCGCGGTGATTGAGTCGAGCTGCGCGCTCGCAGACGCTTTTGTTGCTTCCCAGGTTGCACTGCCTCCGCCTTTGACTGCCTAGGCCCAGGTTGCCCCGCTGGTCGCAGAGCTTGTCTACTGCGGGCTGATGAGCACTTCGGGCTCGGAAAAAATTACGGAGCGCCGAGCTGTCGTTATGCGCCAGCTGCACGACATCTCGATGAAGCCCCCTGAAATGCTCTTGCATGTCGAGCCGGTGGCTGACGACCCAGCAACTCCCGGCACGGATGAAAGCGAAACCGAGGCCCCGTGCGGCGCTGCGCCACGGCTCACCGGCTGGGGCCAGCTGAGCAGCATGCCTGAACCCTGATAGTTCTGCGCATGGCAACTGGAAATTTCAAGGTTAAGACCGCTGACGGCGGTGTAGCGCGCGGCCTGCTGCGGCTACAGGCGACCCTGGGCGACCTGCGCCCAGCGCTCAAGAACGCCGCGACTGAACTAACAAAACGGGTTTGGTATTTGTTCGCCTTCAAGCGCGACCCCGACGGCAAGCAGTGGGCCCTATTGACAAACGCACCGGCGCAAAAATCCGAACCATTGAGGGCGTAGACCCTGGATTCCTCGGCTTCCCCAGCGACAGCGCCGAAACCCAGGGCAAGCTACTCGAGCTGCAAATCACCAGTCTCAACGCCACTACCCTCGAATAAAAATAATTGCAAACAATCAGCAATTAGCGCTAAACCTAGCGAAAGCTGTCGCTATACAGTATGTCAACAAAGTTTATGGTGAGCTTGGTTGATTGTCTTCCGAGAGAGAGTGTTGGATAACCTCCCGTAGCTGCAAAGCCTGGGAGTTATTTTTTGTCTCGGAACTGCCGCGGGCCTGGGGTGGGGACAACCACCGCCAGGAGCCAGGCAAACGCAGCCCAAGTGGGCTGCTGCATGCGCTGCCAGTCCCGCGCCACTTGCTCCTCAACGCTCCGTTGCCGCCAAAAATTTATTTTCATAAAAATCTCGAAAACCTTGAAAAAATGCGTTCGTTTTAAATTTTTTGCCTATACAAATAAGAACAAGCTTTTCTTGTTCGGCTCTCGCGAAGCCTAATTCTTAGCTAGGAAATCTAAAATAGAAAAAATCGTCTCTTTCGTGTTTTTCGCAATCGTCATGACTGCAGCAGACTAGTTTTTTAATAAATATTTTGCTGCATTTGATAAATGAACGAACGAGTATGTCGGGCTCGAGCAAATGAAGAAAAAAGCGTATACGACTCGATGCAAAGCTGAAAGAAATTGAAGAAAACGGAGTGCTAAAAACTCTGAAAAAATAATCTGATTCTAAAAGCCGTTTCGTCAAGAAGCGGCTTTTTTCTTATGCTCTCGGAGAAAGTCGTACACGCCTTTGATTACACCGGTCACAACTGCCGCCCAAAACGAACAGTTCATGTCTGACGGAGAGAGCGGAGTTGAGAAAAATTCCATGCTCACATTTTATTCAGCCCCGCTGATTAAGTCTCGCTAGAAAATTTGTTCTTTTGCAGATTTTTGAAAATATTTTGAAAAAGTTCGAAAAACAGCGCAGAGGTGTCTATACAACAAGTCAAAGAAACGGTTTTCTTGACGCAAAAACTCTTTGAAAGCACCACTATACATGCTCGCACGTACTAAGAGCCGCTAACACAACTGGACGAAAAGCCGAGTTTTGGGTACTGTGCCGGTCATGGCAAGAAGAAAAGTTAGCAATGAGTTATGGGCGGCGCTGGAGCCGTTGATACCTGAATTTATCCCTTCGCG
>Ga0308157_10006704_pt1 | contig 13664 bp, 13 predicted proteins | sample PhyBR1_FD_201035 | JGI IMG/M metagenome (GOLD analysis project Ga0308157, IMG submission 201035) | Phyllosphere microbial communities from UC Gill Tract Community Farm, Albany, California, United States - DLSLB.R1 | ecosystem: Host-associated > Plants > Phyllosphere > Unclassified | place: USA...
ATGGCCGCCTTGCCCGCGGGGGTATCGCTGAAACAAGCGAGGATTGCCATGGAATTCTCCTAGGTAATAACTGGATCAGAGCCACGAGGCCAGCAGGCCCTGGGGAAGATCAATCGGTAGCAGGGACGGAAGGGCCAGCATCAATACGAAGAACACGATGGTGTAGATGATGGTGGTCTTGAGCTTGGCACGAGCCACGATCAGCAAGAAGGCGGGAAGGAAAATCGAGATCGCCGCAAGGTATCCGAGCAAGGCAGTCAGGATCAGGAATCCGCCCATCCAGGCGAAGGTGCGCAGGGCAAAGGAAGCATCAGTGGTCCACTTCGGAGCCCACATGCTGCCGCCCGCGGCCAGGCCGGCTGCAGACAGGCCCCGGATCGGGCCATCACTGGACCCCGTCGATGTTCCGCTAGCACCGGCTGCACCCTGATTGGCCATGGCCACGTGCTTGCCCGCCGAATCGGATCCGGCCTGGGCAGCAGTCCCTCCAGCAGGTGCAAGAGCTGGCTGCTCGCTCAGGTACGCTGTGGCGTCAACGGAAACGCGGTGTGATGCGGCGACCGCCTGCTTTCGCGTGCGGATCTCGGTCAGCAGCAGGACCAGGGACATGATTACTCCGACCCAGCCGACCAGCTGCGGAACCAGCTTGGCATCCGGCGAGTAGCTGGAGGAGAGCACCAGAGAACCTGCGAAAACTACCAGCAGAACGGCGGCCGCGCTCAGCGACCAGATGGAGTTCTTCAGCGGTGCCTCAGCATCCGGTGCACTATCGGACTTTGGATCGTCATCAGCGCCGAGCTGACGGCGGGCGCGGAACCACTTGAAGACGTTCCACAGAATTGGCAGGACCAAAATGGCGATGAACACCAAGGTGCCTGGACGCAGCATCCAGTCGAAGCCCTCGTACAGGCTGTCGGTCAGGAAGTAGTAGCGTTCCATCGGGATGGCCAGCACAAAACCGATCAAGAATGGTGCCCGTGGGAAGCCGGTGGACTTCAAAACCCAGCCAGCGACACCCAGAAGCAGCATGACCCACAAGTCGCCGAGCTGGCCGCCGTCCTGGAACGAACCGAGCAGCATGATGACAACCAGGCCGGCCGCCAAGATGGAGAAAGGAACCTTGGTCAGCGAAGACAGCGGGCGAACGGTCATGAAGCAGAACAGCGCACCAAGGACGGAGGCGATAGCGAAGGCCCAAATGATCATGTACAGCAGGTCAAGGTGTTCGTTGATGATGCTCGGACCTGGCTGGATGCCGTAGGTTAGCAGCATGCCCAGCAACATCGCCGAGGGCACACCACCGGGGATGCCAAACAGGAAGGTCGGGATCAAATCGCCGGCTTCCACCGAGTTATTGGCGCTTTCTGGTCCGACGATGCCGCGCGGATCGCCTTTACCGAATTGGCGCTTGTCCTTGGCCGTGGCCACCGCCTGGCCGTAGGCCAACCAGGTGCCTGCGGTGGCACCAACACCAGGAAGTACGCCGGCCCAAATGCCGATCAAACCACCACGAATCACCTGGGACCAATGTCCGAGCCATTCGCGAATACCCGAACCCCAGCCTCCGGTGACCTCTACAGTCTGCTTGTCTCCACGACGTTGGCTGGCGCGGGAAGCAATTTCTGCCAGACCAAAAATACCCAGGGCCACAGCCACCAAGGACAATCCGTCACCAAGGAACAAGGATCCAAAAGTGAAGCGTTCTTCAGCGGTGGTCGGAGCGGTGCCGATCATGCCGACCAAGAGGCCAGCGAGTCCGGCGGTCAAACCCTTGATGACATTTCCGCGGGATAGAACCGCGGCTAGTGCCACACCGAGCACGGTAAGCATAAACAGTTCGGGGCTGGCAAAGGAAAGTACCAGCGGCCGAGCTAGCGGGATGGCCAAGGTCAGGCCGATCGCGCCGATGATGCCGCCAGCCATGGAAGACAGGAACGCCAGCGACAGGGCTCGTTTGGCCTGTCCCTTTCGCGCCATCGCATAACCATCAAGCATGGTCACCGACGCCGAGGCCGAACCCGGGGCACCAAGTAATACGGCGGATACTGTGTCCGAGGTATGCACTACGGCCAGTGCGCCAATTAGTAGCGCCAGGGCGGAAGCCGGTTCCATGCCAAAGGTTATGGGCAGCAGGATCGCGACGGCAGCGGTGCCACCCAATCCCGGAATCAAGCCCATAACCAGGCCCGAGACCACACCGATGAGCAGCATCAACAGCATGCTCGGATCGGTCAGCGAAGCCAATGCGGCCATTGCTGAATCCAACATTGTCTTGCCTCCTTAATCTAATTTGATGCCGTAGGAGTCTTCGAGCAGCGCAGTCACGTAGCTCTTGGTCTCATCGGTCACGGTATATGCGTCTTTGACGCGCTGGGAGAGATCTTTGTCTGCAACGATCGGGTATCCGCCAAGAACCTTGGCTGCTTTATCGTTGAACTCTTGATCGCCGGAGAGATCGTGGGCGGATTCGCGCAGCAGAGTCACTGCTTCTTGGGGTGTATCCTTGGGCGTCCACATGCCCTTTTGGTAGGTGTAGGTCAAGCCCAACAGAGTCTTGTAGGCCTCAAATTTTGGCCCCTCGGGTTCCTTGCCGTGCAGCTGCTTGTATACCTCGATCACCGTGGGAGCATCGGGGAAGTTGGGGTCGCGGATAACTTTCCCGTTCTCATCCAACTGCCCAAAGGACATCAGTACGGTAGCTGAACCATCCTTTTCGATCGGTTCAACGGCGGACTGATACGAGGAGGTGGTGGTGTAGTCGATATCCACTTCGCCACGTTGCAAGGCCAGGTTGACCGGTCCGCGTCCTTCAAAACCGAAGGTTGCTGAAATGTCAGCTTCCAGAAGGTCAAAGGCAACCAACGTCGTAAGGTCCAGGCCAGTGGCTGAGATGCCACCGAAGACTAGTGGTTTCTCACGGTCACTCAGGTCTTTGGGGGATTTGACCCCGGCGGCCGTGCGCGCATAAATCACTCCGCCGGTGCCGTTGACCAAAACTGGTTCTAGATCCTCGAACGAGTACTTCACCACGCTGCGATCCAAAACCCAAGGGACCACCGTGGTGGCGGTGCTGACCAGCAGCTCCGTTCCGTCATCTGCGGCGGAGGTGGCGAAGCGGTTACTGCCGGTAATTCCTTCGCCGCCGGCCTCATTAACTGGTGCGAATCCGGGCTGGCCCGGAATGTCTTGGGCTAGTTCTTGGCCGACAAATCGTGCCCAGGTATCCGTGCCACCACCTTCGGCTAGGGGAATGACCATCTCAATGGTTTCTCCGGCGTAGTCGCCGTCGGCGGTGGTGGCTGGTGGATTGAGTAGCCCTCCACCAACAAGTGTTGCTCCCAGACCAAGTACCGCGAAGGCCGCCACCGAGGCGAAAACGGTACGACGACGGTGCGGTTCTGGGTCGGGCAGGAGGTTCTCTTCCGGTGTCTCTGGTTGTTCAAAAGTAGTCACGGTTGGTTCACCATGTTCTGTGCTGATGGGGTCAAAACGAAGAGTTGATTCGGCTAGTTCGCGTGCAGTGCGGGTGGCACCCACCGCCAGCTTCCCGTCGATCTGGCGTTGCCATGTTTCGATAGGGCCGGCAGGAGTTTGTAGTTTCAAAAACTCACCGGGTGTTTGCGTGAGTAGCTGAGCTAAGACGGTGCTGGGATATTGGGCCGCTAATGTCAGCCCGACACTTCCGGTGATGGCCAAGGCCGGATGTGGGGCACCCATGGAGAGCATCATGACCTGTAGGTCATTCTCGTTTTCTGCGTTGGTCCCCTGAACTATCGCCAGTTTGGGGATGGCCCGTTGCGCGTCAGCAGCAGTGTCAGCCAAACCCATCGCTACCGCGCCGGCACGGCGGATGCGATCAAGTCGCGGCAATTCGCTGGTTGTCTCGGTGATCCAGTCTGAAAACTCGATGCCATCGAGTCGAGCGGTGCGAGCATCGATAATCACGATGGGTGCGCCGGCATCGATGAGTGTTGCCTGAACTTCACCATCGTGCTCTGCATGGTCCTCAGGCAGAAGTAGTGTTGACGTTTCTTTTCCGTCAGGGAATAGAGCACCGGTGGTTGCGCCAGCAGGATCGAGGAATCCGATCTCGACACTTTGAGCGGGGAAGGGGACGCCGGGAATGTGAATCGAGGATTGTGAACCGTCGAGGTTCATGCGTTCCACAAGGACCTGGCCGGTGTTGGTATTGCGGATGCGTACGGTAACCATCTGGCCGTCTGCCTGCACCCAACCCTGCTTGAAGGCGTAGGGAGCGATAACTGCGGAACAGTTTCCGCAGTTGCTTCCCCAATCTACGACAGGTTGGTCGATTCCGACTTGGGCGAAGGTGTATTCAACATCTATTCCTGGCTCCTGGCTTGGTTCCAGAATGACGGCTTTGCTCGTCGTTGAGCTGCCACCACCAACACCATCGATTTGGCGTGAATCGGGTGAACCGAAGAGGCGAAGCAGCACCTCATCGGTGGTGTACCCGGGGACTTGTAACGCGCTTTTTTCGAAGACCCAGCATTTGCTGGTCCCGCCGCGCATCCACGTCGCTGTGACTGTTTGTTTCAATGGACTGAGCCAATCTGTTCAGAACTGTGCGCCAGCCTCGACTGTGACGACCAGCACAATAATCTGCTATTGATGATCCGTGACTAGTCAGTTAATGAGTAGCTACAAAAACTGCAAGTAGTTGTAGCAATGCTTAAAAGGGCGGTATTTCAGACTGTTTGGATGCTTGTTATCGCCCACGAGGTCTTGACGTCGCTTGAAATGAACACCGTCTATTCAAGAGAGTCCACCGCGTGTAAGCTTTCTGAAATGTAGTTAAGTTTTACTGAAAGGTGCTGTTGTGCTCGACATCAAAAGATTGCAAATATTGCTTGCCGTCGTTGAGGGCGGATCGGTCACAGCTGCGGCCGACGAACTTTTCTACACTCCGTCCGGGGTCTCCCAGCAGTTGCGCAAACTCGAAGAGGAAGTGGGCCAACCGCTGTTGCAGCGACATGCGCGAGGCATGGTTCCCACCGATGCGGGCCATATTCTTGCCGGCCATGCTCGCTCGATTTTACGACAAATGGATGCCGCCGTTGCAGATCTGGATCAGTTGGCGGGTCTAAAAAGCGGCAGTCTGAGTTTGGGTACTTTCCCGACCCTGGGTAGCTCGTTCTTGCCGCAGGTCATTAGCAAGTTCCGCAAGATGTACCCATCGATCAAGCTGGATGTGCGTAGTACCAGGTTGCAGGAGCTGATGGGATTACTCTCGCGTGGGGAGATTTCCCTTGGTTTGCTCTGGGAGTATGACTGGATGCCACTGAATCGGGCAGATTTTGAACTCACCACACTATTTACCGAACCAACGGTGCTGATTGTTGGCGCCGATCATCCGCTGGCTGAATTTGATGAAGTGGATATGGCGGCTACCTCAGGGGATCACTGGATCGTTAGGGCTAACATGCATCCGGTAGCCGAGCTGTTGGAGCGTTCGTGTAACGCGGCAGGGTTCTCACCGAAAATTTCCTTCCAGGCCAATGATTACCAAGAAGCTCAAGCGATGGTCTCTGTCGGCTTGGGTATTGCCTTGGCGCCGCAGTCGGCGGTGATGAACCCGCACCCAGGAGTTAAGATTCTTTCACTGGGTGAAGGGGCTGCGGCGAGAAGCGTCGTTTTGGCCCAACGCCGGGATCGGGTTCGTGCGCCGGCGGAAAATGCGTTCCAGTCTCTGCTAGTTGATCTGGGTGAGACCTGGCTCGATTAACTGGAAAAGCTCACGCCTCGGTGTTGGCAAACTTTCTGGGCGTTTCATGAGCTAGCAAGCAAATTCTCGGCGCTCCTGCTTTTGTAGTTGGGGTGCCGTGGAGTGAAAACCTTGACCAGATTTGAGTGGTGTTCTACGCTTCAATATAAACTGATATACCAGCTGGATATTAAGCATTGGGAGTTGCTTCGCACGTTTCCGCACCCGTAGTTCCTGCAGATCAATGAGTCGCAGGATGCTGTCGAAACCAGTTGGGATCAAGCAGTCTTGCCGTGAAATCTGAGCGAGGAAAAATCCATGATCTCTACTGAAACTGTCACCAGTTATCTTGAGCGGTTGGCTTCCAGAGCCCCCGCTCCTGGAGGCGGAGTAGCTGCGGCTCTGCACGCTGCGCAAGGTGCGGCTTTGGTGTCGATGGTTGCAGAATTTACCTCAGGCCCACGGTATGCCGAGGTCGAAGGGCAAGCACAGCTCATCGCTGATTCGGCAAAGCACCTCTTGCGTGAAGCAGTGCATGCTGCCGAAGAAGACGAGCGACTTTTCAGTCTGCTCAGCGATGCCTACGGTCTGCCAAAGGACGATGAAGAGCAGAAGTCCATCCGCCGCGAAGCGATTGGCAAGGCCACCATTGAAGCCGCAGCGCCCTTGGTCTCTACGGTTGATGTGGCATCAAAAGTCATCAAACTAGCTCAAGAACTATTGCCCATAGGTAATCGCTCGGTTTCGAGCGACGTGGCAGCCGCAACCCAGTCGGCACGCGCCGCTCTGGGGATCGCGCTGGTCACCCTCGAAATGAATATTGCTGCCATTAAAGATGAGCCAGCGCGCGAGCATCTAACCCAGTGGACTAACGTGGCGAGCGAAATGATTGGCGAAGCTGAAGAGCTCAGCCTTCAGGTGCGCTCGGCGGTGTCAGTATGACGGCACGACGCCTGAGCGGTAAGGCGGTAGCCGAAGAGATTCGGGCGCAGAGCGCTCAGTTGGTGGCAAGTCTGACCCGGGACGGTTTTGAAGCGAAATTGGCGGTTATTTTGGCTACCGACAATGAGGCGACCGCCTGGTATGTGCGCTCTATTGAACGAGCTGCGAGTGCGCAAGGTGTTGAATGTCAGGTCATCGAACAGCTCGGAGCCAGCCAAGATCAACTCGCTGCCACCATTACAGCGCTCAATGAGGACGAGTCTGTTCACGGAATTATTCTCCAGACACCGTTACCTCACGGTGTGGACTCCTCAGCGTTGGTGCAACTTATTGACCCAGCCAAAGATATTGATGGTGCCAATCCACTGAGCTTGGGGCGTTTGAGTGTCGGACAGCCTGCCTTTGCCCCAGCTACTGCACGATCGGTGATTGAGATTCTTGAGTACTACCGGATCCCGCTGGCAGGTCAGCACGTGGCGGTGGTCGGACGTTCGGCCGTAGTGGGCAAACCATTGTCCCAGTTATTGTTGCAACGTGATGCCACGGTGAGCATTTGCCATTCCAGAACGCCGGATCTGTCCGCATTCACCAAGAGCGCCGCGGTGACGGTCATGGCCGTTGGGCGAGCCAACCTACTCACCGGAGACCAGGTCGCAGATTCATCGGTAGTGATCGACGTGGGAACCAATGTTGACGATGAAGGTGCGTTGGTCGGGGATGTCCATGCGGCGTCGGTTCAGCCCAAGGTTCGTGCACTGAGCCCAGTCCCCGGCGGCGTTGGCACGGTGACCACTGCGTTGCTCATACTGCATACGGTGCAGGCGGCAACAAAAGTTTGCGAGAGCATCATGTGGAGAGGAGATGAGAGGAGAGCAGATGGCCACACGCCGGTAACTGTACGCCAGCGTTCGGGACGATATTAGCGGGCAATCCAGTCCGCGGTGGCGCGATGAATGTTGGAACGGCTGATGCTAGGCGCAGCGATGAATCGACACGGGGTTGTCCGACAGTGCAGTGAAGTGGGATCTGTTGTTCGGATGCTGCCCTGAAGCCGCCGCATCTTTGATTTTGGAGGTCAAAGATGCGGCGGCTTTTTGCTGCCCCGAACCGGACCAGCTGCGACTGGCCATTGCTGCTTTCCGCGAGGATGAAAGAATCCGGCGCGACGTGGATCCCACCGCCCGACCGCTGGTGTGCGTCCAGGCGGCCTTGAATTACTTCAATGCCGAGCACAATGTGCTCACCAGGATGTTCGCTGTGGAATACTCGCACTGGTTCGATTCCATGTTGCCGGGCATGGAGGGCACCGGCATCCCGTTGCCGCTGGGCGGCACGTCGAATCATTTCCGCTCTGCGCGCCAGCGTGCGGGGATTCCGTGTGGGGATCATCGACTCGACGACCTGGGAGGAAGCTTGTTCCAAGGTTCCGGCGTGGATCAAGCAGCGCACCCGGTGGATCAAGGGCTACATGATCACGGCCGCCGTTAATATGCGTCGTCCCCTGCGATTCGTGCAGCGCACCGGGCTTGGGGGAGCCGTGGGCATGATCGGCCTGATTGCCGGGACTCCGCTGGCGTTCTTGTCCTACCCGCTGGTTCTCGGGTTCACGATCTTCACCTATGTCGGTGTCCGGTTTATCGGGCTGCAACTTCCCACGGGTTTGCTGGGTCTGGGCTGGGCGACCATGCTCTTTGGAAATGCCATGATGATTCTGGTTTCGGGGCTGGTGTCCTGGCGACGCTACGGAGCCAGGGTGGCCGTTTTCGCGGCGCTCAACCCCGCCTATTGGGTCTTGCACTCCATCGCCGCTTGGCGTGCGGCGTACCAGATGGCACGCACTCCGCATGTCTGGGAGAAAACCCCGCATGGGCTCGATGAGGAGGAAGGCTTTGCCCTGCCAAGGGCGAAGGCCCGGCGTTCCTCGACGCCTGGAGAACCTTGAGCCCTGCGCTGCCGTGGGATGCGTTGATGGAGGTGCTACTTCGCCTGATCGCTATTGATTGACCGTTGCCTGCGGTTTGCAATGGTGCTGAGCACATAGGTCACGACCAAGCTGGCGGCGATGGCCAGGACCCATCGAAGAAGCATCGGGATATCGGTCAGAATATCCAGCGCCGCATTGGCGGCGAACGCGACAACGACGCTGGGGATGACAATCATGTAGGTACGCATGAGGTCGACTCTTCACGGGATCTGTCGAAAAATCAATGGACTGGCCATTATTTGCCCTGGTTAATCTGAAATCACCTGCCTTGGCCCAGCGATGGCGTGGCGGCGGCATCGAAGGCCCCTGGGCGAAGAGGACGTTGCCCAGGATGCCAATGGTGCCACGTCCCGTCCTGCAGGGTTCACGCCCAGTTCGGGACCCAAAGTTCGGGGAGATCGCAGGTGGAGAGAGCGAATTGCCCCGAAGCAGCCTTCAAAGAGCTGCTTTACGCCTGTAATGCAACGAGCTCCTTGTCCGTGGCGTTGTGCGGCGAATAATTCGGAGGGTTTGCGGCCGATGTAAGAGCCATCGCGCAGTCCTCAGAGACGAAAAGGCCTTGGTTCCGCCGATCGGCTTCATGGGTTCTGATTGACATGCGACCAAAGCCGATTCTGGTGGCCTTCCGGTCGTCGAGAATGTCTCGCAGCTAGCGGCGCAGCTACGATTCCGCGTCATCGGTTGCGACACATGGTTGCGAGAATTCTGGACCATTGAGTTTCCGCGGATTTTTCGTTGGGGGAGTGAATGTCGACGAGACGTATTGCAACCTATGCGTTGCAAGACTTTGCTTTACTGAACTAGTAGCTCAAGCTTCTCGGATACCACTGAATCTTCGAATTCACATCCCACGAAATATCGGAATGCAGCAACCAGCGGCGTTCTCGCAGAGTAGACAATTTTCGGGAGGTGTGGGCCGGCCCTGTGACAGCATTTTCGTCAGGCTCGACATATTGACAATCGGCCGTATCTATTTAACTAACTCCAGATATAGAAGAGTTTCTCGTCCAAAATAATTTCACTCTTCGATTCTCAGATGTGCCTTAGGTTGGGCATGCCTAATTTCAAGTACTCTGTTTTCAGGATCGTTACGAAAGCGTTTCCGGCTCATTCACTCAAATCTATGGAAAGATTTTATTCAAAGAGGAGAACCATGTCTTCAGGGACGAATCGTAAAAAAGCGCTACGTACGCTTTTCAGTAAACAAATCGGACTGGCCATCACCGCAAGCCTTCTTTTTACTGGGTTGGTTTCATATCCAGCGGCGGCAGATGAATCAGGCATCATAACGGAAGCCGAGATCGAGCAAGATGCCTACATTTCTTCGGCGACCAGCGAGGATAGCGCACCAATCGCTCTAGGAGAAAAAGTCGAAGGCCTGCATGTACCTTTGTCTGCCTCTGAAGCAATACAGATTGATGGAGAGAATGGCAGGTCCGGCGTGCAGATCGGGATTCCTGCGGAAGGCCATGGAGAACAGCTACCCAATGGTTCTATCATCTACGACGCAGAATCTCCGCAAGCGAAAGTTGTTGTTGACAATGTTCCTGTGAGGGTCGAAGGCATTGAAGCAACATCCGTTCGACAGCTGATTACAATTGGTGGTCCGGAAGCCGATACGCGATACGAATTCCCAGTCGATCTACCTGAAGGTGGGCGTTTATTAGAAACATCGGATGGGACGGTTACAGCGGTTGATGGTGCGGGATCTGAGCTCGGTGTCTTTGCGCCGGCTTGGGCGGTAGATGCTGATGGTAAATCAGTCCCCACTCGATATGAAATTTCTGATGACACCTTAATTCAGATAGTGGAGCACCAAGGCGCTGCTTATCCAGTAACCGCAGATCCATGGTGGTTTGTATTAATTCCTGTGGCCAATGGCGTGGCGAGAATATCGGTGAAAGCCGCATCAAAAAAGGCTGCCCAAGAAGCAGCGCGTAAGGCTGCTATCAAGCAAGGATTTAAGCCAAAGGTTTCCTCAGGAAGTCTAGAAGCCTACAAGGGTTCGTTCATTGCTGCCAAGGGATTTACTTTAAGGAAAGGTGCAAAATTCTCAAAAAGCCACTCATACAACTCGTTCGCTGCATTCAAAAAAGCAAATGGTAACGCCAAGAGCGGTTACGAATGGCATCACATAATCGAACAAAACATGGTGAAAAACACCAAGGGACGAATTCCAACTTGGGTTGTCCAGAACAAGCAAAACCTTGTTCAGATACCTAAGAACATACATAAAAAATGCATCACCCCCATCATGGGGACAACCATCAAGAAACTTTCGAAAGATCAACTCACAAGGTTGGGGCTTTCTAATCTCTCCTCCACATCCAAATCCATGGTTCTCAGGAATTACTTGGCAAAGCACTACAGTGAACGAAATGCACATGCCTTGGGCATGGAACTCATGAGTATTTGCGGAGTCAAGGTTGGGTAAGTACAGTCGCAAGATGGAAACACATACTCGACTGCGGAGTCCTAATGACTGATGAACTGCCGGATCCCTATCTTTACTTGCATGACCCCGAGGAATATCTGTCCTTGGTTCAGGCAAAATTCCCCAGCGTCAAGATCGAACCTAAGGTTTCTCTTGGACTTGGCGTCATGGAGTTCAAAAAGCCAAAGAAAATGCGCAAGGAACTGGATAAGGAACCTACACGGTTTGGGGCCTCCTGGTTCGGCGGTCAACCCTTTGAGAATGGACGGGAATGGCCGAGAAGCTCCGACGGGATACCGCTCACGCATATTGCCCAAGTCGACCTCGGATACGAATCCATGAACGTGGGAGATCCGGGGTTCATCCCCACAGGTCTTCCGAACGAAGGTATCATCCAGTTCTTCCACGACACCCAGAACATGGGCGAATCCGAAGACGTGGAAGACGCTCTAGATCCGCCTTGGGCGATTCGGTACTTCGTACCCGAAAATGACGAGGTCGAAACCTTCGCATTCATGGAACCACCTGGTGATGCACCCCTGTCGATTCCGTTGATGCCGCTGGACATTGACGGGTTCATGAATCTCAAGGATCAGTTCAGTGTCGATTTCAGATCCGAGGAAGAAGCTGATCTCTATACGGATTTCGTAGAGCTTACCGAGTTCGAGATCTACAACAGGTTGTTAAGGTTCGAAGCTCGGCTTCCGGAGCATCGCCCGGAGCATCCAGATTTCATCCCGGATGAACGCATCAGCAGGATGTCAGGTTGGAGCGCGTGTGAAATCCGTGAGGAGTACAACGGGCAGCTGGCCACGTTGTTGCCGCTCAAGGATGCGGCGGATGAACATGTTTTGCTTTTCGAGATCAATCCAAGGACCTTCACGACACCCGGTTGGTTCCACGAGCGGCCGGTTCAGGTGTGGATCCGTAGGACAGATCTAGACGCGAGGAATTTCGAGCACGTGTGGTGCCTGATCCGCACTGACGCGTAGTAGGTAAGCCCTGCATGATCTTGAAAGCGCATCAAGACCTGCCACGCTAGGTCTTGATGCGCTTTCTGTCGTAACGGACGTCGGTGTAGTGGACAAGCATAGTGGCTTTCCGGAATGACCTGTGCTTATGCGGAACAGACGTATCAATATTCGGTTGGCAGCTAACCTTTCGACGCATAGTTTGTGGCATTGAGTTTTGCGACGAAATAACCGTGGAAATCTGTTGAGTTTTCAACTGTCAGAAGTTTTTACATCAGGTGGCTGCTCAGTGTGTCAAAAAAGAATGTTTATGAACACCATCCTAAATACCGGATCATAAGCATCGAAGAAGCCATGAAGCTGACGGGGACCACACTGGCGGTCGTTCTTGGATCGTAGACCGGTTCTCTCACCAGGCTGATGCGTCTTTAACATTGCCTTTGTACTCGCCGCTGGTGCTGCCGGAAGACTTTTGGGCAAGATTGAACGGCCCGATGCACCGTCCACGAGCGCCGTAACGTCCCTGCTCGCCAGGGCCTTCTTAGTGACGAGTCATTATCGCGGATGAGAGAGAAAATGGCGGTAGGATTCTTCTGTGGGAATCGATCGAGCACAAACCATTCAGATTGCGAGAATGACCGATGCCCACTGGCATGATGTATCACGCATCTATGCCCAGGGCATCGCCACGGGGCTGGCCACGTTCGAATCCGAAATTCCGAGCCGCGAAAAATTCTTTGAGTCCAAGATCCCTGAATTGTCCTTGCTCGCTTTGACCCTGGAGGGCACCGTTGCAGGATGGGCGGCCGCCACAGCCGTTTCGCAGCGTCCGGCCTACCAAGGCGTCGTGGAGCATTCGGTCTATGTTGACCATGAATTTGCTAGCCGCGGCATCGGGACCCGGTTGCTCACGGAGCTGATTTCTCTGGCAAGGCACCACGCGTACTGGATGGTGCAATCCTCAGTTATCGCGGACAACAATGCCAGCCGTCTACTGCATGGTAGAGCGGGGTTTCGAGAAGTCGGACGCCGCGAGAGGATCGCCCAAGCCACGCAAGGAGATGTGGCCGGTCAGTGGCTGGATACTTACCTGTACGAGCTCAGACTGTAGCTGTTGTAAATGAGGAAAGCAGAAACGGTGCGGCAAGCTGAGAGCCTAACGCACCGTTTCGAAGAAGAAAGAATGACTCACAGGTAGTCCGCGAAGTCCTTCTCGATGACAGCCTTTGGCTTGGCACCAATCGAGGTAGCAACGTGCTCGCCACCCTTGAAGACGTAAACAGCTGGGATGCTGGTGATACCGTACTTGGCGGCGATGCCTTGGTTCTCGTCAACGTTGACCTTGACGACATCAACCTTGGCAGCATGCTCTTCAGCGATCTGATCCAGAACCGGACCCAACTGGCGGCAAGGGCCGCACCACTCTGCCCAGAAATCGACGATGACTGGCTTTTCGGCATCCAGAACTTCGCTCTGGAAGGTTGCTTCAGTTACTGCTTTTGCGTTGCTCATAAGAGAGAACCCCTTTCCGGGAAAACTAATTAGACGGTAGCCACAGTCTCGTTGACGTTAGCCAAGTAGTGCTCCACGTCCTGTGCAGCCGCGCAG
>Ga0308157_10006707_pt1 | contig 13661 bp, 21 predicted proteins | sample PhyBR1_FD_201035 | JGI IMG/M metagenome (GOLD analysis project Ga0308157, IMG submission 201035) | Phyllosphere microbial communities from UC Gill Tract Community Farm, Albany, California, United States - DLSLB.R1 | ecosystem: Host-associated > Plants > Phyllosphere > Unclassified | place: USA...
CGCTACGACACCCATCATGCCAGGAACAGAATACGATCCGCGTGCTAGCCGAGCGCACACAGACATCAAAGCGGACACTGTGCCTGGCAGAAATGCGAGAGACAGTGTCCGCTTCGTGAGCGCGCTCAGACGAGCTGGATGTTCGCCGCCTGCATACCCTTGGGGCCTCGCTCGGCGTCGAAGGAAACCTTCTGATTCTCTTCGAGGCTGCGGAAGCCGCCACTGTTGATCGCGCTGAAGTGGGCGAACAAATCCGCGGTGCCATCATCGGGAGCGATGAAGCCGAAGCCCTTGTCGGAGTTGAACCATTTGACGATGCCTGTGGCCATGACGTCATTCCTTACATGTCTGGGACCACGGGAGTGATCCGTGTGGCCGCGGCGACGACGTCGCCGCGGGGACTGAGGTGCACCGGCAACAGCCGGGCATTGGCGTACGAGAACGGGAGACGTGTGACACGCCTCCACTGAGGCTCGGGCGTCGTTGAACGACCGCGTGGTCATAAGCGGTTGACCATGGGCGTTGTGTGCGGTGTGAAGGGAGTCGGCTTCAGCGATGAAGCCTGCGAACTCGCCATTCACTGTGGCGACATAAACATCGTCCGCAGCTTGACGCCACTGAACGATCGAAGATGCCGCAGAAGCAGCAGGAGAAGAAATAAAACAACCAATCAAGAAAAACTCACCGCAAGTGATGCGGCGGAAGCTACTGAACTGAATACCTGCCCGATGTGATACCTCGGACCCAGAAGCTGGTCTGGAGCGGAACCTCCAGCAGAAACACAACCTCGATAACTTATTCTCAACGCTACAGCATGCGGCGGGAAACCACCAGTATGCGTGCACGACCCGCTGCGGCCTAGCCCCTGTCGCCGACGTGGGTGGTGGTCTCCGCGAACGGAAAGTATCGCTTCGCGTATCAGGTTGGCTCAGCGTCTGAGCGCTGGGGTGCGTAGTCGGAGAGCCCCTTGCTGAACGGTGATCCGCACGCGGGTCACGTTCCCGAAGAGATCGCCATCGAGCTCGATGGCGTGTGGGGTCTCAAATCGCGCCTCAAACTTTTTCCCCTGCGCGTAGGTGAGGCCGTTGAAGTCGGATCGGCGCCTGCGATGCATGCGTGAGCTGACACGGAGTCTGCGTGCTGCGTCTTGCACCGTGAGTCGGGTCCCGATGCGTGCCCAGCTGAAGAAACCGGTCGGACGCATCGCCACGACATCGAGGAGACCGTCATCGACGACAGCGGCTGGGATGAGCAGCATATTCCCGGTGAGGGTACCGCAGTTACCGACGATGATGGTGTGCGCACGGGTACTCTTCACCCGTCCGCCATCGATCCGATAGTCCAGGTGGAACAACTGGTTCGCGATGATCGAGCGAGCGATGGGAGCGACGTAGGCGAGCCATCCCAACCGCTTCTTCGCTGACCGGGAGGTATTCTCAGCCATCGCGGCGTCGAGGCCCATCCCCGCCATGACCAGGAACACGTGAGACGTGCGATCGCCGGATTCATGTTCTAGTTCCGCAAGACCGACATCCACCGTTTGATCCGCGCCGGTAAACGCAGCCTCGATCGAGCGCTCAAGGTCCGTGAGCGGAAGTGAGAGGTTCCTCGCCAGAAGATTCCCCGTGCCGACAGGAAGGGGTGCGATCGGGACGCCGCTCTCGCGGACAGCCTCGACAACAGTCCGGATCGTGCCATCGCCGCCAGCCACGAGCATCACATCAGGTGCGGTAGCAGCCGCATCACACGCCGCCTGACGACCTGCGTCCTCTGCAGCCGTCTTGAACCACATGCTGGGCCCCCACCCGAGCAGCCGTTCCTGGGCATCGACAGCGTCACGGAGCCGCCCCAACGGGCTGTGGACCGGGTTGTAGATGATCGCCGCATGCCTTCTCTCCACACACCAATTATCGGCGAGAAGAGAGCCTGAGTAACCATGACACGAGACCGCGCTGCCTTCACCGCTCGACCGTGCAGGAGAATCGAGCGAAGCGTATTTCTGGCCACTCGACAGGGCCCTGGGCACTTCACTGGCGCCGATGACGAAGGCCATGAGGCCACTTGACGCCGCACTGATTGACCGAGGCGATCACTTCAACCCGCTAGTGACCGCTGCTTCCGGACGCCTCGAGAGCGGATCAGTCAGGATTCAGCGCGTTCGGCATAGACAAGGCGAAGCACTGCCCCGTCCTCTGCTGCACGAGAGTTACGTTACGAAAGTGAGCTCGTCGATACTTCGGGGCGCTCGGTTGCGTCGACGAATGTTTGGATGAAATCGTCGACCGCATCAGGGACGGGCAAGTCAACCCAGAGTCGAAGGCTCCCCGCCTTCGATCCTGTCCCGTTCACAACAGCCGCTCCGCCGAGTTGGTTCAGAAGCGGAATCATCGCACCCGCCATGTCATCCGGCAGATAGCCAACGCCCCTTCCATTTGAGGTGACTTCAACGCCCGCTGGATCTCTCCGTGTGCGAGCCTGCGTACGAAGAACATACGCGCGAGGCGATTGGCTGCCACGTTCACGATCATTGACAAGAAAGTGCGTCCGTTCGAGCACGACCGGCCGCGTAGGTAGATGCCGCAAATCGAACAACTTGTCGTGTCGACTAATGCGACCGGTTGTCATGTGCAGAAACTGTTCCCACCATGCGGGCACGCGCACCTTCTCCTCAGGTCGATATGCCATCACGGAGGCGGGGCATACCCGTAGTATGACATCCCATCCTGTGGCACTCGGGCCAACAGCTGAGGACAATCCGACGTCCGGGCAGACGAACGGTGCGAAGCAAGCAGATCGCGCGATACTCCTTCACATGGGTGACGCTCTCCAACGGTTCCCTCTTCTCGGACGGAGACGGTCATGAACACGCGGTTCGGCTGCAGGAACGAGTGACATCTGACTGGCATGTTGCGCCACGCGAGCCGGAAGAGACAGCATTTCCCTCACCCCAGGTCCACGTGCGAACGCCAGGCTGCAGGGAGGAACGGTATGGCGCCAGGCGGTCGTCGGCGGGAATCAGCAGCATGTTCCCGCTGAGGGGACCACAGTTGCCGACGATGATCGTGTGTGCTCTGGTGGACTTCAGCTTTCCGTGATCGATGCGATAGTCAACCTGGAATCGTCGGTTGGCGATGATCGACCTCGCGATCGGTGTCACATACGCGAGCCAGCCGAGGCGTCGCTTCGACGCGCGGGTGGTGTTTTCAGCCATCGCGGCGTCCAGCCCGATTCCTGCCATGGCGAGAAAGACATGAGAAGTTCGAACACCGTCCTCGTCCTCCAGATCGGCGACGCCGAGATCTATTCTCCGTTCCGGCGCGGTAAAAGCGGCGTCGACGACTGACTGCACGTCTGTCAGGGCGATGCCGAGGTTTCGAGCGAGGAGGCTTCCGGTGTCGACAGGCAGCAACGCAATGGGAATGTGAGCTCCGTGTAGGGCTTGGACGACGGCGCGAATCGTTCCGTCTCCATCGGCGATCAGCAACACGTCGGGTTTCGTGAGGGCAGCGTCACGGGCGGCTTGTCTCCCCGAGTCGTCCGCTCGGGCCGCATACCAAAGGGTTGGCTCCCATCAATGCCGTTCTTCCTGCGCGGCGACAGCACGACGTATCTGTTCTGTCGGGGTGTGGAGCGGATGGTAGGTCACCGCTTCATACTGGTGTCCCGTCCCACGGTTCTCGAAGATCGTGACGGCCGCATGCGAGTCCGATGTACTCGCTGTGGCCGTACACGGGTCACGAGGTGGGCTGCCGGAGGATGTCTCGGAGGTACCCGGCGTAGCCGCCGGGTGTGCGGCCGGCGAGACGGGCGGAAGTGATCACTTCGGCGTCGTCTGAGGCGATGCTGCGGAAGCGGGCAAGACGTTTGACGAGGTCGACGTCTTCATGCTCAGGCATAGGGCGGAAACCCTCGACGTCGAGATAGGCGGACGCTCGAACGCCGAGGTTCGCGCCGTGGATGTGTCCGTTGGGACGCCCAGCGACGTGCGTCTTCTCCCACTCGCGTTGTGCATCGGGCGGGTACTCCCGGGGATCGGGGCGAACCGTACCGATGATGATGTCGTATCCACGGTCAGCAATGTCAAGCTGAGAGGTGAGCCAGTTGTCGGGGACCAGGGAATCGGCATCGGTGTTCGCCAGCCATACCGACGCAGGCGGAACCCCGGACGTCGATAGGGCGTGTATGGCCGCTGTGGCGCGGGCGACACCCACGTTTCCGGCGCTGATCTCGATTACCGTCACCTGCGGGAACGCGCGGGCGATGCGGGCGGTGTCATCGGTGCAGTTGTCGGCGACGACGGTGATCGACGCGTCGATCGGGCATCGGTCGACCGCAGCGGTGACCGCGTCGAGGCATTCGCGGATGCGTTGGGCTTCATCGCGGGCGGGCATGAGGACGGCGATATGGCTGATCACGCGAGTCCTTCCCTTTTCGCGACCGAGCGGGGATCGTCGCTGAACACGTCGAGGAGGAAGTCTTCCTCCTCGTGGTGGACCAGCCCGGACCAGCCCAGTCTGGTGATCGCGGTATGGACGTCGTCTCCGGTCAGCGGATACCCGTCGACGCGGTGCCGCCAGTGGCAGGCAAGGAGCACACCGCCGGGCGACAGGTGTTCGCGAATGGATCTGAGCGCCTCGTCGAGCCGGGAAGCTCCCCAGTAGTATCCGACTTCGGACATCACGATCAGGTCGAAGGGGCCTTCCGGGAAGTCAGTGAGGATGTCCTGGAGACGAATCTCTGCCCGACCCGAGATTCGGGAACGGGCATGTTCCACGGCACGTCGGGAGATGTCGACGGCGAGGACGCTGTCGCATCGCGAGCTGAGAAGGTCGGTGAGGATACCGATCGAGCATCCGATCTCGAGGGCACGCGCGTATCGGGGATGCGGGAGGGCGGCGAGTGTGACCTGTCGTTTCCGGTCCTCGTACCAGCGGGTGCGGAAGCGCCACGGGTCGTCAGATTTGTCGTAGATTCTGTCGAAGTAGTCGCGTCCGAGAACGTCGTCACTCATGATGAACATCTCCTTGTCGCGATGGAAGTGCTCGAGGAACTCCGGGCGGAGCATCGGGCGTGGGCCGGAGGTCTGAGACGTGAATGCTCCGATCGCTCGGGCTTTGCGCTCCGCGTCGATGGGGCAGCTGACCATCCTGGCCCATGGGGTGTCGGGGTGGGTGGGGTGCGCCCAGTGCCACATCCAGATGGGGTATTCCCACACGCGCCGTCCCGCCGCAACATCGTGAACAATGCCGGCCACGACCCGATGGTCCCGGTGGCCGTCGCCGCGCCACGGCCCCACGATTAGGCACTCTCGCCCGGTCTCGCACACGATCTCACGCAGTGCCTGTGTGATGTCGTCTCGGTGTTCCCGGGTCTTCCCGTCGGGAAAGGCGAGCAGAGTGATGCGTGCGGAGGGCGCCAGGATCCTCACGGATCTTTGCAGTTCGGCAGCGCGGATCCGAGCCAGGTCGGCCCGGGCGGGGTCGGATGCGGCGCCGTCAGTGGCGCAGACGATGTGGACAGGGATTCCAGATTCGTCGCAGCGCGCAATCAGCCCGCCGGCCCCGAGGGTCTCGTCGTCGGGATGCGGGGCAACGACAAAGACTTCCTCGACATGTCCGACCTGGATGAGCGGCCGGTTGTGCAGGCGCGGGTCGCTCTCCCAGATTTCGGCTGGTGTTCCCGGCTGCGCGGCGTCGAACGTCACCATGGCTGGTCCTGTCCGTCAGCGAGGATCGTGCCCTGTGAGGCGTCGTCTCGTTCGGCGTGGTGCTGACGGATGTATACCTGCAGGTCGGACATCTGCTTGGCGTAGTGCGCGTTGCCGGTGAGCGGTCCGGGACCGGCCGCGTGGCCGGCGCGGACGATGATCTCTTCGCAGGCTCGCGCGACGAGCCCGCGGACACGGCGCGCGAGAAGGCGCCCGTCGTTCTCGATGCCACCGTCGATGCGTTCCGCTGCATCGCCGAGCGCGAGGCGGCAGGCATGGAGCAACGTGTCGATCGCGCCGAGGTGTGCCAGCGCATGCGGATCTCGCCCGGGTGAGATCTCGGACAGGACTGTGCGCGCAAGTCCCACAGCCCCGCCGTACCAGCATGCCGCCACCCCGATCCCTCCCCACCAGAACCCGGGCCTGGTCAGATACCAGCCCGGTTCCCCCACCGGCTGCGCGGGAACACGGTGAAAGGCGACCGGGGTGCTAGGTATCTCCGCCAGACCGCGGGACAACCATTCCGCACGGCCCGTTTCGATGCCGCTCTGGGTGAGTTCGACGGCGAACAGGCGTCGCTCGCCCTGTTCGGTGTGCGCGGTGACCAGCGCGTGATCCAGGCGTCCAGCAAGCGAGCACCACGGTTTCACACCCTCGATGACCCATCCTCGTGAGGTCAGCACGGCGCGAAGCGGCGAACTCCCCTCGGCAGCGAAAACACCCCAGGTCCCCTCCGGTGCCCGACAGCCCGCCTGAAACAGGATCGCGGCAGCGTCCAGGTGTGGTTCAATGGTGCGAGCCACTCCCAGGTCGTGGGCAGCCAGCGTCGCGAGGAGTTCCCACACGCTCCGGGTGCCGCCGGCCCCGAGTGATTCGGCGACCGACGTCAGCCGCGGCGCGAGGTCGAGCGCTGAATCAACGCCATGCGGCAGCGGCAACGGCAACGAAGCGAGAGAGGCCGGCGCCGCCGGGGACGCCCCCAACTGCACCGGCCCACTCGTCCGGACGGTCATCACAGTGTTCTCATGCTGCCGAGCGATCGCCCCTACCGCGGGCGGGCAGGGTGAGGTTCGCAATGGCGATCAGCGCCGAGACACCGACGAGAACATAGACGACGCGCGAGCCGACGGATCCTTCCCCGAAGACAGCGTCGACGAGGTTGAACTCGAACAGACCCACGAGGCCCCAGTTGATGCCTCCGATGATGACGAGAATCGTCGCGATCCGCACAACCCAGATCATGGGAATCAGTCCTTCTCGTTCTTCAGGGCGATCCCGAGGGCAAGGAACGTCGGCGCCCACTGGCCGACGAAGATCCCCCACCGGTCGGATTGCGACTTGCTGTCGTCCTTGCCGCGGGAGACCAGCCACGACAGAAGAGAGATACCGATCGAGATGAAGCCAGCGGTGTAGGCGTGGCCGCTTCTCACCCCCCACTTCGAGAGAACACCGACCGGGTTGAATGCCGTCGCTTCGGCGGCCTTGCGAACGTCCTTCTTGTCCACCATCAGTTCTGCTCCTTTCGGTTGACGGCGTCAATGCCGTCACCGATAAGACGCGGGACAGAGCAGATTCGTCACAAAACCGCGCTGTCTCGCCCACGTGTGGAGTGTGCCCCGTGAGGATCGAGTTCCTACTCCCCGGTCGGGGACGGCCCGGTCTGCCCCGGGCCTGGGCGCACATCGGCGTCTTCTCGAATGTCGATTCTGGTTGTGTCGCCGTTTTTGGTGATCTCGATCCGGGGTGCGGCGTCCTCGGGCCCGGATTTGGGTGCGGATGTCAGTTGGTCGCGTCGTTTCTCATCGTCAGTCATCTCGTTAGCACCCATGGTGGGAGCCCTCCTTTCTGTGTCGCCCCGGTGATCTACCGGATGCGGATGGCGTTTGGCTGGATGGTGATCTCGATGCGTGTGGTCTCTTCGAGATCATCGCCGTCGACTTCGAAGACGCGCGGTTCGTCGAGTTCGACGGTCAGCCTCGTCAGACGCCGGTGGGTGGTCGCGTCGCTGCTCTCCGCGTGCTGGTCCTCACTGCCGCCCGTGAGGAGTCGCTTCAGGCCGTTGTCCCAGACCATGTTCCGCATCGTGTCGAGCCACCCGGCCACACCATCGTCGTGGAGGACGAGGAGGTCGAGCTCTCCGTCGGCGGGATCGGCATCGGGGAGGAGGGTGATGCCTCCCTGGAGGGTGCCGCAGTTGCCGACGATCAGGGTGTGCGCCTGCTCCGTCGTCGACGCACCGTCGGAAGTGAGCCGGATGTCGATGACTTCGCTGGCGGATACGGCGCGGCCGAGGGATTCGACGTAGGCGAGCCAGCCGGCCTTGTCTTTGAGGTCGTCGTCGGTTTCGGTGATCATGTGCGCGTCGATTCCGAATCCCGCCATGACAGCGAAAGCGTGGCGCTGCACTCCCTCGGCCAGGGTGACCTCTGCCCAGCCGATGTCGATCGGCCGCGGCTGCCCCTCCAGCGCCCGGCTGACAGCTCCAGGCAGATCGTCGATCGGGATGTCGAGGTTTCGGGCAAGGAGGTTCCCGGTCCCGAGCGGAATGATCCCGAGGTCCGCATCCGCATGCGTGTCCGCCAGATGCTCGGCGACGGCGCGCACGGTGCCATCGCCTCCGGCGGCGAGGATCACCTCCACGCCGGCATCCAGGGCCTGCTGGGTTGCGGCCCGGCCAGGGTCATCCTCACTGGTCTCGAACCATGACACCTCGCCGGTTGTGGCGCCCGCAAGCGCACCCTCGAGGTCTTTCCGCGTGGTCTTCGAGGGGTTCCAGACGATACCGGCTTGTGCGTCGCTCATGCTTCTCCTCCTTGTGTCGTGGTGTCGTTGATATGGACGACGGTGATGCGGATCTCTGCGCGGGCGCCGTGCTGTTCTTCGATCACAACCCGCACTGCCGCCTGCACACGTCGGATCGTCTCCACCGCGCCAGCATGATCCTGGACGCCGATCGCGATGTCGACCCGAAGACCTTCCGGCGTCTGCTCGAGACGGATGAGCGGATCGGAATCGTCGCGGATGCCGATCGCCCGAGCGCCGGCATCGAGCACGTTCGACGCGAGCGATCCGGCGCGGAAGAGCGCAGCGACGCCAGGCATCGCCCGGGTCGCGATCTCGATATCTGCCGCCAGAGCGGACTCCTGCGAAGTCATCACCGCTCCTCCCCCGTCCGGCTGGAAGGGTGCCTGAGGTCCGAGACGGTGATGTCGATTCCCGTCACGTTCAGCGTGGTGTGCGCGCTCAGACGCATGTTGATCTCGGTGCGAAGTCGGTCGACGAGTCCCGGGATCGGCTGCCCGTAGGGAACGCTGACGTCCACGCGGATGAGAACGGGCTCGCCGGGGACGGTGACGTCACCGTCGAAACGGCAGCGGCCGATCAGAACACCGGAAACGGTGTTTTCCGCCGCGCGGATCACCTCCCGGACAGCGCCTTCGGTGATCCCTGCGTCCGGACCTGGCGGGTCGATGACGATAGGGATGCGGCGTCCCGCTCGCGCGTCCAGGGTGATGCCTGCGAGGATGCTCTGCACCCACCCCTCGTCGGCTTCGGACTCTGCTGCCGTGTCGGCGGCGATGAGTTCGGGGGTCAGGACACGCAGACGCTCCAGTGCGTCGAGGGCGATCTGGCATCCTGCGGACTCGTCAATGGACGGGTCCGCAGGAGAGCGCCCGGAATCCAGGTAGTCGGAGAGCTCTTCGATGGTGTGCCCGTCGAGATCGTCCGGTTCCATACGTAGGGGGTCGGGCGTGTCGTGAGTGTTCATCGCCACTGCTCCATCCGCACAATGATGTCTTTTCGTGCCCGGGCCAGCAACCCGCGCACTGTGGAAAGAGGGATGCCGAGCTCATCAGAGATCTCCTCATATGTGTATCCACCGATCTCCCGCAGCACCCAGCACTCGCGCTGCGGCGCCGGAAGTTCCTGCAGCGCGTCGCTCAACGCCGCCACCCCCGCCCGGGCCTCCGCCTGCCGAGCAGGAGCGCAGAGTTCCGGGGCCGGCAGGACGACTTCCTCCAGATCGACCTGGGGGCGTGTGGCGCGGACGCGGTCAATGGCTTTGCGGCTGGTGATCCGCATCAGCCAGCTCTTCGCCCTGCCCGGGTCGTCGAGTTTCGGCAACTGCCCCCAGGCGGTGATGAACGCCTCCTGCACCACATCATCGACTTCCGCACTGCCGGACAAGATGCGGCGGGCATACGCGCGCATCATCGGCGTGTACCTGCGCACAAGTACCGAGAATGCTGCGGTGTCGCCGTCGGCGGCCCGCCCTGCAATGATCGTGTCATCTGCGGATTCCAATGGGTCACGATCGTGGCTCATCCTTCGTCCCCTTCATGCGAAGACGCCCTCCCCGATGAGGGCCAGTGGACAGCGTCGTCGCCGCCCACTGACCCCATCTTGTACCCACGGGCCTATGGTTGCCGATTCGCTTTGTGGGTATCGTCAGTTCTTTGCCCGGCGGCCGGTGAGCAGGCCGTAGATCAGCAACACCAGGATGGATCCGCCGATGGCGAGCAGCCAGGTGGAAAGGTTGAAGAACCCCTGCAGGTTGACGTTGAAGATCAGCCCGCCCAGCCACCCGCCGAGCATCGCGCCGATCACACCGAGCAGGAGGGTGACGAACCATCCGCCGCCTTGCTTGCCGGGGAGGATGAGTTTCGCGAGCGCGCCTGCGACCAGGCCGAGAAGCAGAAAGCTGAAGAAGCCCATGAGAGCAGTCCTTTCCAGAGAGTTGAATGTAGATGTGGGGCGGGCGGTGGCGCCCGCCCCACGGGGCGTTACTTCTTGAAGACGTCCTTGACGTCTTCAACCTTGCCCTTGACCGCGCCCTTGGCCTGGTCTGCCTTGCCTTCGGCGACGAGCTTGTCGTTGTCGGTCGCCTTCCCGACGGTCTCCTTGACCTGACCGGTGACCTTGTCGGCTGCGGCCTTGATCTTGTCTCCAGCACCCATGGTGTTGTTTCCCTTCTTCTGTTCCGCCCTCTTGGACCGAGGGCGTGTCTATTGCGAAGTAGTTACTCTGCGTCGATCAGTTGCCGAGGACGCTCTTGCGTGCTCCACCGATCGACTTCCGCAAGGTCTTGCCCATGCGTCGCCGTGCCTTCTTCGCGTCGGGACTCGTCCAGAGCCGCTCGATCTGGTGACGCAGGTCCTCATAGTTCTTTCCCCGCGACTTCGCCGATTCCACACCGACCAAATAGGCGGCGATCACGATCACCGCCAGTAGCAGGAAGTTCTTAGCCATCACTTCGTTCCTTTCCCGCACAAGGGTTTAGTTCACCCGTGGCTGATCGGCCGCGAGACGGGAGCGGACCCCGGAGTGGATCGAGATGAGCGTCGGAGTCTCTCGGCCCGTCAGCGTCGCCAGGTTGTCCACCAACCGGATCGCCGTCTCGGCGACCTTGACGGGTGAGGTGTTCTGCCTCGGCGTGACGCTGACATGCAGCACATCTGCCCCGCGCACCCTGCTCGCGCTCACACGAGAGGTGAGGATCTCACTCCGGGAGGCGAGCGAGCGGGTGATCGCGTCGGACGCGAATCCCTGCCGGATCACTACCGGCCCCTGCACCCCATCGCCCGTCTCATCCCGGATCACTACGCTGCTTCGACCGCCTCCCAGCCGAGCGATCATCGCTATCGCCGCCACGATGATGACCAGCAGGACGGCCAGCACGCCGATCGTGAACCCGCTCACCGTCGTCGCCTCGGAGATGCGGGAAGCGCCCTCTGCATCCTTCATCCACGACAACGCGGTGCGCGTGCCGTCTTGCCAGACGGTGGCCGCGACCGGCCACGCCGATGCGAGAGCCGCAGCACCACCGGCCGCGAGAAGAACGAGGCCAGTGATGAACAGAACCGCCCGGTTCATTCCGCGATTCGTCGCATTCATGACACGCCCTCCTTCTCCGCGTACTGCAGTACCCGTGCCCGCACCTTCAACCGAGGAGAAGACGCATACCCGTCCAACTCGTTCTCCGCGACAGAACGGACCCGCCCACGATCGATGACCTGGCCGGGCTCCGGTCGAACCGTCACATCGGCGGCTCGGTGCCCGATCCCCACGATCACCGCTCCCTTCGGGAGATCCAACTCACGCCGCACCCGGTCGGCCACCGCCGAGGCGATCACTGCGTTGTCCACGATCACCGCGTGCCCCGAAATCCCTAGCGAGTGCTTAGGTCGGCGACCCGGAGCGATCGCGAGCCAGAGCAGAACCACGCCGATCACGGCGACCGCGACTGCGCCGGCGATGATCGCCGGCTGCGGCTCAGCTGTGGGCAGGGCCGCCACCCAGGCGAGTGCCACACCCGGCGTGACAAGCAGCGGAGAGGCCCTCAGCAAGTGCAGCACGATTTCGATCCCCGCATACACTGCTGCAACCACGATGAGGACGAGCACAACCACCGTCACCACTGTGCGCGGCGAGTGCGTCTCACGGCGCACCACGCGTGTCAACACTGGCTTCGTCATCTACCTCACCCTCCTTCGTTCCGGGATCATCGCGCCTGTCACGGTGAGCGACACCCGCCGGACATCACGCCCGGTCAACCGACCGAACTCACCCGCGAGCACCGTCTGCATGTCCCGGAGTCGTTCAATCACATTCGGCGCGTCGCGGATGGCCTCTGTGTCGTCGAGGTCGGGGATCGGCAGCCTCGCCGCGACACGCACGGCGAGACCACCTCCCCATTCGGCCACATCGATATCCACATCCCCACGAGAGACACCGATGGTGACCGCCGACGCCTCACGAATGACCTTCTCGATCACCCGCTCCCGCACGTGCACGGAACCCCGAACCGCCCAACCGGCCCCGGCGGGTGCCTCAACGGTCAGCGTGCTCATGACGAGGCGCGCCTCCCCGTGAACACCCCGGCGAGGGCGCGGAGATCCAGCTGACCGGACACCACTCGCCCGGCCAGAGCACCAATCCCCATCAGCAACGCGACCAGCAGGATTCCCCAGAATCCGAAGATCAACGCCGCGAAGGCGAGCACTGCGCCGACGAGGGCGCCGGTCAGCGTGGTGCTCATGAGACGCGGGACTCGGTGTCGTCGTCAGCGTCGTCGCTGGGCAGGTGCACGTCGTTCACGTCGACGTTCACCTCGACGACCTGCAGACCGACCAGTCGAGTGATGGCATCGGTCACAGCCTGACGCACGTTCTCCGCGACGTCCTGGATCGGCGCCGGGTACTCCACCACGATCGTGATGTCCGCAGCAGCCTGCGTCTCGCCGACTTCGACCTTCACACCCTGCGTCAGGTCGGTCGCGTTCACCGCGTCGCGGATCGCGCCGAACGCACGAGCTCCCCCGCCGCCCAGCGCGTACACACCCGAAACGTCACGGGCAGCAATACCCGCAACCTTTGCCACGACGCCATCCGCGATCGTCGTACGCCCCGCCGACTCGGCCCCGGCCCCGTCAGGGACCCGCGCCGCCGAAGGTGCGCGGTCGACCCGCGAGGCGGAGCCCGGCGCCTTGGCGGCACGGGACTCCGGTCCGGTCCCCTCAGCAGAAGCTGCCGTGTTCGTCTCATTCGTAGCCATCTGAACTACCTCCACAATCAAGTAGCGCGGCACACAACCGCACCATCCAGCGAGCGAAGGACAACGCTCTACCAGTAGGACGCAGCAACGAAGCGAAACGTCACAAGAAAACCAGAACGGATGAACGCGCCAGCGCGATGAGCGACCTCAAGGTCTCAAGAGATCTCGCGAACAGAGTGGATGAGGCCACCGCAGCTCGATGAGTTCGCTTCCAGCGAGCCTCAGGACTTCCGGTCAAGTGCGCTAAATCGGCCGTGGTCCCGGTTTGGTCCCGGAAACCCCGTTTTCACGAGGATCCGCATGCCCTCATCGAGCGAGCAAATCAAGCCTGATCAGGAGAAATCGTGGAGCGGAGAAGCCAGCGTCACCTTTTAGCCCACCGAAACCCCCAGGTAGACGG
>Ga0308157_10006708_pt1 | contig 13660 bp, 16 predicted proteins | sample PhyBR1_FD_201035 | JGI IMG/M metagenome (GOLD analysis project Ga0308157, IMG submission 201035) | Phyllosphere microbial communities from UC Gill Tract Community Farm, Albany, California, United States - DLSLB.R1 | ecosystem: Host-associated > Plants > Phyllosphere > Unclassified | place: USA...
GCCGTCCCGCCTGCACGGACCGTGACACCGGGCCGTGACGGGACGGCGCATCTGTGCCACCATGTCGCCGACGCTGTGATTGCAGCCAAGACAACAACAAGACATGAGCCCGCATACCTTCCTCTGGCACTTATCATCGCAATTCACAGTGTAAATAGCGCCAACTCTCTGATCTTCAGGCTATTCTAAAGGGAAGTTGCGCTCACAGCGATTACCTGAAACTATTTTATGTAAACAAATTCTGAAAAAAATCTTAACTTACCGAGTTGTTTACACGTTCCATCGCAGTATCAGGATTTGCCAAGAAACATCTTTTCTTTGTGCAAATAAATTTTTTGAACCCGAAATCTCCTACACCAAGAATCTACGTCTGCCGATTACATCTGAATCAGAAGCGCTTTCATCCATAAGGGAATTCAACAACTGGAACGCTTTGGCTCAAACCCATCGCAAGTGAGATAGCATAAAAATGAAGCATACCTATGAACATGTGATTCGATCAGCAATTTCTGACTTTGAAACATTCTTCACCTCGGCCTCAAATTTTAAAGTTAATTTTGAACTCAGGAATATCAACTTGCCGGCAAAAATAGTGGGCGGCAAAGATGGAAGCATCCTATTATTCGACAAATTCAGTGCAGGTAACGAAATTAAATCACTCGACGACGTTATGTTAATTCTTGTGATTGTAGGCCACGAACTGGCTCATTACGTTAACAAGCACAACTCTCATATCGATGAAACCAAGGATGATAGTATTTCAATTGAAGGATGGGCTGATTATTTCGGTGCACGCTTAACATTTGCACTGATCACATATGGTCCGAATATTTCCAAATTAATCGCAAATCTGACTGCAGTTCCATTTGCTAAACCACCGAGTTTCGCCTGGCGGCAGAGCCTAATTCTCGGAGCAATGAGTAGAGCGTTATTACGCGGATACGAGGCTTTGTATAAGCCTAGCGACGCAAGTGGACGATACCTCAAGTCAGATCTACGAATTTATAATTTTCTTGCTGGCGTCACCTCATTTTTCTATCGTGACTCTGGTGAGTTAGACGAAGATCTCTTGCTATATGTTTATAAAAGATTAGTCTTCGACAATAAACTGGCAGAAATGGTCTATGATCCCCGCGAAGGCTTTGTTTGCCAAGACTATTTTGACCGGATAAGGGATATTCATGTCGGCATCCAAGGCGATGGAAAAAAATTCATAACGGCTGGCCTGAAGATCGAATACTGGAACTTAATGGGCACTAGTTACGTTGACGATCCTGCACAGCAGAAGCGCTCGAAGGAGCGAATTTCGAAACAGTTTGAGAAATGGTCGTTTGAAGTGAAAATTTGATCAAAGCGTGAGGCAAACTTCCATCAATGCCCGGTAGCCCGAAAGATTACGAAATGATTCAAAATGAAAACCTGAGCTTTTGGAGCGATAGCCAAACAGCCGCCATTCTATCTGTCAGCGAGACACAACCAAGTCGATTCGCGGTGACCGAAATCACAAGGCTTGATGCTGGATTGCTTACATACGAAAAAGCTAAGGCTGAAATTTTGAAACAAGCCAAGACCAAATCTCTACAATAGAACCGGCCTCAAAGAGAGTAATCTCTCTCGATTGTTGCAACAACAACGAGCTATTGCGATACGAGTTCCACAAGGAAAACAGTATCCCTGAGCACCATGCGCTAAACGCTGCTCAAGTAATCTACATGTTCCGAGTATCCTGATAATTGATAATTCTCGAAATTTTTAAGTTGTATATTAGAGTTCCTACATGCGTGTCGTCATAGGAAAAACAGCGTTGCAAGCACGCAATTTAGGCTACGTCTCCTTAGCAAAACAGTGCTGTTATCTTATTTTGGTGCTAAAATAAAGTATGTCTATCAACTCGATTTTTTTCTTCAATTACTAAAATTAAATATATGGATTGCGACGACGAGTGGGCTCATGCATATGAAATTTGTGAAGAGTGGTTTGCGAGTCCAGATAGGCAACGCAAATTACATGGAAAAAATGTTGATGTTTGTGCTCGCGGACAAGTGTCCGAAGCATGTGGGGGCAACGAGGTGCGAAGGAGAAAATGATGCGCGACTATTCTGAAATTGACAAGTTGGCTCGGCTTGATAAGAAATCAGCACTTAATCTAGCCCTCGATTGGTCTACAAGCGACCCCGAAAACTCGAAGGCTTGGAGTAAGCTAGCCTATGTTTATGAAATAAATCACCACTTTGATAAAGCTGTCGACGCAGCCAATACCGCACTTAAGTTAAAACCAAATTATCCGCCATATTTATTTAAGCGCGGATCCGTTCAATTTCGCGCTGGAAATACTAATGATGCAGTAGTGTCGTTCAAGCAATGCGTAAAGTCATCAATGCAACTCGGTGATGGATATTACTTAGACTCGGCTAAAGTCGCACAAGCGTATTGCATGTACAAAATTGGAAAATATGCGGACGCTGCTAAAGTTATTAAGCCACTGAAGCACGACGCGGGTGTTTGGCTTGGGGAGCGTTTAACGGCTGAGAAAGTTATGGAGCTTATATCCAAAAAATTAAGAAAGCCGAATGTTCCGTCTTTCTAAATGCCAACAAACTCCGTTCAGTCGAAATAGAGACTTGAGCGCTGACATTCGGCAATTCGACCGTGAGCGCGCTCTGCCGTTTTCGCACGTTCAGATGAGGGTTTTGTAGAAAAATTTCTCGTTAGATGAGTGTTAGCTACAACGGTATGAGTGTACGGCCCCTGTTAGTACGATCACTTCATTCTTTCCTCTGACTAATCTCGGTCTGACTACTTGCTGGTCGAATCTTTAGTTAGATAAAATATTTCGTTATGCAGGCTACGTAGATCAACATAATCAGCGCCTTCTTCGCGCTACCGAGCTCGCACAAGAGATTCTAACTTCGCACCGGAATTCAACTCCCAATGGCCAGCATAACCAGTCACGATTATTTGCGGTCGGATACCTGTTGCACCCTGGATTTAAACCTCTCCTTGACATACAAGGGTGATCTTCTTCGAGACTGCGTTAATGACTGGATATTGACGCTACTGTTTCTGGCGGTCTCTATCAACTTGATGTAGACGAACCAAACCCTCATCTCGGACTAGAAGAATCAATTCAAGAATCATCTACTCTTAGAAAAATTTTTTTATAATTTTAAGCCCAATTCTTTAGATCACAACCTAAATTAAAATCTAATTTTCAATTTTCATGCACTCCCATACTTTTACCAATAACACTTGGAACCAACATTTTGTCTCGCAGGCTGAGCAGAAATTTAATTCACAAAATCCGGAGAGCAAAAAATCAGCTATCTACTATTTTGAAATCCTTGATAAGAGCACTCGCCCACCAACAATCAAATCTGAGGGGAAGAAGAGAGTGGAATCGACATTCGCCGAAAGGGACCTGTTTACGATTCAGAAACTTTCAGGCAAAGATAGGGTAAATTTGGAAAGATTATTTCATCGGTACGAGAGCGAGTATGCAGATCACAACCGCAATCTGTTACGACTCGTAAGATGCGCGCGCAGGGGAAAAGACAATAACGTCATATCTATAAATTGGGCTGGCATAACCAATGAACTTCAATTTATCTACAAAAATAAAATAATGGGATGGATAAGAAACCCATATAAGATAAAAGAAATACTACGTATATTCGGACCAGCCTCAAATATGGTTATAGCTAGCCCAGATGCACTGGATTTGTATCAATCTATAACTAATATCGAAGAACTTGAAATTGCCTATGTTTGTTCGAAATTCGATATCACATTCGAAGAATATAAGACTTGGATCAAAATAATTATATTGTTCTTGTATTTTGAAAAAGAAAACGAAAACACCATACTTGACGGCTATGCTGAACAATTTTTTTCTGCGAACGAATTAAGGACGTTCGGCCAAATTCATTATTTCGACGGTGCCGCCCCTCTTCTACCAGATGTCGGAGTCGCCATCGATCGTCATGATGGCAAACATATTTTCTACATCAATATGTCTAAAAACTGCTTCATGGTAATTCAGCATGTGGAGCTCGAGGGCAAATACTCTCAGGATTTATTGACGGCGATGAATATCGATACCAAGGATTTCGCAGCACTGCTTCCTAATTTACGTAAAAATAAGTCCATCAAGCTTTATTCAAACAATTTGGAAATGCTTGCTGGCTACAATCAAATTTGCGTCAAATCTTCGAGATTTGCGGTTCTCTGCGCATCATCTATTGTTCATGGCATTAACGTCATCTCCTGAACACCATTGTAGATTACCAATGCTTGCGTGAGGCTTTCAAAGGCTAAGCCAGCCTCGTGACGGCCTTACAGTTATAGTAAAATAAATTTTATCTCAATGGCCTAGCAGTTGCTATTCTGGAAAATTTCAAGTCGCTGCCACTGGTGACCTAAATAGCGCTTATTTAGGGTAGACTCTTCTTCTTTGAGGACGGTGAATCGGTAGTCTCCGACTGGCTCAGCACCATAGTAGTTATGCAGTTGAATAATCAGCTGACGAATTATAAAGCACCAGATTGAATAAGGCCAAAAAAAATGCTTTTGATTTTTCTCGACACTGAGTTTACTGAATTTGACAATCCTGAATTGATAAGTTTAGGGCTTGCATCTCTAAATGGTAAGGAATTTTACGCTGAAGTTCCTTTCACATGCTCCTCGTGCAGTCAGTTTGTTTTAGACGTAGTTTTACCACTACTCTCAGACACTTATCAAGTCCCTACCGATGGTTTACATAAAAATATATTAAAATGGCTTGACTCAATTCGAGAAGATAACCCTGTTATAGTCTGCTTCGACTCCATTTACGACAAAAATTTGTTTCTAAGATTATTCCCCACTAATCTTCCAAGTTTCATAATCCTACGTGAAATTGGTTATCGCCAAATAAATGGATTGATGCGTTCTGATTTTTATGAAAAAAATAACTTGAGTGAACATCATGCACTTAACGACGCCATGGCTCTTCGCTATGCCTTTAGAGGCTGGATTCGTGCAGTTCGATAAATAACGTGGCGAAAGGGCTTCGCTGCATAAATATATTGACAACGTAATTTTCAAAATCTAAGACAATCTTTCGTCAGTTGCCCACGCATCTGACTGCAACCACCTGGTCGTCTATAGCGGTGAACAGGCGGCACTGTGGGATTTTAACGCGGAAGCAAACCGCTAGTGTTGACAGACTAGGAATTTATTTCACCATCGTCCATTGCCGGCCCAGTCTGCTGGACCCACGAGGCCTCTTTCGCCATGCCTCTAGGACGCCCCGTCTGTTCGCCGTCAAGTCGACTTATGGACATGCTCCGGCAGCAGCGGATGTCGACGAAAATGACGGCCCACTACATCGCTAGAGCCTCGAGGTTAGTACGGGAGATACTCTAGACGCGGTTGTCCAGATTTTGATGGGGTTGGTGTATGAAAGCCTAGCGGGATAGCCCCGAAACTTCCGATAGCAAGCGAAGACAGTCTCGGCGAGCGAACTCAGCATGCCATTTAAGACGCCTGGGTCGTAAGTCGCTCAACACAATGCAGTTCGAGATCACAATCGACCCTAGCTGGCTCCCAGACCGGCACGATGTTCTCGTCTCAGGGAGCAACGCGGTTGCCAAACATGTGGTCGCCGGTCTCCTGCGCAAGTTTGGCTGGCGACAGAGGACATCGTCGACCTAGGCGATATTACTATCTCGCGAGCCGTCGAGATGTACTATCAACTGCTATTTGTTTTGGCTGGAAACTTGGGCGGTTACAACGTTAACACTGCCATCGTCCTGCCGGATAACTGATAGCATAACTTTTGGTGCCGGCCCAAGGTATGGCGAAATGTGCGAATTCATGCACTCGCATCTATCTGAATTTAGCAAACTTTACTAAAACATAAATCTAACACCCAAAGCGGTGCATTAAAATAATGTGGCTATTTCATAGCGATTTATTTTCCCTCCCTATCATCGTGCTCATCATATTCTTCATCGTCACTTAGGTCCAGTTCTCGATAAAAAATCTCTTCTGTGATTGCTCGCGACAGATTAGTGACATCAGTAATATCAACGTCCATCAGCTGGGAATTTGCCGCGATTCCATCACCATATTCAAAATTTACGAATACCGGACCGGAATAGGTATAACGACGAGCTATACGGTTCTGTAGCAATAATGGGTAATATCCATCTTCCGAGTCCCAAGGGGATCGATCGTAATCCGGCACGCAAAAATCAATCACCAAACTGATCTTGGTAATTACATTAAAAACGGCGTAGTCTTTCTCCACATCGGATAAGTTCCTCGATAGGAATTCAACTTTTTCAATATTAATTCCATTTATCTCAGCCTCGAAATCGTCGAGTTCGAACTCAGCTTCTTTCAACAACTCGATAAGCTCCTTTCTAACTTCATCCTTGAGCTGCTCAAATACTTCTTCTGCAAATTTGGCAGGCTCAGCAAGTTTCTGGTTGTTCTTTAGGATAAGTTCTAGCAGCTCGTCGAGCCGACCTATAGAAAGCAAGTTTTCGTGCGCTTGACAATATGATTTTACATCCCGGTCTTCACTTACGACATAGAGCCTAAACCCGCGCTCTCTACTGATATTGTTTATTGCACTAAGGATGAAAGCATCCGGAAATTCTGACTTTTTCCCTGCTGTCGCGAAAGGGGGGCGTTCACTAAAATAAGCGTCGAATACATCCGTGATGTCAACCCCGCTAACAGGTATAATTTCGATCCTAGGGTTATTCAAGAACCTCTCGAAGTTTTCCAGCAAAGTAGATTCAATTTGTGCGAGGGTGACTTTTTCAAAAATTCCGGCCCACGCTAGATTAGGTGTGTTTCGGAGAACCATTGCATCTTTCTGCGCCGCTTTGATTACTGCGACTGCTGCTGTAGCCTTCTTAGATAGGTGTCGGCGTACTTCCCTTACATTGACGTCGGTGATAAGAAGATGGCAATCATCCTCATTCAAATGATTTTGAAGAGTCTTCAATACACCAGAGTCGAAGTTAAAATTGCGTGCAACATAAGTCTGCGTATCCAAGAAGAATAGCTTGCTAAGTAATGGCTTTGTTTCAGTTTGCTCTATTATTTTTTCAATGGCCATTCATGCCCCTAAAAATGAAATTTACGTGGTCGATTGGAAAGGCATCAACTTTTCTATCATATTACTTGCTTGTTGCCTCTTCAGCCGTTGAGGAGAGTTCGCTGTTGGCCGAAAGCTGCGTGACCACCAATTTCTTTTAGTCGAACTGGATCGGCCAAATACACTAACGAACAGTTGAAATCAGATTTTGAAGTCTGGCAACTATTTGCCGTCGGCCATACCTTCTGCGGTCCATTTAGGCTGATTGTCACTTCTAGCCGCCGCCGTTCGATGCCTCCCGCATCCAATTTTTTAGGTCTTCCATCTTCGTCCTTTTCAGCCACTCCGTGTTGTTGGCGAACTCCAACGACTTATCATCGTCAGCCTTGGCTTCATCAGCAGCATCAATTACATTAACGAATTTTCTCCAAAAATCCTCAAATGAGCTCGAATTCATCAAATCGGGGCGTGACCGGATTATCATGATCCTACGTCCTTTCATTTTGAAACTTCCTGCGTCCGGCAGGATCGGGATACCTGTTGCGAACTGATCAGTTGCCGATAATCGTTCTTTGATTCAAAGACACGGCCCGCTGTACACTCGGGCCGACGACTGTCTGCTTTTGGCCGATTTCTGCCTGTCGCGACCGACTGGTTTCGACCAAAGCCAGAGCAAAGCAATGTCGAAGCGAGGGCCGCGCCTGGCAGATTGCCGACGTCCAGAATGATTCAACGTACGGCGTTGCTGTCTGGACCAGCAAGGGACTTGTTAGACGCTCTAAGCGGAGCGCTCGGGACGCTTGAGGACTAAGCCTTACGCAGCGCCTTCGCGACTCGAGCGCAAATCTTCTCGAATGACGATCGACTCTGATCCTGTTTGTACTTGACGATGTAGTCGTCGATTGCTGCTTTCGCCTCCTGCGCGCGCCCTAGCTTTGCCAAGACCATCGTGTACCTTTCGAGGATCGCCATGTCGCCAGAGAAACCGAACTGTGCATTCTCCTCGTCAATCAGATCTCCGACGAGACCTAGCTCAAACTTGATAAATGCATACTCAGCTATCCCAGCAAGGGCCGCAGCGTACTTTTCAGCTGCCTGCTCCGGCGCGTCCTTTTCAAGTTCGCGCGCTGACTGAGCGAGCGCCCGATTAGCATTACGCAGTTGATGGAACCGATCGATCGCATCGTAGTCCGAGCGTCTGGCCATGTTGACCCAATTGACCAAGGTAGCGACCTCCTGTGCTAACCACTGGCTCTCCAAGCTTTCAGCTTCGTCCAGTCCAAGCCCCTCGGCTAGGATCTTTACCTCGTACTTGCCGCCAGCTCTCCGGTCGACGTAGCGTTGCCATAGATGGTGTCGGTCGTCGCTCCAAGCGCGTCGGCCAATGCCCTTCCCAATGTAGAAAATCTTCCCTTCTTGATCAACATGCGCATAGACATATGATCCACGTGGTTGAATCTGGTTCGCGTTAGGATCCGCTAGAAGACGCGCTGGCGGAAAGAATCCGATATGGATCCCGTTGTTATCGATCAAGAAATTCATCTCTCACCTCTCGGTTCTTGTTTATCATTTTGACAGCTCTAACGGCATACCAACTGCATCAGTCTTCCTTTTTCGATGTGACCTGATTTCATAACTACATCGCCATCATGTGCACGCTCTTAGCTGGCTACTGCTATTCAGGGTAAGACGGCTTTCGCCCCATAGCGGACGTAGCACGAAGGAATAGTTCTCAGCCAACGAGAACGCTGAAGAGCTTGGTGTGGTAATTCTTTCCTAGTGGGGAAGGAGTTGATCTGGATCCATGCTCTCACCATCGAACCAGGAAAAATGCCATCCCATTGCAGCTTCTAACAGGAGATTTTCCTTCTCAACTCGCTTGACACTATTGGTTTACTTCCGATTTGACCTGACAGCGTAACTTGGTGGAAAATTATCAATCCAAACCTTTTATTAAAATTTTAGGCAACCTACGGGAAACTCGTTTATGAGCGAATTTACTCCTTCGAAGTCCGTCAACCCTTGGACTGAGGGTGACTACCGTGTCTACGGCTATGCTATTCGGACGCCAGATGGCGACTACTGGCCGGCGTACGAAATAGAGCGAATTCATGAAATTTCTGATGCCCCAAAGAAGGCGGTGTCACTTCATGAAGTGCAGATCCAAACTTTCGCTACGCAGGGACTAGCTAAAATGTTGGCCGTCTCCCACGGCGTACAGCGAGTTCGCACTAATGACCGCCTGAGCTGCTGACCTGTGAGTTTTTGCTCAAAAAATCGGTTTGACAAACACAACGTCGCTGTAATGTGATCGTTGCTGCTGCGCCTCTAACCAGTTCGCAAATTATTGTATGTCTGCATTGACTAAACCTAGCAGTTCACGCCAACATAGCACGTTGCCAGGTTGAAAACACAGCTGTGCCGCGACAGGCCGAAACCGACCCAAAGCTGACGTTTGGTGCAGGACAAAAAATCGACTTTGACTTCTAAATCAGCGGCTATCGGAGGCGGTCCGCTGGGATGATGCGTTATACGTAACCTGTTCATACGGAATAGTTGAAATGAGAAGACTCGCCATAATCGTAAACCGAAACTGAGTTTCCATTCACCGTCCCGCTGAAATGATGCCCATCGCCATGGTCGTACCCGTTAAAGCTCTTTCCATTGACTTGCAATGAGACGTGGCAACCGCGTCCGTAGTCGTACAGGCCGGTACCTGAGCCTGAGAAATGGCAGCCTCTGTCATAGTCGTACAGAGACACATTTCCATTATTCGCTGAGCCAGCGACTTGAATGTGCTGTGACTGTGAGTAGTCATAAACAGCGCCGACGCTGCCGCCACCTGCAACAAGCCGAGCGGCAGCTGCTGCAATTAATGCACGAGTGTTCGGATGCATGATTTCCTCGACGGGTAACGAATAAATGATAGATTTACAATATGACGTGGCGAATGCGATGGTACATTCATGGTTGAAGGAAATCGTAGAGCAGTGTGGTTGGCCGTTGTTCGCGATGGTTGGCCAAGATGGTGCCAATACCACTTGACTGCTGGCCCAACCACCTTTTAAATTTCAATGCTCACCGCAGTCACTTAGCTCTTCAATGAGTCCTAGGTAATCCACATTCTCTTAGTGCGGAGCCTATATCGAATCACGGGACTGCAGCAGTTCTGCAATCTCTGCTGCAATCTCATCGATATTGTGCGTGGCCGTGCTACGTGCTACCTTGTCGGCCAGCGACGGACTGAAATCCATCACCTGCTGCTTCGTAATGTTGTGCCAGATCGGCAGCAGGACCTGCTCTCCAGACACCGTCCGTGTCACAATGCCGTCGAGCTCGTAATTCGTCCATCCCTTCTTGATGAAGGCAGGAGAGAGCACCACAAGACCAACGCGGCTGTTGGCCAAACCCTTATCGATCTTCTGCCGCAGGCTATCGCCTATGCGCAAGGTCATCTCGTCATACCACACATTCAGCCCGCACGCGATCAAGGCATTGGCCAACGGCCGCACAAACTCGTCCTTGTCTTCGGACGCATGTGAGATAAAAACGTCATGTGTCTCCCCACCGGACTCCGCCGGAGTCGGAACTTCGTCACGCACTAGGCTCGGGATTTCCGTTAATGGTCGCTCCTGAATCTCCGGCAAGACGCCAGGAATGATGCGCACCGAGGCCTTTGTGCTACCGCGCAATCCTTGCATGTCAACAGCGACATGCCAGTGGCCGGAATTAGGAATTTGCAGTCGAACCGGAGATCGCTTTGCCAGTCCGCCTATAAACCGATGTTGGCGGCCCGCCTGATAGTTGGAAAAATCTGAACTCGACATCAACCGAACGTTGGCGCCGTCAGTGAGCGTGACTTCGACAATTTCCCCACGCTTCCGGCTGCCTAAATCAAATTTCAGAAAATTCATGCCGTCCTCACTATGCACAATATCTAACAATAATATATCAACTAGCTATGGAGCCTCGCATGCGAGCTGATTCATTTTAGAAGGCAATTGCAGAAATCTTTAAGGACCGCTTTTGGCCGATTCCTGCCTGTCATGACCGGCTGGTCTCGACCCAAAGCGGACTATACGGTCCCTCAGTGCTTCAAAGTGTTCGTGCTCAGCCAGTTCAGCAATGCCACCATCGCACGACGTGTCTCAGGGATGCTCCTCGCTCTCATATTTTGTGCAGTCGAGGATCATTTCTGTAACTTTCTGACATTTCGGTCGTAAATTCAAGGCATCAGGGTTAGCGAGGATAAATTTCGAAACCGACGGAATACTTAAAGTAGTCGCGCCATAGCATCCTTTCTTGCTGCTTCTTCCGCACGCATACGTTACCGATATCGACACGTCCGACACCTTGTGATTGTATGAAGTATCGAATGACATGATTGGACTACCAGAAATCCCGTTCGTAGTCCGTGCAATCACGTTGCCAGAAAGATCTTTTACTATGATATCCGTAGTGTCGGGTACAAGCGAAAACTCTCTATTGAGCACATGTTTAGGAAAATGCCAATCGATTGAGGAGATAACACTATCTCTATTAATCGCAAATTTGAATCCAAGAGACTTCATTTGCGCCCTGGTCGGCTCCACATATTCTGGCGGCACATTTGCAAGTGCACTTAATGTGGTGAAGAGGATGTAGGTGCAAAACAAAAACGATACAGCATGCGATTTCATGTTTGTTCTTTCAGAGCATACGGTGACCAATCAGTTAACTGCAGCCGACACCAAAAAGAAAAAATTGGCGATGAGGAACATCGTGTGCATCCTAGTTGATCCGATTAGCAACAGCCGATCCTGGGCTAACCCGGCCGTTCACGTCAGCATAGCAGGTTGCCCGGCTTGAAAAAGCACTGACTGTCACGACTGGCCGTTACCGACCCAAAGCAGCCGTTAGACGCCTAGTCAGTAACAATGACGCCGCCATAATTTGAAGGTGCGTTCTTATCTGGCCACCGTAAGTCGACCATTGGTTTATCTGCGCACAGTGAGTTGGCGATAAATTTTCCACTAGGGACTCCACGGCACTCCCATCTTATGTCGCCTCCATGTGCGATGCCGTCCCACGCGACGTCGAAATCGGTCGCTAAAGGTACTCGGGGTTGGTCACTTATCAGATCGGCATATGGCGAGATTGCCGCTGCATTTTGAGCCCAAGGGGACCTGGTTGCAATAGCCGAGCTAGCCTTCTTGACCTGAGTCTCCTCGTTAGCACAGCCAGCTAGTAGAGCGAATACCACGAACGCAAAACGCGTCTTCAAATTTCCTCCGATAGTCAAGAGCGTAAATGTCCAGCTGTGACTGAACCCGACCGTTGAGCTGAGCATATCAGGTTACCAAGGCGGAAAAGTCGCGGACTGTCACGAAGGGCAGTAACCGACCCCAAAGCGGCCGTAGCTCTTACCCCGGCACGACGCTCGATTAAATCCTAATCAGACTGTCGAACTCGTTACGCTTCGAACTATGAGCCAGGTGCAGCGAGAGAGAAATTTCGGTGCCATCGCGTGAAGCACGAAGCGTGTATTCGCCTGGTTGAACGTCGACGAACATTCCGCCGCGCACGGATTCTGGCTCAAGCCCATCCGCAGTTACTTCTTCGGCTGCTCCTACAAAGAGACGCCCTGAGGGCACGCGCAAGGTCATTTCAACTTGAGGATGCTGAACCTCTTCAACAACGATGAATGAGTATTTGCCGTCACTGCCGAGGTTGAGGAAGGCAACGTTCCCTTGATTTACCTCTTCAAGTTCAGCGTCAGGAATGGACCACCAGTCAGCATCGTCTTCAAGACGATGCTTTAAGGAAGCAATGTCAAAAACGCACATCGTCGCTGTATCAGTTAAGAAATTTGCCTTCAATCTCACCTCCCGTATTGTATGACGACAACAGTTGCAACGTGTGCTCTTGGCCAAATTCGGCCGGTCGCCGTCAGGCCGGTTTCGACCCAAAGCGGCGCATTAGTGGCTGAGCGAGATCCATCCCTATCGCTATCTGTTACGCGGTAACTCTGCCGCCCCATGTCTTCGATGCATTATCGTAAATATGATTTTTCCTATAATGTATCCTCCGAGCGCGGCTGGCAAGATCACCAGCAGCGCGAACGGGACCATAAAGAAGACGCCGAAACCGACTTCCAGTGCGCCCATAGTGGTCGAGGCTATGACAGCTACAGTCACTCCGCCCAAAAACGAAGCAAGGCATGCGCGACTAAACCAGCCAGCATATACGCAGAGAAAAAAAGCAGCTATCGGGCCAAGCTGGCTCGGCAACAAAGCGCTGAGTGTATATGCAGAATATGCTGCTACGCCGTGGACGAAGGAGTTATTGAAATTACGGAAGAGTTTCATCTTACTTCCATGTGTTTGCCGCCGCTCGACTGGCGAAGAACCGCTTCTGGCCGAACCCGGCCGTTCGTTGAGCATATCAGGTTGCCAGGTCAGAAATCCAGCGGCCGGCGCCATAGGCCGGAAACGACCCAAAGCAGACGTTGGACAAACAACTGTGAGGTAAAAATTGGCCTCTCATATGAATGGGTCACAGGGCCAATAGGAACGTTCAGTGTCCGTCACA
>Ga0308157_10006709_pt1 | contig 13659 bp, 12 predicted proteins | sample PhyBR1_FD_201035 | JGI IMG/M metagenome (GOLD analysis project Ga0308157, IMG submission 201035) | Phyllosphere microbial communities from UC Gill Tract Community Farm, Albany, California, United States - DLSLB.R1 | ecosystem: Host-associated > Plants > Phyllosphere > Unclassified | place: USA...
GATCCGCAACATTCCCGAAGACCAGATGGGCCCCATCATGGGCATCGCCTGCCCGCAGATCGTGTACCCCTACCTGCGCGGCAACGTGGCCGACATGATCACGCGCGCCGGCTTCCCGCCCGTGCACCTGGCCGAAATCAACTTCCAGGCCATGTACGAGCAGCAGCAAGCCCAAGTGGCGTCCGCTGCGCCGTCGCCCATCATCACGCAGTAAGCAGCGCATTGCGCCGGAAGGCCGCCGAGCCTTCCGCGCGCCAAGTCCGGGCAGCACGCACGAATGAACATCGTTGTTTTGGGCGCTGGCGCCTGGGGAACCGCCATGGCCATCAGCGCTGCGGCACATCCGGTCTCGCATGCCGTGACGCTGTGGGCGCGCGATGCCCATCAGATCGCCGTCATGCAGTCGGCGCGGCAGAACGCACGGTATCTGCCCGACATCGAATTCCCTTCTTCCATAGCGCTGAGCGCCGGTGACCCGCTGGCGCTTGCGTCCGGCGCTGACTTGGCTATCGTCGCCACGCCCATGTCCGCGCTGCGCGGCATGCTGCAAACGCTGAGCGTTCTCGACGTGCCGGTCGCCTGGCTCTGCAAGGGCTTTGAAGCCGCACCACCTGGCGGCAATGCCGTGGGACTGATGGGGCACGAGGTTTGCGCGCAGGCCGCGCCCCGCCTGCGCAGCGGCGTTTTGAGCGGCCCCAGTTTCGCCCAGGAAGCCGCGCGCGGTCAGCCTACTGCGCTGGTGGCAGCAAGCCCCCACGCTTCAGTGCGCGAGCTGCTGGTGGATGCATTCCACGGCCCCATGCTGCGGGTGTATGCCAACGATGACATCGTCGGGGTGGAGGTGGGCGGGGCGGTAAAGAACGTGCTGGCCATCGCCACCGGGCTGTGCGACGGGCTCGATCTCGGATTGAATGCCCGCGCCGCCCTGATCACGCGCGGCCTGGCCGAGATGACCCGGCTGGGGCTGGCGCTGGGCGCAAGAGTCGATACGTTCATGGGGTTGTCCGGGCTGGGCGATCTCGTGCTGACCGCCACCGGAGACCTCTCGCGCAACCGGCGCGTGGGCCAGGCGCTGGCGCAGGGACTGACGCTCGCGCAGGCGGTGGATTCACTCGGCCATGTGGCGGAAGGCGTCTACAGCGCCAGAACCGTGCTGGCGCGTGCACGCCACCTGCAGGTGGACATGCCGATCACCGAAGCCGTGGTCGCGTTGCTCGACGGCCAAAGAACGCCGCGCGACGCGGTGGCGATGCTCATGGGCAGAGGCCCGGTGGCTGAACTCTCGCGGCCTTGATGGCATCAGGCCTGGAAAGGTCAGTCACCGGGCCTCTTGAGCCCGCAACATACCGTGGTGCTCAGAGCACGCCGAACAGCATCAGCAGCAGAACGAGGGACAGTGGGACGCCGAGGAGCCAGAGGATGACGGGCATGGAATTTCTCCTGAAAAGTGGTTGATCGATGGATCAACCTTAAGGGCCCGTCCTGGCCGTTTCTGTGCGGCGTGGGCACCTGCACGCGTAGTCCCGAGCCTACCGGCGGTGCAGGAGAGTGCAAGGCCGCGATCGGTCCCTGACTGCCACGGAAAGGCCCAGCGAGCACGCGCAGCGCGCTCGTGCTTTAAAACTCCAGGTTGTCGATGAGCCGGGTGTTGCCCAGCCGTGCTGCGCCCAGTGCCACCAGCGTGCCGCTGCGCAACGAGCCATCCACCGATGGCGGCTGCAGGTCGCTGCGGCGCCGCACGGTGAGATAGTCCGGCTCCCAGCCTTGGCCGCGCAACGCCTCCAGGGCCTGCTGCTCCAGCGCGCCGATATCGCCCGGGCCCGCGAGGGCGGCATCCGCCAATGCCTTGAGCGCCTGGGCCAATTGCCGGGCGCGTGCACGCTCGTCCGTGCCGAGGTACCCGTTGCGTGAGCTGAGTGCCAGGCCGTCGTCCGCACGCCGGGTTTCGCCCGCCACCACCTCCACGGGCAGGGCGAATTGACGCACCATTTGCCGGATCACCATGAGCTGCTGGTAGTCCTTCTTGCCGAACACGGCCGTGCCGCCGCTGGCCCCCAGGACGCAGGCGAAAAGCTTCATCACCACGGTGCAGACGCCGACGAAGAAGCCCGGGCGAAAGTGCCCTTCCAGAATGTCGGCCAGCGCCGGATCGGGATGCACCTTGAAGGTCTGGGGCTCGGGGTACAGATCGGCCTCGCGCGGCGCGAAAAGCACGTCGCAGCCGGCATCGCGCAATTGGGCGCAGTCGGCATCCCAGGTGCGGGGATAGCTGTCGAAATCTTCGTGGGGCAGGAACTGCAGGCGGTTCACGAAGATGCTCGCTACCGTCACATCGCCCAGCGGCCGGGCCTGCTCCACCAGCGAAATATGGCCGGCGTGCAAGTTGCCCATGGTGGGCACGAAAGCGGGCCGGCCCCGGCCTGCCAGAGCCTGGCGCAGGTCGGCCAGCGTGTGTGCGATGAGCATGGAGTTCCGATTGGAAGAGGGCGGCCGAAAGGCCTTCTTGAAGGAGCAGACCTGGGGAATAGAAACCCGGGACTGATCAGTGGCTGGTGCTGGGGGCGCCTACCAGGCGTGCAGCGCGTCGTCGGGAAAGCGCCCGGCCTTGACGGCCTGCACATAGGCCTGCATCGCGCCGCGCACGCTGCCGGCTTCCTGCATGAAGTCGTGCACGAAGCGCGGCATCTTGGCCAGGTGAATGCCCAGCATGTCATGCAACACCAGCACCTGGCCGGCCGTGCCGCTGCCCGCCCCGATGCCGATCGTGTGGCAGTGGGCCAGCTCGGTCGTGAGTTCGCGTGCCAATGCCGCGGGCACCATCTCCAGCACCAGCATGGCCGCACCGGCGTTCTGCAACTCGGACGCCTGCTGGCGCAGCGCGCGTGCCGCCAGGTCGGTCTTGCCCTGCACCCGGTAGCCGCCCAGGGCGTGCACCGTTTGCGGCGTGAGGCCCAGGTGGGCGCACACCGGCACGCCGCGCTGCACCAGAAACTCCACCGTGGGCGCCGTCCAGCCGCCGCCTTCCAGCTTGACCATGTGCGCGCCGGCCTGCATGAGCGTGCAGGCGCTGCGCAGCGCCTGTTCGCGGCTCTCGGCATAGGTGCCGAAAGGCAAGTCGGCGATCAGCCAGGCCGTGCCCTGCACGCGGTGCAGGCCACGCGCCACGCTGGCCGTGTGGTAGGCCATGGTGTCCAGCGACACGCCCACGGTGCTCGGCAGCCCCTGGCACACCATGCCCAGCGAATCGCCGACCAGGATGCACTCCACGCCTGCCGCATCGGCCATGGCGGCGAACGTGGCGTCGTAGGCGGTGAGCATGGTGATCTTCTCGCCGGCCTCGCGCATCTGCTGCAGGCGCGGCAGGCTCACGGGGCGGCGCTCGGGCAGGGGCGAGGCGGGCGGCAGCGTGCCGTAGGGCGTTGCGCTGGAAGCCGAGGGCGCAGCGGAGGAGGCGGCAGGGATGGCAGTGGTCATGGAGATGGGGCAGGGCCGGGCCGAAAGTGCGGCGAGTCTATGCGATGCCGCTATGCTTGCCGCCCATGACGAAATCCCCCCTTTCCCTGGACGGCGGCATCGCATCGCTGGCCCAGGAAGACGTCGCCCGCGCACTGCGCGAAGACGTGGGTGCCGGCGACCTCACCGCCGGCCTGATCGATCCTGCGCGCCGCGTGCGCGCCCGCGTTCTGGCCCGCGAAAGCGCGGTGATCTGCGGCGGCCCGTGGGCGGAGGCCGCCATCCTCGCGCTGGACCCGGCCGCGCGCATCGCGTGGCACGTGCAGGAGGGCGAACGCTGCGCGCCCGACCAGGTGGTGCTGGAGGTGGAAGGCAGCGCCCGGGCGCTGCTGAGCGCCGAGCGCACCGCGCTCAACTTCCTGCAATTGCTTTCGGCCGTGGCCACCAAGACGGCGACCTATGTGGAGGCCGTGCGCGGCACGCGGGCGCAGATCGTCGATACCCGCAAGACCCTGCCGGGCCTGCGTCTGGCGCAGAAATACGCCGTGCGCACGGGCGGTGGCACCAACCACCGCATCGGGCTGCACGACGCGGTGCTCATCAAGGAAAACCATATCGCCGCCGCCGGTGGCGTGACCGCCGTGCTGCGCGCCGCGGAAGCCGTGGCCGCGCAGGCGGCCTTCGTGGAGATCGAGGTCGAAACGCTGGAGCAACTGCAGGAGGCGCTGCAGGCCGGCGCAAAAATGCTGCTGCTCGACAACATGCCGCTGGCGATGCTGCACGAGGCCGTTCGCCTGAACGCCGGCCGCGCCATCCTCGAGATTTCCGGCGGTGTGACGCTGCAAGGCCTGCGCGCATTGGCCGAGACCGGTGTGGACCGCATCTCCATCGGCACGCTGACCAAGGACGTGAAGGCCGTCGATTTTTCGATGCGCATGCAGGACATCGCCTGACCCGGCCCGTTTTCATTCGCACCTGAACCCCTCAACCCGTGCTGCGCCGCGCTCCACCGTCGCCACCCAGAGAAGCCCCCACCCCATGACCCCCATCGCCCTCAAGGAAGTGGAGTACGAGCAGCCCGAAGAAGGCGCCGTCTGCTCCACCAAGCATGCCTGGGCCCGTGTGCCCGCCGAGCCCTCGCCGCTCGAGCGCGCCGCGCTCAAGGACCGCATCCGGCGCCTGCTGCGGGAAAAGAACGCCGTCATGGTGTCGCACTACTACGTGCACCCGGACCTGCAGGACCTGGCCGAGGAAACCGGCGGACTGGTCAGCGATTCGCTGGAGATGGCGCGCTTCGGCCGTGACCATGCCGCGCAGACGCTGGTGGTGTCGGGCGTGCGCTTCATGGGCGAGACTGCCAAGATCCTCTCGCCCGAAAAGACCGTGCTCATGCCCGATCTGGACGCCACCTGCTCGCTCGACCTGGGCTGCCCCATCGATGCGTTCAGCGCCTTTTGCGATGCGCACCCGGACCGCACGGTGGTCGTCTATGCCAACACCAGCGCGGCCGTGAAGGCGCGGGCCGATTGGCTCGTCACCTCCAGCTGCGCGCTGGAGATCGTGGGCGCGCTCACGGCGGCGGGCCACAAGATCCTCTGGGCGCCGGACCGCCACCTGGGTGCCTACATCCAGCGCGAAACCGGCGCCGACATGCTGTTCTGGAACGGCGCCTGCATCGTGCACGACGAGTTCAAGGCCGACGAGCTGCAGGCGCTGAAGGCGGCGCACCCCGCTGCCAAGGTGCTGGTGCACCCTGAAAGCCCCGCCGATGTCGTGGCGCTGGCCGATGCCGTGGGCTCGACCTCGGCCATCCTGAAGGCCGCGCGCGAGATGGATGCGCGCGAATTCATCGTGGCGACCGACAACGGCATGATGCACAAGCTGCGCACGCTCAACCCCGGCAAGACGTTTTACGAAGCGCCGACCGCCGGCAACAGCGCCACCTGCAAGAGCTGCGCGCACTGCCCCTGGATGGCCATGAACGGCCTGGCCGACGTGGCCCGCGTGCTGGAGACCGGCGCCAACGCCATCCACGTGGACCCGGCGCTCATTCCCCGCGCGCGGCAGCCCATCGACCGCATGCTGGCCTTCACCGCGGCGCTGAAGGGCGGCCAGCCGGTCGGCGCGCTCGTGCCGAACATCGGTGCGGCATGAAGTACCGCACCAAGTTTTGTTGTGATGCTATTGAATTGATAGCTGCCACCGCATGATTCCCTAGGGCGCCAGCCTGTTTTGATGTGAATTTCAGGATCGACTTCTCCGACCCGCGCGATCGCCATGGCCCGCGCCTGCGCCACGCGTTCGGCACGCCGCGCCGCGTGCTGGTGGCGCACGCTCCGCACGAAGTGCGCGCCGTGCTGGACGCGGCCGAAGCGGCCGCGCGCGCGGGGGCCTGGTGCCTCGGCTATCTGCGCTACGAAGCCGCCGGCGCGTTCGATGCGGCGCTGCGCACCCATCCTGCCGACGGCCCGCTGGCGTGGTTCGCCGTGTTCGACCACCCGCTGCCGTGGCCCGATGCGCCAGGCGCCGAAGCAGGGGCGGCCGCTGGCATGCCGGACGCGCCCACCATCGACTGGGACGCCCGCCCGCCGCGCGCGGCGTTCGATGCCGCCGTGGCCGCCATCCACCAGTCCATCGCCGCGGGCGAGTACTACCAGGTGAACTACACCGCGCCCATCCGGGGCCGCCTGGCGCAGGGCGAAGGGCCTGCGGCCGCGCTGCCGCTGTTCGCCGCCCTGCAGCGTGCCCAGCCCGGCGGCTATGCGGCCTGCATCGACAGCGGCGCCGAACAGGTGCTGTCGGTGTCCCCCGAGCTGTTCTTCGACTGGCGCGGCGGCAGCCTGCTGGCGCGGCCCATGAAAGGCACCGCCCCGCGCGGCGCCACGGCCGAAGCCGATGCGGCGCAAGCCGCTGCGCTGCGCGCCTCGCCCAAGGAGCGCGCCGAGAACGTGATGATCGTGGACCTGCTGCGCAACGACCTGTCGCGCATCGCCGAGCCGCACAGCGTGCGCGTGCCGGCGCTGTTCCACACCGAAGCGCTCCCCGCGGTGTGGCAGATGACGTCCGACGTCGAGGCCCGCACGCGCGCCGGCACCACGCTGGCCGACGTGTTCGCAGCGCTTTTCCCCTGCGGCTCCATCACCGGCGCGCCCAAGGTGCGGGCCATGCAGGCCATCCACGCGCTGGAGCCCGACGCGCGCGGCGTGTACTGCGGCGCCGTGGGCATCGTGCGGCCGGACGGCCAAGGCGCCGTGGCCGCGACCTTCAACGTGCCGATCCGCACCGTGGTGCTGAGCGGCCACCAGGCGCGGTGCGGCATCGGCAGCGGCATCACCAGCGGCGCCCAGGCCGCGGCGGAATGGCAGGAGTGGCAGCACAAGAGCGCCTTCCTGCAGCGCGCCAGCGCCCCGTTCGACTTGCTGGAAACCCTGGCGCTGGAAGACGGCGCGCTGCGCCACCGCGCCGACCACGTGGCGCGGCTGGCCGCCTCTGCGGCGCACTTCGGCCATGCCTTCGACATGGCACGCGTGCAGACCTGCCTGGACATGCTGGGCCGGTCCCACCCCGCCGGCCTGTGGCGTGCCCGCCTGCTGCTGGACGCGGCAGGCAGGCCCCGCGCCGAAGCCTGGGCGATGGCACCCACCGCGACCCCGGTGCGCCTGCAACTGGCTACGCGCCCGCTGGAAGGCGCGCACGGCGAATTCGTGCGCCACAAGACGACGCGCCGGGCGCACTACGACGCCTTCGCGCCCCAGGACGAGGGCGTGTTCGACACCTTGCTGTGGAACGAGGCCGGCGAGATCACCGAATGCACGCGCGGCTGCATCGCAGCGCTGCGGGCCGACGGCCGTTGGGTGACGCCGCCGCTGTCGTGCGGCCTCCTGCCCGGCGTGGGCCGCGCCGTGGCGCTGCGCGAAGGCCGCGTCACCGAAGCCGTGCTGCGCGTGGAAGACGTGCCCCAGGTGCGGGCCTGGGCGTTCGTGAACAGCCTGCGGGGCTGGCTGGACGCCACGCTGCAGGGCTGAGGCGGTCACTCAGCGCCCGGAACGCGCGGGCGACTGTCGTGACCGTGATGGCTGCGTGCTATTAATTTTGTAGCTATGCGCCCTAGTGCTGATTGCGCTGGAGCCCTCTTTGGCTTAAAGCCGCTCTTTCACGTACGAGCCGCGGTCCATGTCCACGATCTCCACGCTGAGCTGCACCATCACGCCGTCCGGGCGGGGCGTGAGCCGGCGCAGCACATCGACGACGCGGGCGCCGAGGTCTTGCTTGGCCTCGGGCGAGCGGCCGGAGAGCAGCCGCAGCTGGGCGTGCACGAACGCGCGGTCGGCAGGGGCGGTGCCGATCTCGAAGCGGTCGGTGCGCAGAAAGCGGGACTTCAGGTCCGCCTCGTTCTGGATCTCGGGGCTGGCGGTGAGGGACTGGTTCAGTTCCGCCAGCATCTGGGCTTCGGGCAGGCCGGCGAGGTTCTGGCTGTATTCGATGACGAGGTGGGGCATGGCGGGTCTCCTGCAGGGTTGGATGAAAAGGAATGGAGGGAAAGGGTCGGAAAGGAAATCGCTTCGGAACGGGGGCGTCGCGTGGGCGTGGTGGCCGGGCCGCTTCAGCGCACCGGGCCGGGCGCCGGCAGGTCCAGCACGCAGCCGTCGCCCAGCGCCTCGCGCCACACGCGCACGCGGCTGGCGGGCGGCTGCATGCCGTGCAAAGCCTGGGCGATGAACTGGCACAGGTTTTCCAGCGTGGGCGTGCCCAGGCCGGGCACTTCGTCGAGCCAGTGGTGGTCGAGCTGCTCGCGCACGGCAGCCAGGCGCTCGCGCAGATGGCCCAGGTCGATGACCATGCCGGTGGCGGGATCGCGCGGGCCGGTGACGGCCACCTCAGCGTGGTACGTGTGGCCGTGGATGCGGCGGCTGCCTTCGGCCTCGATCTCGCGCTGCAGGGTGTGCGCGGCATCGAAGAAAAAGCGCTGGTGGACGGTGAACTGCATGGTCGGCAAGTTTTGCGAAAGCGGGGCGAAAAGAAACGTGGAAGAAGAACGCCTCAGCGGATGCCGGTGAGCTTGTGCGTTTGCAGGCTCAGGCGCCAGGCGGGGCGCTCCAGGCACGCGGCGATGCAGCGCTCGGTGTTGGCGGCCTGGTCGGGCCCGTCCATGGGCTGCAGGAAGCGGTGCGAGAACTGGGTCTGTACCTCCAGCGCCGCCAGGTCGAAGCCGGGCTGCGGCCACACGAGCTTGAGTTCCTGCCCGCTCTGCTGCAGCCACGGCGCACCGGCCTTGGGGCTGATGCACAGCCAGTCGATGCCGGGCGGCGCGGCCACGGTGCCGTTGCTCTCCACGGCGATGAGAAAGCGCCTCGCGTGCAGGGCGTCGATGAAAGCGGCGTCCACCTGCAGCAGCGGTTCGCCGCCGGTGAGCACGACCAGGCGGTGCGCTGCATCGTGCGCCGGCCACTGCGCGGCGATCACGTCGGCCAGCGCGTCGGCCGTGGCGAACTTGCCGCCCAGCGTGCCGTCGGTGCCCACGAAGTCGGTATCGCAGAAGCGGCAGACGGCGGTGGCGCGGTCTTCCTCGCGGCCGCTCCAGAGGTTGCAGCCGGCGAAGCGGCAGAACACCGCGGGCGTGCCGGCCTGGCCGCCTTCGCCCTGCAGGGTGTAGAAAATTTCCTTGACGCTGTAGGTCATGCCAGAGCCTCCACGGTGGCGGGTGCGAGTTCTGCCAGGGCCTGCAGCAGCCGGTCCACATCGGCTTCGGTGTGCGCGGCCGACAGGGCGATGCGCAGGCGCGCCGTGCCTTCGGGCACGGTGGGCGGGCGGATGGCGGGCACCCACAGGCCGCGCTGGCGCAGGCCCTCCATGGCGGCCAGGGCCTCGTCGTTGGCGCCGATCACCACGGCCTGCACGGCCGTGCGCGATTCGCCCAGTTGCCAGTGCGTGCCCCGCAGCAGCGGTGCAAGGCCATCGCGCAGGCGCTGCACGAGGCGCGCAAGGTGTTCGCGCCGCGAATCCTCGGCTTCGATCAGTTCCAGGCTGGCCTGCAGCGCCCGTGCCAGCAGCGGTGGCGCGGCGGTGGCGAAGATGTAGCTGCGCGTCTTTTGCAGCAGCCATTCGATCAGCGCGCCGTCGCCCGCCACGAAGGCGCCGGCCACGCCCGCGGCCTTGCCCAGCGTGGCCATGTAGAGCACGCGGCGCGAGGCCTGTTCGCCGACCAGGCCCGCCTCGGCCAGCGCGCCGCGCCCCTGGGGCCCCAGCACGCCGAAGCCGTGCGCATCGTCCAGCAGCAGCAGCGCGTCATGGCGCTCGCACAGCGCCAGCAGCGCAGGAATGTCGGCCACGTCGCCGTCCATGCTGAACACGGCGTCGGTGATCACGAGCTTGCGGCGGGCCGGGCTGGCGGCCAGCGCCGCTTCCAGCGCGGCCAGATCGGCGTGCGGATAGCGATGGATGCGCGCGCGCGACAGGCGGGCGCCGTCGATCAGGCAGGCGTGGTTGAGCGCATCGGAAAAGAGCGCATCGCCTTCGCCCACCAGCGCGGGCACGATGCCGGCGTTGGTGGCGTAGCCCGCGTAGAAATACAGCGCGCGCGGCAGACCCACGAAGCGGGCGAGGTCGGCCTCCAGCGCGGCGTTGGCCGCGCTGTGGCCGCTCACCAGCGGCGAGCCGCCCGAGCCCACGCCGAACTCGCGCGCGCCCGCGCAGGCGGCCTCGGCCAGCGCCGCGTGGCCGGCCAGGCCCAGGTAGTCGTTGCTGCAAAAGGCCAGCATGGGCACGCCATCGACCAGCAGGTGCGCGCCGCCGGCCGGCACCACGGCGCGGCGCTGGCGGCGCAGGTGCGCGGCGTCGAGCGCGGCGATGCGCGCCGGGAATTCGTCGAGCCAGGAGGCTTCGGTGCGGGGGCTCATCGGGTCGTCCATGCGGCGGGAAGGTGAAAGGGCAGCGCGCGGGCGTCCGGCACGGCCTGGTGGGGTAGGTCGGCCAGCAGCGGGGCGCCCAGGCGCTGCGCGAGCCAGTCGAGGTTTTCTTGCGGCGCCAGCATGTGCGGATCGATGCGATTGGCGATCCAGCCGGCCAGCGTCAGGCCGCGGGCGCGCACGGCGTCGGCGGTGAGCGCCGCATGGTTCAGACAGCCCAGGCGCAGCCCCACCACCAGCACCACGGGCAGGCCCAGCGCCTGCGCCAGGTCGGCGCCGGTCTCGGTGTCGGACAGCGGCACGTGAAAGCCGCCCGCGCCTTCGACGACGACCGCATCGGCCAGCGCGGCCAGCGCCTCGTAGCTGCGCACGATGTGGGCGATGTCGATGCGCGTGCCGGCGCGCACGGCGGCGATGTGGGGCGAAAGCGGGTCGGGCAGCAGCACGGGGTTATCGAGCCCGGGCGGCACCGCGATGGTGGAGGCCGCGCGCAGGGCCAGGGCATCTTCATTGGCGAGCGCGCCATCGTGCCATTCGGCGCCGGCGGCGATGGGCTTCATGCCCGCGACGCGCGCGTGGTGGCGCGCCAGGGCGTGCAGCAGGCCGGCCGAGGCCAGCGTCTTGCCCACGCCGGTGTCGGTGCCGGTGACGAAGCAGGCGAATTTCGGGGTCGTGGTCATGCAGCGGGCTCCTCGGCCAGCGTGGCCTGCAGCGCGGCGAAGGCGGCTTCGCCCAGGTGCTGCACGGCTTCGCCGTCCAGCACGTAGGGCGGCATGGCGTAGAGCGTTTTGCCGATGGGGCGCAGCACCAGGCCACGCGCCATGGCGTGGCGGTGGTAGCGGCGCGAGAAGTCGGGCAGGGCGGTGTCGATGTCCCACGCCCACACCATGCCCAGCCGGCGGGCATGGCGCGTGCGCGGGTGCTGCGTGATGGGCGCGCAGGCCGCGTCGATGCGGTGGGCCAGCGCTGCGTTGGTGGCGAGCGGGTCGAGCTGGTCGAACAACTCCAGCGTCGCCAGCGCCGCGCGGCAGGCCAGCGGGTTGCCCGTGTAGGAGTGCGAATGCAAGAAACCGCGCGCCACGTCGTCGTCGTAGAACGCCGCGTACACGGCCTCGGTGGTGAGCACGGCCGACAGCGGCAGCGTGCCGCCCGTGAGGCCCTTGGACAGGCAGATGAAGTCGGGCCGGATGCCGGCCTGCTGGTGCGCGAACATCGTGCCGGTGCGGCCGAAGCCGGTGGCGATCTCGTCCACCACCAGGTGCACGCCGTAGCGGTCGCACAGCGCGCGGGCCTGGCGCAGGTATTCGGCATCGTGCATGGCCATGCCGGCGGCGCATTGCACCAGCGGCTCGACGATCAGCGCGGCGGTGGTGTCGTGGTGTTCGGCCAGCCAGCGGCCCAGTGCCTCGGCCGCACGCCGGGCCATATCCAGCGCGCTCTCGCCGGGCTGCGCACCGCGTGCGTCGGGGCTGGGCACCGTGTCCGCCAGGCGCACGAGCGGGGCGTAGGCCTCGCGAAACAGCGCGATGTCGGTCACGGCCAGGGCACCCACGGTTTCGCCGTGGTAACCACCCGCCAGTCCCACGAAGCGGCTCTTGCCGGGGCGGCCCGCGTTGCGCCAGTAGTGCGCGCTCATCTTGAGGGCGATCTCGGTCGCCGCCGCGCCGTCGCTGCCGTAGAAGGCATGGCCCAGGCCGGTGAGGGCGCCCAGGCGCTCGGACAGCTCCACCACCGGCGCATGCGTGAAGCCCGCCAGCATCACGTGGTCCAGCCGCGCGAGCTGGTCGGCCAGCGCGGCCTGGATGCGCGGGTGGCTGTGGCCGAACAGGTTGACCCACCACGAGCTGATGCCGTCCAGGTAGCGCCGCCCGTCGGTGCCGTGCAGCCACGGCCCGCTGGCGCTGGCGATGGCCACGGGCGGGTCGGCTTCGTGGCGCTTCATCTGCGTGCACGGGTGCCAGACGCTGGCCAGGCTGCGGGCGACGAGAGGGTCTTGGGTCATCGTCATCGGTGGTGCATTCCGTTCGGGGGCTTGGGGCAGGGCGCGTGGCATGGCAGGGGCTCAGCGGATCGGCGGAACCAGAATGGTCGGCGCGGCCGGAGCGGCCCGCTCGGGGTAGTCGCGGCTGTAGTGCAGGCCCCGGCTTTCGCGGCGCATCTGGGCCGATCGCACGATCAGCTCGGCCACCTGCACCAGGTTGCGCAGCTCCAGCAGGTCGCGCGTGACGTGGAAGTTGGCGTAGAACTCTTCGATCTCGGCCTGCAGCAGCGTGATGCGGTGCGCCGCACGCTCCAGGCGCTTGTTGGTTCGCACGATGCCCACGTAGTCCCACATGAAGCGGCGCAGTTCGTCCCAGTTGTGCGAGATGACCACGCATTCGTCGGCATCGGTCACCTGGCTGTCGTCCCACGGCGGCACGTCGAGCACCGGGTCGGCCTCGGTGGCGGCGATGGCCTGCGCTGCCGCGCGCGCGAAGACCATGCATTCCACCAGCGAGTTGCTGGCCAGCCGGTTGGCGCCGTGCAGGCCGGTGCACGCCGTTTCGCCGATGGCGAAGAGGCCAGGCAGGTCGGTACGGCCGGCCAGGTCGGTGAGCACGCCGCCGCAGGTGTAGTGCGCGGCCGGCACCACGGGAATGGGCTCCTTCGTGATGTCCAGGCCCAGTTCGGCGCAGCGCGCGAGGATGTTGGGAAAGTGCTCCTGGATGAAAGCCGGGCTCTGGTGCGAAATGTCGAGGTGCACGCAATCGAGGCCGTGCCGCTTCATCTCGTAGTCGATGGCGCGGGCCACCACGTCGCGCGGGGCCAGCTCGGCGCGCGCATCGTGCTGCGGCATGAAGCGCGTGCCGCCTGCCGATTCGGGCAGCTTGAGCTGTCCGCCTTCGCCGCGCACCGCTTCGGTGATCAGGAACGACTTGGCATGCGGGTGGTACAGGCAGGTCGGGTGGAACTGGATGAACTCCAGGTTGGATACGCGGCAGCCCGCGCGCCAGGCCGCGGCGATGCCGTCGCCCGTGGCCGTGTCGGGGTTGGTGGTGTACAGGTACACCTTGCCCGCGCCGCCCGTGGCCAGAATCGTCTGCGGCGCGCGAAAGGTGACGACCTCGTCGGTGCCTTCGTCGAGCGCATACAGCCCCAGGCAGCGCTGCGGCCCGCCCCGGCGCAGCTTGTGCGGGGTGATCAGGTCCACCAGCGTGTGCTGCTCGAAGAGCGTGATGCCCGGCGTGGCGCGCACGGTGTCGATCAAGGTGCGCTGCACTGCGGCGCCAGTGGCATCGGTGGCGTGCACGATGCGGCGCGC
>Ga0308157_10006710_pt1 | contig 13659 bp, 9 predicted proteins | sample PhyBR1_FD_201035 | JGI IMG/M metagenome (GOLD analysis project Ga0308157, IMG submission 201035) | Phyllosphere microbial communities from UC Gill Tract Community Farm, Albany, California, United States - DLSLB.R1 | ecosystem: Host-associated > Plants > Phyllosphere > Unclassified | place: USA...
AGCCAAAACTTTGTTTAATGCAGCATATGTTAACGTACAGCCACACTCGGGTTCGCAAGCTAATACGGCGGTTTATGCTGCGGTTTTAAAACCAGGCGACAAAATTTTAGGTTTCGATTTATCGCACGGTGGACATTTAACACATGGATCTCCTGTTAACTTTTCGGGTAAATTATACAACCCTGTTTTTTATGGTGTTGATGAAGCTACCGGATTAATTAATTACGATAAAATTGAGGAAGTTGCAAAACGCGAAAAACCACAATTGATTATTGCAGGTGCATCGGCTTACTCTCGTGATATGGATTTTAAACGTTTCCGCGAAATTGCAGATTCTGTTGGTGCTTTATTAATGGCAGATATTTCTCATCCGGCTGGTTTAATCGCAAAAGGATTGTTGAATGATCCGCTTCCACACTGCCATATCGTTACAACAACAACGCACAAAACTTTGCGCGGACCTCGTGGCGGAATGATTATGATGGGTAAAGATTTTGAAAATCCGTTTGGGTTAAAAACGCCTAAAGGCGAAACACGTATGATGTCTGCTTTGTTAGATTCTGCTGTTTTTCCAGGAAATCAAGGTGGTCCGTTAATGCACATTATTGCTGCGAAGGCTGTTGCTTTTGGCGAAGCTTTACAAGACGAATTTATGCATTATGCATTACAGGTTCAAAAAAATGCACAAGCTATGGCAAACGCATTTGTGAAACGTGGTTACAACATTATTTCTGGCGGAACTGATAACCACATGATGTTGATTGATTTACGCAACAAAAATATTTCGGGTAAAGAAGCTGAAAATGCTTTGGTTAAAGCCGAAATTACCGTTAATAAAAACATGGTTCCTTTTGATGATAAATCTCCGTTTGTTACATCGGGAATTCGTGTGGGAACTGCAGCAATTACAACTCGTGGGTTAATTGAAAACGATATGGAAACGATTGTTGATTTAATTGATCGTGTTATAATGAATCATACAAATGAAGAAATGATTGAGCAAATTGCCGAAGAAGTTAATGAAATGATGAGCGAACGCGCAATGTTTGTTTTTTAACAAATTATTTTTATAAAAAGTTAAAGAGTCACTAAATGTGGCTCTTTTTTTGTTAGTTGTGTAACAAAATCTTATTTTTCGCAACAAACACTTAAAATCCTTTTATGAAAAACATTCTACTAGCACTCCTATTCTTTTTAAACGTCTCGGTTCAGGCACAACAATTGGTTCAGGGAATTATTAAAGATATCGAAACCAACAAACCTATTCAATATGTAATGATTATTGGAAATGTTTCCGGAAAAAGTACGGTTACCAACAGCGAAGGTCGATTTCAATTCAATCTGCCTGCGCAAGATTCAAAACTAATTATTAAACATCTAGATTATTTTACACAGGAATTATCTGTAAAAAATAAAAAATCGTTCAATGTTCAAATGCAGTCTTCTACCGAATCGTTAGAGGAAATCGTTATTTTAAAAACATCGGTAAAAGAAGAAATTGAAAAAGCAATTAAAACATCGCAGGAAAAATTCGCCAAAAATTTAAAATTGAATACTTTTTACCGCGAACTGCTTTACATAAACGGAACAATGTATCAGTACGAAGATGCAGAAATTGATTATCATTTACAGTCAATCAATAAAAGCAACGTAATTGTAAATGAAAGTAGAAGTGTGAAGTTTTCTAACGAAGAATCTAAAAAATTTGATTCGATATCTTTAGTTGGATATTATTGGGGCGATTTAAAGGAACGCGTTTCAAATGAGTTTGATTTTAAGCTGATAAAAAGTATTATTTCAGATAAAGAATATGATTTATACATTACAGCAAAAACCGCTGCTGACGGAACAGAATTGTATGTTTTAAATTTCAACCCGATTGACAATGCTAAAAAGGCAACACTTTCGGGAACTATGATTTATGGTGCTCACGATTATTTAATACGTGAAGTTAAAGCAAATCTGGCTGATAAATTTATGAATAATAACGAATTTACTCAGCAAAACAACCACCGTTTTAAGCGCAGTTTTTATAACAGAACGACAATTTTTAATCTTTATAACAACAAATATTCATTAACTTATACTTCTTACAGAATTTTCGGAGTTTCGCAGGTGATGAATCAATTGACAAAAGTTGGAGGCTTTGTTGAACTTTTGGTAGATTCGGTTGATGAAAATCCAGCAAAACCAAAAAGCGAGAATTTTTATACTGAAAGTAAACTAACCCGATTAGGCAAAAACTATAAAACAAAATACTGGGAAAAATTCAATGTAGTACCATTGACATTTAAAGAAGAACAAATGCTTAAAGAGATTAATAAATAATAAAAAACCTCGAACTAAAGTTCGAGGTTTTTTATTTCCAAAGCAATCGTGCTTTATTTAAATCTTCTTTAGTATCAATACCTACGCCGGTGTGGTTTGTAAGCACCATTTGTATGGTTCTGCCATATTCCAGATAACGTAATTGTTCCAATTTTTCGGTCGCTTCCAAACCTTTCATTTCCCATTGTGTAAAATCTAAAAGAGCATTTTTTCGGTAAGCATAAACGCCTATGTGCTGATAATACGGAATGTAACTTTTACCATCGCGTGGAAAAGGAATCGCTGCACGAGAAAAATACAATGCTTTTAAGTTTTGATCTACCACTACTTTTACGTTATTCGGATTATTAATTGTTTCCAAATCATTAATTTCAAACATCAGTGAAGCTAAATCGATCTTTTGTTCGATATCTTTCTTAAAAATACCAATTAAACTTTCCAGATTTTCTTTGTTCACAAAAGGTTCATCGCCCTGAACATTTACTACAATATCACAATTGATATTTTCGATCACTTCTGCAATACGATCGCTTCCACTTTCGTGAGAATCACTACTCATGACCACATTTACATTGTGTTGTTTTAGCAAATCGAAAATAATCTGATGATCGGTTGCTACTAAAACCTCATCGAACAACTGCGTGGCAACTGTTGCTAAATAGGTTTGAACCACAACGGGTTTTCCGCCTAAATCTTGAACCAATTTCGCAGGAAAACGTGTAGATGCGTACCTTGCCGGAATTACTGCTATTATTTTTAAACTATTCATTTTATCTTTTTTAACCACATAGAATTATACTTAACAATGTTTACAATTTTAAGATTACATAGTTTTGTTTTATATATCGTCACTTCGAGTAGCGCAACGAAGTGAAGCCTTTCGACAAGCTCAAGACAGGCTCTCGAGAAGTTCTAAATTATAAGTTCTCGACAAGCTCGAACTGACGAAAATATTATAAAAACTTTAAATCTATGATTGCTATTGTGGTAAAACTACAAAAATTATTCATTGAAAAAATCGTCGTTAAATCCTATTAAATAAACTTTTTCTTTTGCGCGTGTTAATGCCGTGTACAGCCAACGCATATAATCTTTACTAATACCGTCGGGCAAATAAGGCTGTTCAATAAAAACGGTATCCCATTGTCCACCTTGCGATTTATGACAGGTTACCGCATACGCAAACTTAATCTGCAAAGCATTAAAATATTCGTTATTCTTAACCTTTTGCATTCTGCGAAACGCCGTTATTTCGTCTTGATAATCCAACAAAACTTCCTGATACAGTTTGTTAGATTGTTCATAAGTCAAACTTGCCGATTCGGAATGCAGTGTATCCAACAAAACAATGGTGTCAAACGCAGGCATATCGGGATAATCAATCATACGGACTTTTACCGATGCAAACCTGAAACCGTACAATTCGTGATGTTTGTAAATCTGCTGAACTTCCATAACATCGCCATTGGCAATAAAATCGGTTACTTTTGAATCCTTTAGCCAAAAATAATTATTTTTTACAACCATTATGTAATCGCCCGCACTAATTTCGCTTTCATTATCTAAAACTCGGGTTCTAATTTGCTGATTGTACTGATTGGCACGTTTATTAGATCGAACAATAAAAATAGTTTCTTCGGATCCTTTTTTAGAAAACGCATCGGTAATCGCATCAAGTGTTTCGTATCCGTCTTGTAACCGAATAATATCTTTAAACGGTTTAATGTCGAACTCAAAAAAATCGTAAAATTGCTGTTGAAGCTGCTCACGTAATTCGGTAGCATTGTACAAAATTCCCGAATCTTCTTCCTGACGCATTACTTCAGTCAATTCAATAAAATCGACTTTCATGTGATAATTCAACGCCAATTTACTTTCGTTCAACGCCGGGCTTTCGTCCATTCCAACAGGCGGTAACTGCGCGGTATCACCTACAATTATCAGTTTGCAGTTTTGACCCGAATACACATAATAAAGTAAATCATCTAACAATGAACCGTGCGTGTACATGGTGGCATCGGTTACATTATCGGAAATCATAGACGATTCATCGACAATAAAAACCGTGTTTTTATGCTTGTTTGCCTGCATGGTAAACGCCATTCCCAAATTTTTATCTTTTTTAGGATAATAGATTTTTTTGTGAATGGTAAACGCTGGCTGTTTTGCGTAATTTGATATTACTTTTGCCGCCCTACCCGTTGGTGCCAACATTACGTATTTTTTATTTACATGTGGCAACTGATTGACCAAAACCGACAATAACGTGGTTTTACCTGTACCGGCATAACCTTTTAAAACAAAAATTTCGTCTTGATTATCGTTTAAAACAAACTGTGATATCTTTTTTAAAAAGGCATCTTGTTTTAAAGTAACATCAAAAGGAAAGCTGTTTTTTAACTGTAGATAAAATTCGGTAATGGTCATTTTTGTAAAACGGGATTTTCACAAAGATACTATTAATCAACAAAAAAATTGTACTTTTGAACCTTATACATTTGATGATTATGTTGAACGAATCGTTTCAAAAATTATACTTACAGGTATCGTTACAAAATTTTAGTTACTGCGTTAAAAATCAGGTAAACAATCAGGTTATTCAGTTTAAATCGTTTGCTTTAGATCCGTACAAAACCATTGAACAGCAGTTGGATGTTTTTTTTGATAAGGAAGAAGCACTGCAAGCCGGTTTTCAAGATGTTTTGGTTTTGCACGACAATAATTTGAATACGTTTGTACCAACGGCTTTGTTCGATGAAACTTCGTTAGGAAGCTATTTGCAGTATAACACAAAGGTTTTTCCAACCGATTATTTTGATTTTGATTCGCTAACGCAACAGCAAATGGAAAACATTTATGTGCCCTATGTTGCCTTTAACAACTACTTTTTAGATGTATTTGGCAGTTTTAATTTTCAGCACATAAACACCAGTTTGGTTCAGCATTTTATAAATAAATCTGCTAATAATGGTTCTGTTGAATTTTTTATTCATGTTGCTGAAAATCATTTTGAAATAGTATTGCTTCAAAACAAAAAACTACTGCTTTTTAACAGTTACGAGTATCAAACCAAAGAAGATTTTATCTACTATATTTTATTTGTATTTGAACAGTTACAGCTAAATACACAAACGCAAATTGTAAAACTTTACGGTAATATTACGCCCGAAAGCGATTTGTACCAGATTGTGTACACATTTATTAGAAACGTAGAAGTTGCCAATTTACAAACCATTGCACAAACACTTTCTGTAACCACCGAACAAGTACAACAACATTACATTTTACTGCACGCATGAGAATAGTTTCCGGAAAATTTAAAGGTCGACGTATAACGGCTCCCAAAAATCTGCCAGTTCGCCCTACTACCGATTTAAGTAAAGAGGCACTTTTTAATATATTAAACCATCAGTTTTCGTTTCACGAATTAAAGGTTTTAGATCTGTTTGCAGGTACGGGCAACATTAGCTACGAATTTGCATCGCGCGGAGCCGAGCCTATTACTTCTGTTGATACCGATTTTGGTTGTGTGAATTTTATTAAAAAGACCGCACAAGAATTTGAAATGGATATTACTGCCATAAAAAGCGATGTCTACAAATTTTTAGAACGCAGTAAAGTTAAATACGATATTATTTTTGCCGATCCGCCTTACGATTTTTCTCAGGAACAGTTTGATAAGATTTATCAGATGATTTTTGAAAACGATTTATTGCAAGAAGACGGTTTGCTTATTATTGAACATTCTGCCGGACAAACAAAAATGGAACATTTAGAACATTTTAGTAACAGCAGAAAATACGGTGGATCTGTTTTTTCATTTTTTGAATACGAACAAGTAGAAACAGACGAAGATGATGATGACGATTTCGACGACGATGATTACAATAACGAAGAGGAATAGATTTCCTCTTTTTTTGTATTTATATTTTAAGTATGATATCTAATAATTTCTAATTAAAGCGATATGTATAACAACATGATATTTAATATATTAAATAATGCATAATTATTTTTAATTTTTACTAAATTTATACAAATATTAAAATATATGGCTATGAAAAAGATTATACTTTTAATTTGTTTTACAATATCACACTTTTTATCTGCACAAACTTATAACTTACAAAGTTTTGCCACCGGTTTTACCAGCCCTGTTGATATTGCTCATGCGGGCGATTCTCGGTTATTCATCGTTCAACAAAATGGAATTATTCGCATTGTGCAACCTAATGGTACTATAAACACCACCAATTTCCTTGATATTAGTTCAAAAGTTTTAAATAGCGGAGAACAGGGGCTTTTGGGTTTGGCTTTTCACCCGCAATATGCCATCAACGGGCGATTTTATGTCTATTACAACGCCATTGGTACAGGTAATATCACTATTGCAAAGTATACGGTTAGTACTACAAACCCAGATGTCGCGAATGTAAATTCCGAAGAAGTTTTAATGAATATTACCAAATCATTTACAAATCACAACGGAGGATGCTTAAAATTTGGTCCCGATGGTTATTTATGGATCGCAACAGGCGATGGTGGTAGCGGTGGAGACCCGCAGAACAATGCTCAAAATTTAAGTTCTCATTTAGGAAAACTATTGCGTATAAATGTTAACGGAACTACAGGTTATACCATTCCAATTGACAATCCTTTTACAGGAACAGCTACACAATTAGATGAAATTTGGGCGTACGGTTTGCGAAATCCTTGGCGTTTTTCGTTTGATACGTTAACAGGAAATATATTGATTGCCGATGTTGGTCAAAACACATCAGAAGAAATAAACAGAGTTCCTGCAACCCAAGCTGGTGTTAATTACGGTTGGCGATGTTATGAAGGTGACGATCCTTACAACACTGCAGGTTGTGCTACTGCAACTACTATGACTTTCCCTGTTGCTACATATAGTTTGGCTGGTATTTATTGTTCTATAACTGGGGGATATATTTACCGCGGTGCAACATACCCCTCTTTAACGGGGCTTTACTTTTTTGCAGATTATTGTGCCGATCAAATTGGAACAATGGATGCTAACGATGCGATAACTTGGAGTTCTACTTTTTCTAATGTTGCCTTTACCTCTTTTGGAGTAGATTTTCAAAATGAATTGTACATTGCATCATCTCAAAACGGAACTATTTATAAAATTACCGCACCAAATGCTAGTGTGGAAGAAATTCATAATCAAAACAAAATAAAAATTTACCCTAATCCTGCATCCGATAAAATTTTTGTTGAAGGAATAAACCAAGAAAATCTAGATGCTGAATTTATCACTTTAGAAGGAAGAGTAATCTTGAATAAAACCATAAATTCTGACAATTCTATTGATATATCAGGTTTAAATAGCGGAATATATTTTATAACTATTACATCTAATCAAACCAAGATATATACTCAGAAAATTATTGTTAAGTAAGAAATTCTAAATCTGTTATTATGAATAGCAATAACTATTAAAGAGGAATAGATTTTCCTCTTTTTTTGTATATTTAGGTTTTAATTTTTATGATTCGCAAATTAGCTTTACTATTATTTTCTCTTTTTCTATTCTTATCTTGCTCTGTAAAGAAGAGATATTATTTAGTAAAAGAAGAATATCCATTTACTAAAGATATTAAGTATTTATTCAAGGATAAAACATCTAATTACTATTATTATAAAAAGTATAGACGTACTTATAAAAGTTATATTGATAGCTTAAGAAATGCTTATCCAAATGATACTTTATTTTTAGCTGAAATCGTAAACACGGCTGCTTGTGAGTGTCCTCCCGATGAAATCATTATAAGTATTGATGGTAGATATTATTATGTGCGAGATGAAACTTTTTTAAAAAATCTTGACTTTAAGCAAATCCCTGAATCACATAAAAGAAATCAACTATTTAAACTAAAGCAAATTATTAAAAATGATGCTAATTGGATAGATAATTTTAAGGATTATGATATTTGTAAAGGTTGTTCGGGTATTACTGATGAAACTTTTACTTTAATTTTACCTAACAATAAAGTAGTAACAAATTGGGTAAGGGAATTAGCGACAAAAGAAGAAATTTTTGAGACAAGAAAAGACGAGATAAATGAAGTAATGGATTTTTATAAAATATCGCAAGATGAAGCAATTAAATTATTAAAAGAATGGAATGTATACTAACAAAAACCCTCACTTTTAAAGTGAGGGTTTATATTTAATTACAACACATCATTAATAATACTGTCAACAATTTCGGGGTTTAAAAGTGTACTTGTATCGCCTAAATTAGAAAGATCATTATTGGCGATTTTTCTTAATATTCTTCGCATAATTTTGCCTGATCGAGTTTTTGGCAATCCTTCTACAAACTGAATTTTATCAAGCTTTGCAATAGGTCCAATTTTATCGGAAATCTGCTGGTTAATTTCTTTTCGTAAATTATCCTGATTACGGTATTCACCTGTTTCTTTCAACATTACAAATCCGTAAAGTGCATTTCCTTTAATATTGTGTTCAAAACCAACAATAGCTGATTCTGCCACCGCCGGATGTTCGTTAATCGCATCTTCAATCGGCGCCGTAGTAAGGTTATGTCCCGATACAATAATCACATCATCAACCCTACCCGTGATTCGGTAATAACCAACCTCATCTCTAAAAGCACCATCGCCCGTAAAATATTTTCCTTTGTATGTAGAAAAATAGGTTTCTTTATATCGCTTATGATCGCCCCAAATAGTTCGGGCAATTCCAGGCCACGGAAATTTAATACAAAGCTTACCATCAACCTGATTTCCTCTAAGTTCATTCCCTTCATCGTCCATCAAAACAGGCTGAACACCAATAAACGGCAACGTTGCGTAGGTTGGTTTGGTTGGCGTTACAAACGGAATTGGAGAAATTAGAATTCCACCGGTTTCTGTCTGCCACCAGGTATCAACAATCGGGCTGTGTTTTTTACCGATATTGTCGTTGTACCAATGCCACGCTTCTTCATTAATAGGTTCACCAACAGATCCTAAAACTTTTAAGGATGAAAGATCGTACTTTTCTACATATTCCAAACTTTCTTTTGCTAATGATCGAATGGCAGTTGGAGCCGTGTAAAAAATAGAAACTTTATGTTTTTCAATGGTTTCCCAAAAGCGACCAAAATCGGGATAACTCGGCACACCTTCAAACAAAACCGTTGTAGCACCGTTTGCCAGCGGACCGTAAACAATGTAACTGTGACCGGTAATCCAGCCAATATCGGCGGTACACCAGAAAATATCGTTTTCTTTATATTGAAAAATATTTTTAAAAGTATAAGCGGTGTAAACCATGTAACCTGCCGATGTATGAACCATTCCTTTTGGTTTTCCGGTTGATCCGGAAGTGTACAGAATAAACAGCGGATCTTCGGCATCCATGATTTCAATTGGGCAATCGGCTTCGGCTTCATCCAACAAAGGCTGTAACCATAAATCTCTCCCTTCCTGCATTTCAACCTGCCCATCGACTCTTTGTACAACCAAAACTTTTTCTACAGAATCGCATTTTTTCAAAGCTTCATCAACAATTTCCTTAATATTGATTGTTTTTGAACCACGGTATGATTTATCAGAAGTAATGACAATTTTACATGAGGAATCATTGATACGGGCTTCTAAAGCCGATGAAGAAAAGCCTGCAAAAACCACAGAATGTATCGCACCAATTCGGGCACAAGCAAGCAATGCAACCGCTAATTCAGGAATCATAGGCAGATAAATACACACGCGATCACCTTTTTTAATGCCCTGCTGTTTTAAAACATTTGCCATTTTACAAACCCTATTGTACAATTCCTGATAGGTAATGTGCTGTGCAGGTTCGTTTGGATCGTTAGGTTCAAACAAAATTGCCGTTTTATTGGCACGCGTTCTTAAATGACGGTCGATACAGTTTTCTGCAACATTCAATTTGGCGCCTTCAAACCATTTCACTTCCGGACTTTCAAAATTCCAACTTAAAATATTATCCCATTTTTTGTGCCATACAAAATGCTCTTCTGCCAATTCTTCCCAAAAACCCTCAGGGTTATTGATTGATTTTCTATAGATATGATAATATTCTTCGAAGTGTTTGATATGATAATTACTCATGATTTAATTTTTTTGATGTGATTAATTTAGATTTCTTATTTAACTATTTTGTTTATACTAGTTTAATTTTCAATTAATTAAAACACGTAACCATACTATCTGAGTTTTTCAGAGAGCATTTATAATTAACGATAAAATTTAGATAAGAAAATCTGATGCTAAAAAATATTTAGCACTCAAAGAGAAGTTTTTATCTGAATATCATATCATTAGTTAATTAAACGTGTTTTATTTTGCACACAAAACAAACTTAATTAAGCAATTCATTGATTTCAGTAATCATTTTTTTAAGCGAAAAAGGCTTGGTTACATAACCTACAGCACCCAGTTGTAATCCTTTTTCAATATCTGCGGGTTTATTTTTAGCCGAAAGAAAAAGCACTTTTACAGTCGCTAATTTTTCGTTTTCTTTAATTTTTTGCAATGTTTCGTATCCGTCAACATTCGGCATCATTATATCCAATAAAACCAAATCGGGAACTTTTTTCTTTAAAATATCCAAAGCTTCCTGACCGTCTCTGGCAACAAATACTTCATATCCGTTTTTTTGCAGTGCATACTCCAACGACATTATGATATTTGGTTCATCATCAACAATTAAAATCTTTTTCATTTTGGTAATTTTACAAGGAAACGTACTCCTTTACTTTTTTGTTCTGCCCAAATAGAACCTTTATGACTTTCTACAATATGTTTGCAAATCGATAGTCCGAAACCACTGCCAACCGGCTTTTTTGTGGTTTGATTTTTCGATTGATAGAACTTATCAAAGATAAACTCAAAATCTTCTTCAGGAATACCTTTTCCGTTGTCTTCTACCGAAATTAAAACAAAATCTTCGTGTTCTGTTAAATTTATTTCGATTTGACCAGTAACAGGTTCTACAAACTTTATTGCATTTGTAAGCAAGTTACTAAAAACTTGTAAAATACGGTCGTCATCGTACGTAAAAAACAAAGATTTAACATTATTTTGTATCGTGATTTGCTTGTCTGTAACCAACTGATCTACAAAATGAATGGCTTTTAAAGCGGTTTCTAGAATATTGTTGTTAGAAAGATCGAGTTCTTCACGACCATTTGCCAATTTTTCTAAGTCTAAAATATTGTTTATCAGTTTTGTAAGTCGGTTGGTATCGTCAACAATGTTATTTAGGAATTTTTGTTTTAAATCGGCAGGCATTTCGTCATCGAACATTAATACTTCTGCCGATGCTTTAATTGCGGTGATAGGTGTTTTTAATTCGTGTGCAACGGTATCCAGGAAATCATCTTTCTGCTGATCTTTTACTACCAATTCCTCATTAACCGATTTTAATTCCTGTGTAAGTTGTGTTAACTGATCTGATTTTTCCTTTAAAAACTTATTGGTACTTATGGTTTCTTTACTTTCTTCTAAAATTTTTAAAATCTCGGTTAAGCTTACAGGTTGCTCTTTTACCACATTGCTAATCAATATTTTAGATGAGGTACTACCAATAATTCCAGTCAATAGTTTTTCTGAAAAATTGACAAATTTAGCATCTGCCTTTACCGTATTTTTAGGGATTTTATTCTTGGCAAAAAATAAATTTATGGCTCGATTTGTTTTATCGGCTCCTAGAAATTTTTCCAAAACATTTCGAATATCAGCTACATACGCTTCTCCTTTCCACACATAAGCTGTTTCTGAAAATAGCGCAAAATCGTTGGAATTCGATACAAAAAGTTCGGCATAATTGCGTTCACGGTAACTGCCTTTCACATAAACAGATCCAACCAAATACATTACCACATTCACCGTCATACTCCAGAAAAAAGCATTGGTTGTGGGCGTTAAAAAGTTTAATCCGAACAAATTGTAAGGTTTTAAAAGAGCGATACCAAACGGACCGTTTTCTGTAAAATGATAGTTGTTTAAAATGGCATCGCAAATAAACGGAATAATCAAAGTGTAAACCACGACAAGAAATCCAGAGCAAATTCCTAAAATTGCACCCACGGAATTTCCTTTTGTCCAGAACATTCCGATAAAAAACGATGGAGCCAACTGCGCAATTATTACGAAAGAAATGTATCCTATGGAAAATAAAGTGATTTCGATTGAAAAATTAAAATAGAAGATATATGCCAGAATAATCAAGGTAAAAATTGAAAACCGACGAATATTTTTGATGTATTTTGTGTTTTCTTCGGGATTGTTTTTGTTGAATGTTTCCAAAAATCCGTAGGGAATAATCAACGAGTTACTCACCATGTTTGACAATGCCACAGTTGAAACCACAACCATTGAAATTACTGCCGATAATCCGCCAATGAAAACCAATAATGCCAACCAAAACGAATCATATTTTAAGGGTAACAAAAGTGTGTAATAATCAGGATTTACTGCTGATGAATCGAAATTAAGATTTCCTGCCCACGCAATATAGATCACAAATAAATTAAATAGCAACAAATACAACGGAAACAACCAAATAGCTGTTTTTAGATGATATTCCCGATCGTTTGAAACCACACTCATTTGAAACTGGCGCGGTAACAGAAAAATAGCAATAAACGAAATAGCGATCATGTAAAACATGTTCACGCCTTCTGTTAAACTGCTTATGGTGCTTAGTTTGTAAACATCGAACGAGGCATTTGCTTGCTGAAATAAATCGGTAGTTCCTTCGTAAATAAAAAAGGTTACATAAACGCCAATTACAATGAAAATCAATAATTTAACTAATGATTCTATTGCTACGATGAATACAATTCCACGTCGTTTATCGGTTGTATCGGTAGTTTGAGTCCCGAAAAAAGTAGCGAAAAGTGCAATTAAAACAGCGATGTAAAAAGTGGTATCTTCAAAAAGAAAAATCCGTTTAACGTTGGTTTCATTCGTAATAATCTGAAAGGTTTCTGATATCGCCTTTAGCTGCAATGATATGTACGGAATAATTCCCAACAGACAGATTACGGTTACCAATGCGCCAATAAACCGATGATTTCCGTAACGAAGCGCAATAAAATCGGCAATTGATGATATTTTTTGATACTCAACAATTCGTAAAATCTTTCGTAAAACGTAAACCCACAAAGGCGCTGCAATTACAGGTCCTAAATAAGTTGTAAGAAAACTTATGCCGCTTGTTGCTGCAATACCAACACTTCCGTAATACGTCCACGCAGAACAATAAACGCCCAATGAAAGACTGTAAACATACGGGTTGTTTACCCATTTGCTGTTTACATTTTTATCG
>Ga0308157_10006711_pt1 | contig 13659 bp, 14 predicted proteins | sample PhyBR1_FD_201035 | JGI IMG/M metagenome (GOLD analysis project Ga0308157, IMG submission 201035) | Phyllosphere microbial communities from UC Gill Tract Community Farm, Albany, California, United States - DLSLB.R1 | ecosystem: Host-associated > Plants > Phyllosphere > Unclassified | place: USA...
GGTGCGCACGAAGCTCTGGTCCACCTTCAGGCAATCGAACGGCAGGCGGCTCATGTAGGCCAGCGACGAGTAGCCGGTGCCAAAGTCGTCGATGGCCACCTTCACACCCAGCGCGCGGATGGCGGCCAGACGCGACTGGGTGAGCGCATCGTCCTCGATCAGCACCGACTCGGTCAGCTCCAGCGTCAGTTGGCATGGCGGCAGACCACTGGCTTGCAGCAGCTGGCGCAGGCGCGCAGGAAAGTCGGACTGAATCAGTTGGCGCGCCGACACGTTGACATGGATGTCGAAGTGCATCGGCAGGGCAGGCAACTGCTGCGCGATGGCCTGCGTGGCGTGGCGCAGCACCCAGTCGCCCAGCGAGAGGATGAGGTCCGATTCTTCCGCCACGGGAATGAAAACGCCTGGCGGCACCATGCCGCGCGTGGGGCTGTTCCAGCGGATCAAGGCCTCCGCGCCGGTCACGCGGCCGGTGGCCAGTTCCACGACGGGCTGGTAGTGCACCAGGAACTGGTCTTTCTCCAGCGCCTGCCGCAACTCGATAGCCAGCCGTGCGCGTTCCATCGATTGCTCGACCATGCCGGCCTCGAACGTCACGCACTGGTTGCGTCCTCGGCGTTTGGCATCGCCCAGGGCGATGCTGGCGTTGCGCAGCCAGTCGGGCAACTCTTCGCCGCGCAGCAGCCCGCTGACCACGCCGACTGACGCGTTCAGCATCACCTCGTCCGCTCCTGCAGAAAACGGCGTGGCGAACAGGCCCTGCACGGCCTTGCCAATGGCTTCGTCCGAGACACCCTCCATGTCCAGGTGCAGCAGCGCGAATTCGTCGCTACCCAGCCGCGCGATCAGCACGGGCTGCGGCATGCGCTCGCGCATGCGGTCCGCCACGGCCTGCAGCAGGCGGTCGCCGGTGGCGAAGCCCACGCTGTCGTTGATGGCGCGGAAGGCGTCCAGCCCCACCAGGCTCAGGGCCGCAGGGCGCGGCGTGGCCCAGTCCGCGCGTTCGAGGAGTCCGCGGCGGGTGAGCAACTGGGTGAGCGGGTCGGTCAGCAGCTGTTCCTGCATCTGGCGGAAGGAGTGCTGCAGGCGCTCGGCCATCTGGTTGAAGGCCTGGATCAGCACGGACGGCTCGCGCAGCATGCTGCGCTGGGTGAGCCCGGCCTCCCATTCACCCCGCGCAAGGCGGTTGGCGGCGGCGGTTGTCAGCAGAATCGGGCGCGCCACGCGCTGCAGCACCCACAGGCCCAGCAGCAGCCCGAGCACCGCGATGCCGATGGAGGCCCACATGGACTGGCGCGTCAGATGGCGCGTGTCGCCCAGCAGATCGGCCTCGGGCAGCAGCACGACGATGCGCCAGTCGATGCCGCGCACATCGCTGAAGGGCGTGACGCGACCGTAGTAGACGGTGTCTTCCAGCGTGAAACGGAAATCGCTGGCGCCCGCCTGGGCTTGTGGCAACTGGCTGGTCGCCGCCCGGATCTGCGGGCTGGCGCTGGCGCTGGCCGACATGCGCTCGTACGGACCCAGCGGATCGGGCCGGCCGGCCAGCACCGTGCCGGGCTCGGAATGCGCCACCAGCTGGCCCGCGTTGTCGATCACGAAGATCTGGCCGTGGCCGCGCAGCGGCTCCTGGCGCAGAAAGCGGTTCAGGCTGTCCAGGCGCACATCGGCCTGCACCACGCCGACGAGCACGTCGGCCTCTGTGACTGGCGATGCGGCGGAGATCGTCACGTCGCCGCGCTCACCGACGGCGGTGTAGATAGGTGACCACGCCGGTTCGCCCGAGCGGAGCACGGGCGTGTACCAGGGACGCGTGCGCGGGTCGTATGCCGAAAACGATGCCGACACGGGCCCCGGGCTCGCACCTTCGTAGACGTACAGCCGGCCCTGGGTGCTCTGGTCTTTGAGGATCAGCCGGAAGCGATCGTCCTCGCGTCGGATGGCCGTGTAATTGCCCTCCTTGCTGCCGAACCCCAGCAGCCCGATCTGGGCGCGCTCACCGTACAGCTCGGTGAAGACGCCGCGCAGGTGCTCGTGCACGGGCTGCAGGTCGCCCGGACGGTACAGCCCATGCCGCGTGATCGCATCGGCCACCGTGCGCTGTATCTGGAACGGCGCCTCCAGAAAGCTCGCCAGGCGATTGCGGGAGGTGCTGGTGATGGCATCGAGCAGCCGCACGCTTTCCTGGTCGATCAGGTGCTCGATCTGACGGTGCTGGGTGAGCGCGTGCAGCGCCACGGTGGCGCCGAAAAGAACCGCCACCGGCACCCCGATGGCGGTGCGCAGCGAGATCTGGATGGGGCGCCGCATCAGCCGGGCCCGGCAGGCGCGCAAGCCTGCGTTGCGGTGGCGTGGGGACAAACGAGCGGCATGGCGGTGAGGCGGGCCGGCAGTCGTTCAGTCCCGCGTGGCGCGGCGTTGGACGCTGGCGATGTAGGCCTCGCCATCCGGCGGCCGGCCGGAGCGCTGGCTTTCCCACAGCATCTGCCCCAGGCATTCCATCGTGGCGTGGTGGGCGTCGTGCAGCGAATCGAGGCGCTTGGCGAGTAGCTCCACCGCTTGGCGGATGCCGCGCGGCTGGTCGATGCTGCACTGCTCGCTGATCGACAGGTGCATCGACAGGTGCAGAAAGGGATTGGTCTGGCCCGGCGTTTCGTCGTAGTTGCGGGCGAGGGCGGCGTCGACGTCCGCCAGGTCGGCGTGGTATTCAGGATGCTCGGCGATCCACAGGCTGGCCAATGTCTCGATGGCCTCCATCGGTGAGCCCGCCTGGCTTTTGGCGTGCACGGCGCAAAAAAAGCGGCGCACATCGGCTTGGGAAGGATTGAACATGGGAGATGAGCGTAGCACGCGGTGCCGCGCCTACCATCACTGCGCGGTGGCAGCCCCACCCAGAAAAAAATCCACCGCGCGCTCCACCATGCCTTCGATGTGCTGAGGCTCCAGCGGAGCCGGGTCGATCTGGTAGACGCGCTCCCCGGTTTCGGTGGTCACCAGCGCCAGGAACTGCAGCGCCAGCACGCGCGCAGACCTCGGCTTGAGCTGACCCCGCGCCATTCCCTGCTCCATCACGGTGGTGAGCGCTTGGACCGACTGCGCAGGCCCGGCCTCATAGAACAGCTGGCCGACGTTGGAGTGCCCCGCTTCGCCCACCACCATGCGATAGACGGCCAGTGCACTGGCGTCATGCGCCAGCACCGACAGCATGCGCGTGGCGAACTCGGTGAGCAACTCGCGCAGCGGAACTTCGCTCTCCATGGAGCGCTGCATTTCCACCACCGCGTCGGACAGGTGCTGGGTGGCGATGGCTCGCACCACGGCCACGAAGAGCGCTTCCTTGGACGAAAAGTAGCCGTAGAGGGTGGCCTTCGAGCCGCCACATCGGCGTGCCAGTTCATTCATCGAGGCGCGTTCGTAACCCGTCTCCTGGAACAGCCGGGCGGCTTCCTCCAGGATGGCGGCGCGGCGGGCTTCTGTTCGGACCTTCATTGTCGGTATCTGTCCTTCGGAGGCCGATGGGGCCTCGGCGCTGATTCACTGACTGAACTGTACCTGTACGCGCTTCCTGTAACACTTCATGATGCGCAAAACTGTACGGTTCGGTATGTTAATGGCCGTTGACGGATTTCAGCTATGGCCATCGCCATTCGCCGTCTGCACTCCCGAAGGAAAACTGCTATGCCATCACCCTCCGCCGCACTCGTGCCCACCGTTCTGGCGGCATGCCTGTTGCTGTCGGCCTGCTCGACCCCCCAGCCTTTGCCCTATGTCGGCGTGGCCTCGTCGCCGCAGATGCGGCCCACTGCCCGAGATGGTGGAAAGGTGCCTTACGAGTACCGCTCGGTCACCGACTGGCGGCAGTACCGCAGTTTCGTGCTCGACCCAGTGGTGATCTACCGGGGGCCCGACCAGCAGTTCGAAGATCTCGGGGAGGAAGACAAGCAGCGGCTGGCCGGCTATATGCAGACGCGGTTCGGCGACAAGCTGTCGGAGCGCTTTCGCCCCCTGGCCGGGCCGCAGGCTGATGGACTGCGCATTCGCCTCACATTGACAGGCGCCAAGTCGAGCACGGCCGTACTCAGCACGCTGTCACGTTTCGATCTGGCGGGTGGGCCGTACAACGCCGTGCAGGCGGCGCGGGGCAAGGAAGGCGCCTTCACGGGCTCGGTCAGCTATGCGGTCGAAATCTTCGATGCGCAGTCCGGAGCGTTGCTGCACGCCTACGTGGCCAAGCAATACCCGAACGCCTGGAACCTGCGTGCCGGCATGGGCGCGCTCACCGCGTCCTACCAAGGCATCGACGACGGCGCGGATGAACTGCTGCGTACCCTGCGCCGTTGAGTCAACAATACCGGCGTCAACCCTGGAGTCCTCACCCATGCATCTTCCAAAGAACTTCTGCGCCGCCCTGTGCTTGGGCGCAGTCCTCTGCCTGCCCCTCGCGTCGCAGGCCGACAGCTTCACCTCCTCCGCGTCCAGTGCCGGCTCCGCTTCCAGCGGCAGCGTGTCGGACTCCCTCAATGGGTCCAGCAACAGCTCCAGCGGCGACCGCAAGACGGCCGATGCCGACTATCGGATCACCGACGTGGCGCAAGCGCCCGGCCGCGACGGCTTCGTGCGCGTGACCCTGCAAACGGACCAGACAGATGCCGCACCGCACCTGGTGCTGGATCTTCCGGCCGCCGTGTTCACGCCCCAGCGCCTGGCGCGCGGCGACACCATCCGCGCTGCCCAGCGGGAATGGGGCATGGAGTTCGCCCGCGCCGACACGCGCGAGGCTTTCTTCCTGGTGCTGGCCGACAACTGGTACGGCGAATTGGAACCGCGCCGGGTGGACCGCGCTTCGTGACGCTGCCTCGTCTGCTGCGCCAATGGGGCGCCGCACTGGCCCTGGGCGTGGCTGCCGCGGGAGCGGCCCATGCCGGCGGAGCGCAGTTCTGTGGTCGCACGCAGCCGCTCACTGCCCCCGAACAGGCCCGGCTGCTGCAATTCGCCGGCGTGGTGCGCAGCGCGCTGGCCGAGACCCCGGCACAGGCGGTACTCATCAGCCGCTCGGGGCTGGATCTGTCGCGCTTCGGCATCCGCTATTCGCATGCGGCCATCGCCTGGCGCGACGAAGGCGGCGCATGGAGTGCGCGCCAGCTCTACTACGCCTGCGACGAAGGCCGCCCGCGCCTGTACGACCAAGGCCTGGCCGGCTTCATCATGGGGGTGGACAACCCGGCGCAGGGCTATGTCTCCATCGTGCCGCTGCCGGATGCGGCGGCGGCCGAGGTGCGCGCCGCGCTGCTGGACACGCCGCGCGCGCTGCGCCTGCTGTCAGCGCGGTACAGCGCCAATGCCTACGCGTTCGGGCTCGACTATCAAAACTGCAACCAATGGGTGGTCGAACTGCTGGCCACCGCCTGGGGAGGGCTGACCGACGGCGAGGACCTGCGCGCCCGTGCCCAGGGTTGGCTGCGCGGTGCAGGCTACGCGCCCGAGCCGGTGCACGTGGATTCCCACTGGCTGATGTTCGCGGCGGGCTTCGTGCCGCTGATTCACCTGCGCGACCACCCGGAGGAGGACCGCTACGCGATGCGGCTGCGCGTCAGCCTGCCCGCCAGCCTGGAAGCCTTCGTCCGCCAGCGGCTTCCCCAGGCCAAGCGCACCGAGTTTTGCCACGACGGCGAGCGGGTGGTGGTGCACCACGGCTGGACGCCGCTGCCTGACGGTTGCCGCCCGGCGGACGGCGACCGGGTGTTACCGATCAACGGCTGAGGCGGCAGGGCCGAAGGACCCGCAGGGAAGGTGCCCTATCTGCGCCGCGTGCCCAGCGTGCGCGAGATGGCCTGCGTCGCCTGCAGCAGCGCGGGCAGCAGGCGCTCCTGCATCATCTCGGCGCTGGTGCGGTTGGCCTGGCCGCTGATGTTGAGCGCCGCCACGGTGTGGCCCGCGCGGTTCTTCAACGGCGCGGCGATGGAGATCAGGCCTTCTTCCAACTCCTGGTTCACCAGGCACCAGCCCTGCTGGCGGGCCTGCGCGATGCGCGCCAGCAGCGCCTCGTCGTCCAGCACGGTGTTCTGCGTGTGGGCCACGCGCGGCGCGGACTGCAGGCGCTGGCGCAGTTCATCCTCGGGCAGGGCGGCCAGCAGCGTGCGGCCCAGCGACGTCCAGAACGCGGGCAGGCGCGAGCCCACGCCCAGGTTGGTGCTCATGATCTTGTGCGTGTGCACGCGCAGCACGTAGACGATGTCCAGCCCGTCGAGCACGGCGGCCGAGCAGGACTCGTGCACCTGGTCCACCAGCGCTTCCATCACGGGCTCGGCTAGGTCCCAGATCGGCATGGACGAGAGATAGGCAAAACCCAGGTCGAGGATGCGCGGCGTCAGGCAGAACAGCCGTCCGTCACTTTCCACATAGCCGAGCGTCTGCAGCGTGAGCAGGATGCGCCGCGCGCCTGCGCGGGTCAGGCTCGTGGCGGCGGCCACTTCACTCAGCGTCTGCTGCGGCGCCTGGGCATTGAACGAGCGGATGACCTCCAGCCCGCGCGCAAACGACTGCACATAGCTGTCGCCAGGCCTAGGGTTATCACTAGTCTCCAGGGGGGTGTCGGTCATGCGCTTTCGTCCTAGAATTCATTATGCGAACAAATGTTCGATATACGAACAATCGGCCGGTGCAAATCGAGCGGATTGTCCCCTCGGTTTTCCCCCTTCCCAAAGACATGATCAACAAGATTGCGGAATCGGTGGCCCAGGCGCTCTCCAGCGTGCAGGACGGCGCCACGGTGCTGATCGGCGGCTTCGGCACGGCCGGCATTCCCGGCGAACTCATCGACGGCCTGATCGCCCACGGTGCGCGCGACCTGACGGTGGTGAACAACAACGCCGGCAACGGCGACACGGGCCTGGCCGCACTGCTCAAGGCCGGCTTGGTGCGCAAGATCATCTGCAGCTTTCCGCGCCAGGCAGACAGTTGGGTGTTCGACGAGCTGTACCGCAGCGGCCAACTGGAGCTGGAGCTGGTGCCTCAGGGCAACCTGGCCGAGCGCATGCGTGCTGCCGGCGCCGGCATTGGCGCCTTCTTCTGCCCCACGGCCTACGGCACCGACCTCGCCAAGGGCAAGGAAACGCGGGAGATCAACGGCAAGCATTACGTGCTGGAGTACCCGATCCACGGCGACGTGGCGCTCATCAAGGCAGAGAAGGGCGACCGCTGGGGCAACCTGACCTATCGCATGTCGGCGCGCAACTTCGGCCCGGTCATGGCGACGGCCGCCAAGCAGACCATCGCCACGGTGCACGAGATCGTCGAGCTGGGCGGGCTGGACCCCGAGGCCATCGTCACCCCGGGCATCTACGTGAGCCAGATCGTGCGCATCGAGCGCACCGCCACCCAGGCGGCGGGTTTCAAGAAATCGGCATGAAATCGGCCTCCAGTGCATAAGGAATAGGCGTGAGCAGCTATCAAAAACGAAGTAAGGATGAATTGGCCGCCCGCGTGGCGCAGGACATCCATGAAGGCGCGTACGTGAACCTGGGCATCGGCCAGCCGACCCTGGTGGCCAACCACATTCCGGCCGACCGAGAGGTCATCCTGCAAAGCGAAAACGGCATTCTGGGCATGGGCCCCGCGCCCGCGCCGGGGCAGGAAGACTACGACCTGACCAATGCCGGCAAGCAGCCCGTCACGCTGCTGGCGGGCGGTGCGTACTTTCACCACGCCGACAGCTTCGCCATGATGCGCGGCGGCCACCTGGACATCTGCGTGCTGGGCGCCTTCCAGGTCAGCGCCACGGGCGACCTGGCCAACTGGAGCACCGGCGAGCCGGGCGCGATTCCCGCCGTGGGCGGTGCCATGGACCTGGCCATCGGTGCCAAGCAGACCTGGGTGATGATGGATTTGCTGACCAAACAGGGGCAGTCCAAGATCGTGCCGCAGTGCACGTATCCGCTGACCGGCATTGGCTGCGTCAAGCGCATCTACAGCGACCTGGCCACGATCGAATGCACGCCTGCGGGCCTGAAGCTGATCGACGCCGTGCCCGGCCTGGAGCACGCGGAGCTTGAGCGCCTGGTCGGCCTGCCGATCCAGCCCGCGCACGCCTGACCTTGCAGCCGCCGGGCACCGCCTGGCCGTTCCGACCCTCATCTTCCTGGAGACACGCATGACCACCCCCCAAGCCTTCATCTGCGACGCGATCCGCACTCCCTTCGGCCGCTACGGCGGTGCCCTGTCCAGCGTGCGCACCGACGACTTGGGCGCCATACCGATCAAGGCGCTGATGGAGCGCAACCCGGGTGTGGACTGGGCGGCAGTGACCGACGTGCTCTACGGCTGCGCCAACCAGGCGGGCGAAGACAACCGCAACGTGGCGCGCATGTCCGCGTTGCTGGCCGGCCTGCCGCTGGAAGTGCCCGGCGCCACCCTCAATCGCCTGTGCGGCTCGGGCCTGGACGCGGTGGGCTCCGCCGCGCGCGCCATCAAGTCGGGTGAGGCCGGCCTGATGATCGCCGGCGGTGTGGAAAGCATGAGCCGCGCGCCCTTCGTCATGCCCAAAGCCGAAACCGCCTTCAGCCGCAACAACGCGGTGTACGACACCACCATCGGCTGGCGCTTCGTCAACAAGCTGATGAAGGCGCAGTACGGTGTCGATTCCATGCCCGAGACGGCCGAGAACGTGGCCACCGACTTCGGCATCGAGCGCGAGGCGCAGGACCGCATGGCCCTGGCCAGCCAGCTCAATGCCGTGGCCGCCATCCAGGCCGGCCACCTGGCGCGCGAGATCGTGCCCGTCACCATTCCCCAGAAGAAGGGCGACGCCATCGTGGTGAGCCAGGACGAACATCCGCGCTCCACCAGCCTGGAAGCGCTGGCCAAGCTCAAGGGCGTGGTGCGGCCGGACGGCACGGTGACCGCCGGCAACGCCAGCGGCGTGAACGACGGTGCCTGCGCGCTGTTGCTGGCCGACGAAACCCACGCCGCCAAGTACGGCCTCAAGCCGCGCGCCCGCGTGGTCGGCATGGCCACGGCCGGCGTGGCGCCGCGCATCATGGGCTTCGGCCCCACGCCCGCCACGCTCAAGGTGCTGGCGCAGACGGGCCTGACCATCGACCACCTGGACGTGATCGAACTCAACGAAGCCTTCGCCGCGCAGGGCCTGGCCGTGCTGCGCGCGCTGGGCATCAAGGACGACGACGCCCGCGTCAACGCCTGGGGCGGCGCCATCGCCCTGGGCCACCCGCTGGGTGCCAGCGGCGCCCGCCTGGTCACCACCGCCGTCAACCGCCTGCACGAACACGGCGGCCAGTACGCGCTGTGCACCATGTGCATCGGCGTGGGGCAGGGCATTGCCGTGATCCTCGAACGCGTCTGACGCGGCCGCTGTGGGGCTGCCTGAGCGGGCAGCCCAGTACCAAGAAAAAACAAGGAGACACCGCATGAATTCCCTGCGCCTTTCACGCCGCGCCTTAGCCACCGCCGCACTGGTCACCTTGGCCGGCGCCATCTGCGCGCCCGCCATGGCGCAGGCCGGCTGGCCCAACAAGCCGATCCGCATGATCGTCCCGTACTCTGCCGGGGGCGGCGCTGACAACGCGGCGCGCATCCTAGCGCAGCGCCTGTCGGCCACGCTGGGAACGCAGGTGGTGGTGGACAACCGGCCTGGGGCCAGCGGCATCATCGGTGCGCAGGCGGTCGCCAAGGCCGAAGCCGACGGGTACACCGTGCTCTATGACTCATCCACGTTCGCCGTGAACCCGTCACTGCGCAAGATGCCCTTTGACCCGGCCAAGGACCTGGCGCCGGTGTCGCTGGTGGTCACGGTGCCCAACATCCTCGTGGTGCCCGCAAAGTCGCCGAGTACGGACTTCAAAGTCTTTCTGGAGCGCGCGCGTGCCAACCCGGGTCAGGTGTCGTTCGCTTCCTATGGCGCCGGCAGCCCCGCGCATTTGGCGGGCGAGTTGCTGAACCGCGAAGCGCGCGTGTCCATGCTGCACGTTCCGTACAAGGGGGGGGCGCCTGCGCTGGCCGACGTGATCGGCGGGCAGGTGGACTCGTATTTCGCCAATGCCGGATCGGGGCTGGGTTACGTGCAGTCGGGACAGGTCAAGGCGCTGGCCGTCACCTCGCGCGAGCGCATGGCGCTGCTGCCACAAGTTCCTACCGTGGCCGAGAGCGGTTTTCCCAATTTTGAGGTGCTGGAATGGAACGGTGTTTTCGTGCCGGCCGGCACGCCCAAGGCCATCGTCGATCGGCTGGCCTCTGAAGTGCAGGCCGCCGTGAAAGACCCGGACACCCGCGCGCGCCTCGTCAAACTGGGCGCCGAACCGGTGGGCGGCACGCCAGCCGCGTTCGCCGCCTTCTTGGCCACGCAGACCCAGCGCTGGGCGCAGCTCATCCAGGCCAACAAGATCACGGCGGATTGACGGCGATGGCACAACATCCAGAGCTTCCTGCTGGAGATGCGTACGAGGCTGGCCTCGTTCACCGCCGCCGCGTTCTGGGCGATGCGTGGGTAGATCGGTCGCTCGCGCAACGCACATCCTTCAATGCGGAGTTTCAGGAACTGATCACGCGCCATGCATGGCACGACATCTGGGGGCGCCCGGCGCTGGGCGACAAGACGCGGCGCTTCATGGTGCTGTCGATGATGTTGGGAACGCACGCGTATGACGAGTTTGCCATGCACGTACGCGCGGCGCTCGACGGTCCGCCCGATTCCCGCCTGACGCCGGACGACATCAAGGAAGTGCTGCTCATGGCCGCCATTTACTGCGGCGTGCCCGTGGCCAACCATGCCTTCGGTATCGCCACGGCCATCCTGCGCGAGAAGGGCCTGCTGGAGCCTTCCGCCGCGCCGTCCCACCCTGCTGACATTGACTGAGCCATGTCCATTACCAACCTCACCACCTCATCCGGCGACTTCCGCGTTGCCATCGACGGGCCTGACGGCGCACCCGTGCTGGTGCTGTCCAACTCGCTCGGCACCACGCTGGAGATGTGGGACGCCCAGGCCGCGCATTTCTCCGCCACCCACCGTGTGCTGCGCTACGACACGCGCGGCCACGGCGGCAGCGTGGTCTCGCCCGGCCCGTACACCTTCGGCCAGCTCGGCGGTGACGTCATCGCCTTGCTGGATGCCCTGCACATCGAGCGCGCCAGCTTCTGCGGCATCTCCATGGGCGGCTTCACCGGCCTGTGGCTGGGCCTGCATGCGCCCGAGCGCCTGAACCATCTGGTGGTGGCCAATAGCGCCGCCAAGATCGGAACGCAAGAAGGCTGGACTGCGCGCGCCGCCATGGTGCGCGAGAAGGGCGCTGCGGCGATGGCTGAGCTGGCCGCTTCGTCGCCCAGCCGCTGGTTCACCGAACCCTTCGCGGCTGCGCAGCCTGCCGTGGTGCAGCGGGCGCAGGGCTGGATCGCCGGCATCGCGCCCGAAGGCTATGCCGCCTGTTGCGAAGCGCTGGCGCAAGCCGACCTGCGCAGCGCCATCGGCGGCATCACCGTGCCCACGCTGCTGGTCGCTGGTGGTTCGGACCCGGTAACGACCGTGGCCGATGCGCAGGCCATGCAGGCCGCGATCAGCGGTGCGCAGCTGGCCGAGGTGCCGGCCTCGCACTTGTCCAACCTGGAGGCGCCAGCGCCATTCGATGCCGCGCTGGCCGCTTTTCTGGCGCGCTGAGGCCAACGCATGAGCCTGCACCCCACCAACCCGCGCTGGCAGCGCCGGCCCGAAGGCTCCAATTGGGGCGACTTCGGGCCTCACGACCAGCTCGGGCGCCTGAACCTGCTCACGCCCGAGAAGGTGCGCCAGGGCGTGGCCGAGGTGCAAGAAGGCCTGGCTTTCTCTCTCAGCCTGCCGCTGGACTATCCGGGGGGCAACGCGCTCAACCCCAACCGCAATCCGCCCGTGCTGCGCCCGCTGTTGCGCAAGGGCCTGGTCAACTTCAACTGCCTGCTGGGCGGGTTGGAAGAAGGGCGCACCGATGTGCTGTCGGACGACCTGGCCATCCTGCATCTGCAATATTCGACGCAGTGGGACGGCCTGGCGCACGCGGGCTCGATGTTCGACGCCAATGGTGACGGCCTGCCCGAGGCTCTGTACTACAACGGCTACGCCGCCGGCCGCGACATCGTCGGCCCCAGCGATGTGCGCGATGCGGGCGTGCCCGCTGCACCGGGCGCCGCCACCAGCACCTCCGCCGCCCACGCGCTGGGCATCGAGGGCATGGCCCGCACCGGGGTGCAGGGGCGCGGCGTGATGATCGATTTGCGCGCCCACCTGGGCGACGCGCGCACGGTTGTGGGCTACGACACGCTGATGCGCGTGCTGGAGGCCGACCGCGTGGCCGTGGAGCCGGGCGACATCGTCTGCCTGCACACCGGCTTTGCCGACGTGGTGCTGGGCATGCGCAAGCACCCCGACCCGGCCGTGCTGGCCGGCAGCTGCGCCGTGCTGGATGGGCGTGACGACAAGCTGCTGCAGTGGATCACCGACAGCCAGCTGGCCGCCATGGCCGCCGACAACTACGCGGTGGAGGCCTTCCCCGCCAAGCCCGGTGCAGCCGCGTGCTGCGCCGCGCTGCCGCTGCACGAGCACTGCCTGTTCAAGCTGGGCGTGCACCTGGGCGAGCTGTGGCATCTGACGCCGCTGGCCACCTGGTTGCGTGCGCGCAGCCGATCCCGATTCCTGCTGACGGCACCGCCGTTGAATCTGCCCGGGGCCATCGCCTCGCCCGTGACGCCGGTTGCCACCGTGTAGGCCGGCCGTCATCCCGTCCCTGTGGTGCGCACCGCAGGGAATCCATTCACCCGCCGCGCAAGCGGCGTTCGTTAGGTGCCGCTTACGCGTGCGCCGGGAGACTGCTGTGCCTTTCATCATCGAAACCTTCGACAAGCCCGACCACCAGCATGTGCGCCAGGCCACGCGCGCCGCGCACCTGGAGTTTCTGGATCAGCACAAGGCGCTGCTGCTGGCCTGCGGCGCCAAGCTGGCCGACGACGGCACCGACCTGGGCGGCGGCCTGTACGTGGTGGCGCTGGAGTCGCGCGAAGAAACGCAGCGCTTCATCGAGTCCGACCCGTTCCATGCCGCAGGCCTGTTCGAGCGCGTGACGCTCACCCGCTGGCGTAAAGCCTATGTCGGCGGCCAGTGCTTCCTCTGAACGGCCTGTCCGCCATCTTCCTGAAGAACAAAGAAAGAGACCTTCCATGACCACCACCGCGTCTGCACGCGAACGCGTTCTCATCACCGGCGGCGGCGCCGGCATTGGCGCGGCCACGGCCGAGCGTTGCCGCGCCGACGGCTACGAACCCGTCATCATCGACCGCGTCGTAGGCCATGTGCCCGGCGGCATCCAGGCCGACCTGTCCGATGTGGAAGACACCGCGCGGGCCTTGCAACAAGCGCTGGCCGGCGGCCCCATCACGCGGCTGGTGAACAACGTGGGCATCGTGGTGCCGGCCGAGGCGGCCGACCAGACGCTGGAGCAGTTCGACCTGGCCGTGGCGCTGAACCTGCGGTGTTCGCTGCAGTGCATGCAGGCGCTGTTGCCAGGCATGCAGGCGGCGGGCTTCGGGCGCATCGTGAACATGTCGTCCCGCGCGGCGCTGGGCAAGGAGCTGCGCACCGCGTATTCCGCCACCAAGGCCGGCCTGATCGGCATGACGCGCGTG
>Ga0308157_10006714_pt1 | contig 13646 bp, 9 predicted proteins | sample PhyBR1_FD_201035 | JGI IMG/M metagenome (GOLD analysis project Ga0308157, IMG submission 201035) | Phyllosphere microbial communities from UC Gill Tract Community Farm, Albany, California, United States - DLSLB.R1 | ecosystem: Host-associated > Plants > Phyllosphere > Unclassified | place: USA...
GATTTGTGGCGACCCAAGATCTCAGCGTCATCCCCGCGATGTATACGGTTCAGCCCCGGGCCCGATGACGCGGGGTGGGGGCGAAAAATAGCGTCGAGGGTATGGATAACTCCCTCGCGGCCAGCGTCGCACACCTCACCAAGACCTACGGCACGGGCGATGGCATCGTCACGGCGTTGGACGATGTCAGCGTCGGCATCCGCCGCGGCGAATTCACCGCGATCATGGGCCCGTCCGGATCCGGCAAGTCGACCCTCATGCACATCATGGCCGGCCTCGACGCGCCGACGAGCGGGCAGGCCTGGATCGGCGACACCGAGATTACCGGCCTCAATGACAAGGAACTCACCCTCCTGCGCCGCCGCAAGGCGGGCTTCATCTTCCAGTCGTTCAACCTCGTTCCGACCCTCGACGTCAAGGCCAACATCCTGCTGCCGTTCGACCTCGATAACCGCGCGCCGGATCCGCACGAGATGCGCCGGATCCAGGATCTCGTCGACCAGCTCGGCCTCGGCCGCCGGCTCGCGCACCGTCCGCACGAGCTGTCGGGCGGCCAACAGCAGCGCGTCGCGATCGCCCGCGCGCTCGCCGCGGCGCCCGAGCTGATCTTCGCCGACGAGCCCACCGGAAACCTCGACTCGCGAACGGGTCGCGAGGTGCTCCGGATCCTGCGCGAGTCGAGCGCGGCGGGGCAGTCGATCGCGATGGTCACCCACGATCCGATCGCCGCGAGCTACGCCGACCGCGTGCTTTACCTCGGCGACGGACGCATCGTCGCCGACAAGCCGCGCCAGACCGCCGAGCAGATCTCCGCGCACATGCTCCGCACCGAACAGGAGGCCGCGGCATGACGTTCCTCCGCGAGCGCGGAATGGGCGCGAGCATCCTCGTCGCGGCGCTGTCGTCGGCGTTTGGCATCACGCTCCTCGCCATCACCGCCTACATCGGGTTCCTCTCGACATCCGCGTTCGGCGATAGCGGCAGCGTGAGCATCATGCTGCTCGTCGTCAGCACCGTTTTCATCGGCATCGCGCTCTACGTCGGCGCCATCGTCACGTCGAACACGTTCGCGACGATCGTCGCCGGCCGCACCCGGCAGATCGCGCTCATGCGCCTCATCGGATCCACCGCCTCCGCCGAGCGACGCCGCGTCGCGACTCAGGGCCTCGTCGTCGGTGCGATCGGATCCGCCGCGGGCGCGATCCTCGCGACCGCGATCGCATTCGGCGGATCCGCGGTTGCGGGCCGGCTGCTCGGTGCGCCCCCGTACGAGGATCCGGTCGCGGCGTGGATGTTCGTGCCCGTGATCGTCGTCATCCTGACGACGTGGCTGGCGGCGTGGACGGGATCCCGCCGCGTGCTCACGGTCACCCCGAGCGAGGCGCTCGGGGGATCCGTCGCCCGCAGCCGAGAGGAGCTTGCGCGCGGGCGCGGGAAGTTCGCGGCGGCGATCGTCATGGGGTTGCTCGGGATCCTGTTGCTCATCGGCGGAGTGGTCGCGGGGCTCGTCACGCCTCTGGGGCTGTTTATCGCGTTCCCGGGAGGGATCCTGTCGTTCACCGCGATCGTCATGGCGGCGCCGCTCATCATGCCGCCGGTGCTGCGGCTCGTCGGGCGGTTGTTCGGCGGATCCACGACCGCGCGCATGGCCGCCACCAACGCGCTACGGTACCCCGAGCGGTCGAGCCGCATGGCGATCGGCGTCGTCGTCGGCGTGACCCTCGTCGTCATGTTCGGCGTCGCGTCGCAGACGTTCGTGAGCGTGACCCTCACGGGAACGGGCGAGGAGGTGGCCGACGCGACCGGGATCCAGGAGCTGCTCGACGTGCTGTCGCGCGTCATGATGGCGCTCGTCGGATTCTCGGCCGTCATCGCCGGCGTCGGCCTCGTCAACCTGCTGACGATCGGCGTCGTGCAGCGGCGCACAGAGCTGGGGCTGCTGCGGGCGCTGGGGCTGACGACGGGGCAGATCCGCCGCATGGTCATGCTCGAGGCGCTGCACATCACGCTCGCGTCGACGCTTCTCGGGCTCGTGCTCGGCGTCGCGTACGGGTGGGCGGGCGCACAGTCGCTCGGCGGATCCGGTTATGGATATCGCGGGCTGATCGTCGCCCCGGCGGTCCCGTGGGAGCCCGTCGTGGTCATCGTCGCGGCCATGGCCCTGCTGACCCTCATCGCGTCGGTCGCCCCGACCCGCCTCGCCACCCGCATCTCGCCGGTCGAGGCCCTGGCGGCGGAGTAAGCCCCTCAAGTGGGACATGCCTCGGTGCGTGTCCCACTTTGTGCGGGAATGGGGGCGCTATTCCCACCTCAAGTGGGACATGCCCGGGTGCGTGTCCCACTTTGTGCGGGAATGGGGGAGCTATTTCCCCCTCAAGTGGGACATGCCCCTTCCCCGCACCGCCTCCGCGCGGCACGATGGACGCGTGAACAACACGCAGGGTATTGACCTGCCGCTCGCTCACGAGGCGATCGCACAGGTGCAGAAATGGTTGGAACAGGCCCGCTACGAGCCCGTCGATAGGGCGGCGCGCGATCTCGCGGGGCTACTACAGGATCCGGGCGGCCTCGATTTCGCGACCGGATTCGTGGATCAGGTGGTGCGGCCCGAGGATCCGCGGGTTGCGGCGCGCGCGTTCCGCGAACTGTCGCGGCGTCCGCCGGCGTTCCTCTCGCCGCAGTTGCGCGGCCTGGTGCGGCTCGGCGGATCCGTTGCCCCGGCCGCGCCCGGACTCGTCGTCCCCGTCGCGCGGCGCGTGCTGCGCGAGATGGTGCGCCACCTCGTCGTCGACGCGACTGACGCGCGGCTCGGGCCGGCGCTGTCTCGGATCCGCGAGGGCGGTGCACGACTGAACGTGAACCTGCTGGGCGAGGCGGTTCTCGGATCGGCGGAGGCGGTGCGCAGGATCGCCGGCACCATCCGGCTCATCGAGCGCGACGACGTCGATTATGTCTCGATCAAGGTCTCGTCGACCGTCGCCCCGCACAGCCCGTGGGTGCACGATCGGGCGGTCGCCGACGCCGTCGAGGCGCTGACTCCGGTGTACCGCGCGGCCCGCGATCACGACACGTTCGTGAACCTCGACATGGAGGAATATCGCGACCTCGACCTCACCCTCGACGTCTTCCAGACGCTGCTCGACCTGCCCGAGTTCGCGGGAGTCCGCGCCGGAATCGTGCTGCAGGCGTACCTGCCCGACAGCCTCGCCGCGATGATGCGGATCCAGGACTGGGCCGCTGCCCGGGCCGGATCGCCCGTGAAGGTGCGGGTCGTGAAGGGCGCGAACCTGCCGATGGAGCGCGTCGACGCCGAGATCCACGGATGGCCCGTCGCCACCTGGCACGACAAGGCGCGCACCGACGCGAACTACAAGAAAATCCTCGACTATGCGCTCACCGCCGAGCGCACTCGGCACGTGCACGTCGGTGTCGCCGGTCACAACATCTTCGACGTCGCCCTCGCGAAGCTTCTCTGCGAACGGCGAGATGTCGACGAGGGCGTGGAGTTCGAGATGCTCCTCGGAATGGCGACGCAGCAGGCCGCGGTGATCGCGCGCGACGTCGGCGGGCTGCGCCTCTACACGCCCGTCGTGCACCCCGATGAGTTCGACGTCGCGATCGCCTACCTCGTGCGCCGGCTCGAGGAGGGCGCCAGCGCCGAAAACTTCATGTCGGCCGCCTTCGACCTCGACGACGCGCGGCTCTTCGACCGTGAGCGCGAGCGATTCCTGGCGTCGATCGCGCTGATCCCCTCGGAGGTTCCGTCGCCGAATCGCACGATGGATCGCGCGGCGGATCCGGCGGATCTCGCCGCCGTGGATCCGTCGCCGGCCAGCTCCGCTCCCTTCCGCAACGCCCCGGACACGGATCCGTCGCTCGCGGCGAACCGCGAATGGGCCGCGGGGATCCGCGCCCGGATGCGGGACTCCACGGCGGGTATCGCGACGACGGAGGCCGCGCGGATCCGCACCGCCGACGAGCTTGACGCCGCGATCGCGGAGGCGGCGGCGTCCGGGTGGGGCGCGCGCCCCGCAGCCGAGCGTGCACGGATCCTGCGCGCCGCCGGCGACGAGCTCGAGCGGCGGCGAGCGGAGCTGATCGAGGTTATGGGATCCGAATGCGGGAAGGTGATCGAGCAGTCGGATCCGGAGGTCAGCGAGGCCGTCGACTTCGCGCGCTTTTACGCCGACGGCGCCGAGAAGCTCGACGCGATCGACGGCGCGCGGTTCGAACCCGTCGGGGTGACGGCGGTCATCCCGCCGTGGAACTTCCCGGCCGCTATTCCGGCGGGAGGGGTGCTCGCGGCGCTCGCCGCGGGATCCGCCGTCGTGTTCAAGCCGGCGCGTCAGGCGGCGCGCACCGGTGCGGTCATCGCGGAGGCCCTCTGGGCGGCGGGCGTCCCGCGCGACGCGCTGCGCATGGTGAGCCTCACTCCGGGGGCGTGTCCCACTTCTGGTGGGAATGACGGTGCTATTCCGGCACAAACTGGGACACGCTCTGGCGACCTCGGGTCGCGCCTCATCGCGGATCCGCGCATCGGGCGGGTCATCCTCACGGGAGCGTACGAGACCGCCGAGCGCTTCCGCCGGATCCGCCCCGACCTGCCCCTGCTCGCAGAGACGAGCGGCAAGAACGCGATCATCGTCACGCCGAGCGCCGACCTCGACCTCGCGGCGCACGACGTCGCGTACTCCGCATTCGGCCACGCCGGGCAGAAGTGCTCGGCGGCTTCCCTCGTGGTCCTCGTCGGATCCGTCGCCGACAGCGAGCGCTTCCACCGCCAGCTTCTCGACGCTGTCGGGGCGTATCGGGTGGGGGATCCGTGGGACGAGTCCGCCCGCATCGGCCCGCTCATCGCGCCCGCGGAGGGCAAGCTGCTCCGCGCGCTGAAGACCCTCGAGCCGGGCCAACGCTGGCTTCTCGAGCCGCGCCAGCTCGGCGAGGCGACGTGGACACCGGGGATCCGCGCGGGCGTGCTCCCCGGATCCGAGTTCCACACCACCGAGTACTTTGGTCCGGTGCTCGGCATCATGACGGCGCCGACGCTCGACGCCGCGATCGACATCGTGAACGCCGTCGACTACGGGCTCACGAGCGGACTGCACTCCCTCGACGAGCGTGAAATCGACCGCTGGCTCGCCCGCATCGAGGCCGGCAACGCCTATGTCAACCGCGGAATCACGGGTGCAATCGTCGCCCGCCAGCCCTTCGGCGGCTGGAAGAAATCGTCCGTCGGCCCCGGCACGAAGGCCGGCGGTCCGAGCTACCTCTTCGCGCTGGGCGCGTGGCGCGACGCGAATCCGGCTCACGCAGCCGCGCCGCGCACGGGGGTTCCGGTTGATTCCACGACGGCGCCGGCTACCCCGGATCCTGCGAGACCCGCTGTGATGCCATCCACCGCGGATCCGGTGCATCCCGGGGCGGCGGACGCGGATCCGGATCCCGCGTCCGGCCTCGGCGCGCGGGCCCGCCGGATCCTCCGAATCGCGGATCCGGCCGACCGCCCCTGGATCGCGCAGGCGCTTGCGAGCGACGAAGCCGCGCACGCCGCCGAGTTCGGCGTGGCGCGCGACGTGCAGGGGCTGAGCGTGGAGCAGAACGCGCTGCGATACGTGCCGACGTCCGCGATCGTGCGGTTCGAGGGCGGCCGCGAGGCAGAGCTCCTGCGCGTGGTGGCGGCCGCGATCCGCGTGGGCGCGCCGATCGAGGTGTCTGCGCGGGCGCTCCCGGGCGCCCTGCTGCGCGATCTCCTCATCGACGAAGGAATCACCCTCCGCGTCGAGGACGCCGCCCGCTGGGGCGCGCGCGTCGCGGGGCTCGCGGAGGCGCGGATCCGGGTGATTGGCGGATCCGCGGATCCGATCGCGCGGGCGAGCAACGGATCCCCGCGGATCGCGGTGTGGGCGGGCGACGTGACGCGCGCCGGTCGGGTCGAGGCGCTGCCGTTCCTCCGGGAACAGGCGGTGTCGATAACCGCGCACCGCTTCGGAACCCCGCGCCGCTACGACATCCCGTAGCCCATTGGGTCGCCAAGAAATGCCGCCTCCGGGCGACAATTCTTGGCGACCCTGTGCGCGCGGCAGGGAGCGGATCCGCTGACGTGAGGGTCGCCACAAAATGCCGCCTCCGGGCGACAATTCTTGGCGACCCTGTGTGGGCGGCGACCTAACGCCGTGCGGCGACCCTACGCCGTGCGCGCGTACCGCGAGACGAGGCCGACGAACCGGTCGACGTCGGCGGCGGTCGTATCCCACGAGGTGAGCCAGCGCACCTCGCCCGTCGCGGCATTCCAGTCGTAGAACATCACGTGCTCGCGCACCTTGTCTGCGACGCCGTCGGGCAGGACCGCGAAAACGCCATTCGCCTCGGTCGCCTGCGTGAAGCTCACCCCGGGGACCTCCGCGACGCCCTTCCGCAGCCGCGCGGCCATGGCGTTTGCCTGTGCGGCGGCGCGGATCCACAGGTCGTCCTCGAGCAGCGCCAGCAGCTGCGCCGACACGAATCGCATCTTGCTCGCGAGCTGCATCGTGTTCTTCTGCAGGAATTCGATGCCGGTGACGCGCGACGGATCCAGCACCACGACAGCCTCGGCACCCATCGCCCCGATCTTGGTGCCGCCGAAACTCAGCACATCGACGCCGGGCAGCACCTCCTTCAGCGAAACGCCGAGCGCCGCGATCGCGTTCGCGATGCGCGCACCGTCGACGTGAACAGCGAGCCCCAGCTCGTGCGCGGTGTCGGTGATCGCGCGGATCTCATCCGGCGAGTAGAGCGTCCCGAGTTCCGTCGACTGCGTGATCGACACCACCTGCGGCACGATCGTGTGTACCCCGCGGGATCCGGCGTGCGCGCGAATCAGCTCGGGCGTGAGCTTCGCGTCGGGCGTCGCGACCGGGATGATCTTGAACCCGCCCACCTTCTCCGGAGCCCCGCCCTCATCGGTATTCACGTGCGCGATCGCGGGCGCGATGACGCCGCCCCACCGCGTCAGCAGGCTCTGGATCCCCACCACATTCGCCCCTGTCCCGTTGAAAACGGGGAAGACAAGGGCCTCGGGTCCGAGCACCGCCCGGAACTTCTCGCGGAGCTCCGCGGTATACGGATCCTCGCCGTACGCCGGCGCGTGCCCGCCGTTCGCGACCGCGAGGGCTGCGAGCACCTCGGGGTGAGTTCCGGCATAGTTGTCCGACGCGAATCCGCGCCATTCGGTGTCATGCAGCTGGTCCACCCGACCAGGCTAAGCCCGCCCCGCCCCGATTCCCGGAGTTGCCATGATTCTCGTAAGTTCGGCGCCGCCACGAGCCTCGGAGAAATCATGGATCTAGGGTCCCTTGCTCCGGAACCTCCGATTCTCGTGATTCTTCCGATTCTCGTGCTGCGGATCCGGTGCCGCGGCGCCCGCGGATGCCACGAGTCTCGGGGAAATCATGGATCTCGGGTCTTTTGCCCTGATTCCTCCGATTCTTGTGATTCTTCCGATTCTCGTGCTGCGGATCTGGCGCGGCGGCGCCCGCGGATGCCACGAGTCTCGGAGAAACCACGGATCTCGGATCCCTCGCCCCGGATTCCCCGATTCTTGTGATTTCTCCGAGCCTCGTGCGCCCCAAGACGCCCCATGACAGCAGATGTGCGCGGGGGCGACCAGAGCCGTAGCCTGGATCCATGACCGATCCTCGCTCGCAGTCCACGTATCAGGTTCGCCTCGGATGGGGCGAGAAGGCGCTCACGCAGCTCGCGTCATCGGGCATTGTGGTCGTGATCGACGTGCTCGGATCCCCGGAGAAGCTCGCGGCTAGCGCCGCGGCCCTGCCGAAGAAGCCGACCGTGTTCGTCGGCAACCTGCGCAACGCCTCGGCGACGGCGCAGGCGGTATACGACGAGCAGATCGCCCGCGGCGGACGCACCGCGATCAACCTCGTGCTCGCGGGCGACGACGGATCTTTCGCTGTCGAGGACTACCTCGCCGCCGGCGCGATCGCCGACGGCATCTCGGCCCGCGGCCTCGACCACTCCGCGCCCGACGTCGCCGTCGCGACCGAGGGATTCCGCCCGCTGAAGCGCGCGCTCAAGCACCTGATCTCCGCCAGCGCGTCGGGCCTCGCGCTCGCCGCCGACGGCCGCCGCGACGAAATCAAGGAAGCCGCGGCGCTCGACGCGGATCCGGATCCGATTCGGGTCGTCATCGCCGAAGAAGACTGATCGCGGCTGGGTAAACGGCGGCTCCCTCTGAGGTAGCCGCCGTTTTTCATACGCAGCCGCCGCTTAGGTCCGGAAATCTGCTCCTCCCACGCCGACGAAGAGCAGATTGCCGAACGGGAGTCGCGGGGTGGCGATACAGGTTCGGAAATCCGCTCCTCCGGGATCCGACGAAGAGCAGATTCTCGAACGCGAACCGCTACCGGGGCGTGGCCGCCGCGCGGCGCGCGGCCGGCGTGATCTCGCGGCGACTCCAGCGGATCAGCAGCGTGGGGTTGAATGTGCGCGAGCACCGCGCGCACGATGAGGGCCGCGACGGACGGCGGTGACGGTAGGCGACGTGCCCGTTGGGGCAGGTGCCGACCCAGGGCGCGAGTTCGGTCGCGGTCTCGAGGGCGTGGGTGGTGCCGCCGACGTAGCCGAGGTCGCGGGCGATCGACTTCCAGAGGTGCCCGTGCCCCGCGGTCGGCCCGGCGAGGGCGTGCGCCACCTCGTGCAGCAGCGTCTGGTGGATGTCGTCATCCGAGAATCGCGCCGCGAGGTAGCGCGAGACGGTGATGCGGCGCGCGGAGAAGTGGCACGCCCCGGCGCGCTTCTTTGCGTTATCGAACGCGAAGGTCCACGACGGATCGAGGTGCATGCGGATGAGGGCGTTCGCCCACACCGTTACCTTCTGAAGATCAGCCATGTCGGAAGCGTACGGACAAGCACCGACAAACGAACTACGCGAACAGCCCCGTGGTGGTCGCGCCGCGCTTCGACTCGGCGGCCTCGATGAAGGTCAGGGTCTGCTCGAGCGTCTCGTCGTCGGCGCCCATTTCCTGGCGCAGGAAGAGCTCGCGCTTGAAGTCGCTGCGGGCGCCCTCGTAGTCGCCGGCGTCGTAGCGCACCTTGCCGCGGTGCGAGTAGGCGAGGGCGCCGATGCGGCCCCACTTCTGCCCCTCGGCCTCCTCGATGCACGTCGTCAGCTCGGCCTCGGCGCGCGAGAACGCGCCGCGCAGGTGATTGACCGAGGCGTGCATGACGCGGGCGTGCAGCAGGTCCTTGCGGGTGCCGGACATGCGCGCGAGGCGCACGGCGTGTGCGGCGATCTGCAGCGCGTCGTCGAGCTCGCCGAGCACCTTGTAGAGCCACACCTGCTCGAGCTGCGACGGGAAGCTGCGCTGACCGGTGATCTCGACGAGCCGGTCATAGACGGCCGAGCGGTCGACGATCTCCTGCAGGGTCTCCTTGTCGTATCCCTGGATGAAGCCCACGCCGAACCCCTTTCGTCATCGTGCAGACATCTATCCTGCCTGCTCCCACTTAAAGGCCGCCTGAGGCACGCGGATCAACGCTCAAACAGCGACAGTGATGGCTTCGGCGAGGCGGTCGAATCGGCATCGTACGATGGCAGCGCGCCCCCGATGAACTGATCCACCTCGCGCCCCTCGGCGACCTTTGCGGGGTGGGGGCCTGCGGCCATGAGCCGCGGCAGCCACTCGGTCGGCAGGGGAGTGGCGGATGCCGCGAACACGAGGTTCCCGAAGCGCCGCCCCTTGAGCACCTGCACCTCGGCGAGGATCGCGAGGTGCGGCAGCACGTGCTTCACGGTCGCCGCCTGCCGGCGCGCGAACTGCAACCCGGATCCGTCGGCGACGTTCACAAGCAGGATGCCCGTCGGCGACAGCATCGCGGCCGCCTCGCGGTAGTACTCGACGCTCGTGAGGTGCGCGGGCGTCTGTGCGCCCGAGTAGACGTCGCTGACGAGCAGATCGGCGGATCCGCGCAGCGCCGGCGGCATGCGCGTGAGGCCCTCGCGCGCATCGCCGATGCGGATCCGGATCTGCGCATCGCGCGGCAGCGGCAGGTTTTCGCGGACGAGCTCGACGAGCGGTTGCTCGAGCTCGACGACCTGCTGGCGGGATCCGGGGCGCGTGTGCGCGATGAAGCGCGGGATCGTGAGCCCGCCGGCTCCGAGATGCACCGCCGAGATCGGCCCCTCGGGCAGCTGGTCGATGACGGCGCCCATCCGGGCGACGTATTCGAAGGCGAGGTGGGTCGGATCCGCCGTGTCGACGTGCGATTGCGGGGTTCCGTCGACGATCACCTCGTACCCGGATCCGAACTCGGCCGGCCGGATCTCGGCGATGGATCCGCCGCCCAGCCGGGCGGTCGGGAAGTCGGCGTCTTTCTGTCGCTGACGACCCATCAGCGGCCCGTGATGGATCCGGCGACCGTCAGGCGGCCGTCGCTCGCGTCGACGGTGAAGCCCGTCACGCCGAGGGCGTCGCCCTCGATGCGGTGCGTCTGGCCCGCGAGCTGGCGCAGCTGGGCGCGTAGCGGCAGCAGGATCAGCTTCGAGATCATGCTGCGGCTCGCGGCGGTCGCGCGGTGGATCGTCACGACGCCGTCGGACGAGACCGACGCGTCGATTCCGAGGCGGCCCGAGAGCGGCACGAAGAAGAGCTTGCCCTTGACGCCGAGGGTCGCGACGACGCGGCCGTCGCCATTGGGGGTGACGCGGATCTTGAGGTCGGAGAGCGAGGCGGTCCAGCGGGCGCCGCTCTTGAGCGCGGCGCGCACGGCGCCGGCGACGATCGAGGCAAGATCGTCCTGCGCGATCGACACGCGGAAGTTTCCGGATGCGCGGCTCGCGGCGTCGCGGCGCGCGAGAACGGTGCCGTAGAGCTCACCCTCGTGGCGCACGACGATCCAGTCGACGGGCAGGCTGAGGGCCGTGAGTTCGGCGCGCACCTCGGCGCCGTTGATGGTCAGCGGATCCGCGCGCAGCCGGATCTCGTCGATCAGCCCGTTCGTGTGGGCGACGTTTTCGTCGAGGTCGGTGTCCGGGAAGCGTCCCTCGCCGTTCTTCGCGGCGACGAACGCGTCGAAGGCGACCTCGGATCCGGTGAAATCGGCGCGCACCGATTCGACGTGCGCGCGGCCCGTGAACGCCGACGAGCTCACCCGGATCCCGGGGGCACCGTTCTGGCGGACGGTGACGCCGCGCGCTGCGGCGGCGTCGATCAGCTGGGTGAGTCCGGTCTTCAGCGTGGTGCCGGAGGCGGGCCACGATTTCGTGCTCGACAGGTGCCAGGGCCAGAGGTTCATGTAACCAGCGTATGGGATGCGCGTTTATACCCGAGAAGAATATGTGAGTCAACTACGAGGGTAGACATCGCGTGTCTTCTCCGGTACTGTCAATAGACGCGCTCAGTGTGTCTTCTATGCCTTCATATGGTGGTCGGCAGAAGATTTTGATCCCCGCAAATAGCGGCGCGGATCGGGCGCTACAACCCTGTCGGCAAGGAATCTACACGATCCCACCTGGGATCCCGGAGGTCAATTCCCTTGGCTGCTTCGCGCAACGCATCCACTCCCACCACCAAGAACGGGCGCGACGCTCAGCGTCTCTCGTTCGCCAAAGTCCACGACGCGCTGACGGTCCCCGACCTTCTCGCTCTGCAGAGGGACTCCTTCGACTGGCTCGTCGGCAACGACGACTGGAAGGCTCAGGTCGCTGAGCTGAAGGCGTCCGGACGCAACGACGTCTCCGAGCGTAGCGGTCTGGAGGAGATCTTCGAGGAGATCTCGCCCATCACCGACCTCGCAGAGACGATGCAGCTGTCGTTCGCGAACCCCTACCTCGAGCCCGAGAAGTACTCGATCGCCGACTGCAAGGACCGCGGTAAGACCTACGCGGCACCGCTGTACGTCGAGGCCGAGTTCATGAACCACCAGACCGGTGAGATCAAGACCCAGACGGTCTTCATGGGCGACTTCCCCCTGCAGACTCGCGAGGGAACCTTCATCATCAACGGCACCGAGCGTGTCGTCGTTTCGCAGCTCGTGCGCTCGCCCGGTGTCTACTTCGACAAGACGCCCGACAAGACCAGTGACAAGGACGTCGTCTCGGCGCGCGTTATCCCGTCGCGTGGCGCTTGGCTCGAGTTCGAGATCGACAAGCGCGACCAGGTCGGCGTGCGCATCGACCGCAAGCGCAAGCAATCGGTCACCGTCTTCCTGAAGGCGCTCGGCCTCTCGAGCGAGCAGATCCTCGAGGAGTTCGCGGGCATCGCGTCGATCGAGGAGACCCTCGCGAAGGACACCGTCCTCACGCAGGAAGACGCTCTTCGCGACATCTACCGCAAGATCCGTCCGGGCGAGCAGGTTGCGGCCGAGGCCGCGCGTTCGCTGCTCGACAACTTCTACTTCAACGCCAAGCGCTACGACCTCGCGAAGGTCGGCCGTTTCAAGCTGAACCAGAAGCTCGGCCTCGACCGTCCGCTCTCCGACTCGGTGCTCACGGTCGAAGACATCGTCGAGACGATCAAGTACATGGTGCGCCTGCACCGCGGCGACACCGAGTTCGAGGGCGTCACCAAGGGTGGCGAGGTCGTCACGAAGCGCATCGACGTCGACGACATCGACAACTTCGGTAACCGCCGTATCCGCGCCGTGGGTGAGCTCATCCAGAACCAGGTCCGCACGGGCCTGAGCCGCATGGAGCGCGTCGTGCGCGAGCGCATGACGACGCAGGACATCGAGGCGATCACGCCGCAGACCCTGATCAACGTGCGCCCCGTCGTGGCCGCGATCAAGGAGTTCTTCGGTACCTCGCAGCTGTCGCAGTTCATGGACCAGAACAACCCCCTCGCGGGCATCACCCACAAGCGCACGCTGTCGGCGCTCGGCCCGGGTGGTCTGTCGCGTGAGCGTGCGGGTGTTGAGGTTCGCGACGTTCACCCGTCGCACTACGGCCGCATGTGCCCCATCGAGACCCCTGAAGGCCCGAACATCGGTCTGATCGGTCGTCTCGCAACCTACGGTCGCATCAACGCGTTCGGCTTCATCGAGACGCCGTACCGCCGCGTCATCGACGGCAAGGTCAGCGACCAGATCGACTACCTGTCGGCCGCCGAAGAGCAGGCCTTCAACGTCGCCCCGGCGACCACGAAGCTCAACGCCGACGGATCCTTCGCGGAGGAGCGCGTTCTCGCTCGCGAGCACGGTGACGACGTCGACCTTCTGCCGTCGGAAGACGTGCACTACATGGACGTCTCGCCGCGCCAGATGGTGTCGGTCGGTACGGCCCTGATCCCGTTCCTCGAGCACGACGACGCGAACCGCGCCCTCATGGGTGCGAACATGCAGCGCCAGGCTGTGCCGCTTCTCGAGTCCGAGGCACCGATCGTCGGTACCGGCATGGAGAAGTTCGCCGCCATCGACTCGGGCGACTCGATCATCGCCGACAAGGCGGGTGTCGTCATCGACGTCACCGCGACCTACGTCACGCTGCAGCTCGACGAGGGTGGCACGCAGAACTTCTTCCTGCGTAAGTTCGACCGCTCGAACCAGGGCAACACGTACAACCAGAAGGTTGCCGTGCGCATGGGCGACCGCGTCGAGATCGGCGAGGTCATCGCCGACGGCCCCTCGACCGACAACGGCGAGCTCGCCCTCGGAAA
>Ga0308157_10006715_pt1 | contig 13645 bp, 13 predicted proteins | sample PhyBR1_FD_201035 | JGI IMG/M metagenome (GOLD analysis project Ga0308157, IMG submission 201035) | Phyllosphere microbial communities from UC Gill Tract Community Farm, Albany, California, United States - DLSLB.R1 | ecosystem: Host-associated > Plants > Phyllosphere > Unclassified | place: USA...
TGTTCATCCTGCGCGGCGTGCCCGGCCATATCCGCTCGGACAACGGTCCGGAGTTCATCGCCAAGTCCGTGCAGGCCTGGATCACCGGTGTCGGCGCCAGAACAGCCTACATCGCACCCGGTTCGCCATGGGAGAACGGTTACGTCGAGAGCTTCAACGCACGACTACGGGACGAGCTTTTGAACGGTGAGATCTTCTACACGCTCAAGGAGGCGCAGATCGTGATCGAGAGTTGGCGTCTACACTACAACAGCGTGCGCCCGCACGCCTCGCTCGGCTACCGACCACCGGCCCCGGAGGTGTGCGTGCCGGCCTTCACCGCTTGGCCGGCTGCGCTCACCCGGTCGGCTCCGCCGGCCAAGCGACCCGTGGAGCAAAGGCCGACCCTGCACTAACTTAGAACTTGGACCAACGCGTGGGGGCCGATCAGGACCGTAGTGAGATGTCATTACATACGGCTGTGGGACCTCGGTTGGCCGCTATTGATGATACGACAGGCAGTGCCTCGATGGTGCATCGCTCGGAAGCTGGACGGCCACTGCGGGCCTTCGGGGGACAATAGCCGAGATGCGGGCATGACGGGCAAACGCCGATGTTGGCAGGCGCAAGGATCATCCAGCTTGGACTGTAGGGTGCGGCCATGAGTGAAGCGAGTGGTACATCAGGCGACTCCGACCCGAACACAACTACACCGGCAACGAACGCCGATTGGCCAACAATCCGTGATTGGCGCAAAACCACACGCGACAAGTTGATTGCACAACGTATCGCGCTCAGCCCCGCGGAGCGCACGGCACAGAGCTGCAGAATAGGTCAGGCACTACGTGACGCTGTCGAACCATACGTCGGCGGCTTGGTAGGGTTTTATTGGCCATTCCGGGGCGAGTTTGATCCTCGAGGAGTTGTTGGAGCCCTACGCGAGAGAAGCACGCGCTTGGCGTTGCCGGTCATTGTGGAGCGTGGGCAGCCGCTTGTCTTTCGCGAATGGACGCCCGGGAGCCTGATGGTGCAGGGCACCTGGAAGATCTCGATGCCTGCGTCGGGAGAGGGCGTCTTTCCCGACCTCCTGATCGTCCCGTTGGTCGGGTTTGACCGTAAAGGTTATAGGCTCGGCTATGGTGGCGGCTTCTATGACCGGACGATTGCCGCAATGCCCGAGCGGCCGCGAACCATTGGGGTCGGGTTCGAGCTTGGCCATCTCGAGACGATCTACCCCCAGCCGCACGATATTGCACTCGAGATGATCGTCACTGATAGTATACGCTCAAAAGGCTGGCCGCCTTGATGGAGCAGCATCCAACCGAGTTAAGTTCATAGGCATTGGAGCCGCTGGCGGAGCGCACCAAGCGCCATGTGAATGGATGAGATTGCTGGTGCGCGAGCTCCATCACCGCGTGAAGAACACGCTGGCCACCGTCCAGGCGGTGCTCAACGCGAGTCTGCGCTCGTCGCTGGGGCTTTCCGAGTTCCGGCAGGCGTTCACAGGCCGCATCGCCTCGCTTGCCAAGACGCACGCGCTCATTACCGAAGACCAGACCCAGGTGGTCCCCCGTTCGAGGAGCTCGTCTCGGCCGAGGTTCGGGCCTACGACGAGCCCGGGAAGCGGCGGGTCACCCTGCAGGGGCCCCGCGTCACGCTCGCGTCCGAGTTGGCGGTGCCGGACGGCATGGCGCTGCACGAGCTTGCCACGAACGCGATCCGCCACGGGGCGCTGGCCGATCCGGAGGGGCGCCTGGAGGTGAGCTGGTCGGGCGAGGACGACTTGGGGGGACCGGTGCTGCACTGGACCTGGAACGAGCACGACGGACCACCCGTCTCCCTGCCGACCCGCGAGGGCTTCGGCTCGCAGCTCCTCAACCGCGTGCTGACCTAGCAGGTCGGCGCCAACGTCGATATCGCCTTCGACCCGGACGGGCTGAGGGTCAGCGTTGCGGTCCCTCTGCCGGGGCCCGCTTTAGGGTCTCCGCGCAGCCTAGTCATCCACTGCCATCGCCCGCGCCTCCCGGCACAAGCCCGAACCAGTAGGTCAGCCAACCCTCAACATCGGTTGTGTAGACGGAAGCGGATATCTTCTGGAGCAGCTCAGCACGTGCAGGCTCGTAGTTCCAGCCGCGGTCGGGCGGCGAGAGATCGCACCCGTCGACAAACATTTGGTGCCCCCGGCCGCGATTTCTTTATCTCGATAAGTTTCAGCCTTCATTTCATACCAAGGGACGATTTACAATATTATACCCAGCGCATTTTGCATAATAAAAATTATCAAGCGCAGATCGTCGAAAATTATGTGATTGAATTTAACACATGATTATTGCGCACGATGAATGGGGTCTGGCATAACGCATACGAAAATGGCAAGCTGGCGCTCTAAGATCTCAAGCCTTACGGCTGGCTTGCAATAATGATATGAGTCATCGCTTCGTTCAGCTTGACTGTCGGAAGGCGCGCATCGTTCGCGGGGGCGCGGATGGTTGGAGAACGGTCGAACACTTGGCCGCCCGGCTCCAGCGAGATGGCGGGCCGTATCCGCGCCTTCGACTGGTCCGTGACATCGCTCGGGCCGATTGCGGGTTGGACATCGCGGCTGAAATTTGCCGTCGAGATGACCCTGGCCAACCCGCTGGTAACCTACGTGGTCTGCGGCTCTGGGCGGATCCTGATCTACAACGACGCGACCGCGGCTATGCTCGGGTCGATGCATCCCCACGCGCTGGGGCAATCCGCATCAACTTTTTTCAAAGCGGCGCGCGCAGTCATGGAGCCGCTCTACGACCGTGCCTTCACGGGTGAGGCAGTAAGGATCGACGCTCAGCCGGTTGAGCTGAACGGGAAGGAGCGACCCCGCGCCTTTGATCTCGTCATGACACCGATCGGCGAGGAAGGTGGCCGTGTTACCTGCGTTCAGGTCACGGGCTTTGACGTCAGCGGCCGGCTCGCCGCAGAGCAGGAGCGGGATCGCACGGTTGAAGGCCTTCGCGCGAGCGAGGCACGCCTGCGGCTTGCGCTGGATGCCTCGCGCATGGGTGTGTGGACGTATGACCCTGCCGCCAATAGCTTCGGTGTGGACGCGCGCGCAGCCGAGATCACCGGGGTCGCGCCGGGAGAGGCAGTGCCAGCATCCTCGATCTGGCTGGCCGCGCATTCAGAGGACCGCAGTCTGTTGCAGGCACGGCTCGCGGACATGCTCGACCCTCAGGGCGACCACTGGAACGAGGCCGTTGCGCGTTTCGTCCACCCCGACGGCACAGAGCGGTGGACGCAGGCTCGGGCACATTCTGTGCTCGCCGGTGAAGGTTCGCAGCGCGTGGCCTTGCGCGTCCTAGGAACGATCATCGACATCACCGAAAGCAAGACGGCGGAGGCTGCCCTGGGCCAGAGCGAGCAGCGCTTTCGCGCATTCGTCACGGCAAGCTCGGACGCCATCTACCGCATGAGCGCGGATTGGTCTGAACTGCAGCGCCTCGGCGACCGCGGGATCTTGGCCGATAGGCCGGTCGAGACCGGGGCCTGGATGGATCGCTATCTCCGTCCCGAGGACCAACCAACCGTGCGAGCCATGATCGCGCAGGCGGCATCGGCGAAGACCCCAGTGGAATTGGAGCACCGCGTCCACCGCGCCGACGGCACGCTCGGCTGGGTATATTCGCGCGCCGTTCCAGTCATGGATGAGTGCGGTGAAGTGATGGAGTGGCTCGGCACGGCGAGCGATGTCACGGCGCGCAAGCTCACCGAGGAGGCCCTGCGCGAGAGCGAAAAGCGCTTTCGCGCGGTTGCCAATCTCGGTCCCGACTTCCTCTGGAGCAGCGATCCGCAGGGCCGCGCCACATGGTTCAGCGAGCGCTGGTACACCTACACCGGGCAATCGGAGGTCGAGGCGCTCGGCTACGGCTGGCATGAGGCCATTCATCACGAAGATCGCGAGCCGACCATGGCGCGCTTCTTCTCGGTCGTGGAGCACGGAAAGGTCTTCAGCCACGAGTACCGCATCCGGCGACTGGATGGCTCCTACCGCTGGTTCCTCGTACGGGCTGGACCAATCCACGACGAGACCGGGCAGATCGCTCAGTGCTACGGAGCAGTTACCGACATCGACGACCTGCGCAAGCTTCAGGAGCGACAGGCGGTGATGGTCGATGAACTGCAGCACCGGACGCGCAACTTGCTGACCGTGGTCCGCTCGATCGCGCAGGAGACGATGGCGCAAACCGGGCCGACCGAGCGCTTTCGCGCGCAGTTCAATGACCGCCTCGCCGCGCTCTCGCGCGTCCAGAGCTTGCTCTCGCGCTCGGATCAGACGCCGGTGACCATCCGGACGCTGATCCAGGCAGAATTCGATGCACTCGGACCCGCTGTAATGCAAGGACGCGTCGCCCTGGAAGGTCCGCCCGTGTCCCTGCGCAAGGGGGACGTGCAGACGCTTGCGCTCGCCATCCATGAACTGGCGACCAACGCGCGCAAGTACGGAGCGCTCTCCGATGATCAGGGCGAGCTCTGGGTCAGCTGGGACAGCTACACTGACGAAACCGGAAAGCCGCGGCTCGCGCTGGTCTGGCTTGAGGAAGGCATTAGCCCGGCGCCGGAAAGGCGTAACGGTTATGGCCGAAAACTTATCGAGCAGGCGCTACCCTACGCTCTGAGAGCTCGGACCAGCTATGAGCTGAGCGACGCAGATCTACGCTGCACGATCGACCTGCCTCTGAAGTGAGCCCGACGCACGCGTCCGTTCGGTTTCCATCAATGGCCTCTTCAGGATGCGAGCAACTGGTTCCACCGGCCGGCCTGGAGACAGCGGGTACGACCAGGCCGCGTCAGGTGTGGGGCGGCTTTCTGAGATTCGTTACGAACTGCCAGATGCAAGGCCGTATCCGAGTCTGCCGAGGATGCAACGTCGGGCAAGACCGACGCTCGGGCCAGTGCCATCACCTCAGACGCGTCCGACCGCCCGCTCGTCTTCAGCGACTTCGGAAATCGTTGAGAACGGCTGTGAGACCGGGATAGGCAGGTCCCATGGCCCACACCGTATCCCAGGCTGCAATGGCAGCAGCTGCCATGGGTCAAGAGTTCACGCACAGCTTGTCAGCTGTGCGCCACTTCCAGACCTTCGCTATGAGCTGCCGGAAGGGCCGTTCATCACCCGACAGCGGACCTCTCGAGAGCCTGGGCACCGCTTCTCAAGCATTGTGTCACGCCGGCCCTGCCGCTCTGCTCGACTGGCGCAATCGGCGGTTCGGCCATCATCACTGATCACAGCCAATGGGTTTGCCGTGCCAAAACTCATGATCAAAACGGTAGAGCACCAGTGTGAAAAAACGCCCATTTTGCAGGCCTATAATCCTGTAAAAATTGGCCGTCAAAAAATCAAAATGCGGATTGATTGGCGCTATGCGGCGGGCGACGGCCAGAAACGATTGGTCGAACGATCGCCCTCCCAATCGTTTGACTTAGTAATTCATGGTGCGATCAATTACCTGCCCGTGAAGACCTGTTCGGGTCCAGCAATCGCGCCTTCGACATGAAGGCGCCAAAACGCATCAGCGATCAGACTTGGCGCAAAGGCTGTGCCTTCCTGGATCCTACCTGCGATGGTCACCGTCGCGACGGTGATGCCATCGGCCTTGAACGCATCTGACAACGAGAATGCGAGATTGCGCATCGCGGCCTTGCCGGCAGAGAGCGAAAACGCGCTGAGCCAGGGGCGGGGATCGAGGGCCAAGCCTCCACCAGTGAGAAGAATGCTTCCCCGTCGGCGCGTAGCCATCAGCTGGTGCATTGTCCGGGCAGCCGCGTAGGCTCCGACGACATTCACTTGCAGATCTGTCCCGAACTCGTCCGGCGTCAGGTAGCCCGGCAATCCGACGCTTGCTCGATAGGCATTGTAGATCAGGACCTCGACGGGACCATGATCGACCTCGATCTGGCGCAGTGTGTGATCAAGCATTGCCGGATCGGCAGCGTCGGCTTTGCGAATTTCAATGCCGGCTTCAGCCTGCAGTCCGTCGGAAGTGCGCGCCATCCCGATCACCGAAAAGTCCTCACGGACGAAGCGATGAGCGATCGCGAGACCGAGGCCCGGCCCGATCCCGACCACGACGGCAGCTTTGCGCTGGCGCATAAGGTGGGCTCTCCAAATCGGAAGCGATCAATGCGCTCGGACTGAGTGGGGCGCCGGCCACGGCGGGGTATCAGTCTTACGATCCAACGGCTGGCGAGCGTTGTTGTAGCTTGACTGCCGCCGGTGCTTGCACAAATTCCTCACGCTCTTAAGGATAACCGGCGCGCGTGTACGATAGCAGTCGTTGAGCAAGCAAGACTGCCGTCGGCGCATCAACGGCCGAGGCGTCTGCTCCTACCTGCCTGACGAACTCCGGATGCTCTAGGAAAACCGGACCGCCGACCATGACGCCGATCGAGGGGTTGCGGGCGGCTCGACGCACGGCACGGATTGAGGCGGCCAACTGATCGAGGTGTGACTCACGGCTGAGGGTCAGGCCCACAACGCCGAACCATTCCGATCCGACCATTTCGGCAATCTGCCGGTCGCTGCAGGCGAGACCACTCACCACATTCCAGCCGGCCTTGCATAGGAACTGCTCCACAATCGCTATGCCAAACGTGTGCTGCTCACCGGGTGCTCCCATCAGAAGGACGCGGCGCTTGTCGTCAAACGGCGCGATACAACCGTCAGTGCGGAACGTGGACAATAGGAACTGCAATTGGGCGAGACCTGCCGTCACCTCAATGAAGTCGCACAGATCCTCGTCCCATAGGCGTCCCAGCAAAGCTGCAGAGGGCGCGAGCAGGTCGAGAAACAGCTCATCGGCCGAATGGCCCTTCTCCACCAGAGCTTTGAATGCGATGATGAGGGCGGCGACATCCTGCTTGAGAACGAGGTCAGTGAAGTCTGCGACCAGCTGCGTGTCGGGCTTAGGCAGGGCACTAGGCCCTACTTGCATATCCGATCGATTCAGCAGCATCAGCCGCGGGATGATTTCGTCTTGGATGACGCGGCCGAGAGTTAGGGTACGCTCGCGCGCTTCATCAGCGGATCGCCGTCGCGCATAAGCCTCTCGGACTTCGGCGACTTCAGCAAGCTCGGCCGTCAGCAGGTCGGCCCACTCATGATGGGATGGTCCGAGGTCCAGCACAGCGCCCTCCCACGATCCAGGGCTGAATCCCTAGGTGTCTGTGACCGTCGGCGCGGCCATGCCAAGGCGCTAGAAAACTCTCAAATTCTCAAATTGTAAAGCAAGCGCCCTTTTCGGCAGCCCACTGGTCGGCATCCCGATGGGGCTCACTTGATTGCGTAAACCGTTCCCCCCAGCCTACGACTTCGCCGTGAGCAACTCCTGCAGGATCAGATCAGCTGCGCGGACGAGCTGCTCGGCAGTTTGTGCAACGGTGGCGTCTTGTGACATCGCGGTCGCGGCTAGCTGCAGCGTGCGAAACTCCTGAAGGCGCGTGACCGGATCGCTGCCTCGCGCGGCGGCGGACCGCACAAGCCCCTGAACAAGCTCACGCGCTAAACGCTCATCGAGGCCCAGAACTGTCCGCGGCGTCTGAACCTTTGGAGCCTGATTGCGAGCGCCACTTAAGTCTGCGGCGCGAGCAGAAATCTGCGCTTGGCGTGGAAGTTTGCCAGGTTGCCTGTTGGGTGAACGCGTCATTGCCCTGCTCGTGTTGACGGCGATCTTACACACTCTGGGTGAGAATGCTGCTCAACCGTGCCGCCTCGTTCCGAGTACGTGCGCCCTCGACGTAGTTCCTGCCGCCAGTGGCAGCCGCGAGAGCGAACAGGGGAACGGCGAGTGGAGACGCCCGAAAGGCCGACACTCAGAGCCGGAGGGGCGTTAGTGATTTGACGAGGCGCATTTGATACTCATGTCGCCCGTGGTCCATGCTTGAGCCAAACTCGTTCAACCTTTAGAACCAACTGGCGACTAAACTAAAACATGCAACAATTCTGCTCGCCTCTGCATCATGAGCGGACGTCTTGTTGCGCTAGGCTGAACGTCCGGTAATGGCGCGAAGCAGAAGCAGGGAGCCTCCGGCAACGCTATCCGAAGCGGTTCCGCGATCGACGCAGTGGTCGCCCCGTGACAGGGTCTCGCCGGGGGAAGTCCAGCGCACGCGGACATGACGACCACTCCAGGAACAGCACCAGGCTGTCGACCTGATCGTCATGCCGGCCGTTCGGAAACGCCAACAGCTCCCGCCGAAACACCTCAAGCCACGGCGCCTCACGCGGCAGCCGATAACGGCCGCTCTCCAATCGCGCCGTCTGCGCCTCGAGCCTTGTGCGCTTGTCCAGTCGGACGGGCCAATCGACGAAGAGCCGTGCCCGGTTGCTCTCCTCCTGTCTCAGCTGCTGCAGAAGGGAGATGCCCGAGCCGGCATGCTCCACGACGACGACGTCAGCCTTCCAGCGGGCAGCAAGCCCCTGAACCCGACGCTTCAGGTCCGGGAAGTCCAGCCGCTGTCGCTCCAGATCGAGCAGATGCCAGCGCCCGTCGTGGAATCCGAAGGTCAGGCCGACTGAGAAGTCGCTCGTCGGCTCCGCCGTCAGCGCCGTATCCCAACTCTGAACCACGCACTGGTAGGACTCCCGCGGAAGCGGCGTGTCGTAGCTGCCGAACCACTCCCAGCGGATCCGGTTACCGCCAGGAGGCGTCGGATCCTGCTGGTACTGCGCGGAGAAGGCAGCGCCGCCCATGCTGACACGCAGCTCTTCCAGAACTTGTCGCGGCTCTCGCTCCGGGCACAGCACCGCATCCTTGCTGCGATGATGAACCTCGCCGAAGCCAATCGGCACCGCTTCCTCTTGGATGGCGATCGCCGGCAGGTTGAGGTGCTCGAACTGGCCGGAGTTGATCAGGTAGCCGGCAAGGTCGTCCTCGTGCAGCCGCTGCTGAATGGCTACAATGCGCCCGCTCGCCTTGTCGTTCAGGCGCGAGAGCAGCGTCTGTTCGTAGTAGGCCCTGACCTCTTCGCGCTTGGCCGGTGAGGAGGCGTCACCCGCCTTCATCAGGTCGTCGATGATGATGAGGTCGGCGCCAAAGCCTGTCCCGGCACCACCCAGCGAGAGCGCCTTGCGGCCACCCTTGGCGGTGGTGATCTGCTCGTCCTCGCGGTTGCCGCCCAGCGCCAGCCGGGTACCTGGGAACAGTGCTCTGTACCAATCCTGGCCCAGCAGCAGCCGGAAGTCGCGAGCATGCTTGGCAGCCAGCTCTCCTCCGTAGCTCGCGACCATGATCTTGATGCTGGGATCACGGCCGAGCAGCCAAGCTGGGAAAGCGACGGCCGTGCAGATCGACTTGAGGTGGCGAGGCGGCACGGTGATGAGCAGGCGCCGGCACTCGCCGCGGGCAACCCGCTCAAGCGCGTGCGTCATCGCGCGCACGTGCCAAGCCGGGATGAAGCTGTCGCCGGGGTGCAGGCCGGCGAACGCCTTCCAGGCGAAGAAGTAGAGGTACTCGCGCAGGAGGGCGTCAAGCAGTTGGGTATCGTGGTACACGGCGCCTCTCCTCAGTGGCAGGTGGGTGAAGGCGGTGACGCACCGAGCCCCTGCCGCTGCGGGCCGGACTCATCCGAGGCATCCGCGTCATCATCATCATCATCGGCGCGCGCGTTCAGTGCAGCGGTCGGATCGATCTGGGCTCCAGCCCGGATCATCGCGGCAAAGCTTGCGATGATCTGTCGGTCCGTCGTGTCGATCGGGTGCGCCGAGGCCGGCATCAGATTGGAGGACAAGGCAGCCTCAGCTGCGGCGGTGCCGCTCATCTCGCGCAACAGAAGTCGCGTCGCGCCAAGCTGGCCGCGGCAGGAGGCGTCGACCAGCTGCCGGCTCATGACCTAACGCTTGGTGAGGCGCTTCTCGCGCCCACCTTCCCGCACGACGACGATGCGGTCGAGCTCACGTTCGACCGCATCGTTGAGGTTCTTCGGCTTCCTGGGCCGGCCCTTCGGGTTGCCGCACTGGCCCGGCTTGAACCGGCTCGCATGCGGAGGCCGACCGTAGCCAACCTCGTAACCCGCCGATCCAGGCTCGTCGGCGCTGAGAGGCGCTCTCGGTCGCTGCCGCCTAGACATGGCTCTACTCCCCCATCGCCATGCTAAGCTGCGTCTTTGCGGAAGGCTGGCTTGCCGCGGTGCTGACGGCGGCTAAGCGACCCTCATCTTGGTCAAGGCTGGCCGCCCGCTCGGCGAAGGAAACCCCGGTGATCGCGTGCACCGCCGCTCGTCCTGTCAGCGACTGCCACCGTCGCACCGCGACATCGACGTAGAGCGGGTCGAGTTCAATGCCGTAGCCAATCCGCCCCGCCCTCTCGGCCGCGATCAGCGTCGTGCCCGAACCGCAGAATGCGTCGAGCACGCGCTCACCGCGACGGGTGCAGTCCTTGATCGCGTCGATGACCAGAGCCACTGGCTTGACCGTCGGGTGCGAGGACAGCTCCTGCATGCGGTGGCGGCCGAAGGTGTTCACACCGGCATAGTCCCAGACGTTGGTGCGGTAGCGGCCGTGCCGACCAAGCTCGACCGTGTTAAGGTGCGCCGCGCCGGGCTTGCGCAGCACGAAGATGAGCTCGTGCTTGGAGCGGTAGAACGAGCCCATGCCGGCGTTGGTCTTGTTCCAGACGCAGATGTTGATCTGCTCCAGGCCTGTTTGCCGTGCGGCCGTGCTCAGCTCGAACACATGCCGATGATCCATGGCCAGATACATCAGGCCGCCTGGCACCAGCCGATCGCGCAGATGTGCCATGGCCTGATCGAGGAAGGCGACAAACTCGGCCTCGCTCATCTCGCCTGAGGCCATCGCGAACTCACGATGCTGCACCTTGCCCGAACCGCAGACGTGTCCGGAGACAGGAACGTTGTAGGGTGGATCGGAGAACACCATCCGCACGCTCTCGCCTTGCAGCAGCATGACGTAGCTGTCCGCCTCCAGAGCCGAGCCGCAGAGCAGACGATGCGGACCCAACTGCCAGAGGTCGCCCGCCTGCGTGACGGCAGGACCGGCCGCCAGCGGCGGACAGGCATCGGCAGGGTCGGTGGCTGCCTTGTCATTGGGCGGATCGAGGATGAGGTCGATCTCGGCGATCTCGAAGCCGGTCAGCTCGAGTTCGAAGTCTAGGTCGAGCTCGGTAAGCTCGGACAACTCCATGGCGAGCGCCTCTCGGTTCCAGCCGGCACTCTCAGCCAGCCGGTTGTCGGCGAGGCGGAAGGCGCGCAGGCGCTCAGAGGAGAGGTGCTCAACTCGAATGACGGGCAGACGAGGCAGTCCGAGATGCTTGGCGGCCAGCCAGCGGCCATGGCCTGCCACGATGGTGTTGTCGGCGGCGGCGATGAGGGGCACGAGGAAGCCGAACGCGCGCAGACTGGCGGCGATCTGCGCGACCTGCTTGTCGGAGTGCTGTCGCAAGTCGCGGGTGTAGGCGGTCAGGCTGTCACTGCGAACGAGCTCGATCGTCTCGGCCAGGAAGGTATTCGAGAAGGTCGGATTGGCAGCCGCACGGACAGAGGTGCGGCGGGAGCGGGGTTGTTTGGGCACGAGTGCCTCCAAGAACAGGCACGCACGGTGCGTGCGAGCGTTTAGTCGGAGGATCTCAGCGCGAGGTAATCTGGAGAGCGTGTGCGCAGCTTAGAAGCAAGCATAGACGTCCCCAGCTCTCCTGCACGGAGATCCGGATGGATCGTCTGCTCACTTCCTTCAACCCATTAGGCGGAAGCTGGCGACTAAGTACGACGCACCCCGACGCCTCTCTCCAGACAGGGGCTTGAATTTTGCCTGACGTCGTACCTGCCGAGCTCGATAGCTGCACCCGAGTTCACAGTCAAGAACGAAAGGCGAACGCGGTATTGTGCGGCTTCGCTGTTGCCTCGCGGAACGTTCCCTGTTTTGGCGCGCAGGGAATTTGCCGCCAAGTAATTGTGGCAATGAGCGAACAAGCGCCCTTGAGGAAGCCTCAGCCCTGCTTTGAAGGCCGACTTCCCTGTTTCAGCAGAGAGAACAGGGAAAGCACGCGTCTGCGGCAAACAGAGACGGGTTCGCAGCCGACTGCCAGCACCGCCAGAAATTCCAAAAACCACGAAAGCTGATGTCGTTTCTTGGGTTGGCGTGCTGCCTGCCCGAGCGACCGCTCCGCCAGCTTCTCGGATCGGCTGGATGCCATCGTCCGTCGGTGGGAATTCTCTGACGTGCCGGACCGCGATCACGTCCTCTGAGACCGAAGCGAAGGGAGCGTCCACCGCTTCCGCGTTCCCTCATGCGCTATTCGAGGATGGCGCGGTGTTGGGGTCCGAGCCCTCATCCCTGCGCACCGGCCTCAGATACGGCGCGACCAGCGCCCCTTCAGCGTGGGACAGCCGACCGGTGCACAACGGCCCCTCGGTCCACGTCGGTTGGGGAACGACGACCCGACTTGCGCGTCTCATCTTGGAACACCCAGTGAGGGCGCGACAATGTCGGTTTTCCAAATTCGCCAGGGCGGAACGGGCGCGATCCTCTGGACCGGCGCGGCCGCCAACGAAATCCAGGCCATGGATGCGATGGCCCATGACGCGGGCTACTATGACCACTCCGATCTTCCGGAGAACATGCGCCGGGGTCTGAAGGTCGAAGCGCTGTCGTTCGGCGCCGCTCGAGGACAGGCATCGGCGGGTAGAACGCAGGGCGGCCGAACCGGGCAGGTCGTGATGGGCACCGCGATCAACGATCGCAACCTCGGCCGGGCAGCAAGCTAGCGCACGTCGCCTATCGAAGGGACGGACCGCCTACTGGGAGGCCGTCCCCGTCATGCGCGGCATCGGCATTTGCCGCGCGAAGCCGCCCGTTCGGCGGCCTCCAGCTTCTGCCGGCACTCGACCGCGTCCTGCAGCGCGTCCGAGATTGCGTGCCGAAGGGCAGCCACAGCATTGCCGCTCGACGTGTCGAGATACTGCTCGACGAGCACGTCCACCTCATCCGCTCGCGCTGCGGCCACCGCGCACACCATGCTCGACCTCTCACTCTGACGAGGGGCGGCGTTTGTTGCAGCAGTGTAGCCCTGTCGAGGCCCCGCCCGCATCTCGGCCCGTTGCAGATGCCGGATAGCGCCGAGCCAAGTGGACCTGACCCAGCTCGAACAACCTCGACGCCTGCCGAGACGCCGGCAGCGTCTGATGGATCAGCGACATCCTGCAGCGAGGCAGTACCAGGAAACACGCCGCCGTGGCGTTGAGGAAGGCGCTGCTAACCCAACAATTTTGAGGTCGTCGGGCAGAGATAACGTATTGCCTTCCGAGGACGTACGTTTCTAAGTTTCCAACAAGGATACCCGAACCCTGAGTTGCAGGCATCGCGCGCAACTCACAGAAATCTTGGGGCCCCACTTGTCCGTTAATGGGCCGGCCGTCCTTCCGTTATAAAAATTTAAGTCTTGGCACGGCACTGCTTTGCGCTGAAAACTGCAACTTGGTCTGCCGAATTATGATCGCTGCGTCCCGTCTTGGGGTCCGTCTGCCCGCAATGACCATTGGTCTCGCGCTTCTCAGCGCTGCGGCAATGGGGGGTTTGAGCTGGTCATCGGCCAAGTCGGGCCTCATCGAAGCGGCCGGGGCTCGGCTTGAGCTTGCTGCGGCTGCTCGACGCGACGGTATCGAGCTTGTGGCAGAC